>Ga0105048_10014796_pt1 | contig 12135 bp, 13 predicted proteins | sample MAT05_FD_78382 | JGI IMG/M metagenome (GOLD analysis project Ga0105048, IMG submission 78382) | Freshwater microbial communities from Lake Fryxell liftoff mats and glacier meltwater in Antarctica - MAT-05 | ecosystem: Environmental > Aquatic > Freshwater > Ice > Liftoff microbial mat | place... | reverse complement strand
GTTCAGGCACGCTCTGCTTATCGTTCTTTCGGGTCATGGTTTTCTTTGGGGTTTGGGTTGTTTGCTCGCTCCCTGCCCTACCATGACCCGCTTTCTTTTTGCAGAACTCTCAGGACACTACCGGGGCGCATGCTGCGTGGGCGCGATGCCTGCACGGCGGTGCGTGAGGAAGTAACAATTTGTCTGTCCCTCATCGGCCTCGGCTGGTGCGTTTCGGACTTGGAGGAAAGTCGGGCGACGGACGGCAGTTTGTTTCCTGGATTCACGAAACGGACTTCATCCGCGCGATCGGTTGGCTGATCGAGCACGACGACGTTTCCGGGCCGGTGAACCTCGCCGCGCCACATCCTTTGCCAAATGCCGAGTTCATGCGCGTGCTGCGCGAGGCGTGGGGCATTCGCCTCGGACTTCCCGCCGGGGCGTGGATGCTGGAGATCGGCGCACTTTTCCTGCGCACCGAAACGGAACTCATCCTTAAGAGCCGCCGCGTTGTTCCCGGCCGGCTGTTGCAGCAAGGCTTTCACTTTGAGTTTCCAAGCTGGCCCGATGCGGCGCGCGATCTTTGCGAGCGCTGGCGCAAAGCTGCGCATTGATCCGGCGCTCGTCAGCTATCCGCGACGTTTCGCAGCGAGTGCCACGATCACAATTAGGGCGGCGAGTCCGACAACCCACGGCCACACCGGAGCTTTCCGTTCGGAAGGGACAGCGGGGGTTTGCGCCATCGGCGTGGTTGAGGGCGGCGAAGGCGTTGATGTGATTCTCGGTGTCGCCGGCGCTGGCGACTGCTCGGGTGCGGGCGTCGGTGGCGCAGCCGGTGAAGAAGGCGAGAGAGCCACCGGCCAAAGATTAACCGGATTCATAGGCTGTAGAGCGCTCGGTTGCGGCTTCCCTGCCTTGAGGGCTTCCAGCGTGATCCGGGCGAGATTTCGAATGTCCTCCGGCATCGCCTGGTCAGTGACTAATCTTTCAAGCACCGGGATCGCACGAGCGGCCCCTTGGCCGTAGGCCGCCAACGCTTGCAAAGCATGTCGCTGTGATGGCGACGCTTTGGACGCTAAGGCAACTAAGGTATCCAGCGCGGATTCCGGGCGAAGATGCGCTAAGACTTTGGAGGCAGAGTAAATCGCTTTGCTGTCTGGACTGGGCTGAACAAGCGCCGTCGCCTCGGCAATAAGCTGTGGGGATTGATAGCCTGCCTGTGCCATCGCTTCGATGACAGCGGCTTTAATCTCCGGGACATGCTCAGCTTGAACTCGGGCTAAGAGCAGAGTTTCAATCGCCGGATTCGGAGCGGCGGAGTAAGCGAGAGCGGACGCTGCGGAGATGCGAATGCCAACGTCATTGTCATTGAGTAGGACAACCAAGGTTTGTTGAAGGGATGCCGAGTCCTCACTTGAAAATGTTGGCAGCTTTCCGCTCCCCTGAGCGGACTGCAATCCCATGACAAGGAACACGGCAGCCTGAGCGGCTGTCCTCTTAACCACGGGCGACGGATCGCGGAGGCCAACCGTGTAAAGGCGAAGTAGCTGCCCCGAGTCGTCCAATGACCGCTCGGGCTTGCCAGTGAGGACCTTCACTTTCTCTTCCTGCGTCTTCGCCGCAAACTCCTCAACCGTCATTGCTGAAGCAGCGATTGCCATCGCAGAGACTATTACAGCCAAGATGCAGGGCCGTTTCATGGCAGGGGCAGATTTCGGTGAGAGGTTGATTCATTCACGTCGTACTCTTCATCCGGGAAGAGCGAGCCAAGCCCGTCTCCGGTAGCAAGAGGGTCGTGTTGATAAACGCGCTTGCCGTTGATGTAGATTTCATAGGCAGGAAAGCCGTCGTGACTGCCTTCAATAGAGTAGGTGCCTGCCGTCTTATCGATTGTAATCGTGATTGTGTAACTGATCGCGGGAGCACTGGTAACGAGGGGGTTGGTTGCTTCGCAGCGACACTTCACCGCGAGCTTCTTCGGTCCCAGGTAAATGGTGCTTTCAATCCAAACTTCAGTCTTCGGAGCTGTTGCCCTCGCGATCATCAACGGATCGCCCGGCGTTGTGTCGGCAAGCGCTGCCGCAGTGAGGTTGCCCGTTCCGTCAACGGAGGTATCGGGATCAAACGACTTCGTTTCGCCGATGTCCACGAAAACGGTCGTTGTTGCCTCCGCCATCCGCGTTCGGCCCGTAAGCATTGTCAACGAGTCCATTAGCGTCGAGAGCTTGATCCGCAATGACCTGGAACTTCTGCTGTGTACGATGTGACCCATTCTCATTCCAAGTTGCGCGGTCAGGCGAACCTCCGTGACGATTGTCACCCTTGAACAGGGTTCCATTAAATGGTCGAGCGTCTTCTACATTGTTGTCCGGAATGAAGGTATTGATGGTCACTGTCTCCACTGGCAGGAGGGCAAACAGCGTGCAGCCGTCGATGTCGGGAGGGGTGAGGCCGCTTTTATAGAAGGTCTGGCTGTATTTGAGCATCAGCGTATAGACGGTGTCTTTGGCGAGCATGACGGTAAAGACCTTCCAGGATTTGGCGTAGTCGGCAATGGCCTGGCCCTGGCCGGCTCGCTCGACGAGCTTTTGCTCCGCCCCATTGATCGTGATGGTGAGAGTGCAACCGTCGTCGGAGAGCAGGGCCAGCATGCGCGGGCCATCCGTGAATTTGACGGTGCCGGTGAAGGTTGTCTCATATGGAGTGGCCCCAGCGGCTACTTCGGTGGTGTTGGATTTTCTCAGCGGTTTGGTCCCTTTGGCCTGAGCATCCCGCTCCTTTTCCGCATTCGCCATGCTGGATGCTTTCAGATCCTGCATCACGTCGGCGAGGCTCCCCGTCACCACCATCGGGTCTGCGGGTTGTTGCGCCAGGCTCGAATGGACCAACGCGAAGCTCAAAATAAGACACGTCCAGACTTTCATGGTTTTTTCTTCGGCTTCATTTCTTTCTCGAGGGCGGGAATGAGGCTGCGCACTCCGGCGAGGTCGCCGGCGGAGTTGATGGCCCGGAGCGCGGCCAGGGCGTCGGATTTCTGGCCATGTTCATGAGCGAATGAGGCCAGGCGATAGCGGGCGGCGTCGGCCATGCCCGGGGAGTCGGCGAATTTCATGGCCAGCTCGAAAGCCTTTTTCTTGCGCGGGTAGTCCCGCGGACTCATGAGATTGATGATCGTGAAAGCGACATCGGAGCGGTTGCGGTAGGAGCCTTTGTGGGACGAGGCAAAGGCCACATTCGGCATGAGGTAAAGCTCGGCGAGGACGGTGGAGAGATCGTAGTCCTGAAAGGTATCGGCGGCGCTTTCGGCCACATCCAGGATCAGCAACAGGGCCACGCACCTCGGCTCCCAGTCGCCTGACCGTAAGCGCGGCACCGCGAGGTCGAGAAGGCCGCTGGCCGTGGCATAGAACTGCGGCGGTTCGCCGACGAAGGGGAGCAGTTGATGCCGTCCCCAAACGTGGGCGTCGCGGTAGTCCGGCGCTTCCTGCGGGACCGGCGCGAGCCCCTGCCTTTTTTGTGCGAGGTCCTGAGCGAGCAACTCCGGGCCTTTCAAAACGAGCATGCGATCCGCGGCGAGCGCCCAGCCCGGCTCCAATGGGGGAAGCGGAGACGGACCGGCGGCGGGGGGCAGCGAGAGCGGCCCGCCAGCCTTGCCCTCACCCGATGGCACCGAGCCCGAAGCAACCGGCGGCGACTGCATCCGCCGCGCGGCCTCAATCACATTGGTGGAATCTGCGGGAACGAGCTGCGTGGCTCCCTGAAATGAAAGCGTGAGACCCTGCGCGGTGATGGCGAGGACATCCACCGCACGGCCCGCAGGAAGAGTCACACTGCCCAATGGGCGCTGGTTGACCCCCACCGGAAAGGCCACCGGCTTCACCAAAAGAACCTGCTTCGGCCAGAGGGCGCGGTTTTGGGCAATGGCGACCAGACCCAGCTCTGGAATGGAAACGCTGCGCGGCAGTTTGGCGGTCTGCTCCGCAGGCTCGGGTGTTTTTTTGATCTGCGGCTGAACGACCGAAACCGGCGTGGTCGGGGAAACTGTCTCGATGACGGGAGCCGGCACCGGCTGGGAATCGTTCTCGCTGGATGCAATGGGCCCGGCTTTTTCCAAAGTGGAAGAGCGCCAAAAATACAACCCACCTCCGATAACCAGAACCACCGCAAGGAATGTGACAAACCCTTTCACGCGGCGCTGTTTATTGAGGACGCTGCGCCTGAACAAGAAAAACTTGTGACGATTTGATGGCCGCGCGTCATCCTGCGGCATTCGCCGGAGCCCGTCCGCATCTCGACAAAAGCTTCGCGCTCGACAAGAAAATGCGCGACTTCGCGAAGAGCGACCCCGACCTCGCTGCCCTGCGGGAGTAGGCGGTCAGCTCAGGGTCAGCTTTCGCTTTTCTCGAGGTTGGCCTTCTTCTCCGCTTCCGAGAGGCGTTTAAAATGGAGCTGGCCGATCCGGCGTCCGTCGGTCTGGGTGATGGTCACTTCGTAGTCCTCGATGCGGACGTGCTCTCCGTGTTTCGGCAGGTGGCCGATGAGATGGGTGACGTAACCGCCGATGGTGCTGACGTCGGCGCTTTCCAGTTCAAGATTTGCGAGGTCTCGCAATTCGTAAAGGCCAAGGCTGCCGAGGACGTTGAACTCGTCCGCATTGACCCGCTTAAACTCGGCGTTCTCGGCGTCGAATTCGTCCTGAATTTCGCCGACGAGTTCCTCGAGGACGTTGTCGAGCGTGACGATGCCGACGGTGCCGCCGAACTCATCGACGACGAGTGCGAGGTGGGCGTGCTTGGCGAGGAAGAAGGTGAGCAATTTTTCCAGCGGCATCATTTCCGGCACGGGAAAGATGTCGCGCCGGATGGTATGCATGTCGGCCTGGGACTCGCGCATGAGCTTGAGCAGGTCTTTGATGTGAACGAGGCCGATGGTGTTATCGAGGTGGCCGTCGCAGAGCGGGAAGCGGGTGTGGCGCGCGTCGAGGGCGCGCTGGAGGTTTTCCTCGAAGGTGTCCTCGGTGTTCAGAAAGACGACCTCGCCGCGCGGGGTAGTGATGTCGCGAACGACGCGGTCGGCCATATCGAGCGCGTTGATGAGCAGGGATTTTCCGAGCGGGGTCACTTCTTCGGCGCGTTCACTTTCCGCGAGGATGACACGCAATTCCTCCTCACTGTGCGCCAACTCGTGCTCGCTGGCCGGTTTGAGCTGAAAGACATACTTGAGCACGAGGTTGGCGGCGCCGTTCAAAAACCAGATGGCGGGGCGGAAAATGAGGTGAAAGAGGGCCAGGGGCCGAGCGATCCAGAGCGTGGTGGCGACGGATTTACGGATGGCCAGCGACTTCGGCGCGAGTTCGCCGAGAACGATGTGGAGAAAAGTGATGACGGAAAACGCCATGGCGACAGATACCGTGCGGATGAAGGTCTCCGAGGTAATGCCCGCGAGGTAAAAGAACGGCTGGAGCATTTTTGCGAGAAAGGGCTCGCCCGTCCAGCCCAGCGCCAGACTCGCCAGGGTAATGCCGAGCTGTGTCGCAGAGAGATAGGCGTCGAGATGCGCGGTGACATGCCGCGCGAAAGTGGCCTTGGTTTCGCCGCCCTCCTCGAGGGCCTCAAGCTGGCTGGCGCGGACTTTGACGATGGCGAACTCCGACGCGACGAAAAAGCCATTCAGCAAGACCAGAAAAAAGACGATCGCGAGTTGAAAAAGAATCGTGGCCCCCGGCTCCCAGGAGGTGGCCAGCGCATCGGAGGATGCGAGGAGCAATGGAAGAATAGTCATCGGCCCAAAACAAAACGAGCCGCGGGTGGCAAAACCCGCGACTCGAAAAAGGATCGGAAGCTTGTGGCTACCAGCTCGATTTCGTCACGCCGGGGATCATCCCGTTCGAGGCGAGTTCGCGGAAGGTAATACGGGAAAGCTGGAAGCGGCGGATGAAGGCGCGCTTGCGGCCGGTGACCGCGCAGCGCCGGCTGAGGCGGGCCGCGCAGGCATTGCGGGGAAGTTGGGACAGGCCGAGGTAATCGCCCTTCGCCTTCAGTTCCGCGCGCAGGGTGGCATACTTCGCGACAGTCGCGGATTTGCGTTTTTCTCGTTCGAGCCAGCAGGTTTTAGCCATAAGATTTAGGGCGCGGAAAGTAACGGGGCCGGGAGGCTTTGCAAACAGTTTTTTCGGAGTCCTTTCACCTCTGGACCCGGCCTCCGCTGACTCCGGCGGCGAGGGCTTCGACCTCGTCGAGCGCGAGGCGGGCATAGTCGCCGGGGATCGTGTGCGCGAGCGTACTGGCGGCGACGGCAAATTCCACGGCCTTCGCGGGGGCCTCGCCGCGCATGAGCGAAAAAATGAGCGCACCGGTGAAGGTGTCGCCGGCGCCGACGCGGTCGATGACGTTAATCTCATGGCGGCGGGAGAAATGCGGGATGCCATCTGCCAAGAGCATCGCGCCCCAGCCGGTGGAGCAGGCAAGTGCGCCGGAGCGCTGCGTGAGAGCGACGGATTTGAAGCCGAAACGGTCACGAAGCTTCACGGCGGCATCGCCGGGGTCATCGGTGCAATCGAGGCCGAAAACGGTGCGCGCTTCCTCCGCGCTGGTCACGCAGAGATCGACATGCCGCATGAGCGGAATCAACGCCGCGCCCGCTTGCTCGCGGGTCCAAAGCTTGGCGCGGTAGTTGAGGTCGAAACTGACGGTCAGGCCGAGGCGGCGGGCGGCGGCGCAGGCCTCGGCCGTGATTTCCACGGCGATGTTGGAAATCGCGGGAGTGATTCCAGAGAAGTGAAACCATCGCGCTCCGGCGAAGATCGCATCCCAGTCGAAGGCACCCAGCTCCGCTTCGGCGATGGCGCTGTCCGCACGGTCGTAGATGACTTTCCCAGGGCGCTGACTCGCCCCCTGCTCCAGGAAATACACGCCGATCCGCTCGCCGCCGCGGGAGATGTGCGCCGTGCCGACGCCGAGCCCGCGCAGCTCGTCGATCGCGCGCTGGGCGATGTCATTCACCGGCAGCCGGGTCACGAACTCAGCGCTGCCGCCGAGCTGCGCGATCAGTACGGCGACATTCGCCTCAGCCCCGCCAAACGTGATCTCGAAATGCGGAGCCTGGGCAAACCGGAAGCGGCCCGGGGGAGTGAGGCGAAGCATGAGCTCGCCGAAGGTGACGACATCGGCCATGGGCGGAAAATTCGCTACGCCGCGCTCTGCTCCTGCGCCTGCTCCGCCTCCGCGGGTTCGAGCCATTCGCAATACTCCGCGCGGGTCGCGGCACCGATTTCGAGGAGCCGGAACTGGATGCCGTCGAGATACTGGTGGAGCCCGCTTTTGATGATATCGCCGATCCTCGCGTAGGTCAGGTCCGAGCACAGCTTGCCGGCGAGACGTTCCGCCTCATTGGCATAATGCGAGCGGCTGGTGCCGGAGATGGTATGCAGCGCCGTATCGAGCTGCTCTGCGCAAAAGTGGATGCTGCGCGGGAAATCCTCATGCAGCAGGATGAACCCGGCCACACTCCATGGCGTGACCTGGCCGGTGTGGATCTTTCGGTATGCCTCGAACGCGCTGCACGACTTCAGCACTGCCTGCCACTGCACGGTATCCACATTGCCGCCCACCTGCTCCCCGTGCGGGAGCAGGATGTGGTACTTCAGATCGAGCAGGCGCGACGCACTGTCGGCGCGCTCCAAATACTTGCCGACCTGGAGGAAACTCCAGCCTTCACCGTGCGAGAGGGTGGCGTCGGTCGTGCCGTGAAACTGGTGCGCGTAATCCACGAGATGCCGGTAGAAATCGATCGCGCTGCTGGCAAAAATCTGCCGCGCCTCCGCAGAGCTGAGCCAAAGGTAGAGGCTGTTGATGCGCTCCCACATTTCGCTGGAAATAAACTCGCGCACGGTGCGCGCGTTCTCGCGGGCGGACGCCACGCAGCAGCGGATCGAGTTCGGGTTCTCTTTCGCGAAAGTCAGGAACTCGCAGACCGCCTCGGCGTTCGTGACCGCGTAGAGCTTTTGGAAAAGTTTCTGATCTTCGAGCGTGGCGAGGATTGGCTGCCAATCCTCGCCACCCTCCCTGCCGGCGTGGTCGTCGTCGAGCGTGACCTGCAGGTTGACGTCGAGAATGCGCGCGATGTTTTCCGCCCGCTCAATGTAACGGGCGAGCCAGTAGAGGGAGTCAGCGACGCGGGAGAGCATGAGAAAAGGAAGGTGGTGAAAGCGCGGGCGACTGTCTCCTAACAGATTCATCCTGTTCCGCGAAACTCCATTTCGTCGCGTCCGAAATTTTCGAGAAAGCATGGCGATCAAGATTGAGTTTCCGGGAGAGCCCTTCACAACTTCCGACCTCCGCTTTTCCACCTGCCGATGAAATACACCTACGCCGAACTCGCCGGGATGATCGACCACTCCCTGCTCCACCCCACCATGACCGACGCCGATCTTCGTGCCGGTTGCGAACTCGCGATGAAATACGGGGCGGCGAGCGTCTGTGTGAAACCTTACGCGGTGAAAATGGCGGCGGAACTCCTCCGCGGTTCGGTCGTTGCCGTCGGAGCTGTCATCGGCTTTCCCCACGGCAATAGCGCCACCGAGGTGAAGCGCTACGAGACCGGGGTGGCCTGCCGTGACGGAGCTACGGAAATCGACATGGTCATCAATGTTGGCAAGGCGCTCGGGGGAGATTTCGCTTTCGTGGAGGCGGACGTGCGCGCGGTTTGCGACGAGGCCCACGGGCACGGCGCGATCGTGAAGGTGATTTTTGAAAACGACTATCTGCCGGGCGATGAAATCAAAATCCGGCTCTGCGAAATCTGCGAACGGGCAGGCGCGGATTTCGTCAAGACCTCGACCGGCTACGGCTTCGTGAAGCAGCCCGGCGGCGGCTACAACTATCAGGGCGCGACGGCCCATGACCTCGCATTGATGCGCGCGAACTGCTCTCCCAAAGTGCAGGTGAAAGCCGCGGGCGGCGTGCGGGATCTCGACGGTCTCATGGCCGTGCGCGACCTCGGTGTGACCCGTTGCGGCGCGACCGCGACCGCGCTGATGCTCGACGAATATCGCCGCCGGGAAGCCGCGGAGAAAGCCGGCGCAACGACGGAGTTATCGCCAACCGCAACGCTCGGCGGCGGCGGATATTGAACCGCTCAGCGACTTACTTCGGAATGATCAGCACCATGCCGGGTTTGATCTTCACGGTGCCGGAAAGCTGGTAGAAATTGGCGTCTTGGATGTCCTTCGAGCGGGCGGAGTTTTTATAAAACTGCCGCGCAATCTTTGCCAGAGTGTCGCCGGTTTTGACGGTGTAAGTGCGTGAGCCGGGAGGAATGGGCTTTTTCTCGGGCTCGCCTTTCACGTTGGAAGCTGCCTGAGGCGCCGGTTTCTGATTGCGGAGCGCGGCGAGTTTTTCGAGGAGCATCTGATTTTCGTTCTTCAGCCGCACGGCCTCGGCCTGGGTGCTTGGCGTGCCGTCGCTGAGTTTTACCCGGAGTTTGTTTTCCACCTCCTTTTTGAGACTTCCTGCATCCTTGGCGTGCCCCCCCTTGGGAGCCAGATCGAGGTAACGGTCCAAGTGGTGGAAGGCATCGATCGGCTGCTTGAGTTTGTCCGAGTAGAGGAGCGCGAGCCGGTAGTGGGTGTCGGCGGTTTTTGCCGTGCCGTCGAGCGAGGCCTCGTAGAGCTGCACAGCTGCGCGGAAGTCTCCGGCAGCGGCTTTTTTCTGCGCGGCAGTGCTGTCGTCCTTTGAGCCTTTGTCGAAGAGGCGGTCGCACCCGGTGGCGGCGAGGAGCGCGACGGCGAGCAGCACACCCGCAAAAACTCGACGTGGCGAAAGCATCAGCCGGCGCGTTTCAAGGCGGCGCGTTCGAGCGTTTCGACGACAGTCCTCACGACTTTTATGCGGGCATACCACTTGTAATTGGCGGCGACGACCGTCCACGGCGTGTCCTCCGCGCTGGTGCGCTCGAACATGTCCTCGGCAGCGGTGTTGTGCTCGTCCCACTTGCGGCGGTTGCGCCAGTCCTCGTCATTGATCTTCCAGTGTTTGTAGGGATCGGCCTCGCGGCGTTTGAAGCGCAGGAGCTGTTCGTCTTTGGAAATGTGCAGGTAAAATTTTACGAAGATCGCACCGTCGTCCGTGAGGAGCCGCTCGAAGTCGTTGATCTCGTCATAAGCGCGCTTCCATTCCTTGTCCGTGGCGAAACCCTCCACCCGTTCGACAAGGACGCGGCCATACCAGGAGCGGTCGAAAATGATGCTTTGGCCGTAGGGAGGGAGCTTGTTCCAAAAACGCCACAGGTAATGCCGCTGATTCTCCTCCGCCGTCGGCTTGACCACGGAATGCACGCGGAGCAGCCGCGGATCGAGCCGCTCAACGACGCGCTTGATCGCGCCACCTTTGCCCGCGGCGTCCGGGCCCTCGAAAACGATGACGAGCGTGCGCCTGGCTTCGCTGAGTTCGCGGGTCAGTTGGAGCAGCTTGAGCTGCTGTTCCTTGAGCTTGGGTTTGTAGTCGGGTTCCTCGATCGACTTGTGTTCGAGGTCATCCAGGCGGCGGCCTTTTTTGAGTCCGTTGGGCTCGCGGAGGTTGGGCATGCGCTGCGTTATAGCGGCGGCTTTTTTTTCCGCAAGCAACGCGGAATTCATGCGGCTTTTTTTAAAGGCAGGCGGCGGCGAGCATGGCGTGGACGCCGGGTTCGACGGCGCGGAGATAGGCTGCGGAGTCGCGCTCCCACAGTGCTCGCAGGTCGGCGAGGTGCGCGTCGGGGAGATCGTCGGGGCGGTTGGCGGCGTGCGGATCGTAAGGGAGTTCGAGGGTGATCATGGCGGGCGCGGAGCCGTCGGGATACGTGAGTCCGTAGCCGCACCACTGGCCGAGCGAACCAGGGCAGATGGCGTACGTCTGCTGCAAACGGCGCTGGCCCCGGCCGAGTTCGGTGACGCGCAGGCGGTAGGGCCGGCGCGCGGATTCATCGAGCGCGGCCCACATGGTCTGGGCGAGCGCGGTGGATTGCGCGCCGTCGGCGTCGAGCTCGGCAAGCGCCCAGTGGAGGCTCACGATTTTTGCGGGACGCCAGGCGAGGATGAAATCTCGGAGCGCGCGCGTCTCCGGCTCCGACCACGGCGCGGAGCCGGGCGGCTCCTCGCAGTCGGCGCGCCAGTTGAAGCCGCAGTTACGATTAAGATCGACGCCGCGGACATTGTAGCGCGTGCCGAGGTGGCAGCCATCAGGGTTGGCCAGCGGCAGCACGATCGCGGGCGCGTGAAGTTCGCGCCACGCGGCGCTTTTCAGGAAACTCTCCAGCAGGAGGACGGTCGCCGGTTCATCGCCATGCGTACCGCCGATGAGGAGGGTGATGCCAGCCGGGGCGTGGCTTACAGCGGGGTCGAAGTTCGCGTGGGCGAGAATTTCGCATCCCTCGACCGAGGTTCCGATCGCACGGGTAAAAAATTGGCTACCGGACATGAATTGTTCCCGCTAAGGATTTCAGAAATCCTCCTGCCGGAAAGATCGAATCCCCCCGATCCGCGATTTTTTCCGCGCGTCCATTCCTGTCGATGAACCTCACCTGCGTCAGCCGCGAGCTGCATCCACGCCACGCGTTCCGCATCAGCCGCGGGCAGCGCACCGAAGTGCGCAACGTTTTCGTCCGGCTCGAGCGCGACGGAATCGCCGGCTATGGCGAGGCATCGCCGAACGCTTTCTATGGCGAGACGTGGGAGGGCGTGATGGGGCAGATCGAAGCGGCGCGCGGTTTCCTCACGGCGCTGGATCTCCAGACGGTCGCTGGTTTGGAAGCAGCGTGGGGAAAGATCTCGGAACTCGTGGCGCCATCACGCGCGGCGCAATGTGCGCTGGACGTGGCGATGTGGGACTGGCTAGCGCGGCGGCGCGCGGTGTCCGTGACGGAGCTGATGTGGAGCCGGAAGCCGGCGCCGGTGACGACGTTTTGCACGATCGGACTTTCGACGTCGGAGGAGCTGGCGGTGAAGGTGGAGGAGGTGCTGACTTTTTCCCGGCTCAAGATCAAGTCGGACGAAACTGCGAGTCTGAGCACGCTCCAGTATGTGCGCGCCCGCTCGGCGGCGCTCGTCGCGATGGATGCGAATGGCTCCTGGGGCGCGACAAATTTGCGGGCGCTTTCAGAGCGGCTCACAAAGCTCGGCGT
>Ga0105048_10014794_pt1 | contig 12137 bp, 13 predicted proteins | sample MAT05_FD_78382 | JGI IMG/M metagenome (GOLD analysis project Ga0105048, IMG submission 78382) | Freshwater microbial communities from Lake Fryxell liftoff mats and glacier meltwater in Antarctica - MAT-05 | ecosystem: Environmental > Aquatic > Freshwater > Ice > Liftoff microbial mat | place... | reverse complement strand
CGCGACCGCAACCGGCTCGACGGCGTACTCGTTGTCCGCTCGTGGTCCCGTGGTGTCGCCGGAGCACCGTGCGATGCTGCTGACACCGGTGTCGCCGCACATGTTGTTCGACCGATCGTTGGTGCTCGATCCTGACGAACCGATCGAAATCGAGGTCACCGGCTATCGGCCGGTGGAGGTGTCAGTCGATGGGCAGCGCGTTATCACGTTGCACGAAGGCGATACCCTCGAATGTGTGCCGGCTCCCGAGTCGGCACGCTTCGTGCGGTTCGGTCCGCGCCGCTTCCATCAGATCCTGAAAGCGAAGTTCGGCCTCAACGACCGATGAGCCGCTCCGCATGCCGCGGCGCGAGGATCGAACAATTGTACGCTCGACGACGGTGACACCATGCTGACTGAACTGCACATCGAAGATCTCGGAGTGATCGACCGGCTCGACCTCGTTCTCGGCCACGGCTTGACCGCGTTGACCGGCGAGACCGGTGCCGGCAAGACGATGCTCGTGGAGGCGATCAATCTGCTCGTCGGCGGACGCGCCGACGCCGGCATCGTTCGGCCGGGTTCCGTCGAAGCGCGGGTGGAGGGACGATTCGTCATCGACGACGAGGAGTATGTTCTCGCTCGCGTGATCCCGGGCGACGGGCGGTCGCGCGCCTATCTCAACGGTCGGCTCGCAACGGTCACGACCCTGTCGGAAGTCGGTGCCCGGCTGGTTGACCTGCACGGCCAGCACGCCCACCAGAGCCTGCTGGGCACAGCCACCCAACGTGCGGCGCTCGATCATTACGGCAACATCGATCTGACGCCGCTCCGAAACGCCCGGGCTCGTTTGACCGAGATCGATGCGGACCTTGCGGCTCTTGGCGGCGATGCACGCTCACGCGCTCGCGAGATCGATCTCCTCAGATTCCAGGTGGCCGAGATCGACGCCGCCAATCTGCTCGGCGACGACGAGGAACAGACACTCGACGAGTTGGAGGATGTGCTCGCTGGGGCTGTTGCTCACCGCCAGGCTGGTCTCGAGGCACTCGGCCTGCTGAACACCGACGGGGGAGCGCTCGACCAGTTGGGCTCGGCGATCGCCGCGCTCGGGGCGCGTTCGCCGTTCCAAGCAATCGCCGATCGGCTCCACGCTGCGATCGCCGAACTCGGCGACGCAGCGAGTGAGCTGCGCGACATCGGTGAATCGATCGAGGAAGACCCGGAGCGGTTGGTGCACGTACGCGAGCGACGCCAGATGCTGCGCGATCTGCGCCGCAAGTACGGCGAAACGCTGGCTGAGGTGCTTGCCTTTCACGTCGAGATCAGCGACCGGCTGCAGGAACTGGAGGGCTACGACGCCCGGGCAGAGTCGCTCGACCGCGATCGGCACGCGGCGCTCGTGGTCGCAGCCGAGGCCGCGAGCAAGATCGGAGCCGCTCGGCGGACCGCTGCACCGAAGTTGGCGAAGGCGGTCAAGACCCACCTTCGCGAACTGGCCATGCCACATGCCGATCTTGGCGTCGACGTCGGTGAGGATCCCGGTGACGAGGTCACGTTCCTGTTGGCGGCGAACCCCGGTTCGCCGTTGATGCCGTTGACACGGGTGGCGAGCGGTGGTGAGTTGGCGCGCAGCATGCTCGCCCTACGGCTCGTGTTGTCGCAGGACCCGAGTACGCTTGTGTTCGACGAGGTCGACGCCGGGGTCGGCGGCAGCGCCGCGATCGCGATCGGGCGAGCACTCGCCAAGCTCGGCGCCCAACACCAGGTCCTGGTTGTCACCCACCTGCCCCAGGTCGCGGCGTTTGCATCGACTCAGATCGTGGTCAGCAAGCACGTGGTCGGCGGCGTCACCCGGGCCACGGCGGTGCCGGTCAACGGCGACGAACGCGTCGACGAGATCGCCCGAATGCTGTCCGGAACGACAGCGAGTTCCACCGCTCGCGACCACGCAATGGAACTGCTCGGTCAGCGCCAGAGCCGCTGACACGTGCCCAGAACGGGTGTCGGCGTACCGAATCCCACCGCGATGATCGGCGCGAGAGCGAGTTGGCCAGCGATTGTCACGATCCGCGCGACGGCCACGAGGGTGGGGGTACACTGATATCCCGTCGTGGTTGTCGATTGACGGGAGTGGTTCACATGCCAAAGCACATTTTTGTGACGGGGGGCGTTGCCAGCTCGTTGGGAAAGGGAATCACTGGTTCGTCCCTCGGTCGGCTGTTGAAGATGCGTGGCCTTCGGGTCACGATGCAAAAGCTCGACCCGTACATCAACATCGACCCGGGCACGATGAACCCGTTCGAGCATGGTGAGGTGTTCGTCACCGACGACGGAGGCGAGACCGACCTCGACCTCGGTCACTACGAGCGATTCATCGACGAACCGCTCAGCCGTAACAGCAACGCCACGACGGGCAGCATCTACCAGGCGGTGCTCGCGGCAGAGCGCCGTGGCGACTACCTCGGCAAGACCGTGCAGGTCATCCCGCACATCACCGACGAGATCAAGAGCCGGATCAAGCGGCTCGCGACCGACGATGTCGACGTGGTCATCACCGAGGTCGGTGGCACGGTCGGCGACATCGAGATCCTCCCGTTCCTCGAAGCGATTCGCCAGTTCCGCAAGGAAGTCGGACGCGACAACGTCTGTTACATCCATGTGACGTTGGTTCCGTTCATCGGCCCGAGCGGCGAGCAGAAGACCAAGCCGACCCAGCACAGCGTCACTGAGCTGCGCAGCCGTGGCATCTTGCCCGACGTCATCGTCTGCCGCAGCGAGGAGCCGCTGAGCGACAGCCTCAAACGCAAGATCAGCAACCTGTGTGACGTCGACGAGCGCGCGGTCGTCAATGCCGCCGACGCTCGCAACATCTACGAGCTGCCGCTGATCCTGCATGACGAGGGCTTCGACGACATCGTGTGCGAGGTGCTCAAGATCGACGCGCCGATCGACCTGTCGTCCTGGCAACGCGTGGTCAACCTGGTCGAGGCCGCGGATACGCCGGTCAAGATCGGTCTGATCGGCAAGTACATCGACCTCCAGGACGCCTACCTGTCGGTGGCCGAGGCTCTCCGTCACGCGGGGTTCCACCATGGCGCGAAGGTCGAGATCGACTGGATCCAGGCCGAAGATGTCGAAGGACTACTCGCTGCTGGTCGTCTCGCCGAACTCGACGGGATCATCATCCCCGGCGGATTCGGTGAGCGCGGGTTCGAGGGTAAGATCGCCGCTGCCGGATACGCACGCGAGAACAATCTGCCCTGTCTCGGAATCTGCCTCGGGCTGCAGGCGATGACCATCGATTTCGCTCGCAACGTGTTGCAGTTGGCGGGCGCCAATTCGACCGAGATGGATCCCAACACTCCGTTTCCGGTGATCGATCTGATGCACGATCAACGCGATGTCTCCGACAAAGGCGGCACTCAGCGGCTCGGCGCGTACTACGCGATCCTCGACAAGGACAGCATCGTCCACCGTGCCTACGGCGAGCCAGTGGTCAGCGAGCGTCACCGCCACCGCTACGAGTTGAATGCATCGATGAAACATCGCCTGGAGGGCGCCGGCCTGCGCTGCAGCGGCATGTCGCCCGATCGGCGTCTCGTCGAGTTCATCGAGCTCACCGGCCATCCGTTCTGGGTCGGCACGCAAGCCCACCCCGAATTCAAGAGCCGCCCGGATCGGGCCCACCCGCTGTTCCGCGAACTCGTCGCCGAGGCACTCGTCCGCCGGGCCGAGCGCGACGCCTCGGGCGCGACCCCTGAACAGTTCGGCACTCCCTCCAATGTCACTCAATCTGTTGCCTGACCAGGGCCTGATGATCGAGCCGCCGACGGCCGACAGCGGATTCCACCACGTCTCTGACCGGCTCGTCCACCAGGGATACATCTGGCACGTTGCGGTCGCGACGTTCGAGGCTCCCGACGGTTCGACCTTCGAGCGCGACATCGTCCGGTCGCCGGGCGCCGTTGCCGCAGTGCCGGTGCTGTTCGACGCCGAAGGCAACCCGTCGGTGGTCCTCGTCCGCCAGTACCGCAGTCCGTATGACGCAATGGTGATCGAGATCCCCGCTGGCATGCGCGATGTCGCCGACGAGCCAACAGAGGCGACGGCTGGCCGCGAGCTGATCGAAGAGGTCGGTCTCCGCGCTGGTCGACTCGAACCGCTGACCCAGTTCTACCCGTCGGCAGGGATGACCGACTCGGTCCTGCACCTGTTCCTCGCCACCGAGTTGGAGGTCGTCGATCACGAGCGCCACGGACCCGAGGAACAACACATGGAAGTGCTCCACCTGCCGTTCGAGACGGCGCTGGCGATGATCGATCGCGGAGAGATCCGCGACGCGAAGACAATCATTGGACTGCTGCTCGTGGCGCGTCGGCTCGAACGCGGCGACTTGCAGGCGCCGCACCGCTCGTGACGTCAGGTCGGGGACGGGTTGCCGAGTCGGCGCTGCCTGCCTCGGCGGAAGCCTTTCTGACGTGGATGGCGATCGAACGGGGCCGCTCACGAAACACGCTGGCCGCCTACCGCCGTGACCTCGACAGCTACTGCGGCTGGCTCGACGACCGTGGTGCGAATCCACTGACGGTCACCTCGATCACCGCCGTCGAGTTCGTCAACTGGCGTCGCAACAGTGGGGCAGCACCGGCGAGCGTCGCCCGCCAGTTGGCTGCGATCCGGATGCTGCATCGGTTCCTTGTCGACGAGGGAGATCGTGCTGACGACCCGACCGCCGACCTCGATGGCGTACGGGTCCCGGCCGGGATCCCCAAGCCACTGTCCGAGGAAGAAGTCATCTCGCTGATCGGCGCTGTCACCGGCACTGGACCAGTGGCCTTGCGAGATCGGGCCCTACTCGAGTTCCTCTATGCCACCGGCGCTCGGATCGGCGAGGCCGTTGGTCTGTCGCTCAGCGACATCGACGTCGACAGCGGTCTCGTCCGGCTGTTCGGCAAGGGCTCCAAGGAGCGGATCGTGCCGTTCGGGCGCCCCTCGGGCGAGGCGCTGCGAGCCTGGCTGTCGCCTGCTGGTCGCCCGCTGATGGAGCCGATCCGGTGGGCTCGCCGTGGCGATGCCGAGGCATTGTTCCTCAACCACCGCGGTGCTCGTCTCAGCCGCCAGTCCGCTTGGCTGGTGGTGCGCAGCTACGGGGAGGCGTGCGGACTGAGCAAACGGCTCTCACCCCACGTGCTGCGTCACTCGTGCGCGACCCATCTGCTCGACCACGGGGCGGACCTGCGGATCGTCCAGGAGCTGCTCGGGCACGCCTCGATCAGCACTACCCAGATCTACACCAAGGTTTCGCAGGAGCGACTCTGGCACGTCTACCGATTAGCGCATCCGCGGGCGACGGGTCGATGAGCTCCAGAGGACTCGTTGGACCCGTTGGACATCTCGCCCGTCGATTCGTCGGGATGCTGTCGAACGCCCCGGTCTCCTCGGCGGATCTGGACTGGGTCGGCCAACAACTCACGCCGGCCGAGGCGGCGCTGTGGCGCCGACTTCGCGCTGCCGACCAGCGCCACAGCATTCAGGTCGGGCTGCGCTTCGTCGATCATGCGCCGGGCGCCGATCGATCAGCGGTGGCCGCTGCGGTGCTGCACGACATCGGCAAACTCGACAGTGATCTGGGGATTGGGCTGCGAGTGGTGGCGACGATCGTCGGACCTCGCACGGCTCGACTTCGCCGCTATTACGATCACGAACAGATCGGTGCATCGATGTTGCGCGACATCGGCGCCGACGAACGCACGGTAGCGCTCGTCGGTTGTAGCTCATCCGACAACGAGATGGCTGCGGCGCTGCGAGCGGCCGACGACATCTGATCGGGGCTTCACCAGAACCAGGCCAGCACCGGCAGCACAGCGCCGGAAGAACTGCACCGCAAGAAAAGCGCCGGAGAGAACTGGCAGTGGATCCAGTCAGGCGGGGAGCAGGCCGATGTTGCGATGGGCGCGGGCGAGAGTCTCGGACGCCACCGAGCGAGCCTTCTGGGCTCCTTTGTGCAACAGCGAGGAGAGCTCGCCCCGATCGGCGATCAACTCGTGATACCGAGCCTGGATCGGCCGCAGCAACTCGACCACTGCCTCGCCGGTCGCGACCTTCAGTGCCCCGTACTGGGTGTAGCCCTCGGCAACCTGTTCCGGCGTCTGGCCGGTGGCAGCGGCATGGATCTCGAGCAAGTTGGCGATGCCTGGCTTGGTGGCACGATCGAACCGCACGTTGGTCTCGCTGTCGGTGACGGCCCGCTTGAACTTTTTCATGATCGAAGCGGGTTCCTCGAGCAACGACACCAGGCCCGTGTCGCTGTTGGCCGACTTGCTCATCTTCGACGTCGGGTCCTGCAGATCCATGACCCGCGCCCCGGTCTTGGGATGCACTGCCTTGGGAATCACGAAGGTGTCGCCGAACCGACCGTTGAACCGGATTGCGGCATCGCGGGTGATTTCGATGTGTTGGCGCTGGTCGTCACCGACGGGTACCTGTTGGGCGTCGTAGAGCAGAATGTCGGCGGCCATCAGCGCCGGGTAGGTGAACAACCCAGCAGACAGGAACTCGCCCTCACGCTTGGCAGATTTGTCTTTGAACTGGGTCATCCGGCTCAACTCGCCGTAGCTGACCGTGCACTCCATGATCCAGCCGAGCTGGGGATGTTCGGGAACGTGACTCTGGACGAACACGGTTGCGACATCGGGATCCAGACCGATCGCGAACAAGACCGCCGCGAGATCGAGCGTGACATCGCCGAGCACGCCGGGCTTGTCGGTGATGGTCAGTGCGTGCAAATCGACGATGCCGTGGAACGCATCGCACTCGTGCTGATTCGTGACCCAGGGCTGCAACGCGCCGAGATAGTTGCCCAGATGGACATCTCCGGTCGGTTGGATGCAGGACAGGACTCGGGTCATCTGGTCAGGCTAACGAGTCGGGTCGATCGGAGTCAGGCCGATATTGCTGCCAGTAGCCTGGGGGTGAATGGCCTACGACGTGACGACCCCCGTGTTCGAGGGCCCCTTCGATCTGCTGCTGCACCTGATCCTGCGCGAACAGGTCGACATCTACGAGGTCTCGCTGTCCACCATCGTCAGCGCCTACCTGGTCGAGGTCGAGAAGCTGCAAGACATCGATCTCGACCTCGCAACCGAGTTCTTGCTGATCGCCTCGACGCTCGTCGAGCTCAAGGCCAGGCGGCTGCTGCCGGGGCGGGCCGACATCGACATCGACGACGAGTTCGCTCTGTGGGAAGAGCGCGACCTGCTGCTCGCCCGGCTACTTGAGTGCAAGACGTTCAAAGACGTCGCCAGCGTGTTCGGTGGGCTCGCCGACGAGGCCGACCGCGTGTTCGGTCGGGCAGTTGGTCCTGACGAACGCTTCGTCGCGGTCGTTCCCGACCTGCTCGAAGGCATGAAGCCGCGCCACATCCATGCCGCTTACCTGCGTGCCACGACTCCGAAGCCGGTTCCTGTCGTCGATCTGTTCCATGTCTCGGCGGTGAAGGCGAGCGTCGCCGACGCGATGACCGAACTGCTCGACGAACTGCCTCGGGTCGGGAGGATCTCGTTCCGTCGACTGACTGGCGGACTCGTCGAACGACTCGAGGTCATCGTCCGCTTCCTGGCCCTGCTCGAACTGTTCAAACAGGGCATGGTGGAGCTCGACCAGGCGGAACGATTCGGCGATATCGACATCGTGTGGGTCGCCGATGGCGACCGGGTGGCGGTCGGCGCACTCTCGATCGACGACTACGAAGGCTGACCTGATGTCTGACCCATTGCCTCATCCAACGACTGACCCACTGTCTGATCAACTGTCTGAACCCGCTCCCGCTGCGACTCCGACACATGTGCCGACCGGCGGGGCGCTCGACGCCGATGTCGTCCGAGCGATCGAGGCGATCATTCTCGTCGCAGCCGAGCCGGTGCCCACCGAGCAACTGGCCCAGTTGCTCGAACAGCCGCTCGTCGTCGTCGATCAACTCTGCAACGGCCTCGCTGACGCATACGACGAAGCAGGCCACGGGTTTCAGTTCGTCAAGGTCGCTGGTGGATGGCGGTATCAAACGGCTGCGGACCTGTCTCCGTACGTCGAGCGTTTCCTGCTCGACGGCCAGCGGGCCCGGATGAGCGGCGCAGCATTGGAAACGCTGGCGATCGTCGCTTACAAGCAGCCGATCTCGCGAGCCCAGGTCGCGTCGATCCGCGGCGTCGATCCGGACGGTGTGTTGCGGACGCTGGCTGCGAGGGGATACGTGACGCAGGTCGCCGTTGATCCCGGACCGGGTCAGGCATCCCTGTTCGGCACGACTCAACAGTTCCTCGAGAAGCTCGGCCTGAATTCGCTGTCGGACCTGCCGCCGCTGGCGGAATTCGTACCGGGGGCCGAGGTTGTCGAAGCACTCGAACACGGACTGCGGGCGCCGGACGCCGACCCGAAGCAACTGCGCAACAACACCCCGATCCTGCCGGGCGACGACGACCCCTTCGCTGCGGCGCCGGCGGAGGTCGCCGTCGAATCCGGCGAATCCGGCGAATCCAGGGAATCCGGCAAATCCGGGGAATCCGAGCCGGATCCCGAGCCAGATCCCGAGCGTGTCGATCCGGAACCGTCGTGAACGATCAGCCGGCAGACCGAGCAATCGAGAAGCCGCTGTGGGAGCAATGGGCTGACCAGCGCGCCCTGGCGACCGGCGAGCGGTTGCAGAAGGTGCTCGCGATCAGAGGCTGGGGGAGTCGGCGGGTGTGCGAGGAGATGATCGCCGAAGGACGGGTCACGGTCAACGGCTCGGTCGCCGTTCTCGGCCAACGCGTCGATGTCGGCACCGATACCGTCGAGGTCGACGGCGTACAGATTGGCCTGCGCCCCGACCTGGTGTACTACCTGCTCAACAAACCTGCTGGCGTGATCACCACGGCGAGTGATCCGCAGGGCCGCCCGACCGTGATCGAACTGGTACCGGACGAGCCGCGGGTGTTCTCCGTTGGACGGCTCGATGTCGACACCGAAGGCCTGCTGCTGCTCACCAACGACGGCGATCTCGCCAATCGAATCTCACATCCGAGCCATGGCGTCGAGAAGGAATACCTCGCTCATGTCAACGGCAACGTACCGGGCAACCTGCTCCACCGACTTCGCGAAGGCATCGAACTCGAAGACGGTATGACCGCACCGGCGCGGGCGAGCCAGTTGAGCCCGGGCCTGCTCCGGATCACGATTCATGAAGGTCGCAACCGACAGGTGCGGCGGATGTGCGAGGCGATCGGGTTTCCCGTGCAGCGTCTCGCCCGGGTCCGGATTGGTCCTCTGCGTGATGCCACTCTGGCGCCGGGTCAGCACCGCTCGCTCACCTTGGACGAGGTCCGCCAATTGGTCGAGGCAGTCGCCGGAGCCCCGCGCAGCTACGATCGACGGCCGTGACAACGCATCGCCGCGCCAACATCATCGGGCTGGGCCTCATCGGTGGCTCGGTCGGTCTTGCGTTGCGCGAGCGCGGTTGGTATGTCGGCGGCGACGATCACGACCAGGCTCGGATCGACCGCGCCCTGCAGATCGGGGCCCTCGACCAACAGGGTCTAATCGAGACCGCCGAGATCACCTTCGTGGCCACACCCGTTCTCGCGGCCGCTGACCAGGTCAAACGTGCGCTCGCCGAGACGACGGGTTTCGTCACCGACGTCGGAAGTGTCAAAGGACCAATCACCGAGGCGATCGACGACCCTCGTTTCGTCGGTGGGCATCCAATGGCCGGCAGCGAACTCGAGGGCCTCGACGGTGCAGACGCGACGATGTTCACCGGCGCGGTCTGGGTGCTCACACCGATCGTGACCACCGCTGACCAGACGTTCGCAGCGACGGCGTCGATCGTCGCCGACTTAGGTGCCGAGGTCGTCGCCCTGCAACCCGGTCGTCACGACCAAGTCGTCGCAGTCGTCAGCCACGTGCCCCATCTGGCCGCGGCGACCCTGATGGGCGTTGCGTCGGAACGGGCTGAAGAACACGGTGCACTGCTGCGCCTCGCAGCCGGCGGATTCCGTGACATGACCCGCATCGCGAGCGGGCACCCCGGGATCTGGCTCGACATCTGTGCCGAGAACCGAGAAGCAATCCTCGATGGCCTCGACGGTCTGATCGAAGGTCTGCGGCGGATGCGCGACATCGTCCGCGACGACGATCGGGCTGCGTTGCACGAGGTCCTGCGCAAGGCTCGGGAAGCGCGTACCAATCTGCCGTCGCGGGCGACCCAGCCGAACGAACTGGCCGAAGTCCGGATTCCGATTCCCGACCGCACCGGTGCTGCCGCCGAGGTCTTCACCCTGGCTGCCGAACTCGGTGTCAACATCTCCAGCTTCGAGGTCGTGCACAGCGTCGAGGGCAACCGAGGCGTCGCAATCGTGCTCGTCGATATCCAGACGGTGGATCTGTTCCGCGGTGGCTTGCTTGCGCGAGGGTTCCGGCCTGCCGTGCAGCGATTGGACTGATCCATGGTGGCCGAACGAACCGACACCACTGCGACCGCTCCCTACGCCGTGCGTTCGACGAGCGGGCCGATCGACGCCGTCGTCGACGTGCCGGGCAGCAAGAGCATTGCCAACCGGGCGCTGATTTGCGCAACCCTCGCGAACGGTGTGTCGGTTCTCCACAACGTGCCGGGTGGCGACGACACCGCGGCGATGCTCGACTGCGTGGCCCTGCTCGGAGCCGGAGTCACGACCGCTTCCGACGATCCGGCGGCGGTCACGATCCAGGGCACCGGAGGAGCACTAAGACCTGGCCCGATGACACTGCACACACAGCTTGCCGGCACGACCTCACGGTTCGTCACCGCGCTCGCAGCGCTCGGATCCGGTCCGTACGAGATCGACGGCCTGGCGCCTCTGCGCGCCCGCCCGATGGCACCGCTGCACGATGCGCTCGTCGCGCTCGGAGCACAGGTTCAACCCGGCGAGGCGTGGGGCCATTTACCCGTCTACGTGACCGGCGTCGATCGCACCCGAACTTCGCCACGCTCGGTCGTGCAGATGCGGGGCGACATCAGCAGCCAGTACATCACCGCCTTGATGCTGGTCGCGCCGTACCTGCCGGGCGGCCTGAAAATCGAGTTGACGACGTCACTCGTGTCGCGCCCGTATGTCGCGATCACATCAGCGGTGATGGCATCGTTCGGCGCCGACGACGTGCAGATCGACGGCGACGTGATCACGGTGGGCCCCGGTTCCTATGACGCCCGCGAGTACGAGATCGAACCTGAAGCCAGTTCGGCCAGCTACCCGCTGGCTGCTGCGGCAGTGTGTGGGGGTCGGGTCCTTGTTCGCGGCCTCGGTCCCGATGCCCTGCAAGGCGATGCTGCGTTCGCGGACGTGCTGGCGTCGATGGGCTGCGAAGTCGGTCGCACTTCCGCAGGCACATTTGTTCGGCGTTCGGGTGATCTCATCGGGATCGAGATCGACATGGCCGACCTGTCCGACCTGGTGCCGACGCTCGCCGTTGTTGCGCCGTTTGCGACGACCCCGACCCGCATCACCGGTGTTGGCTTCATCCGTGCCAAGGAGAGCGACCGGCTCGGTGATCTCGCCGCCGAACTGAGGCGTTGCGGTGTCGACGCGATCGAACTCGACGACGGACTGCAGATCAACCCGGGGTTCGGCCGCGGCGCTCGACTCGCGACCCATCACGATCACCGCCTGGCGATGTCGTTCGGCGTGCTCGGGCTACGCGTCGACGGGATCATCGTCGAGGACCCAAACGTGGTCTCGAAGAGTTGGCCCAACTTCTGGACGACCCTCGAGACGATCGGGGCCGATCGATGAGCCCGGTCCCGAACGACGTGGTCGCGGCGTTCGATGTCGACGGCACGTTGACATCGAGCGACGCAATGGTGCCGTTCCTCGAGCGGCTCGCTGGCCGTGGCCGTTTGATTGCCGGGATCCTTCGTCAGCCGCTGCGCGTCGCCGATGCCGCAATGCGTCGAGATCGTGACCGTTTCAAAGCCGTTGCTGTTCGGGCGGCGTATGCCGGTCGGACCTGCGCTGCTGTCGAATCGTGTGGTCGAGACCATGCGGTGGTCATCGAGACGACCATGCTGCGCGATGACACCGTTGCCCGGCTTCGGTGGCATCAGGCCCAAGGCCACCACGTCGTCCTGGTATCAGCATCGCTCG
>Ga0105048_10014791_pt1 | contig 12138 bp, 10 predicted proteins | sample MAT05_FD_78382 | JGI IMG/M metagenome (GOLD analysis project Ga0105048, IMG submission 78382) | Freshwater microbial communities from Lake Fryxell liftoff mats and glacier meltwater in Antarctica - MAT-05 | ecosystem: Environmental > Aquatic > Freshwater > Ice > Liftoff microbial mat | place... | reverse complement strand
GAGCCGCGCCTGTTTTCTTTCAATTCTCCCTACGGAATGTGCGAAAAATGCAAAGGCCTCGGTCTCATCGAGAAGAAGCAGGCAAAGACGAAAGGGACCAGCTCGGACGATGACATCGAGGAAATTCTTGGTGATGAGCTCGATCACTATGAAGTTTGTTCGAAGTGCAAAGGCTGTCGCCTTCGCGAGGAAGCGCTCTGCGTGTTTTTTCTAGGGAAAAACATTTGCGAGCTGAGCGCCATGAGCTGCACCGAGCTCGAAAAGCTTTTCTCGGAAAACAAGCATCGAAACGCGGTCGTTGAACGCGTATCCTATGAGGTCCTCAATCGCCTGCGCTTCCTGGAAGGTGTGGGCGTCGGCTACCTCTCGCTCGACCGCCGCACGACGTCGCTTTCCGGCGGGGAGGCTCAACGCATCCGACTCGCGACCCAGCTCGGCTCCCAACTGAGCGGAGTTCTCTATGTGCTGGACGAACCCAGCATCGGCCTTCATCCTCGCGATCATCAAAAGCTGCTCAACAGTCTTTTGCGATTGCGAGACCTCGGCAATTCCGTCGTCGTCGTCGAGCACGACGAGGAAACCATGCTGGCGGCCGATCATCTCATCGACATTGGACCGGGCGCGGGTGTTCACGGCGGAACCATCATCGCCGAAGGTGCGCCTAAGGTTCTGATGCGCGCGCAAGGTTCACTCACCGCCGCGTTCCTTCGGGGCGAGTTCCTCGTCAGCCCGCAGCGAGCCCGGCGTCCCGGCAACGGCAACTTTTTGCGCCTCAAGGGATGTGGCGGACACAACTTGAAAAAGGTCGACCTCCATCTCGCTCTCGGCAAAATGCACATGTTCACGGGCGTGAGCGGTTCCGGCAAAAGCTCGTTGGTGCAGGATACGCTGGAAGCCGCCATCGCGAAGAAGTTGTATCGTTCTTCGGTCGATCCGCTTCCATTCGAAAAGCTCGAAGGCCTCGAGCACATTGATAAGCTCGTTCACGTCGATCAGCGCCCCATCGGGCGAAGTCCCCGGAGCAACCCGGCGACATACACCGGAGTCTTCACGTTGCTTCGTAACATCTTCGCGCAAAGCCCTGAGGCCCAAATTCGCGGTTACACGGCGAGCACTTTTTCATTCAACCTAAAGGGCGGTCGTTGCGACGCGTGTGAAGGCGCCGGGCGCATCAAAGTCGAGATGCACTTCCTGGCCGACGCGTTTGTGCCATGCGAAAGCTGCATGGGCAGTCGGTACCGCCGCGAAATTCTCGAAGTCCGGTTCAAAGGCAAAAACATTTCGGAAGTACTCAACATGTCCGTCGAGGACGCGCTGAAACTTTTCGAGAATCAACCCCTCATCGAACCGAAGCTTCGCACGTTGACCGAAGTGGGTCTCGGATACCTCCACCTCGGCCAGAGCTCCACGACGCTTTCCGGCGGCGAAGCTCAGCGCATTAAGCTCGCGCGTGAACTTTCAAAACGCAGCTCTGGTAAGACTGTTTACTTTCTAGACGAGCCCACGACCGGCCTTCATTTCAATGACGTGAAGAAACTTCTCGAGCTTCTTCAGCGGCTGTGCGACCTGGGGAACACGGTCGTCATCATCGAGCACAACATGGACATGATTTGCGCGGCGGACCAGATCACCGATTTGGGCCCCGGCCCGGGCCCCGAAGGCGGCCGCATCGTGATGGAAGGCACTCCGGAAGACTTTGCGCGCCAGCCTGAAAAGAGCTCAACGGCTCATTATGTGGGCCAGTTCTTCGAACGACGGGGTTGGAAACCGGCCGCTTCGTCCTCCCCGGCGGCCGATTAGTTACAAACAATCCAGTGGGTTTTGACTCCGGAGACGTCGCGCTTTTCACCTTGCCGTCGCCGGACATTGAATTCGAATTGAGCCTGGGGCTTCTCCAGGCTCTGTAGAACCATGTCTTGCTGATCCTTAATTTCGACCGGTCTCAGGTCACGACGGCTGAACACGTCGTGGTCCCGCTCGGCCACTCGCACGTAAGAGGCCACTTCCGGCCCCAGGTAAGCGTAGAAAACCTCGACACTTTCGTTCGTCTGAAGGTTGGCTTCGGAACAGCTAAATTTTTGCCCTGGAATCTCGGCATCCGACCGGTAGCGCGAAGCGAAAGAGGTTTGGGTGGGGTCACCAGGCTTCTTGCTGCCACCCTCGATGTCGCCGCATGCGGAAAGCATTGCCAGCCCAAGCGCCAGTCCCGTCCGCTTCCATGCCGCCCTCATGCCCGACCTCTTAGCCCATTTTTCAAATTAAATCAATTCTATTTACCAAGGACCACGCGCTCGCAGTAATGGGCAGCGCGAAACAAATCATTTCCCAAGGACCGTCCCGTCGCAAGGACGCTCAGGCTTCCCGGACGCAGGACCTCGCGGGCGTTTTCCGGATCCGCAAAGGCCGCGACTACGGCGCGGTTTGGAAGTGGAGGAAAAAACACCCCGCGGTCCCGGTTTTCGTTCATGACCTCGCGAAGTTCGCGGGCGAAAAACGGATCGCTCTCATCCGCCACCCATCCCGCCAGGACATCCGCGGCTTCCGCGTTTCGGGCGACCGTCTTCGCAAGGTAGCCGTGAAGCAGCTGACGGCGGAGCGCGGGACTCTGCCAGACTCCTCCCGAGAAGACTTTCCATGCCATGTCCGCGCCACCTTCGAGCGCGTCCCACGCCAGCATGAGCTCCATCCGTCTCGGTTCCGGCAACCGCAGCGCGCGTTCCACAATCAACCATCGATCGGCTCCGGAGGACTCCTGCAGGACCGCATATGCCACCCTTCTCGATGAATCGCCCAATATCCGTTCCCACAAATTCGGCCGCTGCATCGCGAACAACAAGAGCTCATAGTCGAGAGCAAAGTCGTGAACGCGGCTCGCCGCTAGAACGGGCTTGGCCAGTTCCCAATCGTTGCGCGCCCGAATGTATCGTACGAGCGCGACGGTGTCGGTCGCCACGAGAAGATCGGGGCGCCGAGATTGAAGGAACGACCAAATCTGCGCGCGTACTTCCAGGTCACCGGCTCCGCAGTTTCTCATGCGATCGCGGAGCCCCCGCAAAATCGAGGGCGTCACTCGGTCCTCGGCAAGGAGCTTTCGGAGCAAGGCCGCGGTGGCTCCACCTTCCCCCACACGGATGATCTCATCAAACAATCGCGCAAGGTTGGCCGCGGGAAACTCGGACCATTCCGAAAGGGGAGCACTTTCGAAAGCTGCTAGAAAATACATCCGCGGCTCAAAACCAAATGCCTCAAAGCGCAGCAGCTCAAGCTCCCCCTCCGGGCCCTCGGTCAGCAGTTTTGGAATGAAAATCTCGCGGAAGTATCGGTCGAGACAGGCGCCATCGCGGATACGCCGGCACGCGGTCAGAATTTGATGCGCCGTCGCCGCTTCCTTCAAGTTCAGCTCGCTTAATTTCTCCCGTGCCTGCCGGGCTTTGGACTCGCTCCGTTCGGCTCCCGTTTCGAACGCGGCCCAGGCCCAACCGTCGATCTCGCCTTGGGTTGCTGAAAGTGCCGCTCGAGCCAATAGCGTGAGGCTTAATAGGAGGTTTCCGACGCGTCTAGGCGCGCATCCTCCTCGTTTCATTTGGGTACCATTCATCCCCGTGACCAATAGCAAAAAACGTCCTCGTTTGTCGCCAAAATGTACAGACCAATTAAGCGAATTTTCGCTTTTCCCAAATCGGTTCCATCGCTACCTTCGTACGCTTCAAAGGCGGTAGTTGAAGGGGTGGTAGATGGGGTGGTTTGAATTTGGTGGCAGGTCGGGTGTGCGCGCAGCTCAGGCTTTAGTTCTTACTTCGCTTCCGCTCTTCGCCGCCTCCGAAGGCGCGGCTCCCGGATCGGAACCCGTCCTTCCAAACTGCCAAGCCAACATCATCCCCGACATTGCAGCGGTCCACTCCGAGCAGCGTTCCCGAGCGCTGGCGGCCGCGCCCAAACTTGATGCGGCGCTCGAATTGTTCACGGACGCGGGCGCGGCGAGCTTTGGTTCGGATCTCCGGACCTCGCTCATTGCCGAAACGTCCACTGCTTACCTCGGATTTAAAAACATCCCGTCTCTCAATCGCGCGACCGAGCTGTTCTTCGCGCGATTGTTTAAGAACTCGACGTTTTTCAACGCGAAGAACGACGGCGCCTCAGGTGGAATGGTTCACGACACTAACCAGGACGCGCATGGCGTGCGCTTCGCCGCGCTCATGTCCGACCTTCGGCGCACTACTCAACTCATGAACAGCCCGGAGCTGGTCGAGTCCCACTACCTCCCTCAAGAAGAGTTCAACATGATGAATCTCTTCGTTCGCAGTCTTGTCGGAAACGTAACCGTCGCCGGCTGGCGCGAAGAATTCAATCCGGCCTTTAGCGTTCTGCTTTCGGAGACTCCCACAAGCTACGGCGCCGCCCTCGCCCACCTGAACGACCCTCTCGTCACATCCCGTTACAAGACGCTCGCGAGAGCATTTCCGAGTCGCTTGCTCAGCGGCATTAACGTTTCCCCTTCGGTCATCCTGCAACGAGGTGGCCGCGCGCTCGTGAATTCGCTCTTCGGTGCCTACCCGCGCGTCGTGTTGAGTACCGAGCCACCCGTGATGCCCTCAAATACGGGGAGCGAGCTTGTCGCTCAGTTCGACTTGTCGATCGCCGATCTCGACGTCGTCCGTGAGCTCAAGTCCCAAGTCGAGATTTCCCCGAAAGTCGAACGTCAGATCCAAGACTTGCTCGTACGCTACGTTTCCAATCTCGAACGCCGCCGAGCGGTAGACATCGCGGCCACGCGCGCCATCTACGACGAGAATCAACGCTTGAAGGAGCCGTACAAATCCTCTCGGGCGTCGTACCTTCCCAACCCTCGTTACATCGGTGAAGCTTCGGTGCCCGTAGCCATGCTTCTCGCGACTGAGTTTTTGCGCGCCATGGTCGTCATCGAATTCCTTGCCGAGCAGCCAGAGAGCGGTAAGCGGGGCCAGCGCCTCCTTGAAGTCGGATTGGGCGATTTGGCTTCGCTGGAAGAGCTGGTCTGCACGCAGGTCGACAACGCGGCCCTATTGGACCGGCTAGAGCGTCATGGCATTGTCTGGGAACCCGAGCGCAAAACACCCAGCCTTGAGCACAACTGGACCATGGAGACCCTCACCTCCGCCGCCGTAGAACGCACGGCATTCCGCGATGCCTTAAAACCCGTCCAGCCGTAAGGACAAAAAATCCCGACCCGGATGACTCCGAGACGGGATTTCGCGATTCGTGCTTAGACGAGAAACTAGAACAGTCCGCTCAGCTTACCGGCGATTACGAATGCAAGAAGGGCGATCGACTCCATGAGAGCCAAGCTCAAGATTAGAGGAGTGAAGAGGGCGCCCGAAGCGGAGGGGTTACGGGCGATGCCGTCCAGCGCAGCCACCGCTGCGCGGCTTTGCGAGTAACCGACGAGTGCCGCAGCTACGGCCATACAGATGCCGGCAGCCCACTGACCAGCGGCAGCGTTGGTCGTGGTCGCCGCGGGTGCTTGTTCCTGTGCCATGACAAGAGCCGGGGCAAGTCCAGCGGCCATGAGAGCTAATTTGGTTGTTTTCATTCCTTCAATCCTCCTGAGATTAGTGCTCGTCATGTGCGGTCGCCATGCCGATATAGATGGTGGTTAATAACATAAAGACGAAGGCCTGAATGAAACTCACAAGCAGGCCTAAGATGACGATGGGAACGGGGCCAAGCGCGGAAAGCATGCCGCCAATTATGCTGCCAATAATTCCAAGTTTGGTGGATAGAAACGCACCAAGCGCACTAAAAAGATTTGCCACAATTTCATACACCGTGTGATCCGCATAAATGTTTGAGCGAAGGCGAATCCCAAGCGTCAGTGGGCGTACGGAGTGCGACACAAGCTCAATAACGAACATGATGGGGCCGAGCAACAAGAGTAAGACTCCTTTGAGGTGGCCAGTGAAATGCTCAAGATAACGGAGGCCGTTGTGCTTGAAGCCCATCAAATTATAATAGAGAAAAACCGAGAGCCCCATCGCCATGGTAGTGTTCAAATTGTCCGTCGAAGAGACTAATCCCGGCACCATTCCGAGAACGTTGTTGAGCAACGTCCACATGAAAATAAAGACGAGAATGGGAATAAAATCAACGTAGTGACGCCCTATGATGTCTTTCGCCATGCTTTGCACGAGGCTGCCGGAAAGATCGAAAATATTTGATAGCCCTAACCGCGAGCTTGGAACGAAAACTTCGTCAGAAACTCCGCCCTTTGCCCTTGCTGCTTTGACTTTCGGAATCATCACGCCGTAAGCGGCGCCCGCAGCCAATAGAGCAACGCCCGCGACTGCGGCGCCTCCTACGTGAGGGTTGTGATCAAGAAACTCATTGTGCAGATAGGACCACACATGAAATCCACCAGACATTCGGCCATTATCTATACTTGCGAGGTCATCTTTTGCAAACTTCTTTTTAGAATCTACGAGATAGCTTGGCGAGCAATGGTCCGCTGAGGAGAATTGTCCCCACAAATCCAACGCAAAGAAAGACGGGTCCCTCTTTGACCCAGTGCGCCTTAAGGAGAAGTACAAGCGCCAGGAAAAACTGAGCCACGGCGAAGACGGCTCCGAGTGTAATCAACCCCGCCCGTTTCCACTTTTGCGCCTGCTTCTGTCCCTGAAGAATGCACTGGAATGCAAGTGCGAGCCCGCCCACGCAGACCAATCCCACCAGAATTCCGCCCAGCAACGAACTCATTTTCTCATTCTCCGTTCGAGACTGCGGAGCATGATGGTCAGATGAAAGAGTGACACGAACATGAATAGGAAAATTCCTAAAATCCTACACCAAGGAGCGGTTCCAAGTTTTCGGTCGAGCCAACCGCCCAGCACCACGCCAACCGTCACGGACACAATCAACTCCAGTGCGCTCGACATTCCAATGCCGAGATAGACGCTATATTTCTGCTTCAAATCAGGTGGCTTCGGTTGCGACTCGTTCAAAGACCCTCCTAAGTTTTGGCCGTAGGGTTTCGAGTGGAATGGCGACATGCGCCAGAGACACAAAATAGGCTTCGAAGGGAGAAGGAGGCAACATGAAGCCTTCTTCCAACATGCTCCAGAAGAAACAATTGAACGCATTTTCGGAAATTTCGCGCGCGTCCCTCGCGTTGTGAACCGGGGCCTTCCGAAAATAAGTGCTGAGCATCGAACCCACGCGCTCAATGCGCACTGGAACCTTAACCGCCTCGGCGGCCAGCTCGAGCTCGCGCGCAAAGGCACCACTCCATTCCTCGAGTTTCGCATAGGGTTTTTCACGATCAATAAATTCCATCATGGCGAGTCCCGCCGCTGTGCAAAGTGGGTTGCCGGAAAGCGTGCCCGCTTGGTACACCGGCCCGAGCGGCGCCAAATGATCCATGAATTTGGCCGGTCCCACCAACGCGGAAAGTGGAAGGCCTCCCCCAACAATCTTACCCAGGGTCGTGAGGTCGGGCTCAATTTGGTATAGCCCCTGGGCCGAACCAGCGTGCACGCGTAAGCCGGTCATCACTTCATCCAAAATCAGAAGCGTTTCGTGCTCCGAGCAAAGCTCGCGGAGCCGCTTCAAAAATGCGGGGTTGGGAGGGACGACCCCCATGTTTCCCATGATGGGCTCAATAATGGCGCACGCCAATTGGCTGCCTTCGCGGCGAAATAAATCTTCGATGGAGGCCACGTCATTGAACTCGCAAATGCGGGCCAGCGACGTCAGCGCCTTGGGAATGCCTTTCGATTCGGGCGCGGCATCATGCGAAAGTGTGGCCACTCCACTGCCCGCATCGACGAGCAACGAATCGACGTGGCCATGGTAGTGCCCCGAAAACTTGAGAATGAGGTCGCGGCCCGTAATTCCCCGCGCGAGCCGGACGGCGGTCCCGCAGGCCTCAGTACCCGTGCTGAGCGCCCGAACTTTCTCGGCACCTTTGAATCGGGGTAAAAGTGACTCGGCCCACTCAATTTCGAGCCGACCAGTCATGCCCAGGCAGGTTGAGTCGCGTGCGGCTTTTTCGATGGCGGCTACGACCGGTTCACATGCGTGGCCGAAGAGATGGGGTCCATACGACATGACGAAATCGAGGTATTCGTTTCCGTCCACGTCCCAAATTTTCTCACGGAAGCCCCTTGCTGCAAGCAGCGGACTGCCACCCACGCGCCGGAAGCTCCGCACGGGCGAATTCACCCCACCCACCAGAGATTTTTGCGCGCGCGCATGTAACTCGGCCGATTTTGTCCTTTTCATCTCGAACCTAAAGTCTTCGCTCTTTCTTTCGCTGCTCCACGCGGCGAATCTTAAGCTCGATAACATCCCGGTTGGGATAGGTCGAAAGACTTTGGCGATAGGCTACGAGCGCCGCCTCCAAATCGTCCCGCATTTCGTTCGCGTTGCCCAATCCGTAATAGGCTTCACTCACGAGCTGCGAGTAGGAGGCTTGGCCCCCGAAACGAGCGATGATTTCCTGGAAGATGGGCTTGGCCTCATCGGGCCGCCGGTCGGCGAGTAAGGCTTGGCCTTCGTCGAACAAAGCGCGTGGCCCGTCTTTGTTACCGGGGAAATTCTTTCGGAAGCTCCCAAGGACCTCGCACGCATCCTTGAACCTTCCCGCATCCATGAGAGACTTCGACCACGTCAGTAAAATCTCGGCCGAATCGGGCTCGGTGAGACCGAACTCTGCAATGATCCCCTGAAACTCCTCGGCTGCCAGGCCTGCGCTGTCGAGCTGGTCTTGATAGATGCGCGCGATGGCCCGTCGCGCCAGGAACTTCACTTTTTTGTCATCCGCCCGCTGGTGCAAATCCCGATAGGCACGAATCGCACGCGAAAAGTCCTTCAGATTTTGCTCGTAGATGGTCGCAATCTGCTCCTGAGCCTTGAGCGCGAGCGGACTCCGTTGACCATAGTTGACGACTTTCGAATATTCCTCGATGGCACTGAGAAACTTGCCTTGGCGATAGAGCTCTTCGGCGAACTCAACCTGCCGCTCCCCCCCACCCATGGTGCAAGCTAAGAACGTCAATCCGAAAAAGGAGGCCAAAATCAACCGGCGGGCGGAAGCAAGAACCTGATCCAACATCACTGGACCCAATTTTAGCCGACCTTTAACGCGCGGTCGAATGGGGCGCGCCATCGGCGGCTCAGTGAACCGTTTCCGTTTCCTGAACCACCGCGGTTTCGTCACTCACGACCGCGATGCCTTGAACGGCTTCGTTGTCGTCGAGACTGATGACCCGCACGCCTTGAGTGTTCCGTCCCATCTCCGAAATTGTTTTCGCCGGCGTCCGGATGAGCTGTCCGACGTTCGAAATGACGATGAGGTCATCCGATTCGCGGACTTTCTTCACCGACACGAGATGGCCGACCTTATCGCCGACTTTCACGTTGATGATGCCGGAACCCGCGCGCCCTTGCCGACGATACTCGCCGATGGGGGTCCGCTTCCCGTAGCCCTTCGAGGTCACGCTCAGAAGCGTATAATTGACCTTCGCGGTCGCTTCGCCTTCGTCCGGAGGCAAAATCTCCAGCGCGACGACGGTGTCGGCGGTGCCGAGGTCGATGCCGCGAACACCGCGGGCCGTTCGGCCCATTCCGCGAACGTCTTCCTCAGAAAACCGAATGCTTTGGCCCTCGCGGGTCGCGAGGAAAATGTCATCCTTGCCCGAGGTGAGCGCCGCTCCGAGAAGCTCGTCGCCTTCGTCAAACGACATCGCAATAATGCCGCTCGCGCGAACGTTGGAGAAACTCATCAGGTCGGTTTTTTTAATGACCCCCTTCTTCGTCACCATGATGACGAAGCGGTCCTCCTCGAATTTCGCCACCGGCAACAGCGAAAGAACCTTCTCGTTTTGCTGCAATTGCAGCAGTTGGACGATGGGACGACCACGAGCCGTCCGGTTCATCTCCGGAATCTGATGCACCTTCAGCCAGTGCAGCCGGCCTAGGTTCGTGAAACAAAGAATGTAGGACAGCGTACTCGCGACGAAAATGTCGCTCACGAAATCATCGTCCGCCGAACCGGTGCCGGCACCGCGAATTCCTTTGCCCCCGCGTCCTTGGGCCTTGTAGGTCTCAACGGTGCTCCGTTTGACGTAGCCCTGGTTACTCGCGGTCACGACGACGCTTTCATCCCGAACGAAATCCTCGACGTTGAAGTCGCGATCGTCCGTCGCCGAAATTTCCGTGCGCCGTTTGTCGCTGAACTGCTCTTCTACTTCTTGAAGTTCGTCCTTAATGACTTTGAAAAGCTCGGCATCGCTACCGAGAATGAGCTGGAGGCGCACAATTTCTTTGCGAATGGCCTCAAGCTCATCCACAAGTTTTTGGGTTTCCAGCGCGGTCAACCGAGCAAGTCTCATTTCCAGAATGGCTTGCGCCTGCTTGTCGCTGAGCCCGAAGCTCTCCATGAGTCCCACTCGCGCCTCATTGGGACCCGGTGCTTTTTTGATAATCTCAACGACCGAGTCGATGTTATCGAGCGCAATCTTCAAGCCATGCAAAATGTGCTCGCGCGCCTGGGCTTTGTTGAGCAGAAAAACGCTGCGGCGCGTGACAACGTCGCGCCGATGCCCGATGAACGCGCCAATCAGCTCGCGCAGGTTCATGAGCTTAGGGCGCCCGTTCTCCAGCGCCAACATAATCATCCCGTATGAAATTTGGAGTTGCGTTTTAGCGTAGAGATTATTGAGCACCACGGTCGACTGCTCGCCCCGACGCATTTCAATGACAACCCGCATTCCCTTGCGATCCGACTCGTCCCGAATGTCGGTGATACCTTCAATGGCTTTGTCTCGAACGAGTTGGGCGATGTGCTGAATCCAAGTCGCTTTGTTCACCTGGTACGGCAGCTCCGTAACGATGATGGCTTCTTTCTCTTTGCCCGCCGGCTCCACTTCCGCGCGTCCCTTGATGACGAACGAGCCGCGGCCATAGCGATAGGCATTTCGAATGCCACCGACGCCGGAAATGATGCCGCCCGTGGGAAGATCGGGTCCCGGAACAATCGCAATCAGATCGTTGATATCGATGGTGGGGTTGTCGATCACCGCGACGCAGGCTTTAAGAATCTCGGACAAGTTGTGCGGAGGCATGTTGGTCGCCATCCCGACCGCGATGCCGCTCGAGCCGTTGATTAAAAGGTTCGGAATGCGGGTCGGCAAAACGCGGGGTTCGCGCATGCTGCCGTCGTAGTTGGGTCCGAAATCGGCCGTGTCCTTGTCGAGGTCTTCGAGAAGCTGGCCCCCGAGGCGCGACATCCGCGCTTCAGTGTACCGCATGGCGGCCGCCGAATCGCCGTCCACGCTGCCAAAGTTCCCTTGGCCGTCGACGATGAGATAACGCAGCGAGAAGTCCTGCGCCATTCGGACCATCGCGTGATAGACCGCGACGTCCCCGTGAGGGTGATATTTACCGATGACGTCACCGACGACCCGCGCCGATTTGAGATACTTCTTGTCGTAAGTGTTTCCGAGCTCGTTCATCGCGAACAAAATTCGGCGATGTACAGGTTTCAGGCCGTCCCGGGCATCGGGTAGCGCGCGCCCGGCGATGACGGACATGGCGTACTCAAGGTACGCGCCCTGCATCTCGTCCTCAATTTTGACCGTCTCGATGTTCTTCTTAATTCCGGTGTCTTCCATCGCTTAAATATCCAAGTTTCTGACCCGAAGGGCGTTTTTCTCGATGAAGTCGCGACGCGGTTCGACCGCATCCCCCATGAGAATGGAGAAAATTTCGTCAGCGGCGGCCGCGTCATCCACGTTGACCTGCAACAAGCTGCGCTTGGTTGCGTCCATCGTCGTTTCCCAAAGCTGCTCGGCGTTCATTTCGCCCAGGCCTTTGTAACGTTGAATGCTGAGCTTATCCTTGCCTTCCTCCATGATGGAGGAAACAATCTCATCAGGACTATCGAACGTTTTTGTTTCGTCACCGTATTGTATGACGAAGGGACGCCCGCCTAGTTCGGTGACAAATGAGGAGAGCCGCAGGGCTTCGGCCATGTCCGGATCTTCCAGTAAGTCCTTGGAAAGCTCGGTCCGGTAGCGCGCGCCTTCAAACGATGTATCCATGACCAATCGGAAGCTGCCGGCGTGTTCCTTTTCGGGTTCAATTTTGTAAGTCAGCGCGCTCGAG
>Ga0105048_10014790_pt1 | contig 12139 bp, 11 predicted proteins | sample MAT05_FD_78382 | JGI IMG/M metagenome (GOLD analysis project Ga0105048, IMG submission 78382) | Freshwater microbial communities from Lake Fryxell liftoff mats and glacier meltwater in Antarctica - MAT-05 | ecosystem: Environmental > Aquatic > Freshwater > Ice > Liftoff microbial mat | place... | reverse complement strand
TGCTAACTGTTGGTACTGACCCAACGGGAAACGGAGGCACTATGGCAGGTTTTGGTAATTGGCGAGCCATAGAGTTATTAGTTGAGGCAGATGGCTTCACTCCTTTGGAAGCAATAAAAATTGCAACCCAAAATGGTTCTATTGCTTTGGGTTTTGAAAAAACAATTGGTACTATTGAAATTGGTAAATCGGCTGACTTGCTTATTATTGACGGAGACCCATCAAAAAATATTAATGATATACGCAAAGTGCTTTTTGTTTTTAAAAATGGAGTTGGATTTAATTCAAAGAAATTATTTGAATCAGTAAAAGGAAAAGTAGGATTTAATTAGGACGGCACAAACTTTGGGTCAAACCTGACTATGAATTACTTCATCGGTCACAAGGATATTTCTGGCAGGTTGCTCTCCAGCAGAGCCTACTTCCGCTTCTCCCTGATAGGATGAATGTAAACCTATTTTAGTACTAATTTCAACCTGCAAACTAATGGTAGGATTATCTCACAAAGGTGTAAACTTTTTTTAGGACGAGTCATCCAGCGGACGCTGCCATTATTTTAGGCACAGGCGGAGGCTGCACCAATCGTGATTTTTTCGCCAACCTGACGCCAATTGGGGGTAGTGTTCGGTAAATTCCATGTGCTAATATAAGTTGATAGCAAGCGATTTTTTTCTGCTGCCAAAGCCCAACAGCCTGGTGGCTGGAAACCACAGAGAAAATACAGCCCATCGTTTTCGCCCCCCGTTGTTAACACACAATCACCAAGCTGCGCAATCTTTTTTGGGTGAGGGTGCTTGTTGGTGAAAACACCGAACAAGGGTTTGGGTGACGCAATGTGGTGAGGGTGATGACTGGGAGAACTCCTGCAACGACGAAATTTCAATTTTCTACTTTGCCCCTTGGTGATGTTTCTCAAACTATATATCAATAATTTATAACAACTAAACCATTTGAACCGGCAGTACCACCAGTAGATCCTCCAAGGTAAAGATATCCACTACCTCCACCACCGCCGGGCATTGAACTCCCCCAACCTAAGCTTTGTAAAACCAAAGATAAACTTGTATTGTTGTATATGTAATTGCTTCCCTTTCCACCGCCTGTATTATTTGTATTTGCTGCATTTCCACCGAGACCAGCTTCACCAATTTCATAGAATTGTGTTGCATTGAATTGAAAAAACTTTTTTTTCACCGATTCACCTTGCTCTCCTTTTAACGATATATAATTGATAAAGCCTCCAAGAGCATCAGAAATACCACCATTGCCAACAAAACCTGCTACTGTAGATGAATAAAACGCTCCTCCACCGCCAAAAGCTCTAAGAGTCACACTACCAACGCTACTGGTCGAATTTCCTCCGTTGGGTGCTGTAGCATTGCCTGCTCCTGCTCCGCCAGTTCCTGCAATGTAACTTACCACTGCACCAGGTACTACAGTAAAATGTCCCTTTATATATCCTCCACCACCACCACCACAAAAAACATTGCCACCACCGCCAGCTCCCCATACTTCTACCAATATTTTTGTTACTCCTGATGGTACGATCCATGTACTTGCAGTTGTTAAAGTAAGAGATACAAAGTTTTGATACTGGCACATATCACTCCAAGCCAAAATTCCACTATTGTTTTTCATGAGCACCTGATTAGAAGTGCCATCAACACCATTGGCTTTTATGGTTCCTGTAACATTGATATTACCATTTACATCCAATCTTTCATTTGGAATTGCTGTGCCAATCCCAACGTTTTGTGAAAACGAAAAATTAAAAATTAGTAATAAAAAATAAAAAATAAAAAAATGCTTTTTCATAAAAGAATTTTAATAATGAATAATTGCCATACCTATCCCACGCACTTTTTGGCTAGCTGAATTCAACCAACAAGTGCGGCAAAGTCATTTAAAAGTAGATATTTTTAGTTGATAAAAAATTGATTTTCTTTCTTGGTCTATTACTGTTTAGCCATGGTTGGTGTTCCCCCAAAAACAAAAAGAACTCCAAGCCGCCGGTTGGTGTATTCACCAACAGCCAATTTGTGACCTTATTCATCCGCCACCCCCCGCTACAAACAAAATTACCCTACCCATTTCGTTAGCCATCCCTATGCAGAACTTTTGCCAACATACAACGAAGCCGATGAATACAAATAATCTTCCGGCAACGTGCACAAACTAGCCGTTACCGGGTTTTGGTCAATATAGTCCAGCTTTTGATTAAACACATTGTCGCTTTTAATTTCGATACCGAGGGGAATTCGTTCCCAAATCTGAAACAGCCTGTCTTTAACACCTACATAAAAATGTTCCAACACTTTAAGATGGCTTTTTTGCAAATCCATCTCTATCATCTGGATACAACATTAACTGATGGTGGCGAAAAAGTTCAAAATATTCAAAAGGCAATCAGGAGCGTAGATATGTCAAGAGTGTGGAAACTAATCGAGAATTGGCAATACACTGGTATGAAAAATAGGCCTTTGGGTAATTCTGATTACTACTGGCTAGGAGAAGAATGTGGAAAGCTAAGTAGGGTAAAATCGATTGAGTATTTGGGTCCATATTAACAATTTGATTAGACCCCCCAAATGGCGCCAGGTTGTCGAAAAAATCTACATTCTGGCGCAGGAATAAGGCTTGGGCTTGTTGTGGTTGGTTCCCTGCCTTGCTGTTACTTGGCTACCTATAAAAACGCCCAATTGGCGCCAGGTTACTCTTCAGCGATTGGTTCAAGCGTCTCCGCTTGTACCGAAATATTGGCAGCATCCGCTGCCTCCGCCCTGGTTGTGTGCACAAGAACCATAGTCCGTACCGATAAAAAAGCTCCTCTTTTACTCTTCGGTTGTAAATGTTTAAAGTTTTTGAAACCAATACGATTGATTAAAGCGTCACTCCCAGTACTCAAAATAGTGGCAGTGTTGGCTGTTGTGAAAGCCGGGCAACATCGTAAATATGTAGTGTGCAAATTTTCTGTGTTCAAAAAAAATGCAAACAGGTATTTTGCACACAACCTTAACTCAAGAATCGGTGATAATTGGTTGATTTGGGTGCTGCCCCATGCCACACAAGTTCCCCCACTAGCGCAGGCCTCCCGGCAAGTGCTAGCGTTTTACCGTTGCGGCGGGGGCTTTCACAGCAATAACTTCAAAATTTCAACCTCGTTCTGTGAAACCCGCCGTGTATGCGAGGCTGCATTACAACTTGGAAGTAAGGGTACTAAAAAAAGCCGTTAGTTTATACGGCGCATCTCCGTCCCGGCCGGGTTTTCAAAGCAAAAATCCAGCGTGTAAGACAGAAGAAATGTCCAATTTGCACTTAAAACCATCCGTTACAAATCGTAACCGTTAGATAACAAGCTTTACTTTTGATCCCAATAACAAATCAGCAGGGCATGGAACTAACGAGGTTTAAGGTTTTTAAATTTGGAGGCGCCAGTATAAACAGTATAGACAGAATAAGAAATGTGGGGCATATAATACAGAAATGGAAAGATCAGCCACTGATGATTATTATAAGTGCCATGGGCAAAATTACCAACAGCCTTGAAAAGGTAGCCGAAGCATTTTTTGCCGGCAGGCAGGAGCAAGCACTTCTATTGTTTGAAGCAGTTAAGCAAAGCCACATTGAAACTGCCAGGGGGTTACTTACACAAGACTTTGAAAAATGCCTCCTTCAATTAAGCGATATTATTACGGAGGCTGAGTGGATGCTCCACGATAAGCCCGTACGGGATTTTGATTACTATTACGACCAAATAGTGTGCCTCGGCGAAATGCTGAGCACGATAATAGTAGCCGCATATTTAAATGAGACCGGTATTACCACACAGTGGCTTGATGTAAGAGATATTATCCGTACCGACGATAATTTCAGGGATGCAAATGTGGATTGGGGTTTGACACACCGGGCAACGACAAATTTGCAACTGGAAACCCGAAACTGGGAACTAGAAACTGGAAACCCTATATTTCTCACACAGGGGTTTGTAGGTGCCACCGATGAAAATGAAAGCACCACCCTGGGCAGAGAAGGAAGCGATTATACCGCTGCTATTTTTGCCAACTTGCTGGATGCTGAAAGCATGACAATTTGGAAAGATGTGGAAAGCGTAATGAACGCTGACCCCAAGCAATTTACCGATGCGGTGCCAATAGCCGAATTGAATTATGAAGAGGTAATTGAGATGGCGTATTATGGAGCCCAGGTTATTCACCCTAAAACCATAAAGCCGCTATACCAAAAAAGCATACCGCTATATGTAAAATGTTTTTTAGACCCCAAATTACCCGGCACCGTAATTCACAACAATGTGGTGAAGGGGCTTCCGCCCATTATCGTTCTCAAAGAAAACCAGGTGCTGATCCATTTTCATTCAAAGGATTATTCTTTTGTGGGTGAGCGGCATGTGGGTCGGTTGTACCAGTTGATGGAGGAGCTTAGCATACGGCCCAGCCTTACACAAAATGGTGCCATTACCTTTCTTTGCTGTGTGGACGACCGGGAAGATAAAATTCAGAAACTGGCTTTTGCAGCCGCTGATTTATTTGACATACAAATAGAAAAGGGACTGACCTTGCTCACCGTTAGGCATTACCGGGATGAGCTGGTGATGGCACTAACCCAGGGCAAACAAATTGTATTGAAACAACAGGAAGGGTTGGAAACGATTCAGGTTTTGATGCGATAAAATATACCAACCAAAGGGCGCCATTTTCACTTCCTATCCATTCGAAATTTATGTTACGGGCGTACTATTTCTATCGTTCCATCGGGCATCCATTTAATTACCGATGATGGCTCTTTTGCTTCTTCGTTTTCCTGGTTGTAGGCCACCACATAATCCACAGCCAGTTTTACGGTTATATCCACATCTCTAAAAATAACGGGGGCTGGAAAGCCATGCAGGTTGGCCGATGTGGACACAATGGGCTTACCGAAACTTTTGATAAGTTGTTTACAAAAAGCATCTTTTACCAACCTGATGGCAAGTGATCCGTCTTCGGGTAAGATGTTGCCAGCAATATTTTTGCCCCCGCTATAAATAACCGTAATGGGTTTGGTAACACCATTTATGTAATCGAAAATACGAATGCCCGCCTGGGAAACATATTTCGGTATTTCTTTTTCATCTTCCATCAACACAATAAAACCATTTGCAGACGGTCGTTGCTTTATAGCAAGTATTTTGTCAACAGCCGCACTATTAGTAGCATCGCAACCAATTCCCCAGATAGTATCTGTAGGAAAAAGAACAATGCCACCCGATTGTAGCACCCTGAGGCAATGATTAATGTCAATAGTAAAATCCGCCATTGGCGCAAAATAAGAAACAAGGTTTAAGAATCAAGATTCTTGAACCTTGTTCCTTACCCGCCAAACCTTTTATGTTTGTAAAAATTTTATACCAATGACCAATCAGGAACTAATACAAGCCGCATGGAATGACCGTGAATTACTGAAACACATGGATTACCTGCAGGCCGTTCACAACGTAATAGAAGAAGTGGACAAAGGCCGGCTGAGGGTAGCGGAGCCAGTTGCCAACCCTGCAAATGAGGCCATAAGCTGGCAGGTAAATGAGTGGGTAAAGCAAGCCATTCTAATGTATTTTGGCATACAAAAAATGGAGACTTACACAATGCCGCCTTTTGAGTTTTACGACAAAATGAAACTGAAAAGCGGTTATGCTGAACAAGGTGTAAGAGCCGTGCCGCATGCCATTGCCAGATATGGTGCTTTTCTTGGGCGCAATGTGGTGCTAATGCCTTCGTATGTAAATATTGGAGCCTATGTAGATGAAGGTTCTATGGTAGATACCTGGGCCACCGTGGGTAGTTGTGCACAAATAGGCAAGCATGTACACCTTAGTGGTGGCGTGGGTATTGGTGGTGTGCTGGAGCCACTGCAGGCCAGCCCTGTAATTATAGAAGATGGTTGCTTTATAGGCAGCCGTGCCATAGTAGTAGAGGGGGTTATTGTAGAAAAAGAAGCGGTGCTGGGAGCTAATGTAGTGCTCACCCAATCCACAAAAATAATAGATGTGAGTGGCCCCGAACCAATCGAATACAAAGGCCGTGTACCCAGCCGCAGCGTAGTGATACCCGGAAGCTATACCAAAAAATTTTCCGCCGGAGAATACAATGTTAACTGCGCACTGATTATTGGAACCCGAAAACCAAGCACCGATTTAAAAACAAGTCTGAACGATGCGCTGAGGGATTTTAATGTGGCGGTATAAGCGCAATTGGTGCTTTGTGAGTAGTTCATTAACCTAGTTAATCTATTTGTGATGCAGTTTTGAAAAGGCTTTTGTAAACCTCCATTACAGCTTCGGCACATTTTTGTTGTGTAAAAAGGTGGGCATGTTGCCAGCCTTTTTCTATCATATCTGCTGCTATGGCCTTATCAAAATAAATCTTTCTCATCCCATCTGCTATCTCTTGGGGCAGGTTGGGGTTTACATAATAAGCTGCATTGCCACCTGCTTCGGGCAGGCACGATACATTGGAGGTTATTACAGGCAACCGGCTCCACAATGCCTCCAGCACAGGTATCCCAAAACCCTCAAAGAAAGAAGGATAAATCATGGCAACCGCAGATTGATAAATAGCCGGAAAATCGTTGTAATTGAGTTTTGCAGCAGCATTATCTTCTGAAAGAAAAATGATTTTCTTTTCAAGGCCAAACTGTTTTATGTACGCCTTTACTACGGCTTTGTATTTACCGCCTTTGCCTATTACTGCCAGTGGTATGCCCATGTCATCACCAGCAAGGTGCATGGCTTTGCAAATGGCCAACAGGTTTTTTCTTTCGATAATAGAACCCACGTATAAGAAGTACCTGTCGGGCAAACCATGTATTGCCCGAACCCTTTTTTTCTCTGCTTCATTTACGGTTTCGCTAAAAATGACATCGCAACTTTGGTAGCACACGGTAATTTTTTCAGCAGGTATTTTGTAAAAATTAATGATGTCTGTTTTTGTTTGTTGGCTAATAGCAATAACCCTGTCAGCATGGTTACAGGCATAGCGGAATTTACGGTCGTATATTTTTACATCAATGGCATTGTATTGTTCGGGATGCCTTCTATGTATCAGGTCGTGGATGGTAACTACTGATTTGATGCCGGTGCTCTGCAAACCAAAAGGTATTTCGTGGCTAAGGCCATGATACAGGTCAATCTTGTTTTGTATCAGCCCCTTTTTTACACCATTTATGCGCCATGCGGCAGAAAAAAATTTATTGAAAATGGTTTTTGGTTTTATTTCAAACACATTTTTTGTAGAAAGCTGGTAAGCACTGCCAGCTTTTGGGTTGTATAAAAAATAGTTGTTGTAGGGGTAAAATGCAGCCAATGATTTTATAAGCGTACGGCTGTAATGGCCCAGGCCTGTTTCATTATGATACGCCCTTTTGGCATCGAACCCAATATTCATGGTTTTAATTAAAAAGGTTAGTGAAATGGCAGTTATCGTAAAGTTGCGGCCCGATGTTAAGCAAATTTAGTGGCGGCTAATTTGGCCCTTAAAAATAGAAAAAGCCGGAACAATTGCTCCGGCTTTTTACGTTGTGCCCACGAAAGGAATCGAACCTTCACACCCTTGCGAATGGCAGATTTTGAGTCTGCTGCGTCTACCAATTCCGCCACATGGGCAGCATAATGAATCAGGGGCTGCAATATTAGGCAGCAATGCCAAACACGCCAAAAAATTGTTTTACCCAAGGGTTAGGAACCCAGCCTTCCAAATAAATTTACAAGGAAAGCAAGCTGCAGCCACGGGTATCGCTGTTATCCATCCGGCCCAATATTTCAAAGCTCCCATCGGCATGTACCGTTCCTATATCATCCGTGGCTATAAAGCTGCAACTGTACATGTTTGCCAGGTCAATAATGCACAATGCACCCGTACCCGTGGTATGTATCAGCAGCGGATCGTCTTCCTTTCTTACCATTACTTTCATCCACGGCGCACATACAAATCTACCGTTGCCAGCCGAATATGCCTGCGATAGTAGTTCTGTCATTCCATATTCCGAATGGAGGGCGGGCAGTTGAAAAGCTTTTTTAAGTTCCTCCTGTACTTCCATCCTCGTTATCTCTTTTTTACGGCCCTTCATGCCACCGGTTTCCAGCACTACGGTATGTTGCAAAGGCATAGGGTATTGCGCTGCAAAATCAAGCAGGGCGTATGTTACACCTATCAGCCAGGTTTTTTGTCCGGCTGCCTCCCTCCTCTTTAATAGTTCGCTTAGCCCGGCAAAATCATACAGAAGTAAACCGCTGTCTTTATGGCGGCTGGCAGCTATTAATTCCTCCACCATCATTACAAGCGAAGAACCCTTACGCTCCAAATAGGCAGGCAACAAGCCAATAATAGCCCAATCGGCTGGGTCGCCATAAAACAATTTAAAGGCTGCTGTAAAACTTTTTTGGTACCAGTCAAGTTTATATACAGGGTGGCAGCTTGTTTGCAATCCGGAAGTGCCACTGCTGGTAAAAATAATTTCCGGTACGGCAAAAGAAACAATCAACCGGTGCGTTTTAAAAAAAGATATAGGAAGAAAAATGAAGGAGTTGGTTGATGGGGTAGATTTTGTATGACCCTTGCCCAATACATCTACCCACTGCCTGTATATGTTGTTATGTAGATATTGAAATGAAGCAACCTTGCGGGCAGCGGCCAGGAAGTTTTCTGGATCTGTACTTAAAATTTCTTCAATAGAAAAAGGGGCATCGTATGTTGAAGTATTATCCACTAAATTTGACTATGAAGTTTATGAAATTTGCATCAAAAATAATGGCGGTTGCCATAGCAGTAAGCCTCTCTTTTGTGGCTTGTAAAAAAACCAGTTCTACCGGCAAACCTATATTGAAATTTAAAAGTGCCAGCACCTACGAAGTAAGATTGGGAGGCTTGTTGTCGGTAACGTTAGAAAGTGAAAATGTGGGCGACCTGAAAAATGCTGAAGCGGATACCGCCCTCGGTATCCAGTTTATAGTAATAAATAGAGCTTCCTGTGTAGGCGCATCAGGTTCCAAAAGCCGGATATTTCGGACTGCCCTTCCGGTTACAGGTTCGTTTTCGGGCACATCAGAAATAGTACTCAACTGGATAAACAATGTGGGCGTAGGTGCACCGAGTGGATTCGGCCAGTTACCCAATACTAATTGCAGACCCATTGACAGTACCATTATAAGGTTTTGGGTCAAAAACAAAGAAGGCCTTGTAAGCGACACCGTTACTGTAGATAAACCGATTGCCATTTATCATTAATGCTCCTCCACCGCTGGCAAAAATGGGCGTATTACAGCCAATGGGTTATTGCTGCAGGGGCTGCGGCACAATGCTTTGAAACCGTTATCCGGCTTCAATTGCCCCATCTCAATCCCTGGTTTTACGTCCTCATATTCACTTGTACTCTTTTACAGTACATGCTGCATTTTCGTTTCTTTATTTTCAGCAAGCTGACTAACCAAAGGCAACTTTTTTTTGCAGGCCACCAACCATTTTTATGGGGGCAGTTAGTTTTGGCCGCCATAGCTTTTACAGCAAGTTTTATTGTTGCTGGCAGTGCACTTATTGTTCCATTGGTTTGTTTTGGCTTATTGGCAGGTGCCTATTCATTTTTTTTATTGAGGCCACGGCGCCACGGGATTTTTCGTTACCACGGTCTATTTAAAATACTCACACTTACAATTACATGGGCTGGTGTAACCGGTGTGCTGCCAGTACTGGCAGCCCAGCAGGTGGCAAGCCATCCGGTTTACCTTTTTCACTTTATGATGCGGTGGTTAATGATGCTGGCCATTTGCCTTCCGTTTGATGCCAGAGATGTGGAACGGGACAGGCGCAATGGCACCGTTACCATACCGGCCATCATTGGTATTAAAAATGCTTTTTTTGTTTGCTATGGCTGCATCCTGCTAAATATTTTTATGGTGGGCTTATCTGTAATTTGGGGGTGGAACACACGGCCTGTTGCCATAGCAAACGGGCTTGCCAATGTTGTAATGCTGGCTTCTATTTGGTACAGCAGCAGGCATCTTACCCATGAGTTCAGTTGGTTTTTGCTGGATGCTAATTTTGTAATCCATGCCTTGATTGTGACGGCTATTTTATGGTATTGATTTTTATGCTGCCACAAAAGACGAAGGAGCTCAGATTCACGAATGCTATTATTTTTTTACCCCAAAAAAGTTTGCAAATTCTCGCAGGGGGCAGAAAATGCTTTGACTAATCATGCAAAAAATCCTTTGCGAAACTTTGCTCCTTCGTCCTTGCTGCCATAAACAATGGCAAGAAAGCTTATTGGCATTTTACCCCATTTGCATTACGTTTGCGGCCTGAAAAAAAAAGGACTTATGGATGTAATTCAAATGGTGGATTTAAAGAAGCAATACCAAAAAATAAAACCAGAAGTTGATAAGGCGCTGCAGGAAGTAATAGATAACGCTGCTTTTATCAATGGCAAGCCAGTTCAGGATTTTGCTAAAAACCTGGCCGAATATTTAGGAGCCAAACATGTAATACCCTGTGCCAATGGCACCGATGCGCTACAAATAGCCATGATGGCATTAGGCTTACAGCCGGGAGATGAAATCATTACCCCATCATTTACTTACATAGCTACTGTAGAAGTGGTGGCTTTATTAAGATTGACCCCAGTTTTTGTAGATGTAGATCCGAAAACTTTCTGCATAGATCTGGCAGCCATAGAAGCGGCTATTACGCCGAAAACAAAAGCCATAGTGCCGGTACACCTATATGGCCATACCTGCCAAATGGAAGAAATTTTGACCATCGCAAAAAAGCATAACCTATTTGTTATAGAAGATACCGCCCAGGCCATTGGTGGCGATTACACCTTTGAAGATGGCACCACAAAAAAGAGTGGCGTTATGGGTACCATCGGCTGTACTTCTTTTTTTCCATCAAAAAACCTTGGTTGCTACGGCGATGGTGGAGCCATTTTTACCAACGATGATGCCCTCGCAGAACTCCTGAAAAAAGTTGCAAATCATGGGCAAAGTGTACGGTATTATCATGATGTGGTAGGCTGCAATAGCAGGCTCGATACCTTGCAGGCCGCAGTATTGAACATTAAACTGAAGCACCTGGATAGTTATATAGATGCCCGCAGAACCGCGGCCGCCTATTACGATAACGCCTTTGCCAACCAACAGCAAATCACCACACCTTTTCGGGCAGCGAATCAACAACACGTGTTTCACCAATACACAATTATATTAGATAATGGCAGTGATAACCCTGCGGCATACCGCAATGGGCTCAGTGCATTTTTGGCTGAAAACAATATTCCATCAATGATCTATTATCCGGTACCGGCGCACCGGCAAAAAATGTTCGAAAGCTTTGGCAGCGGCCATTTAAAATTGGAAACAACCGACTGGCTTACCGACCGGGTAATTAGCCTCCCCATACATACCGAGATGGATGAGGAGCAATTACAGTTTATTACCAGTAAAGTGTTAGAATATCTGGCCTCACCAGCCTCCCCAACCCTTCCAAAGGAGGGGCTTTAGAAACAGAGGCTGATAATTTGTAGAGTAAACCATTTTTTAAATCACACTCCTAATTGAACCCTTCTTTGGAAGGCAGCGAGGCTTTCTTCTTTGGAGGGCAGGGAGGCTTTCTCCTTTGCAGGGCAGGGAGGCACAAATACAGCAATTATGAAAATAGCAGTCGTAGGAACCGGATATGTAGGGTTGGTATCAGGAACATGCTTTGCCGAAACAGGTAACCGTGTTAGCTGTGTGGACATTGACCAAACCAAAGTGGATAAGCTTTCAAATGGCGCCATCACTATTTACGAGCCGGGTCTTGAAAAATTATTCCAGCGTAACCTTAAAGAAGGGCGTTTAACTTTTACCACAAATCTTGCGGAAGGCATTAAAGATGCCCAGATAATTTTTTTGGCATTGCCCACCCCACCGGGAGAAGATGGTAGCGCCGACCTTAAATATGTACTTGGCGTGGCCAAAGACCTCGGTAAAATTTTGCAACCCGAAGGATATGTGGTTATTGTGGACAAAAGCACCGTACCGGTAGGTACGGCAGATAAAGTGCGGGCTGCTGTAATTGCAGGCGCTTTGGAAGCCTCGCATATGGGAAGTTTG
>Ga0105048_10014789_pt1 | contig 12140 bp, 9 predicted proteins | sample MAT05_FD_78382 | JGI IMG/M metagenome (GOLD analysis project Ga0105048, IMG submission 78382) | Freshwater microbial communities from Lake Fryxell liftoff mats and glacier meltwater in Antarctica - MAT-05 | ecosystem: Environmental > Aquatic > Freshwater > Ice > Liftoff microbial mat | place... | reverse complement strand
GTTCCTGCCTGATCGTCTCTCACGACCGCTATTTTCTCGATCGTGTCACAACACGGACGCTCGATCTCGCGTTCGGTCAACTTGAGGATTACACCGCGCCCTATTCGCGCTTTCTCGCCCTGCGCGAGGAGCGAATGGCCCGGCGACTCAAGGAATACGAAGAGCAACAGGAGTTCATCAACCGGACCGAAGAATTCATACGCAAATACAAAGCCGGGCAACGAGCACGCGAGGCCAAAGGCCGGCAAACCCGGCTCGATCGACTCGAACGGGTAAGGAGACCTCAGGAGCGGCAGGAACTCAACATCAAAATCGGGTCGGCCTTCCGCAGCGGCCACACCGTGCTCTCAACAACCCCAATGCAGGCAGGCTACGCGGGTGATGTGTTGGTTCGCGCACCGGAGCTATCGATTGAGCGCGGCGATTGCGTCGGTCTTGTCGGTCCAAATGGCTCCGGCAAAACCACTTTGCTGCGGACATTGACCGGACAAATCCCGGCAATCAAGGGCAAATTTGAGTTCGGAACCAACGTCAAGATTGGGTATTATGCCCAGTCGCACGAGCAGCTTCCTCCGAAGGGCACGCCTCTCTCGGTGATTCTGGCGGCCCAACCGTGGGGCGAAGAAGCCGCCCGGACATTTCTCGGTCGCTTTCTGTTTACGAACGACGATGTCTTCAAACCAGTCGATTCGCTCTCCGGCGGCGAGCGCTCTCGTCTCGCCCTGGCCGTGTTGCTGCTTCAGCAGGCGAACTTCCTGATCCTGGACGAACCAACAAATCACCTTGATATTTCGGCGCGGGAGACGCTGGAAGAGATGCTTTCCGAGTTCGAAGGCACGATCCTCTTCGTCTCCCACGATCGCTATTTCATGGATCGAATCGCCACCCGCATCTGGGCAATTGGCGAGGACACGATTCAGCAGTATCTCGGCAACTACACCGATTATCAGCGCCAGATCGGTCATCGCCAGGAGTTACAGGCTCGAGAGCTGGCCAAAGAGAAGGCCGCCGAAGTCGAGCCAGTGGTGAAAACACTGGAAGTGCCGGTCAATGGTCCGCCGAGCACGCGTTCGCTCAAAGATCAGGCGAAGGTGCAAAAGGCGTTGCAAACTGTCGAACGGGACATCGCCCGCCTCGAAGGAAAGTTGAACGAGATCAGCGACGCACTCACCGTTGCGAGTATCGACGCCGACGTCGACGCCGTCGCCCGGTTGGGAAGTGAGTATGATCGGCTTCAAAGCGAACTCGATGCCGCCTACGAACGATGGGAAGAGGTTTCTGCCCAGATCTCCCTGAGCGCGGTTCCAGGCTAGCCCATCGTGACCTCTGCCTCCGCCAGCCCGCCGTACATGATCGGAGTGACCGGCAACATTGCCTGTGGCAAGAGTGCCGTCGTTGAGATGCTCGCCGAAATGGGAGCAACCGCGATCGACTCAGATCGTGTCTATCACGAGCTGATCCAACCAGGTCAACCACTGTGGACTGCGCTGCGCGATCACTTCGGACCGTCGATCGTATCGATGGACGGATCGATCGATCGTCGGGCCTTGAGCCAGATCGTCTTCAGTGACCCTGTCCAACTCGCCGCACTGGACGTGCTGACGCATCCAGCGGTCGTTCAGGCCATCCAAAGAATCATTGCGACCTCTAACACTCGCGTAGTAGCAGTGGATGCCGTGAAGCTCGTGGAGAGCGGAATGGCGGCATTGTGTAATGCAGTCTGGCTCGTGGAATGCTCTCCTGGTACCCAACTCCGACGGTTGATGGCGCGGAACGGCTTCACAGAGGACGAAGCACGCCGCCGAATCTCCGCTCAACCCGATCTTGTAGCCAAACGTTCGATCGCAAATGAGATTATAGACAACAGTGGTTCCCTTGAAGAAACGCGTCGTCAGGTCGACGCTGCTTGGTCCCGCGTATCAATACTTCCCATTTGACAGCAATGGGACAAATGGATATCTTTCGTTCGTTAAGGCTCGCTTTTTTCTGGAGGTTCTGTAGACCGTGCAAACCGTCGAAGTCTATGTCGACTATCTCTGTCCCTATGCCCACGCTGGCGCAGCGTGGCTCCGAAATGTTCGCGAAGAGCTCAACGGCGAACTTGAAATCAAATGGCGTTTCTTCCCGCTCGAGCAGGTTAACTCCGACAAGGGACCGGACTGGAAAGTCTGGGAACAGGGTGTTGACCATCGCACCCGCGGCTGGGAAGGTTTCCGTGCCGCCGTCGCCGCACAACAACAGGGCGCTGACCCGTTCGAGCGTTTCCACTTCGGCTGGTTCAACGCGCTTCATGAGACTCCTGTCGGAACAAAACGCCCCACAATCTTTGAAGTCGCAGCCCAGGTTGGACTTGATATGGCAAAGTTCGAAGCCGACTTTTCTGATCAGAACCTGTGGGCACAAGTGGGTGCAGACTATGAGAACGGCCGCGCGACCACCGGCGTCTTCGGCACCCCGACCATCGTCTTCCCCTCCGGTCGATCCGCCTACATTCAAATGAGACCCGCAGCGCCTAAAGATGAGACGATCGCGGTTTGGAATGAGTTCACCGATACCGTTGAAGGCCGCCCGTACATCAAAGAGATCAAGCGGCCGACAAAACCCGAGTAACCACACCCGCAGCACTGCAATGAGATCCCAAAATGCCCTTCGCCCCTCGGTCGAGGGGCATTGTCGTTTCGTATAATCGCCTGCATGAGCGAATCCACCCAGACGCCGACAAACGTCTCCGACAAAATCCCAACTATTCGAACTGTCCTACTTCAATGGTTCGAAGAGAACCGCAGGGATCTCCCCTGGCGCCACACGCGCGATCCGTACCGCATCCTTGTCTCAGAGGTGATGCTTCAACAAACGCAGGTCGATCGTGTCATCTCCTACTACCACGCCTTTCTTGAGCGCTTCCCGTCCGTGGACGCCCTCGCGATCGCGCCAACTGCCGATGTCATCACCCTATGGGCTGGTCTCGGCTACAACCGGCGAGCGGTGAACCTGCAGCGAACCGCACGTTATGTCCACGAAGAGTGTGGTGGACAGTTCCCGGACTCGATTGCCGAACTGGTCAAACTGCCCGGTATTGGTCCCTATACCGCGGGCGCGATTGCCGCATTCGCCTTCGAGCAGGATGTCGCCTTCGTCGACACGAATATGCGACGCGTCATTCATCGTCTCTTCCACGGCCCGGATTTTCCCGCCTTCGTCGCCACGGAACGGGAGATTCTCGACCTCGCGAGTCAGCTGGTTCCGAAAAACAATGGTTGGCGTTGGAATCAGGCACTGATCGAATTTGGCGCGCTCCAGTGCACCTCCCGCCGACCGGCCTGCGTCATCTGTCCGCTCCAGCAATCGTGTGCGGCATTCCCTTTGATCCAATCAGTCATCGCTGCACTTCCGACGGGCTCCGCCCGAAAAAAAGAGGAGTCATTCTCGGGTTCAAACCGCTACTATCGCGGCCGAATCGTGGAAGCACTTCGTAATCGCACCAGGGAAGCCCCCGAAAGCTCAGGGCTGACGATGCGAGCGTTGGGCTCGCTCGTTCGCGCGAATTTCGGTGACGATGACCTTCCATGGTTGACGGGGGTAATCGCGGGTCTTGAACGTGACGGTCTGGCCAAAGTCGCGGAAGAACAACCACCATACGATCCGAACAATGATCCTTTGGATAATGTGAGAGTCCAACTCCCCTGAACAGACGGACAGAAGAACCCTGCGTTCGCGATGAGGATGCAGGGCTCTTCACTTCAAATTTGGTAACGTGAACGACTATCCGAGTGTCGCGGTCGATCCATTGGAGCAGGTCGCGCCATATTCGGGTGTGAATTCGGGGCTGTTTTTGAAGACGTTGATGAATTGATCCAGCTGCTCATCGTCGGCCGAATCAAGCTGAAGCTGCTTGTTCCAGGCGCTCGCAACGATTGGCGACGGAAGCCCATCGTACGGACTGACCAGAATGAAATCCTGACCATTGGCCAGATCCTTCAGTTTGTTGATCTGATCCTCCGGTAGATCGGGCGAATAGGTAATCCAAACCGCGCCGTGTTCGAGCGCATGCACACCCAGTCCCGGCGCGATCGGCGCGGGATAGTACTGGCACTTCTGCCATGTGTTGTTGTGAATGCCACCCGCGGGCGGCACCTCAGTCCAGGCGGTGAATGTGTCATCGTGCTGGCCGCCGGTGTAGGCAAAGGTCTGCACGCCATCCGGCACTTTATTACTTGAGGTCTCCTGCGAACGATCGACAATCAACCAGACGATTCCAGCAATAATTCCCACGACGATGACGCCGGCCGCGATTTTGGTGATGAGCCACTGCCGCTTGTTCCGCTCGTACGCCTTCATCCGCTCCTGACGTCGGTTTTTCGCGACATCTTGCCGACCCTTTGCGGGCTCGGCCGACACCGTCACCAGCGGTTCACTCTTCGATTTGTCTGACGTCTTCGCCATCGGTATCCCTTGTCGAACTCAACAAAAGCCAATTGAAACTCACGATCCTGAGGGATGGACGTTTTTCAGCTACTCAGAATCGAATGGGATTTGATCATACCATTGCCAACCGCATTCACTCTGTATGGCCTGATATGCGTTTCGTACTGCTGTTCAACGTTTCATCTCACCTTCAGGATTAACTGACGCCGAATTCAATCTCCTGGGATATGTCGCGTGGACCATGCCCCCTATCCGACGCGCTCTTTCACAAACGCAGTCACGCTACTCAGCGGAATCCGATCCTGTGCGGTCGTATCCCGGTCACGCACGGTCACGGACTGATCTTCAAGCGTGTCGTAGTCGACCGTGAAGCAAAACGGCGTTCCCACCTCATCCTGTCGGCGGTATCGCTTACCGATATTCCCCGTTTCGTCGTAATCGATCAAATAACTGGTTTCAGTTTCGAGTTGCGCGAAGAGCCCCTTCGCGACTTCGGCAAGTTCCGGCTTCTTCATCAGCGGCAAAATAGCAGCTTTGTATGGGGCCACACGTGGGTGGAAGCGAAGTACAATTCGCGTGTCCGCCTTCCCGTTCACGTCAACGGTTGCTTCTTCGTCGTAAGCGTCCAGCAGCAACACGAGAATGGTTCGGTCGACGCCAAATGTCGGCTCGATCACATGCGGGAGGTAGCGCGTATTGCCTTCCTGATCGAAATAGGTCAGATCCTCGCCACTCACCAACTGGTGCTGCGTAAGGTCGAAATCAGAGCGATTGGCCAGACCGTAAAGCTCTTTCCATCCCATCGGCTGCGGAAAGTTGTACTCGAAGTCAAGGGTCCGACTGGAGTAATGCGAGAGCTCTTCTTTCGCATGTTCGCGAACCCGGACGTAGTGATCACTCAGCCCGATCAGCGAAACCCATGCCTTCATCGATTCGAGCCATTGCTCAAAGCTGTCGGCCGCGAGTTCGGGTTTGACGAAGTACTCGATCTCCATCTGTTCGAACTCGACATCCCGGAAAATGAAATTGCCAGGGGTGATCTCGTTGCGGAATGCTTTTCCGATTTGCGCCACGCCGAAGGGCAGTTTCACTCGTGCGGTCGCCAGGATGTTCTTGTATTGCACGAACATCGCCTGCGCAGTCTCCGGGCGCAGATAGACAACCGTACCCGTCTCCGAAACCGGCCCCACCGTCGTTCTGAACATCATGTTGAACTGGCGGGCCTCCGTCAGCGTGCGATTCCCGCACTTCGGGCAGGGCAAGTTGGCTTCAGCAATGAGTCTGCTCATCTCTTCAGGCGTTTTGCCTTCCGCCTGCTGACCAAGTCGTTCCTCGATCAAATGATCGGCGCGGAATCGAGACTTGCATGTTTTGCAGTCGACCAGAGGATCGTTGAAGTTGACGACGTGTCCGGATGCTTCCCACACCTTCGGGTGCATCAGAATACCGGCATCCAATCCGACAACATCTCTCCGGCGCTGAACGAACGTTCGCCACCAGAGCTGTTTGACATTGTTTTTGAGCTCGACACCCAGCGGGCCGTAATCCCATGTATTGGCCAGACCGCCGTAAATCTCCGACCCCGGATAGACGAACCCTCGTCGTTTGCACAGGGCGACGATCTTGTCCATGGTCGCCGCTCGGGTTACTTCGCTCATCGTCTTTGTCACTGCTCCTCGCTCGAACCGGATTCGATTCGGCCGCTAATGATAAACGGGAGGGTCGTTGGCCCTCCCGTGAGTTCCGGTTCGGTGATCCGCTGGGATGCTGTTAGTTCAAATCAACCAGTGAGTCGGCAAGAACAGTTATCTCTTCCGCTTCACCGTGGACGCCGTCACCGGCAATTCTCCGGTAAACCTGAGTGGTCGAGATGCTGACGTGACCGAGAATATGCTGAACGTCGCGCAATTCAGCGCCATGGTTCAGCGCATGGGTTGCAAACGAGTGCCGAAGTGTGTGCGGCGTAATGTCCGCGATCTTTGCTCGTTCCGCATACGATTTGAGAATCAGCCAGAATCCCTGCCGGGTCAATCGGCTTCCCCGGTGATTGAGAAAGAGTGCATGATCTTCGCTCAACGCGATCGTCGGTCTTCCTGCATCGAGGTACTGTGCGACTGCCCCGACTGCGGTTCCGCGAAGCGGCACATAACGCTGCCGACCGGCTTTCCCGCTACAACGCACCTTGCCCTCTTCGAGATCGACATCCTCAAGATCGAGCGCCACGAGTTCGCTGACTCGCATGCCGGTCGAATAGAGCGTCTCCAGCATCGCGAAATCGCGCATGGCTTCCGGCCGACTCGCGTCGGCACCTTTGCCCGGTTCGGAGAGCAGGCGATCGATTTCGTCGGGTGTCATCGATCGCGGGACGTACTTGTCGACCTTGGGTGAGGCCATGTTCGCGGCCGGATCAGCTCGCATCACCCCCTTATCGGTCAGGAAGTGGCAAAACGACTTGATTGCCGCGGTCTTTCGAGCAACGGTCGACGCCGCGTATTCTCGCTCCCGGAGGTGCAGCATATAGATCGAAAGACTTTCACCGGTCAACGCCGCCCAATCTTCGATTGGAGAAAGGTGATCTCCATCCGGCGGCGCCTGCAAGTATGAAATGAACTGAACCAGATCATTCCGATAGGCGGAAATAGTATTCCCGGAGAATCCCCGCTCGGCCTCGATCATCTGGAGAAACTTGTCAACCGTCTCTTGCATCTGTCCCCTCGCGCGCCGGAGGGTAAAACCGCCGCTCGCCTATTTTATGCGACGCTCTCCCACGGTGCGAACGGCAACCCGAACGCGTCCGCGACTGCCTGATAGGTGATCGTCCCATTCAGCACATTGATCCCGTTGGCTAGCGATGCATCGCGCTTCGCTGCTTCGAAGAGACCAAGATCAGCCAACTCTAACGCGTATGGAAGCGTAACGTTAGACAGGGCTAATGTGCTCGTTCTGGGAACCGCCCCCGGCATGTTCGTAACACAATAGTGCGTTACGCCATCGACCACATAGGTCGGGTCGCTGTGCGAGGTCGGACGAGCCGTTTCGATGCAACCGCCCTGATCGATCGCGACGTCGACGACAACCGAACCGGCGCGCATGGAACTGATCATCTTCGCCGTGACAAGCTTTGGCGCCTTTGCGCCCGCGATCAGCACGCCACCGATCACAAGATCGGCGTCGCGAACCACCGACGCGGTATTTTGGGAGTTCGAAGCGAGGGTGTGAATACGACCGTGAAGCACCTGATCCAGGAAACGCAGGCGCTCGACGTTGCGATCGAGAATAGTCACATTTGCACCCATGCCAAGGGCCATCTGAGCGGCGTTTGTGCCGACAACTCCGCCGCCGACAATCACGACATTGGCTCCCGGCACGCCAGGAACACCTCCGAGCAGCATCCCCCGCCCACCCTGGGTGCGTTCGAGGTAGTGAGCTCCCACCTGAATAGCCATCCGACCGGCGACTTCACTCATCGGCGTCAACAACGGCAATGGACCATTTCCAATCTGTACCGTCTCATAGGCAACTGCCTGAACCCGCTGTTTCATCAATGCGCGCGTTTGTGGCTCATCCGCCGCGAGGTGCAAATACGTGAAAAGCAATTGCCCATCGCGCAACAACTCGTATTCGGCAAAAGTGGGCTCTTTCACTTTGATGATCATGTCCGAGGCGGCAAAAACCCCGGCGTGGGAATCAATCAATTCGGCTCCCGCTTCGGCATACTCGGAGTCGGAGAAGCCACTACCCAAACCTGCCGATTTCTCGACAAGGACGCGGTGACCATGCGCAATAAACTCGGAGACACCGGCTGGGGTTGTTGAAACGCGATTCTCCCGGTCTTTGACCTCTTTTGGCACACCCACGATCATGGTGATCCTACCTCCGGAACAAAGACCGGAGTTTATCCGGCCGCGCTACGAATCAAATTTCGCCCGAAATTGCAGTTTCGGAGTTTCCGCCCACGCGGGCACCCAATTCTAGCATCATGCGCCATTCATGCCTCTCCAGGCAGTTCACTCTGGCGGATGCCGCCATCTTTTTCCGGAGTGCCCGTCATGCCCGTGTAACGAGTATCCTTTTGAGGCTGTTTCAGCACCACGTGAACAGACAATTTTCAAGGAGCGACCTGTCCATGTCCTTCAAGCGACCTATGCGTTCGATTCTGGGTCTCCTCACCCTGCTCACGCTTTCAACAGTGTTGGCAGCGTGCGGCGGAGATTCGAACAAGGCCCCCGAACCTACTGTTACCAGAGCCGCGGTGGTCGCCCCCTCCGCAACCGCGACTTCAGCACCTGCCCCTGCGTCCCTCCCGGCAGCGTCGCCGGTTGGCGGTTCGCCTGTTGCAACGGTCGGCGGAAGTTCGATGACGCGAGAGGAATTCCAGGCTCAACTCAAAGCTGCTTTCCCGATGGAACCCGTCGGGAACAAGGGTGGTTCGATCATCCTGGGAGAATCCGGCGATATCAGCACCGTCAACCCGATCCTGCTCTTCGACAGTGCAACGCTGAATATCGTCGGTACGATGTTCGAGACACTGGTCGGGATCAGCCCGGTTGACGGACAACCCGTGCCCGGATTGGCAGATTCCTGGGAGACATCCGCCGACGGTCTGACCTATACCTTCCACATCAATCAAAACGCGAAGTGGCATGACGGCGTCGATGTCACGGCCGATGACATCATGTTCAGTTTCGACGCCGTGCTCGATCCGAATACCGGGAGTCTCTACACCACGATCGTGAATGAGGCCGTTGCGTCGTATCGCGTGATCGATGCCGACACCTTCGAGGTCATTGCGAGAGACCGCTTCGTCAGTTTCCTCTTCAACGGTCCGGGTTCCGTCTTCATCCTACCCAAACACATCTGGGAAACGATCGATGTCTCTTCCTGGTCATTCGATGGTGGCAGCACCGGGCAGGACCCTGCCCGCGTCGTCGGCAGTGGTCCCTTCAAGTTCAAGCAATGGGTCCAGGGCGAGCGGGTCACCGTCGTTCGAAATGACGACTACTACGATGTCGTGCCAAACATTGAGGAGCTGACCCTCGCGATTCAGCCGGATGCGGAAGCGGCTGTCCTTGCACTTCAGGGTGGTGAAACTGACGTGATGGAAATCATCCCACCAGCGCAGACCCAGAGCGTAATCGATACACCGGGACGCACGGTGGATGTCTATAACTTCTATCAAATGACCGTCTATGCGATGAATCTCGACTCCGGGGTCACCCCATTCTTCCAATCGAAAGAAGTCCGGCAGGCGCTCTTTTACGCGCTCGACCGCAATTCCATCACCCAGAACATCTTTTTCGGATTCGGCGAACCCGCAGTCGGGATTCAGCCGAAACTCTCACCAGCGTACGCGCCCGATCGAATGACACCGGAATTCACTTTCGATATCGAGAAGGCAAAAGCGCTCCTGGCATCCGTCGGCTGGACCGATTCGAACAACAACGGCACCGTTGACAAGGATGGCGAAGAGTTCAAGTTCAAACTGCTGTATAGCGGTGGCGATGCCACGGTCGATCAACTTGTTGCCTACATGCAGGAAGCCTGGGCGCAGGTCGGTGTCAAAATGGAACTCGATTCCATCAATGGCGCCGCGTTCACAGATCGACTTCGCAACCACGATTTCGATATGTACCTGAGCGCCTTTGGTCTTTCGGCAGATGGCGACCAGAGCACACTCTTCTCCTGCGAGGCGTATCTGAACGGATTCAACTTCGGCAAGTTCTGCAGCGGCGCATGGGATACTCTGAACGAAACCCAGAAGCGCGAGTTCGATCCTGCGGACCGAACAGAACAACTGATTAAGCAATCGCAAATAGTCTGGGATGAGCAGCCAGTTGGGCCCATTCGCTTTGGTATCGCGCGAACGGGGTACAACACAAGAATTCACAACTTCCACCCAACGGGTTACGGCTTCCTCTGGAGTCTGCCGTACATTTGGGTGGATGCGTGATCCTTGCATCTGCGAACCATCCGGGTTTCGTAACTATCAGGGGTCTCCTTCACATTCGTGACTCTAACACTTTGCCGGAGCGGGACCTTACCCGCCCGGTGGTACCATTTCAACTGCTGAACCCGGCGAACTGGATGCCGGACAGTCTGATTTCGCGGGAGCACCTCATTGTTCTCATCTAGCCTTCTCAATGGTTTGTACATCGTCCCCGTGCTGGCGGTCCTCATCCTGGTCCACGAGGCAGGGCACTTTTTCGCTGCCCGCATGTGCGGCGTTAAAGTTGAGGAATTTGGTATTGGTATCCCCCCGCGTGCCAAAGGGTGGATGTGGAAAGATGTTCTCTGGTCGATCAATTGGATTCCGTTCGGCGGTTTCGTCCGGGTAAAGGGCGAAGACGGCGCAAATGTCGAATCCGATTCGATGAATGCCAAACCACCCCATCAACGTGCGTTCTTCCTGGCCGCAGGAGCGGCAATGAATGTCCTCCTGGCGATCTTACTCATGACCATCGTGGTCGGCGTGCAAGGTGTGAACCACCAGCGCACCTACATCGATTACGTGGCCAGTGGTTCTCCTGCAGCCAAAGCGGGATGGAAGGTCGGGGACCGTCTCGTCGAGATCAACGGCAAAACCGTCGAAACCACGAGCGATGTTTCCGGGCAAACCCGCTCCCACGCTGGCGAAGAGATGACGGTGATCATCGAGCGCCGCGGCCAACTCGTCAGTACAACGCTGACCCCGCGCGATAACCCGCCGAAAGGCGAAGGCCGAGTTGGAATCTCGATGGATTCGCGCTTCGTCGGTGACATCCTGATTGAAACGCTTGAACCCGGATCTCCCGCCGAAGTCGCTGGTTTGCTGCCCGGTGACAAATTCGTCTCGATCAATGGCCGTCAGGCGAGTGATTTTCTCGTTCTTGGGTATGAACTCGAACGCTACCAGGGATTCTCAGCGCCCATCGAGTACATGCGGGATGGAGTCATCAACTCGACCAGGATCGAAGTGCCTGGTGATACCGGCACTATGGATGTCTTCCTCGCGACCGGATTCTCGGAGCTGCTCCAGAAACCGACGCCGGAAAAGATTCCATTCCTGGAGGTCATCCCACGGGGTTTCCAGGAAGCGTATCGAACCACGATCGCGATGATCCAGAGCATCCGTGAGCTCTTCTCAAGTCGCGAAAATCTGTCGCAGATCGCAGGTCCGATCGGGATGGGGCAGCTCACCAGCGAACTGGTCGAGGAGAGCGCGCTTCCGGTTTGGGTCACGCTCGCCAACCTCGCAATCATCCTCTCCCTCAATCTCGCATTGCTAAACCTTCTGCCGTTACCAGCACTCGATGGCGGTCGACTGTTGTTTGTGCTGGTTGAAGTCCTTCGCGGAGGACGTAAGATCTCTCCTGAAAAAGAGGGACTGGTTCACTTTGCCGGGCTTGTCCTCCTGATCGGGTTCATGTTTGTCGTCGGGTTCTTCGACGTCAACCGGATCATCGATGGCAAGTCATTCCTTCCGTAATCTAGAGGAGTCCATTCCATGCTAGTCGCACCTCGCCGCAAAACACGCGTGCTCTCCATTCGCGAGGTTAAGATCGGGGGCGACAACCCGATCACTGTTCAATCGATGACCACTACGGATACTCGCGATCCGGCCGCCACCCTCGCCCAGATTCGTAAACTTGCCGACGCAGGTTGTGAAATTGTGCGACTCGCGGTTCCCGATCGCGCCGCCGCGGCCGCACTACCTGACATCGTCCCTTTCTCGCCGG
>Ga0105048_10014788_pt1 | contig 12140 bp, 8 predicted proteins | sample MAT05_FD_78382 | JGI IMG/M metagenome (GOLD analysis project Ga0105048, IMG submission 78382) | Freshwater microbial communities from Lake Fryxell liftoff mats and glacier meltwater in Antarctica - MAT-05 | ecosystem: Environmental > Aquatic > Freshwater > Ice > Liftoff microbial mat | place... | reverse complement strand
CGTGTGGCACGTGTGGCACGTGTGGCACGCCCAAAGCGATTAGCGATGGGCGTGGGAAGTGTGGCAAATGACTCTAGCGATTCACCACGCCCTTCGTACCTCAAAGCGTGCCACACGTGAAGGGCGGCGCTAAAATAAGGTTAACGGCGTAGGGTGGCACGTGTGGCAACCATGCCACCCGTGCCACCCAGTTTATAGGTAGATTTCAAACTGCCCTTCGCCTAAAGGCCGTTGCTTTGACGACACGGGCAACTGCTTTTGCTAGCAATGCTTCAGGGAAAAGAGGGGCAGCAAAGTTTCGCACTCTCACCACTCGGCCCGTGCAGCGCGTTAAAATATTCAGCAAGTTTAAAACAACAACCATCTACTTGCACACGAATGGAGTCTCTATCTTGTTGATCTTAGGTCGCCGAATCAATCAATCTATTGTCTTCCCAAATTGTGGAATCACGGTTCGCATTCTCGACGTAAACGGTCGCGTCGCAAAAATCGGAATCGAAGCACCTCGCAACGTTGAAATCATGCGAGGCGAACTAGCGATGGCGTCGAGCGGTAGCCTTTCCGATAAGACAACACTGAAAAGGAAATCGGCTGGCTACGAACAACTTGTTGCGCCGGAGCCCGAGCTGCCAGTCATGCAGTTTTCGCAGCGACTGGAGGAGATCAAAGCCAGCCTTCACCTTTTTCAGCAACGCCGTGCGGCTGGCGACGAAATGGGCGCCGATCAAGTGCTCGGGGAACTTCTTAACGATATTGCCCATTTGGACGCAGATTGGCTAAAGGGATTGACCGATTCGCCAACCCAATTCGCTCCCTCGAGTCCAGAATTCGTGTCGGAATCTTGGGCGGACTATCGAACCGGTCCAGAAAGAAGTCCGATTCAAATCCTGGTGGTGAACCAACCTGACCATCCGAACGGGCTTTCTTTGCCCGTTGGGACCTTCCACGGTTGCCAGTTGTGTACCGTAAACAATCGCGAGACTGCTATGCGAGCGGTGACATCCAACGAGCCGTTCGACTATGTGGTCTGCAACGGAAGCCCAATGGCCTTTGACGAATTAGCATTGGTGAGGACAATACGAGCTGACCGCCGATTGGATGACACCAAGATTTTCATGACGAGCGTTTCCTCGGACGCCATGGAGCATTTTGAATTGTCGACAAGTTATCGCATCGATGGTTGGTTGGCACGTCCACTCTTACCGCATGACCTTTGGAAGCATATCGTCGAAAGTGAACAGCTTGAATTCTAGCGATTTGGATCTAGTTCGGAACTGCAAGGCGATAATCTTTGACTGCGATGGGACATTGGTCGACTCGATGCCAGTTCATTTCGTAGCCTGGCACGAGACGATGAGCCGTTATGGGATTGCGTTTCCCGAGGATCGGTTCTATTCGTTGGGGGGAATGCCGAGCGATCGCATCATTCAATTGCTTGCCAACGAACAAGGGATTACGCTCGATGCGGTTTCTGTCGCGAACGAAAAAGAACTTGCGTTTCTGGATCGCATTGATTTGCTAATTCCAATCGAGGCAGTGGTTGCGGTCGTTCGCCAAAATCGTGGCGTCAAGCCGATCGCGGTCGCCAGCGGAGGGTTCCGGGCTATCATCCAAAAACAGTTAGAACAGATCGCGATGCACGACTGGTTCGATGCCGTCGTCACTGCCGAAGACACAGCCAAGCACAAACCAGAACCGGATGTGTTTTTGGAAGCAGCCCGCCAATTAGGTACTTTGCCAGAGCATTGCATCGTTTTTGAAGATGCCGATCTGGGTGTCGAAGCGGCTCGGCGTGCGGGTATGAACTGCATCGATGTCCGCTCTTTTTTTACGCCACGACGCCTTCCCATTGGAATCTGATTCCAAATGATTCGGTGGCGATGGTTTTGGTTCTCGATCAGCATCTTACTATTGGTTGCCGCTTGGCCTGGATCACAACGCCTCAGTTTCGATCGATCTCTGCAACGGATGTTTGCGCCCGACGATCCGACTCGAACCGATTTTGAGTTTTTGCAGTTGAAGTTCGGTGTATCGGATCTAGTTGTCTTCGCTTATCGGGATGAAAGCCTTTGGGCCAAGGATGGAAGTGGACTGGAACGGCTGAAACGCATTCGCGAACGAGTGGAAGCCGTTCCAGGCATGGCCATCGCCATGGACTTGTCCAAGATCGATCAAATGCTGGGGAAGCTGGACCAACCGTTCGCAATCCTGGGAACGCTTCAAGGGAAACGAGAGCCTCACGTTTTATTGGACGATAGCAATGCGCTAGCCCAGAAATTCATCGCGATCTTCGAGGGACAAACACACAGTCGCAATGGAACTCTGGTTGCGATTGCATGCCTCTTGAAACCACCCGACCAAAGCAATACTACTACTAAGCAGACACTTTTCGAACTTCGAAATCTGGCCGACTCACTCTCCGTCGAAGGCTTGTCGAAGGGAATGCTAGTTGGACAACCTGTGATGGTCGAAGAAGGATTCGATGAAATTGAACAGGATGGTAAGAGACTAAGCATCGTTTCTACCCTATGCCTAGCTTTGCTCATCCTGGTTGGATTTCGATCGCTGCGTTGGGCAATTGTCACGATTGCAGTGGTGCAATGGTCACTGATCGTGACACGAGGCTTGCTGGAGTGGTTGGCTTGGGATTTAACCATGGTGTCATCCATGCTTGCCTCCATCGTAACGGTGATTGGAGTGGCGACTACGATGCACTGGATGCTCGGATACCAACAAGCCATGAAATCGAGGGCGACACCCGAAGAAGCGCTGCGAATATCCTTAAAGGGATTGTGGCGACCTATTGTGTGGGCTTGCATCACCGATGCGATCGGCTTTGCATCGCTTTCGTTTGCAAAGGTCGGGCCCGTTCAAGACTATGGATGCATGATGGCGCTTGCTTCGTTGGTGGTACTTATTGGAATCTTTGTGTTGGTTCCAACTTTGGCACTCCTGCCGCTCGCTCCCAAAAGTTATGCAAAAAGCTTGGGGCTTTCGTATGAGCTGTTTCAGATCCCTGGTGATAAACCGCTGAGACGGTTCCTTTTGTGGATTCTACGACTCGTGAACAGATGGCCGATTGCCGTTTCCATTGTTGCGATTGTTGTTTGTTCCTTTGCCGTTTTGGGTTCCTTGCGACTGAAGGTTGAAACCGACTTCATCAAGAATTTCAGATCGGATGCTCCGCTCGTGGTGGCATACCGGGCCGTGGAGAGTGAATTGGGTGGGGCTGGGGTTTGGGACGTCATCTTGCCCGCCCCGAAGGTGTTGACGCAGTCTTATTTAGACCAAGTTGCCGAATTGGAGAGGCGTCTGATGGCAATTGAAGTGCCGGGCGAAATACCGTTGCAATTGACCAAGGTGATGAGTTTTGCCGATGCCGATGAAGCTTCGCGCTTGTCGCCCATTCTAGGGAGGTTGTCGATAGAAGCTAGACTGATAGGCATGCGACAGGTGATGGGCAGCTTTGTGGATACGCTTATTAGCAAACCTGGTGACGGGCATCGCTATTTGCGCATCATGTTGCGGTCGCGTGAGCAAGCGGAATCGGCACAAAAAGAACAGTTGATTGCCGAGGTCCAGCGGACTGTGGATGAAGCGATTCGGAGCGAGCAGTGGAATGACGTTTTTGTTGCGGTCGATGCGTCGAAGAGTGCCAGTCGGCGCGAGGCATCGTCCGGATCGAAAACGACGGTTTCGGGTTACTATGTACTTCTGTCGCGATTGGTTTCCAGCGTTGTGGCCGATCAATGGCGGTGTTTTGCCGTTGCAACTTTCGGGATTTGGATCGCCATGTCGATCGCGCTTCGCAGTCCGGGGATGGCATTGCTAACCGTATTGCCAAACGCCTTACCGAGTTTGTGCATTCTAGGATGGATGGGATGGACTGGAACACGAGTGAATTTGGGAGCAGCCATGATTGCAGCCGTCTCGATGGGGCTTAGTGTTGACTCATCGCTTCACTATTTGATTCGATTTCAACGCGAGCGAAAGGATGGCCGCAGTTTCGACGACGCGTTGGCGTCGGCCCAGTCCGAGATCGGAATGGCTATTTTGCTTTCAACCTCTGCGCTGGTTCTTGGCTTCGGTTCGTTATCAAGCAGCAATTTTTTGCCGACAGTCGTGTTCGGTACTACGGCTTCGATTAGCATGATGGGAGGATTGCTGGGGAACCTTTTGGTTCTACCCGCTTTGCTTAGACTCTATTGTCGCCTTTCGCTCCGCGAAAGTGCGACTAAGTAACGCACTTTTGCTGAGCAAAAGGCGACTATTGTAGACGAGCGAGGCCCTTCGCTCGTTGGATTCAAAACCTGAGCGAGGGCCTTCGCTCAGCCACAAAAACCAAGCACTATGACAAACCAAGCACTATGACAAAACCTCGTTGCGGATTATTGAAAAGTGTGTGTGTGATCCTGGCCTTAATGGCAAGTGCATGGCTTCATTCGAAAAATCAAATCTGCATGGCGCAGGTGCTCGACAAGCAGAAGCAGCTTGATGCCCAGACCTTTTGGGACAACCGCGATTGGGATTGGTACAAGGAGAATATCCCTTTTTTCGAGTGCCCCGATGCAGATATCACCACAACCTACTACTACCGCTGGGAGCTCCTCACCAAGCACCTTACTTATGGTTCTCCCGCCAGCGGTTATTCCTTTACCGAGTTTATCGATCGCCCCTTCTGGTCGGGGGCCTATGGAGCCATTAGCTGCCCAGCCGGCCATCAACTCTACGAAGCTCGATGGCTAAGAAAGCCGACCATCGCTCGGGACTACTTGCGCTATTGGTTTCGTACTCCGGGTGCTCAGCCGAGAAATTATTCGACCTGGCTTGCCGATTCCGCCCTGGCCTTGAGTTGGGTGCACAAGAACGATGCCCAATTGGTCGACCTATTGCCGGACCTTATTCGCAACTACGAAGGCTGGGAGCAACGTCACTTCGTCCCGAGTGTTGGTCTCTTTTGGCAGACGGGTCACGACGACGGAATGGAATTCAATATCAACAGTCGTCAAACGAAAGATATCCTTAGAGGCGCTCCTTCGTATCGTCCCTCATTCAATGCTTACATGTGGGCCGATGCGACGGCCATCGCCAAGATTGCTCTGCTCGCTGGAAAAAAAGAAATCGCGGGCAAGTTTGAACAGAAAGCTGCATCGATCAAGTCGAAAATGCAGGAGTTGCTTTGGGATGACAAGCGGCAATTCTTCTTTCCCGCCTTTCGAGATAATGAAGAGCGAGACGGACATCATATAACCGCGCTTTCGCGAACTTATGAGACGGGGGAGTTTGCTGGTGACCCACACGGTCGGGAGCTAATCGGTTACGTTCCTTGGCAATTTGGAATGCTTGACACCAACAAGGGATACGAGGTGGCTTGGTCAAAGCTCATGGATAGGGACGCGTTCTTTGCCAATTTCGGGCCCACCACAGTAGAACGAAATGACCCAATGTTTCTATTGAAGAATTCCTGCTGCTGGTGGAGCGGCCAATCTTGGCCGTATGCCACATCGCAAACGCTCAAGGCGATGGCAATCGTCATTCAAAGGAACTCGGCGGATCGATCCCATCAATCAAATAATCTGCCAATCTCTTCGAAGGATTACCTAGATCTTTTGCAGATTTTCGCTCGCTCCCACCGCAAGGACGAAAAGCCATATCTTGCCGAAGCGTTGCATCCAGATACGGGGTCGTTCGAGGGCCACGATGCTTATAACCACAGCGAACACTATTTCCATTCCAGTTTTTGCGATCTGGTGATCACCGGACTGGTTGGCCTACAAGAGCAAGCGGACAACACGTTGGTTGTCTCTCCACTTGCACCACCAGAATGGGATTATTTCGCATTGGACGATGTCTCATACCATGGAAATCGGTTGTCTGTGATATGGGACCGGTTGGGAACACGCTATGGCTACGGGATTGGTTTGCATGCAATCGTTGATGGAAGAAAAGTCGCGACTTCGTCAGAAATGAAGAGCATGAAAGTAGAGCTTGCACCATCGATTGGTGAGCCCGAGAAGGCGCCAGGCATGGCTTCAGCCAGAGTAAACTATGCCGTCAACAACGACGGTGACTACTATCCGCGTTTGAATGCATCGTTTACGGCACCCGGGACGGCAACTTCGAAATTGCACGATGGAAACTACTGGTATCACATCAATCCACCCAATCGCTGGACAACCGGCGGCTCGCCGAATGCGATCGATTGGGTCGAATTGGACTTAGGGGCGACTCGTAATTGCGACACCGTGAAGTTGTATTTTTTGGAAGACGACGATTCGATTAAGGCACCGTCGGAATATCAGTTGGAGGCTTGGACCGGAACGGAATGGCAGTCCATTACAAACCAAAACCGAAATCCAAAAACGCCAATGGGCCATCGCTCAAACACGATTACTTTTGATGCTATGCCGCTTCAGAAATTGCGAGTGACGATGAGTCATGCGACGGGTGGTCGAACCGGGCTCACGGAAATCGAGCTGTGGGGATTGGCGGAATTGCCATACGTATCACCCCGGCCGCCGGCGGGCAATATTGCATTCAATCCAAACGGAAGCGGATTTCCAAAAGCGACTGCTTCGTATTCGGATCGCTTTGGCGGCCAACCGATGAATGCCATTGATGGCAAGATTGTCTTTCTTCCGACCCCTATGAATCGTTGGACATCTTACGAATCGCCGAATAAATCCGATTGGTTGGAAGTCGAGTTTGAAAATGCAGTAATCGTCGGACGAGTAGAACTTTACATTTACGACGATCGAGGGGGCGTGCAACCACCGACTGCTATCGTTGTTCAATGCATTCAGGACGGCAAATGGGTCGACGTGGAAAGCCCTGAAATGTCGCCGCCGAAACCTGTTGGCAGTGCAATGAATTCCGTTCGGTTCCGACCTCTGGAAACCACGAAGCTTCGCGTTGTCTTTACCAATGCCGGCAAAGCACGTAGCGGAGTTACCGAAATCGAGGTCTGGCGAGAATAGAATTATTTTCCGACGCGTCTCGCTGATCGCTGATCGCTAGGATCTGGTTGCGAGGCTCCGCCTGGCAACCCACTTCTTTGCAGGCTCCGCCATCCGTTCGGGGCTTGTTCCCGACGGAAACGGGTCGATTTGCGAGTGCCGGCCGTTAGGACGCCAAAACAAGGTTGGTGGGGGACAAGCCCCCGGCCAACCTGAGGAGCCCAGCCCGACCAACCTGAATGGCCAGATCGCAGAACAGAACAAAACTCGCATCAACGCACTTTTCGTAAACTGCTACTGTCGCACAGCAGTCGTTACTTTTCTTCTTTTTCGTCTTCGTTGTATTCGTATTCGAGGTCGGCATCTTCGCCGACTTCGAATTCATCGTCCTCGTCGACGAAATCGTCCAATTCCCCATCGAGGCTTTCGCCTGCATCGGCAGCGGACATCCCATCGTTGTCATCGCGCTTTTGACGCTGCTCCTTATTCAAATCATCCCGTTCATCGTCGCGTGCCCGCGGCTGCAAGTAGAGCTTGATCGGTATTTCGCCGAACGGCAAATGGTCACGAAGGAAGGTAAGCAGGTAGCGCTGGTAGGTTTTTGAAAATCCCTGCGGCTGATTGCAAACCAAAATGATCGTCGGAGGCAAGCTGGTTATCTGCGTCGCGTAATAGATCTTTGGTCGTTTCATCATGAACATCGGGGGTTCATGTCGCTCTAAAGCGACCTTTACCAGTTTGTTCAATTGATGCGTTGAGATACGTTCGTTCGCTTGTTTGAAAAGCATTTGAGCGTGGTTGAGCAACGCTTTGACATTCTTACCGGTCTGCCCTGTGATGAATCCGATCGGGCAATACGCCATAGTCGGGAACGTTTCATGCACATATCGAACCCAGCGCTCGGTCGGCATTTGACCAGCTAGCAAATCCCACTTATTCACAACGAAGATGCAGGGTTTGTATTGGTCGGCAATGTAGTGTGCGAGCTGTTTGTCGACTTTGCTCATCTGTTGCTTGGAGTCAAAGAACATCAGCACCACGTCGGCACGCCTGATGCTACGCTGGGCTCGGTGCATCCCGTACCAATCGATATCGGTCTTGACGCTTTTGTTCCTTCGAAGTCCGGGGGTGTCCATGGCCATGAATTTGTGACCGTCTAAGTCGAACATGACGTCGACGCAATCGCGAGTCGTGCCGGGCACTTGGCTGACAATCATGCGTTCCGCTTTGACCAGCGTGTTCACGAAAGTGCTCTTTCCCACGTTGCGTTTGCCTACAATCGCAAGTTTCATCATGGGGGGTTCGACTTCGGTGGGCATCGCATCCAATTGCGGGATACGTTGAACAACCAAATCGAGCAATTCGTCTTTGTTTCGATTTTGATGCACGCTGACACGAATCAACCAACCGCGTCCCAACTGATGGAATTCATCCGCGTTGGTATCCAACGAAGGGCTGTCGGTTTTGTTCGCAACCAACAAAATCGGCTTGTTGATTTTGCGAAGTCGATCGGCAACTTCTTGATCTAGCGGCAAAAGGCCGGCTCGGGAGTCGACCACAAACAACAAAACATCCGCATCGTCGATGGCGATCTCAATTTGGGCTTCGATATCGGCCGTGAGATTGTCAACGTCAATGATCCCCATTCCGCCCGTGTCGATCAGCTCGAAATGATGACCTCGATGTTCGATCAACGTGGTTAAGCGATCGCGAGTCACTCCAGCCGTGTCCTCAACGATCGCAAGCCGTCTGCCCGCAATCCAATTAAAGAGAGAGCTTTTGCCGACATTGGGTCGGCCAACAATGGCTACGCGAGGAATTGGCATCGAGCAAAAAAGAAAAATCGAGAACTGAGAAAACGGGAAACAATCTGGTATGTTAGTCTTAAGTTGCCTTTTGCGGGAGTGTTCCGTTTCCCACAACTTGCTAGAATCCGGTGTTTCCTCCAGCATTGTGCCCAGTTGCACCGCAAGGAATCAGAGGAAGGCACAGGAGTCAATGAGAAACGGACGGCTCGGAGAGCCGTGCTACACTGGAAACCGCAGGGAAACAGAGAAATGCACAGGAATCAGTGGAAAACGGCCAGTGTTCAGCTCCTAAAGCATTGGCGTCGGAGCGGAGTTTCACAGATTCCTGCTGGAACAGCTCAATCGGTCGCTGCCGCCAGATCTTGGTTAGAAGAAAACGATCCCGTCGTTTTCGATGAGGAGGGGCCTTCAAGCTCTTCACCGGGATCACTCGCTTTAGACGTAAGGCCGGCAGATGCAAGCCCCTTTTCCACGGCTTCCACGGCACCAGAATCGAGGCAAACGGCCCCAGCTATCGCGGAGTCGGTGCTGCCGGCCAAAGTGGATTCCGTGGCATTGCCAACAACCACGAAAAAACTGGCGATTCCAGCAGTGAATGTCGGCGAATGGAACGCTCCTCCTACGGCGATTCCAGATCGGCGAGGAGTTTTTGACTCACTCAATGCACAAGTCATGGCATGTCGCAAATGTGAAGAGATCGTTTGTCGACGTCAACGCACCGTTTTTGGAGTAGGAGCGATCAACGCTCGCGTGGTGATGTTTGGCGAGGCACCAGGTGCCGACGAAGACCGCGTAGGGGAGCCCTTTGTTGGGGCCGCAGGCCAGTTGCTGGACAAAATCCTGGTCGCGAGTGGCTTAAAAAGGGCTGAGATTTACATCGTAAACGCCTTGAAATGTAGACCCCCCAACAACCGAACGCCAACGGACGCAGAAATTGAAAATTGCAGGCCATACTTTGAAACTCAACTCGAAACGATTCAACCGGAATACATCGTCTGTTGGGGATCTGTGGCTGTTCGAGCGGTTCTTGGCAGCACCGACAGCGTCGGACGATTGAGAGGCAAGTTCCATTCGTTTCGAGGTGCGAAAGTACTGGTCACCTATCATCCCGCCTATTTATTGAGAACGCCAGACGCGAAAAAACTTACCTGGGAAGACATGAAAATGTTAATGCAGGATATGGGCATTCCAATTCCGACGCGTCCTTGAATGTAATTGCTTGCTCAGTTCTAATAGACAGCACCGCTTGTCTTTTTTGTCAAAATCACCAAATGAATTCGGTACTATGAGACCTTTTTCTGCTTCGCTTCTTGTCGCTCTGTTGCTTTCTTTCGTTCTGATTCCCAACGCCTGGAAAAGGGCCGTTGCCGCTCCTTCCCCAGAAATCAAGTTGGGCGCGGCAGGCAACCCCGGTGTCGACATGACGTCAGAGACCACGAATGCAACGACAGAAACAAAGCATCCAGCAACCGTCCGCCCGTCACGATCCTTGGTTCTGGTGGCCAGCCTGACGGTTTTCGTTCTCTCGATTTTTGTTGGATTTGAAATCATCGCCAAAGTTCCACCAACGCTGCACACGCCGCTGATGAGTGGCTCGAATGCCATCAGTGGAATCACAGTGGTGGGAGCCATCATTGCTGCTGGCTACCAAGAAACCGGTGTGGGTAGCTTGTTCGGTTTGGTTGCAATCGTGCTGGCGATGATCAATGTGGTCGGTGGATTCCTGGTGACTCATCGCATGCTATTAATGTTCAAAAAGCGATAGGCCAAGTTGCAACTTTCTTCCCGCTACACTTTATCTTTGTGAGTCCTTGATGATCGCAGTTGTCCCACTTATTTATTTGGTTTCGGCAATGCTCTTTATTGTCGGGATAAAATTGATGTCGACTCCGAGGACTGCGGTTCGAGGTAATCTCGTCGGCGCATCGGGAATGGCGCTCGCCATTGTTATTACGCTATTTGACCGAGGTGTTTCCGGCTATCTATTCATTGCTATAGGTCTGATTGCAGGAACTGTCATCGGGACATCCATGGCCAATCGTGTCCAAATGACATCTATGCCACAGCTTGTTGGAATGTTGAATGGCTTAGGAGGAGGCGCGTCCGTGCTAGTTGCGTTCTCCGGCCTCGTACACCATGCCGACCAACCGATCGACACATTAATTGCTGTTGGGATCTCAGGCATGATTGGCGCAGTTACGTTTTGGGGGAGCCTTGTGGCGTATGCAAAATTGGAGGAATGGAAGCAGTTCAAGAAGCCTTATTCTCTACCAAATCAACAACTGATCAATTTGGGGCTCGTCGTTCTGGACTTTTTGCTAGTGGGAATCCTTGCGTTTTCGCACAGTATGAATACGCAAATTTTTTGCTATGTTGCGATCTCGATCGTATCCAGTGTGCTTGGAGTGTTCCTCGTCAATCCGATCGGTGGCGCTGACATGCCCGTCGTCATCTCTCTGATGAACTCGTATTCAGGAGTGGCAGGGGCTGCTACTGGATTCGTGCTCGATAACAACGCCTTGATTATTTCAGGTTCCCTCGTCGGTGCCTCGGGAATCATTCTCACACAGATCATGTGCAAGGCCATGAACCGCTCACTTAGCAACGTGCTTTTTGGAGTCATGGCTGGAAGTGGATCGGACAGCAACGTAGACGAGATGTATGCGAACGTACGTAGCACGTCGGCGGACGACATCGCCATGATACTCGATGGCGCCCAACGTGTTGTCGTCATCCCTGGCTACGGCATGGCGGTCGCCCAAGCTCAACACGCTGTGCGGGAACTGAGCAAAGTGCTCGAGGCCCGCGGCGCCTCGGTGGAATACGCGATTCACCCGGTTGCCGGTCGTATGCCTGGGCACATGAATGTGCTCTTAGCAGAAGCCGACGTGTCGTACGACAAACTCAAGGAAATGGATCAAATCAATCCGACTCTGGACAGCGTCGACGTCGCCATCGTCATCGGAGCCAACGACGTGGTGAATCCATCTGCACGAAACGACCCGAAAAGTCCGATTGCAGGCATGCCAATTATCGATGTCGACAAATGCAAAACCGTCATTGTTATCAAACGCAGCCTAAGTCCAGGTTTTGCTGGTATACCTAACCCGCTCTTCGCCTTACCCAACACCCTCATGTACTTTGCCGACGGCCAGCAAGCCGTCCTCGACATCGTCAAAGCGATCAAAGATTTATAAGCCTAGTCAAATGGGTCGCCGCTCCAAAAACTTCAAACTTCAAACTTCAAACTTCTCTCCGTGTCCACCATCGCAGCGTCAAACGAACTTCCATGCACCGATGTGCTCAGTGAGCTTTGGCAACGTTACGCTTTCGCCAACGACGCTGGTCCCTATTTGCTGATCCCGGAAGCGGTCCT
>Ga0105048_10014787_pt1 | contig 12140 bp, 7 predicted proteins | sample MAT05_FD_78382 | JGI IMG/M metagenome (GOLD analysis project Ga0105048, IMG submission 78382) | Freshwater microbial communities from Lake Fryxell liftoff mats and glacier meltwater in Antarctica - MAT-05 | ecosystem: Environmental > Aquatic > Freshwater > Ice > Liftoff microbial mat | place... | reverse complement strand
TCGTTCGTCACTTCCGGAACGTACTCGGCGTACGTCACCTTGCCGGCCTTATCGACCACGAATACGCTGCGGGCCAGCAGGCTGAGCGGCAGGCCTTCCAGCAGCACGCCCCAGCTTGTGCCGAAGGAATGGTTGTGGACATCCGAAAGCGTTTGCATGCTCTTCACGCCCTCGGCGGTGCAGAACCGCTTCTGGGCGAAGGGCAGATCGAGGCTGACCGTATATGCGGCGACCTTGTCGCCGAGGGCGGCCAGGCCTTCGTCGAACTTCTTCGTTTGCATGCCGCACACCGGCGTGTCGAGCGACGGCACGACGCTGAAGATGCGGGCCTTCGCCGGGGTGTCCGCCAGCGTGACCGGAGCCAAGCCGTTCAGGCATTTGAAATCGGGGGCCGTATCCCCGGCCTTGATCGCCGGGCCGACGAGGGTCTTGCCTTCGCCTTTGAACGTTACGGCATTCGCGCGCTTTTCCATGGTGCAATCTCGATGAGTTGGGGTGAACGTGGAAATTGTATCGGAGCCGGAAGCGTCAGCGACGATTCGGGCGATTCCGTCGATGTGGCGGTGCGTTACCCCGAAGTGTACGCGGGTTCGATCGTGCTCTCGCCCGGGGCGGATTCGTATTTGTCCGAGGTTCTGATTGGTCAATGACGATGCACCGAATACAGCCACACTCTTCACCTCCCCACTTGTGGAGGAGGTCGTCGGTCGAGCGCAGCGAGAACGGCGGGTGGGGGGTTGGGTGTCAGAAAACTTTGGCGCACCCATCGCCGGGTACATGGCCTCGATTCGCCGGTGCGGCCTACAATAACCCGCCGCGAATTCGCTCCGCACCCCCGGTGATTTCATGCCCGCGCTTCTCGATATGCCCGTCTCCCACGTTCCCGACGCCAAGGGCCGCTTCGGCGATTACGGCGGTCGCTTCGTTCCCGAAACACTGATGTTCGCCCTCGAACAATTGCAAACCGCCTACGCGGAAGCCCAAGACGATCCAGAATTCCAGACGGAATTCCACCGCATTCTCAACGAGTTCGTCGGCCGACCGAGCCGGTTGTATTTCGCCGAACGTTTGACGAAAGAAGCCGGCGGCGCCCGCATCTACCTGAAGCGCGAAGACCTCAACCACACCGGCGCCCACAAGATCAACAACGCCATCGGCCAAGCGATGCTGGCCCTGCGCATGGGCAAGACGCGCCTGATCGCCGAGACCGGCGCCGGCATGCACGGCGTGGCCACGGCCACGGCCGCGGCGTTCTTCGGCCTGCCCTGCCGCGTGTACATGGGCACCGAGGACATCCGCCGGCAGGAGTTGAACGTCTTCCGCATGAAGGCGATGGGTACGGAAGTGTTCCCCGTGACGAGCGGCAGCTGCACCCTGCGCGACGCGGTGAACGAAGCGATGCGCGAATGGATGAGCAGCGCGGAAGACACGCACTACATCATCGGCAGCGTGATCGGGCCGCACCCCTTCCCGCAGATGGTGCGCGATTTCCAAAGCGTGATCGGCGCAGAAACGAAGGCGCAAAGCTTGGAGCAATTCGGCCGCTTGCCGGATGTGGTGGTGGCCTGCGTCGGCGGCGGGTCGAACGCGGCGGGGATGTTCTATCCCTTCGCCGATGATGAAGAAGTGGAACTGGTCGGCGTGGAAGCCGGGGGCTACGGCAAGAAGCCGGGCGGCCACGCCGCGACGCTGAGCCTCGGCCTGCCGGGCGTGCTCCACGGCACTTTCACCTACGTATTACAAGACGACGACGGCCAAACCGCGGACGTTCACAGTGTGAGCGCGGGCCTCGATTACCCCGGCGTCGGCCCCGAACACAGCTTCTGGAAGGATCGCAAACGAGTGCGGTACACGAGCATCTCGGACGACGAGGCGCTCGACGGCTTCTACCAGTGCAGCAAGCTCGAAGGCATCCTGCCGGCTTTGGAAACGAGCCATGCCGTGGTGGAAGCGATGCGGATCGCGGCGAAGCGCGCCCCCGAGGATATCGTGGTGGTCTGCTTCAGTGGCCGCGGCGACAAGGACTGCGCCGAAGTGGCCCGCGTGACGGCGCTGCGCGGGAAGTGAATATCGACTACGCGGAATGGGGCAAAGAATCTTCCGGGTATGGGTTGCCGTTTTCGTCGAGCATGGGCTTGTAGGGCTCCCATCCTTGAATCGCGTGATATTGACCCATGGCATCATTCCACGAATCGGCATCGATGACTTGCACGAGCACTGCGCCGGGTTGCAATTCTTGTTGCCAAGGATGAATGCAATCCGCAGGGTGGCATTTTTCCGAGAAGCACGAGCACTCTACCGGTCTGCTCCGCGGCTTGTTCTGTAAGGCATACTCCCTAAGTTGGTATCGGTAGTACACCTCCGTCGGCGGGCAGGGCGATTCGTCGCCGGGTTCGCGTTCGGAAGGCTACACGAACCATCCGTAGCCGCTCCCGCGTGACCCGCCGGAACGGATTTGGACCGGAGCCATCACCCCATCCGGGGTGGCGTCTCCGGTTTTTTTACAGTCAACCGATCCGGGAATACGATGGATCCACAGCACGATCACTCCCATCCGCCCGCCAAACCGTTCACGAGACTGGGGCAGCTCCTTCGCTACGAACGCCGCGATATCGCAGCGATTATTGCGTTTGCTCTCGGAGTGGGGGTGCTGTCGTTAGCCACCCCTATCGCTGTGGAAACCCTGGTGAACACCGTGGCTTTCGGGGTGCTGATGTGGCCGGTGCTGGTGATCTGCGCCGTGCTGGTGGGATGCCTCGGCTTGGCTGCGGCCATCCGGGCTGTGCAGACGTACACCGTGGAATGCCTCCAGCGACGCTTGTTTGTCCGTGTGGTCGCCGATTACTCGCACCGTCTGCCGCGGACGAAGATCGCTGCGTTCGACCGCGAATATGGGCCGGAATTCGCCAACCGTTTCTTCGATGTGATGAACGTCCAGAAATCCTTGGCCTTTCTGCTGCTCGATGGCATTGCCCTCGTGGTGACCGTGGTCGTAGGCATGACCGTGCTGGCGTTCTACCATCCCTTCCTGCTGGGGTTCGACTTGGTGATGTTGACTGGCATCGCCATTCTGCTTTTCGTACTGGGTCGGGGCGGCACCCGAACGGCGTTGCAGGAATCCCGTGTGAAATACGATGTGGCGGCATGGTTGCAGGAACTCGCCCGCAATCCGGGGGTTTTTCAGTCGACAAGCGGACAGAACTTCGCAGTGCAACGTGCCGAGGCGTTGGCCTCAGAATACATCTCGGCCCGCAAGGCACATTTCCGGGTTGTCTGGCGGCAGACACTCTTCGGACTGGCACTGCAGGTCATTTTCAGCAGCACCCTGTTAGGTTTAGGGGCGTACTTGGTGATCAACCGGCAGTTGACACTGGGCCAACTCGTGGCGGCCGAACTCATCGTGGCGCTCGTGGTCGGATCGGTGGCCAAGCTGGGCAAGTTCGCCGAGACGTTCTACGACCTGCTCGCCGGGTGCGAGAAGCTCGGCGTGCTTACCGACCTTCCGCTGAATCGGGAAGGTGAGGAACAATTACCCGGCGTTGGCCCGTTGGCCGTGGATGCCCAAGATTTCCATGTCTCGCCCGGGGAACGAATCGCGGTGGTAGGCACGCACAATTCGGGGAAATTTACTCTTTTTGAAATCCTCTGCGGTTACCGTGAGCCGGAACTCGGCACGGTAGAATTAAACGGACAAGACATCCGTCACTTGGTAGCCGGGCAACTCCACGAACGGGTGGCCTTGGTGGAAGGGCGGGAAATCGTGCAAGGCACGATTCTCGAAAACCTGAGGTTCGGCAACGAGGATTTGTCTTTGGGCGAAATCCGAAAAGCGCTCGAAATCGTCGAGCTGACCGAAGTCTTGCGGGGATTACCCGCCGGGTTGGATACACGTTTGACACCGGATGGCAATCCGCTTTCCGGAGTCCATACTCGGCGGCTTTTGATCGCCCGTGCGATTGTCCGCAGGCCAGGATTACTCATCCTCGACGGGGTACTCGACCTTGCCGATTGCGAAGGCGATTCAAAACTTGCCGATTTTCTCTTCGATCCCAATGCCCCCTGGACGCTGCTGATCTCATCGGCCAACCCGCAAATGATCTCCCGCTGCGCCCGGGTCGTCCCTTGGGAATCCCGAAACCCTTTCGAGCGAGGCCATAACCATGACGGCCATTGATCCGATTCCGTTCAGTGACACCACCATGCTGCCCACTCTTCGTGGATTGCGCTCCCCTTCCTCCGCGAGATGGTCCGCACGCATGCTCGGGCTGGCGTTTTTCACCGCACCGTTCATCCTGGTGTTCGTGCCATGGCAGCAAACGGTGCGCGCCCCCGGCCAAGTGGTCGCCTTCGCGCCGATCGAACGCAAGCAGGTTGTGACGGCGCTGGTAGGCGGGCAAATCCGCAAATGGCACGTTGTGGAAGGCTCCAAGGTAAAGATGGGCGACCCAATTGCCGATATTGACGATAATGACGCTGATCTGGCCGAACGGTTGGAGTCTCAGCGAGAGTTTATGTACAGCCGCCGGAAGGCCGCCGAGGAGGAAGTTTCCGAGCAGGATCAAGGGGTGAAGGCGCAGGAAAAGGCCGCCGATGCCGCGGTGAAAGCGGCAAAAGCCAACCGCGATGCGGCTGCGTCGATGGTGTCCGTCAATGAAGAAGCTGCTAAGAACGCCGACTTTGCCTACGGTTTCGAGAACAAGCGATTTGAAATGTTCGAGAAACTGTTCAAGGATAAAACGTTCGGCGGCTTGGAATCCGAATTGAGCCGGGACGAAGCCAAGATGCGGGCCGACCGTGCCCAGACCGATACTCACCGGGCCGCGGCCGAAGTGAAACGGGCCAAGGCCAGCTTGATCACTGGGGAATCCTTGGTGTTACAGGCGGATGCGGCGGGCATTAACTCGGTGGCCACCGCCCGAAGGGACTGGCGGCGTGCCGAGCAGAACTTGTTCTCGGTCGAACGGGATTTGCAGGAAATGGATTCGCGAATTGAACGGTTCAAGGCGAGGTTCGTGATAAGCCCGGTCGATGGTGTCGTGTTCCGGATTTCCGCGAACTCCGGCGCCGGCGGACAACTGGTGAAAGAAGGCGACGAACTCGCCGTGATCGTACCGGATTCCAGCGATCGCGTCGTGGAACTGTACGTCGACGGTGTGGATGCACCGTTGATCGCCGCCCACATGGATCGCACGGGTGTTGGCCCGCACGTGCGTTTGCAGTTCGAAGGTTGGCCGGCCGTGCAATTCGCCGGCTGGCCTTCCGTGGCAACAGGAACCTTTGGCGGCCGAGTGAGGCAGCTCGACCCGACGGATGACGGCTTCGGTAGGTTCCGCATCCTTGTGGAACCCGAAAGCCAGTACGACGAAGATGAATGGCCGGAAGGTATTTACCTCCGCCAAGGAAATCGCGCCGTCGGTTGGGTATTCCTCAACCGGGTGACGCTAGGATTCGAACTATGGCGGAAATTCAATGGCTTCCCTCCGGTGATCGCACCGGAAGCACCGAAGAAATCCGGCAAGGAAGAGGTGGGCAAGCCGCCCAAAATCAAACTGTGATTCGCACGATACTTGCCGCGTCGTTCACTTGGTTCGTCGCGGGGTGTGCCCTCACCGAAAGTAAAGCACCCCGTGCGAAGCCGAAACCCGAGATCGTTTTGGGAACACCGGCGGAATTCGCCGTGCCCTCGAAACCCATGCCATTAGCGAATCCGATCGTTCAGACCGCCTTCCAACAACCGGTTGAAAGGGAAGTGCTTCCGCCGCCCCGCCAATCCGCAAATTTGGAGGTTCTCCCGGCTCCCTCGATCCGCGGCGGCACCGCCAGCATTGGCGGCCCACTGGGATTGCTAGAAATCCTCGATGCCACGGAACAGCATTACCCGCTACTGCGGGCCATCGAACAGGAACGGGCCATCGCCGGAGGACGGCTCGTTTCCGCGATGGGCGTGTTCGATTTCCAACTCAACTCCGCCGCCGATGGCCAAGGCCCCGGAACATACCCGAACTTCCGCAGTTCCGCCGGGTTCCTGCAGAATCTGCCGGTCGGCGGGATCGGTGTGTTCGGCGGCTACCGCAATGGCTACGGCGATTTCCCCAGCTACAACCTCGGCCAGAAAACCGCCGACGGCGGAGAGTTCCGCGCCGGATTCATCGCCCCACTGTTGAAAGATCGTTCCATCGATCGCCCCCGGGCCACGATTCAACAAGCTCAAATCGACGTTCAACTCGCCGAGCCGGTAATCGAACGCCAACGCCTCGATTTCCAACGTGCGGCGGCACTAACCTATTGGAATTGGGTTTCCTCGGGAAAGCGGCTGCAACTCGTGGAAGGCTTGCTCGACTTGGCGGTGGACCGGGACGATCAATTGAAGAAGCGAGTGGAAATCGGGCCGACGGCCAACATCGAACGCATCGACAATCAGCAAAACATTGCGATGCGAAGTGCCGCTCTCGTACAAGCCCAACGGGCTTTCCAACAAGCCGCCATCGATCTCTCGCTGTTCCACCGCAACGAATCGGGGCAGCCGCTGTTGAATTCGATCGAACGATTGCCGCCGTTTCCCGATGTGGTTCCGGCCGATGCCGCGTCGTTCGATTCCGATTTGGCCTACGCCTTCGAGCAGCGTCCGGAACCCCGGCGGTTGCGGTTGCAACGGGAAAAGGCCGCCGTGGAATTGGCCTTGGCCTCGAATCAAACGTTGCCGACGTTGAACGCGGCGCTTATGGGTTCCCAAGACGTCGGCCCCGGCAAGAGTACGCTTTCCGGGCCGAACGGCTTGGATCGCAGCGGTTTGAACGCCGGCCTCACGTTCCAACTCCCGTTGCAACGGCGGGAAGCCCGAGGCCGCATGGCCCTCGCCCAATCGCAAATGATTCAGATTGAACAGCAACTCCGCTTCGCGGAAGATATCGTGCGAGCCGACGTTCAAGATGCGTACTCCGCGCTCGATCGAGCGTTCGAGTTTCACAAGCAGGCGGACAAGCGTGTGGAACTTGCCCGAACCGTGGCCCGCGCCGAACGGGAACAACTCAAGCTCGGCCGCAGCGATATTCTGCGGGTGACCCTGCGGGAGCAGGCGGCGTTCGACGCCGAGATCATCGAGATCAACGCGATGCAAGAATACTTCCGGGCGAAGGCCCAATACCGCGCCGCCATCGGCGCCGGTGGGAGATGAGGCCGGAACATTCTAACGGTTCTCTGCCATCTCGGTGGGGTGCTGCTTCCGCGATGCGTATTCCTTCCAAGAACCTTCACACAAACGCACGTTCGGGTATTGCGGCGGCTTTGGGAGTTGAACGCGACTTCCCGCCGCGTTCGCCAATACAACAATACCCGATGGAAACGACGACCGCCATTTAACGGTGCGGTTGTTACCGTATCACGAAATGGGATTCCGCATGTTCCGCACCCAACTCGCCATTTGCGTTATCGCAACCGCCGCGTTCGCCCAATCGGCACCGATCACCTCCAAAGGTGGGATGGTTGTTTCGGTGTCGCCGCCCGCGACGGACGTTGGCTTGGCGATTCTGAAACGGGGAGGCAACGCCGTGGATGCGGCGATTGCCGTTGGCTTCGCCGAGGCGGTAACGTGGCCGGAAGCGGGAAATATCGGCGGCGGCGGCTTCATGCTCGTGTGGCCGGGCGAAGGAAAGAAGCCCGCGGTGATCGACTACCGCGAGATGGCCCCGGCCGCCGCGACGAAGGAGATGTTCGCCAAAGGGGTGAGTTATCAGGATATTCGCACTGCCGGGGTTCCGGGAACCGCCCGTGGCTTCGAGATGGCCCACAAGAAGTTCGGCAAACTGCCTTGGAAAGAATTGGTACAACCCGCTGTGAAGTTGGCCGGGAAGGGTTTTCCCGTGACCGCCGGGCTGGCCGGACGCATGAACACCGTTTTGAACGACAAGAAGACGATGAACGAAGAGTTCCGCCGCGTATATTCCAAAGCGGATAAGAGCGAATGGAAAGCCGGCGACACGATGCAACTTCCCGACTTAGCGAAAACGCTGAACGCCATCGCTGAGAATGGTGCCGATGCTTTCTACTCCGGCAACCTCGCCGAACTTTACGCTACCGAAATGAAAGCGAGCGGCGGCATCGGCACCGCGGAGGACTTGAAAAACTACAAGGCGGTCGAACGCGAGCCGATGGTCGGTACTTACCGCGGCCACGAAATCCTCGCTTGCCCGCCGCCGAGTTCCGGCGGCACCACGCTGTTCACCATTCTGAACATTCTCGAAAACTACGAGGTGAAGAAGCACCCGTGGGCTTCCCCGGAAACCGCGCACCTCGTCGCGGAGGCGCAACGCCGGGCGTACTGCGATCGGGCACTCTACCTCGGCGATCCGGCGTTCACCAAGATTCCCGGCGATCTCGCCACGAAGGAACACGCCAAGAAGCTCGCCGCCGGCATCGATATCACCAAAGCGACTATCAGTGAAACGCTCGCTCCGGAATTGAAGATCGAACCCGCCGGCGACAACACCACCCACTTCAGCGTCGTGGACAAAGACGGCATGGCGGTGAGCAACACCTACACACTGGAAAATGCGTTCGGCTGCCGGGTGGTCGTTCGCGGTGCCGGGTACATCTTGAATAACGAAATGACCGACTTCAACGGCAAGCCCGGCATCACCACACGCCTCGGGGGCATCGGCACCGAACCGAACACCATCGCCCCCGGCAAGCGGATGTTAAGTTCCATGTGCCCCGTGATCGTTCTGAAAGACGGCAAACCGATCCTCGTCACCGGCAGCCCCGGCGGCCGCACCATCATCAACACCGTGCTCACGGTGATACTTAACACCATCGATTACGGGGCCGGTGTGCAATCCGCCGTGGATGCCCCGCGGCAGCACCACCAATGGTTCCCCGATTTGATTGCGATGGAAGATCACCCCGGCATCGATGAAACGATCAAAGCGTTGAAGATTCTGGGGCACACGGTGGTCAAGCGAAAACAAGGCGATGCCCACAGCATCGGCATCGACCCCAAGACGGGACTCCGCACCGCCGGCGTCGATCACCGATTGGATGGAGCCGGCAAAGGGGAGTAATCCGCAATCGGAATTTAACCGCAAAGGCGCCAAGGCGCTGAGAAGAGCAAGAGATCTATTTACTGTCTGTTCTTCTCAGCGCCTTGGCGCCTTGACGCCTTTGCGGTTAAATAATCTTCCTTCCAAGCCCTGCGGCCTTTGCTAACTCCAGCACCTTCGCACCGACCGCGACATCTTCGATGCCCAAACCCAAGGATTTGAAGATCGTAATATCCGCATCCGATTCGCGGCCGGGCGTGCGACCGCTGAGTACCCGCGAAAAACATATCACGTCGGCCCAACTCTTCGCCCCTTCTTGGAACGCCCGCGCGTAATCCCCGGCTTCCAAGCGGCCCTGTTCGATGCTATCGATGGTGAGCAGATTCGCCCGGCGGATCGTTTCGGTATCCACTTCCGCTTTGCCGAGGAAATTCGAACCGACGATATTCAAATGGGTACCTTCGGAAAGCCATTGCCCCATCAGAATCGGATCACGGGCCGATGTGGCTGTGATGACGATATCGCAATCCTTCGCGGCTTCCTCGGGCGTCGTTACCGGGATCACTTCGGTTCCACACGATTCGGTCATTTCCTTGCAAAATGTGGCAAGCTTGGCACCATCGCGGGCGAACACGCGGGCTTGGCGAATGTTCCGCACCTTGCAGACTGCTTCGAGTTGGGTTCGCGCTTGTTTCCCGATGCCGAACAGCCCCACCGTATTAGCGTTCGCACGGGCGAGCCTCTTCGTGGCGACTCCACTCGCAGCACCGGTTCGCACCTGCCCGAGGTAATCGGCTTCGATGATGGCGTTCAACCCGCCGGTTTTCGGGTCGAACAAGTAGACGTGGAATATCGCATCGAACTTGCCGGTGGTGTAAGCCTTGAACCCGATGGCGTTGAGCGTCTTCGCGGCGGCGGGGAGAACGTGCAACATCACCGCGTCGGTTTGGACGCGCTGTCGCGGGGCGTTCACGGCCTCATCGAGGGCGAGCTTGCGGAACGCGGCTTCCACGAGGGGAATCGCCGCATCCATGGTAAGGAGTTGTCGAACGTCGGATTCGGTGAGGTAGAGCATTTCGGATTTCGGATTTCGGATTTGGGATTGAACGACAAGAAAGCTCATTCAATTTCGAACGACGGCATCTTGGATTTCAATCCGAAATCCCAAATCCGCAATCCGAAATCACTTCCCACTGGCCAGCCACTCGGCGAGCTTCGCCAAGCCGCCTTCGATGTTGGCCCGGCTGCACGCGAACGACATTCGCACGAAGCCTTCCGCACCGAAGGCGGCCCCGGTGACGAGGTTGACTTGCGCTTGTTCGAGGAGGGCATTGCAGAAGCCGTTGGAATCCTTCACCAGCGTGCTTCCGAACGTCTTGCCGAAGTAGGCGGAGACGTTGAAGAATGCGTAGAAGGCACCCTCCGGCGCGGCGAACTTCACGCCGGGGATGGCACTCAAACGTTCGATCACCATCTCGCGGCGGACTTCGAATTCCTTCCGCATCGCCTCGATGGCCGGAGGCGAAAGGGGCGATTCCAACGCTGTAATCATCGCGTGCTGGGCAATGCTGCTGGGGCAACTCGTTTCCTGGCTCTGGATCGTATCCATCGCCTTCACCACCGCGACCGGGGCCACGGCCCAACCGAGCCGCCAACCGGTCATGGCGTAGCTTTTGCTTGCCCCGCTCACGGTGATGGTGCGATCTTTCAACTGCGGCCGGAGCGTGGCGAAGCAGGTCGGCTTGGCGGTGCCGAAGCAGAGTTGTTCGTAGATTTCATCGCTGAGCACGTAGCCGTCGCAGTTTTCAAGAAACACGTCGGCGAGCGCTTCGAGTTCCGTTTTCGTGTAAACCGTGCCGGTCGGGTTGCACGGCGAGTTCAACATCAGCGCCCGAGTCTTCGGCGTGATCGCGGCTTTCAATTGCTCCGGCGAAAGCTTGAATCCGCTTTCGAGCGTCGTATCGACGAGGATCGGGTTCGCGCCGGTCATGGCCACGAGGTCCGAGTAGCTGACCCAGTAGGGCGTGGGGATGATGACATCGTCGCCGGGGCCGACGGTCGCCGCGAGGGCGTTGTGCAGCGAGTGCTTGGCCCCGTTGGAAACGATCACGTTCTCGGCCTTGCACTCGAAGCCGTAAGTGCGGCCGTACCACTTGGCGATCGCGGTTTTGATCTCGGCGGTACCCGCCGCGGCGGTGTAGTGGGTCATCCCCTTCGCCATGGCTTCGTTGCCGGCGTCGCAAATGTGCTTCGGCGTATCGTAATCGGGTTCGCCGAGGCTAAAATCGAAGACGTTGATACCCGAGGCCTTGAGCGCCTTGGCCTTGGCCCCGGCCGCGAGCGTGGCCGAGGGCTTCACCGATTCCGCGAGCTTGCTGATCCGAATCATCGCATATTCACCATTCGAGTAAACGGGCCGAACCCGAAGTTCATCGTATACAATCGGCGTTCTCCCGGAATAGGAACACTGTGCCATTGCACATCGCCCAGTTCGTTCATCGCTACCCGCCAGCACTCGGCGGAGCGGAAGCGTACATCGCCCGGCTGAGCGAATACTTGGTTTCGCAGGGGGATTCGGTAACGGTCTGGACAACGACCGCCGTGGAATTGCGGGAGTTGTGGAGTGGTATTTCCGAGCCGAAAGCGGCAGCGACGACAAAAGCAGCTCTCGTCGCTCACGCTTCCGGCTCGGAGAGAATTTCGATCCGTCATTACCGCCCCATTTCATTTCCCCTACGCAGGTACATCCTCAAAGCGATGTCCTTCCTTCCGCATCGCCCGTGGCAGGCGGTGTTCCAACCGGTGAATCCGATTTGCCCGCAGATGTGGAAGGATGCGGGCACCTACAACGGCCCGCTCGATGCGGTGCATGCGACCGCGTTCCCATATGCGTTCCCAATCCTGTGCGCCCATCGGTTGGCGAAACGACGAAAAGTACCGTTCCTGCTCACGCCGTTCCTGCACCTCGGTGACCCGACCGATCCGCGCGACCGCACCCGCAAACAGTACACCAAGCCGCACCTGCGCTGGCTGTTGAATGAAGCGGATACCGTGTTCGTGCAAACGCCCAGCGAACGCGATGCTGTGGTGAAACTGGGCGTGCCC
>Ga0105048_10014785_pt1 | contig 12141 bp, 8 predicted proteins | sample MAT05_FD_78382 | JGI IMG/M metagenome (GOLD analysis project Ga0105048, IMG submission 78382) | Freshwater microbial communities from Lake Fryxell liftoff mats and glacier meltwater in Antarctica - MAT-05 | ecosystem: Environmental > Aquatic > Freshwater > Ice > Liftoff microbial mat | place... | reverse complement strand
TTGGGGCCGATGAAGCCGAAGCAGTCGCCCGCCTCGATCGAGAGGTTCAAGGAGTCGAGCGCGATCAGCTCGGCGTAGCGCTTGGTCAGATTGATGGTCTCGATCATCGGCACGGCAGCATCTCCAGGGCCCGGCTGGGCCCGGGCAACAGGCGTTCATTCCCCGGGCAGCGGGGCCGTCCCCGGGTCCATCGGCGTGGGCATCGGCGCGAGCGCACGGGCCCGCATCGGCTGGCCCGGCAGCGGATAGATCCACCGCACGATCGTGCGGCCCCTGACCCGCGAGCCGACCTCGGCCGCGGCCAGGTCGTCTACCGCGATGGGCACCGGCGAGGCCGAGTCCTCCAGCTCGGCGATGACGAACACGCAGGGCTGGTTGAGCCAGCGCGAGAGGTCCGCGGCCTGCAGCATGCTCCGCCGCGCCAGCGTGCGGGCCGAGGCCACGATCGCGGGCGGCGGCCGGAGCTGCGAATAGAAGGACAGGGCCAGCGGGGCATCGCGGTCGTCGATCGTCGCCAGCGAGAGCGGGCCGCCGGGCGAGGGCACCAGCCGGTCCATGAGGTCGGCGATCGAGTCGCGCCCACCCCCACCTCCACCCCCACCCCCTCCCCCTCCTCCGCCGCCACCCACCGAGACCACCAGGCCCGAGAGATCCAGCGGCTCGCCGGGCTTCCACGCCGCCGGGCCCAGCGAGATCGCCGAGCCGTCGTAGGCCATGAGCCCCTCGCCCAGCAGACCCCCACCCGCCCCGCCCGCCCCGCCCGCCCCCCCCGCGGGCGACCGCACCACGCCGACCAGCACCCGGCTGAGCTCGCCCGGGAGGTTGTGTACCAGCACGCCCTCGAGCCCGAGCGTGCGGTCCGTGGCCCCGATGCCGCGGCGCTCGACGACGCGGATGGCCGCCGAGGGATCGACCCCGGGGCCCACCAGCGGGCGGATCATCGTGTCCCCGCCCATCGAGCCCGCGGGCAACGCGCCGGCCCAGCGCACCTCGACCTCCTTGGCCGTCGCGCGGGCCGGGAAGGCGACCACGTCGGGCTGGTTGGCCGCCACCGAATAGCCGCGGGCGTCGGGGAACGCGGTGATCGCCGTCGACGCGGAGGTCGAGGTGATGAACATCTCCCACGCCGAGACCAGGTTGCGGCCGTCGGCGGCCGCGACCGCGACCCGCTGCTCGCCGTAGCGGGGCAGGAAGAGACTGAGGAAGGCGACGGCGGTCTGGCTGGTCTGCCCGTAGACGCTGTCAACGATCGTCAGGTGCCGCCCTTGCACGCGGCGGATCTTCAGGAGGTTGGCCCCGCTCCAGGCGATGCCCGTGAAGACCGCGGCGACCCCGAGGAACGCGACCCACGCGTGCTGCTTCAGGCCCCGGCGCTTGAGGGCGTAGTACCCAACGGGCCCGGCGAGCATCCAGTAGACCGCGAAGACCACGAGCGCCAGGAGCAGCCCGGTGAAGGTCTGCCCGCGGTTGGCGATCGCCTCGCCCACGAAGCCGTCGAGGTCGACGGGGGCGACCTGGGCCGTGAACTCGGGCGTCCGCGCGGCTGTCGAGAGCCCCGACGGGTCCTTGCCCTGGCGCCGCGCATCGAGCTCGGCGGGCGGGAGCAGGATGATGCGCTTGCCCAGCACCCGGTTCCAGAAGGCCTGGGCCTGCACGCCCCCGGCCACGGCCCCGAGCTTGCTGCTCGCGACGTCGATGCCCACCAGCGTGACCGCGCCCGTGCCCACCTGCCGCCGCAGCGCGACGATCTCGCCCTCGGGCCCGGCCATGATGGGCGTGACCTCGAGCGTGCTGGCGTTCGCGTCGACGGTGAACGCTTGCACGACGGCGTCGGCGGGCAGCCGGACGCGCCGGTCGCCGGTGATGAGCGATCGATAGGCGTTGAGGTCGACGCTCTCGCTGCGTTGAACCGTCGCCGCGGGCATGATGTCCGCGAGCGGGTTGCTCGCAGCGCCGAGCCAGCCCTGGGCGACGGGCGGCAGAACGACCACCAGGTGCCCGCCGCGCCGCACCCACTCCCGCAGCGCCTCGGCCTGGGCATCGCGCAGGGTGCCGGGCTGCTCGGTCGGGCCCCCGCCGGTCCACACGATCGCCTCGAAGGCCGCAAGCCCCATCCAGCGGTCCGGCAGGGCCTGGGGCGTCAGCCCGCCGACGATCTCCGTCACCTCGTGGCCCGTGACGGCGAAGCGCTCGTTGCCCGGGCGGGTCCAGCCGTACTGCTCGAGCCCGGCCGTGCGGGCCCCGATCACGCCGATGAGCCCGCTGCTCTCGTCAACGATGGCGCGCGGGTCCGGGCGGTAGAGCATCGTGCCCAGCACGCGGCCGGAGCGGAACATCTGCCGCTCGCCCGCCACGCCCCCCCCGCCCCCCCCGCCCGCGGCGCCCCCCGCCGCCGTCCCGAGCGCCTCGGCCTCGGTCGCGGTGATGCGGAACTCGCGGGCCCGGTTGGCGTCAAACGGCAGGCGCAGGTAGAGCCAGGCGGAGCTCCGCGTCCCGGGGTTCGAGACGATCGTCCGCTCCATGATCGCCGTGTCGCCGTCGTTGTCCTCGTAGGCCAGGCGGATCATGACGTTGCGGGGCCGGGTCGCCTGGTCGTCGACCTCGATCTCCACGCCCGTCCACGACCCCGGCCGCGGGCGACCGCCCACGCCCAGCGTCCGCACGTTGAGCCGCACCTCGCTGGCGATGCCCGGAGCCGCCTGAACCGCCGGCGCGGGCGGCGTCGCGTCCTCGTCGGGCTGGGCCCGAGAATCTGCGGCACACACGGCAAGGGCGATCACCCCCGCACCAAACCACCTCAAGAAAGTTCTCACGGCCTCGATTGTAACCGACATCGAGTCGCCCCGGAGAAACGCCGATCCACCCCCCATGACCGGTTTCCCGATCCCCTTCGCACTGGCCATGCTCGCCGTCGCCGCGGCCGCCGTCATCGCCATCCTGCACACCCTGTCCGAGCGCATCAAGCACGAACGCGACGTGCACGAGCTCCGCCTCCGCGTCCACGATGTCCGCACGGCCTACGCCCAGCGCCTGGCCGACCTCGCCGCCCGCGAGCACGGCGGCGTCGAGGAGGCTCCGTCCGAACACCGCCAGGCCGCCTGACCGCAACGCGACGAGAGCATCAAGGCTTGTCGGCCGCGGGAACACCCTCCGGCCCCTGCCCCGCCGCGAGCGCATCCAGGCTCTTGATCGTCTCGGCGACGCACAGCAGCACCATCGCCGACGCGTCCACCGGCTGGCCGAAATCCCACGGCGCGGCCCGGATGCCCCCGACCGCAGCGCCCGCATTGGCATACGCCCAGGCCGATACGTCGTCGACCTGAAGCTGCCTGAGCAGACGAAGCGCCCGCATCAGCCGCACCGTCTCGCGGGCCCGCTCGCCCGGCTCGGTCAGCGACGGCTCTCGCAGCATCGTCGCCGCAAACACCAACGGCCGCGCCGAGTGCCACGTCGGATACGGCGCGACCGTCCCGCCGGCGACCCCGGCCGTGAAAACGATCCCGCCCACCATATCCAGCGTGTCCGGCCCCGCGTCGCCCAGCGAGAGCTGGTGCTGCCAGAGCTGCTCCCGCATCTGCCGCAGCGCCACGCCTGCTGGCACATCGGCCAGCCGACGACGATCGCGCAGCTCGAGCTCGGCGAGACCCAGCCAGGGCATCTGCGCGATCGGTGACGTCGCCGGGTCCGCGTACCGCTCCCGCAGAAGCCCGTCGAGCGCTCCAAGCTCGGCCCCGCTCAGGTCGTCAAGGGCCCGCAGCGCGGCCCACACCGGCACCGCCTTAAGGGCTGGCGGAAACGCCTCCAGCGCCAATGCCCGCTCCAGCGGCGTGGGCCTGCCGCCCGGCCCGCCAGTGCTTTGAAAACCGAGCGCTCGCCGCAGCGCCGCGCGGATCGCCGAGACATGCTCGCTCGGGATCGGCCCGGTTGCATCGATGGCACACGCCGCCACCGCCGCGGCCGCCGGCTCGGTGGAGGCGAGACCGTCGTCGACCAATCGCCCGATCGCGACGACATCGGTCGTCGCGATGCCGCCCGGTGTCCGCACCGCCGCGCTCCGGCTCAGGGCCAGCACCACGAGGGCCCGCTCTGTTTGCGATACATCCGCCCCGCCGACCGCCCTGCCAGGCGACGCGCCGTCCGCTAGCCCGGCCGCTCGGACAAGAAACCCGGCCAGGCCGTCGGCCATCTCCACCAGCTCGGCCCGCGTCATCACCGCGCCCGGGGGTACAAGCCGCGAGCCGCGGTACAGCACCGCCGGTGGCGTTCCCATCGGCCCCTGCACGGCGTGGCTGACGCGAAAACTATAAAGCCGCACCGCACGCTCGGCGCGGAGCTTTGCCGGGCTCTCCAAGGCGGCCGCCGGCCCACCCTCCCCGATCGCCCGCGCCGCCGCCATTGCCATCGCGCGGCTGGGCACCAAAAGGGAGCCCGCCGCGCCGCTGGCGAGCATCACCGACGGGTACACCGTCTCAACTCTGCCCGACTCCCGCCCGGCCTCGCCGACGATCCTCGCCGCCACGCCGTCGAGCCCGGGGGAGACCACTCGATCGACCTCCGCCCACGCCGCCGACTCGACGCGCGCGAAGTCTCCGGCCAGCTCCAGGCTGATCGACAGGCGCGATGCCGCGGCCCGCGTCCGCTCCTCGCGAAGCGCGTCGTTGGCGACACCAAGCCTGGCGAACGCACGCTCCATCGCCTGCGCCGTCGCACGCCGGACGACGTCGCCATCGGGCGCGTTCAGAGCCGGGCCCTGCGCCTCGCCGCGGCCGACGATCATGCCCTCGGCGCGGAGAACCACCAGCGCTCCGACGGCCGGCGTCGACGCGTTGGCGTCGAGTACGGGCTGCGCCGGCACATCCCACGCGCGGACCCACCGCTCGACCTGCGCCAGCGCCGCGAGCGTCTGATCGGTGTCGGGCACCGTCGAGGCCGCCTGACCCCGCGCTTGGCCCGCGAACACTCCGGTTATCAGGACCATCGTCGCCAGCAGCACACCCAACCCGGTGGCCCGCCGAGCGTGGCGAGAAGACAACACGCAACACGCGTGATGTTTCCGTGCAACGCGTTCAAGTTGTGGCACACTCATGATGCAGCGCTCTCGGACCCCAGAACGCGTCTGGCGCTCAATCACGGAGGCATGTCGGCCGGGACGGACCCCGCCCCCCCCCAGCGGGGGGCGTTGGCACATCGCTTGTTCTGTGTCTAAGCACACAACTGGAGAATGGACCATGGTGCTCGCCCTGACCCTCATGACCGACCATCGCAAGAAACTGATGCTCCTGACCCTGCTGAGCTTCGTGTCGCTCTGCTGATAGGTCCCGCCGGCCCCCGCCGCCCGGGAGCCGCGTGACGCTCGCTATGCCCTCTGTCCGCGTGCCGGTCAGCCGCGGACGGAGGCGTCCGGATTCAGAATAGACAACCCGATCCCATCTGTTCACTCGCGTCCGGTGCGCGGGAGCCGAGTCCGGTGTTTCCGGCTCCCTGGAGGCTCGCACCGGGCGTGGTGTTTTTGCAGGCCCGATTTGCGGAAGCGGCGGTCGGAAGCGGCGGTCGATTCCGCACCATGAGAAAAGGCCCCCCGCCGGAGCGGGGGGCCTTCAAGGTGAGGCGAGATCGGTAGGAATCAGATCGAGATCTTGTCGGTGCCCATCGCGCCGTGATCGTCCATGCCGCCGCGCTTGGGCGACTTCTTGCCCGTGCGCTCGGCCTTCTCCTCGCGCGGCGCGTCGGCGCCAGAGGCGTCGCCCCACTGGGCCCGCTTGAGCGAGAGGCCGATCTTGCGGTCGTCGATATCGACGCGGAGGATCTTCACGTCGACCTCGTCGCCGGGCTTGACCACGTCCTGCGGGTTCTCGACCTTATGGTCGGCCAGCTCGGAGATGTGAAGAAGGCCCTCGAGATCGTTCTCGAGCTCGACGAACACGCCGAAGTTGGTGATCTTGGTGACCTTGCCGCGGACGACCATGCCGGGCTTGTAGGCGTCGGGGATGGCGTGCAGCCACGGGTCCTCGGTGAGCTGCTTGAGGCCCAGCGCGACGCGCTGCTTCTCCTGGTCAACATCCAGCACGACGCAGCGGAGCACGTCGCCCTTCTTGAACACCTCGTTGGGGTGCGTGACCTTCTTGGTCCAGGAGATGTCGCTGACGTGCAGCAGGCCGTCGATGCCCGGCTCGATCTCGACGAACGCGCCGTAGTTGGCGAGGTTCCGGACCTGGCCCTCGATGACGGTGCCCTTGGGATACTTCTCGCCCACGAGCTCCCAGGGATTGACCTCGATCTGCTTCATGCCGAGGCTGATTTCCTGCTTGTCCTTGTTGATGTCAAGGACCACGACCTCGACGGGGTTGCCCGGCTGCACGAGCTCCGACGGGTGGTTGACGCGCCGCGTCCAGGACATCTCGGAGATGTGGACCAGGCCCTCGATGCCCGGCTCGAGCCGGACAAAGGCGCCGTAGGACATGATGTTGACCACCTCGCCCTTGACGCGCGAGCCGACGGGATACTTCTTCTCGATCTCCTCCCACGGGGAGATCTCCTTCTGCTTGAGGCCCAGCGCGATCTTTTCCTTCTCGCGATCGATGTTGAGGACCTTGACCTCGATCTTCTGGCCCATCTTGAGCATGTCCGAGGGGTGGTTGATCCGGCCCCAGGACATGTCGGTGATGTGCAGCAGGCCGTCGATCCCGCCCAGGTCGACGAACGCGCCGAAGTCGGCGATGTTCTTGACCTCGCCGTTGATGATCATGCCCTCCTTGAGGGTGTCCATCAGGCGCTTCTTGGCGCTCTCTCGCTCCTCCTCGATGAGCTTGCGGCGGGAGATGACGATGTTGCGGCGCTCGGTGTCGATCTTGAGCACCGCGGCCCGCACGTCGCGACCGATGTAGTCGCCGATCTCGCCGGGGCGGCGCACGTCGACCTGCGACGCGGGCAGGAACACCGGCACGCCGATGTCCACCAGCAGGCCACCCTTGATCTTCCGCATCACGCGGCCCTCGACCACGTCGCCCTCGCGGGTCGTGTCGATCAGGCGCTGCCAGTTGAGCATCCGGTCGGCCTTGCGCTTGCTCAGCTCGATCATGCCCGTCGCGTCGTCGATCCGCTCGAAGAGCACCTGCACCTTGTCGCCGACCTTCATGTCGTCGGCGTTGTTCTCGAACTCCTCGCGCGGGATCAGGCCCTCGGACTTGAGGCCCACGTCCACAACCACGAAGTCATCACCGGCGAAGCCGATGCAGCGTCCATCAAGGATGGAGCCGGGCGTAAACTGCCCGATCTGCTTGCTCAGCAGCGTCTCCATGTCCCCGCCCGCCACGATCTGGCCGTAGGCGGTCGAGAGCATGGCCGTCGCGTCGGTGTCGTCGATTCCGAGGGATGCGATGAGGTTCTGGTCAATCATAAATGGAAGCTTTGGCCCCAGGACACGTCTCTGCCAGCCCGCGGGGCCCGCGGGAAAACTGTCCAGCCATCGATCACGCCCGATCCACCCGGCAGGATCAGCATTCGGCTCGGGAGCTCGCCGGAGACACTCGCGTTCTCCGCGCCCACGCGCGTCGGCCAACCTGTCGTGTGCTTGAGGGGGTGAGGGTGCCCCGAAGGGGCGGCTGGAGGATAAGTTGCTCGCCGCTCCCGCAACACGCGGAAGAACTTCGGCGCCCGGAGCGACCGGGAAATGATTATTGACACTCCGGCGGCCCGGGGCCACTCTCGCCACCCCAATCCCCCCGCCCCGCTGGCCCCCACCAACACCCTCACGCCTCGGTCGGGCCCGTCTCGCCGCCGGCCCACCGGTCCAGCTCGGCCAGGATCGTCGGCAGTTGGGAACCAAACGCGCCTCGCGCCATGACCGCGTGCGCACCCGAACGTTTCGCCTCGTTCAAACCGTCCAGGTCTACGTGGGGCCCGAAGACCACGATGCGCACCCCCGCCCGCGATGCATCGCCGGCAAGCCGACGGACCATCTCAAGCCCGACCGGTCCGGCCTCAAGGTCGATCACGAGCGCTCGCACCGGGGAGTCCACCAGTCTTGCCTCGAGCATCTCCAGCGTTCGCACCGGACGGCAGGGCAGCCCCAGGGCATCAGCGGTGCCCTTGATTTTGCTGGCCCACAAGAGATCCGCAGCACAATAGAGTATCATGAAGGCCCCGCTTGTCCGTGCCGGCGCAACGATGCGTCGCGGCAAGCCTAGAGGCCGCAGGGTCATCGATTTCGCGAGCACACATTTATGCCCAACTCTTCCGTCACCTCGCCCGGGAGCACCCGCACGTCCTCACGCCGCGAGCTCTTCAAGAGCCCCGTGTTCGACGAGGTCGGCCTCCCCCGCGACCCCGACAACCTCTACCTCCAGACCGTTGACACCATGCTCACGGCCGCCGAGATGATGGAGCTCCCCCACGAGATCCAGCTCATCCTCGCCCAGCCCAAGAACGAGATCATGGTCCACTTCCCCGTCCGCATGGACGACGGAACCTTCAAGCTCTTCAAGGGCTACCGCGTCCAGCACAACAACGCCATCGGCCCGTACAAGGGCGGCCTCCGCTTCCACCCAGACGTCCACCTCGACGACGTCAAGTCCCTCGCGTTCCTCATGACCATGAAGACCTCCCTGGTCCGCGTGCCCTTCGGCGGCGGCAAGGGCGGCATCAAGGTCGATCCCCGCAAGCACTCCATGGGCGAGATGGAACGCATCGTCCGCCGCTTCACGACAGCCATCGCCCACCAGATCGGGCCCGACTACGACATCCCCGCCCCCGATGTCGGCTCCAACGCCCAGCACATGGCCTGGATCGCCGACACGTTCACCTTCCTCTCTGAGATGGGCGGGCACCAGCCCGAGGCCGTCATCACCGGCAAGCCCGTCGAGTACGGCGGCTCGCTGGGCCGCGAGAAGGCCACCGGCCAGGGCCTCGTCGACGTGCTCGTCGAGCTCGCCCCCGAGCTGGGCATCGCCGTCAAGGGCATGACCTTCAGCCTCATCGGCTACGGCAACGTCGGCTCGTGGACCGGCCGCATCCTCGGTTCCATGGGCGCCAAGCTCCTCACGGTCATGGACCACACCGGCGCGATCCGCAACGACAACGGTCTGGACGCCGAGACCCTCGCGTCTCACGTCGCCAAGAACGGCGGCGTCGCCGGCTTCTCCGGCTCCGAAAAGATCTCCACCGAAGAGTTCTACAAGACCAAGGTCGATGCCTTCATCCCCGCCGCCCTCGAGCAGATGGTCAAGGAGCCCGAGGCCCGCTGGATCAACGCCAAGGTCCTCGTCGAGGGCGCCAACGCCCCCACCACGCCCGCTGGCGACCGCGTCCTCACCGAGCGCGGCATCGAGGTCATCCCCGCCATCCTCGCAAACGCCGGCGGCGTGACCGTCTCCTACTTCGAGTGGGTCCAGAACAAGTCCTGCGTGACTTGGGACGCCGCCGAGGTCGACCAGTCGCTCAACCGCCACATGGTGTCGGCGGCCCGGCGGACCACCAACGCCCGCAAGAAGTTCAACTGCGATATGCGCACCGCCGCCTATATCGCGGCTCTCGAGAACATCGGCAAGGTCTACCAGGTCCGCGGCATCTTCCCCTGACCGGGGCATCGCCCGCAACCAAACGCCACCCACGGCTCCGGACCACACCCCGGGGCCGTTTGTTTTCCGCCGAGGCTGATCCGGGTCAACGGTAAAGCTCGGGCCCTCTGGGTACCCCGCCGGTCCCCGGCGGGTTTCATCGACTTGGCTGATCCACCGGACCGTTGCTCGAGGTTCAGTGTCGATTCGCAAAGCGCGCGATGCACAAGCCCCTCGCCGAGCGCGGGGGCACCCAGACGCACGAGATTCAGTGAGGTTCCGTCTCACACCGCCGACAGCAAGACCAGCTTCTGGCTCGGCAGATCGATCTCGGCCACCCGCTCTCGCGAGTAGTTCAGGGCGGCCCGATCGATGTCGGCCAGCATCTCGACAAGAAACTCCCGCGTCGCTCCCTGCGCCGAGGCGAGGAGCTGGTCGGCCCGCGAGCGCACGCGGTAGAAGTCCGCCCGGGCCCCCATGTCCGGCCCGTCGATCCCCATCGGGTCGTTCGCGAAATAGCAGAACGCCCGCACCGCGTCGACCTGCAGTCCCGCCGCCAGGCAAAGCTCGGTGAACTCGTAGCGGCTCCGCACCAGCATCCACTCCGTCCGCATGCTCTGCCGCGGCAGATACTCGGTAGTGATGATCCGTCCGCCGGGCTTGAGGTGCCGCCGCAGGTTCGCAAGGGCCGTGCAGAAGTCGTCGTCCTCGGGCACGTGGAAGAGCACGTTGGCGATATTGATCAGGTCGAACTTCTGCCCGAGGTCGAGCCCCGACTCGGTGATGCTCGCGTGCCGGAAGCACAGGGCCGTACCGCGGCCCGTCGAGTCCCCCCACCACTTCCGCAGGAGGTCGACCGAGGCGAGTGTGTAATCGATGCCCGTGATGCTCGCCGGCACCGGGATGAACTGCCGGGCGAAGAAACCGACCCACCGCCCGCAGCCCGAGCCCACGTCCAGCACGTCCCGCCCGCCCACGCCGATGTTGTGCCGCTTGAGCAGCTCGGTGTACGCCGGGTAGAGCAGGCGGTCCTCGACGGGGCTCGAGTACTTCAAGTCCTCCTTGACACCCGCGCTCGCGGACTTCTCGGACCACTCCAGCTCGTAACGCTCGCGAATATCGGCCTGGCTCAGCGGCATGCGTGTGCTCCTCGAGCCCGTCCTATCGGACCGTCCGAGAGCCCACTTCATGCCCTTCACGCCGCTCCCGCCAGATCACGACCCTCTCACCGGGGGGTTCTCGCCAAGGCCGACGTGCCACCATCCCGCTCAGGGATAGTCCTGCCGCGTGGGCCGCAGCAGGATGTCGCTCACGTGCACGTGGGCCGGCTGAGCGCACGCGAACGAGATGCACCGGGCAACATCCTCGGGCTCGAGCATGGGCCCGAACTTGTCGCGCATCTGCGAGAACCACTCGGCCGTGTACCCCGCGACCCCCTGGAACTCGCTGACGACAAACCCCGGCTCGACGAGCGTGACACGCACGCCGCGGCCCGCCAGCTCGCGCCGCACGCCCTCGGTCATCCCGTGGACCGCGAACTTCGTCCCGCCGTACATGCTCGAGAACGGCGAGACGTGCCGCCCGACCACCGAGCCGATGACGACGATGTCCCTGGCCCGCTTCTTCCAGTCCCCGCCGTCGCGCCGTTGGATGTCGCCGGTCATCGCCTGGGCCGCGCTCCGCATCAGCCGCGCGGTGCCCAGGATGTTCGTCCGGACCATCTCCTCCCACTGCGCCTCGTCGCTGCTCACCACCGACCCGTTGAGCCCGCGCCCGGCGTTGACGACCACCAGGTCGGCCTCGGCCCCGAACGCCGATCTGGCCATACCGAGCATCGACTCGATCACGCCCGCGTCCGAGGCGTCCCCCGCCGCCGCCACGGCACGCACGACCCGCGCCCCGTTCCCCGCCCCATCCCTGGGCGAAAGCTCCGCCACAAGCTCCGCGAGCTTGTCCGCCCGCCGCGCGTTGACGACCACGCGGGCCCCGTGCTCGACAAGGTCCTGCGCGATCGAACGCCCGATCCCTGCGCTGGCCCCGGTGACGATCGCGATCCGTCCATCAAGCAGCTTCGTCGCCATGGCGTGGCCTCCGCCGGAGGGTAGCCGATGCGACGCAGGCCCTCGCCGATCAGTCCACGCGCCGCCGCCGCTCGTCGCCCGCCCGCTCGCGCTTCAGCCGCTCCTCGTCCGCCCGCCGCTGTTGCTCGAGCCGCTTGGCCTCGGGATCTTCCGCTGTCTTCGCCTTGGGCGCTGCCGCAGGAACCGCCTTCGGGTCCGCGCCCGCCCCGAACAGCCGGGCAAACTCCCCCGGCTCAACCCGCTCTTGAGCCCCGCCCAGAACGCCCACGCGGAAGTACGCCGCCCGGTCCCGCTTCGCCGGGTCCTCGCTCACGCCATACACCCACGTCGTCTGCGGCGGGACTTCCAGCGCCGCGCTCCACGCCCCGTCGCGCCCCGCCACCACCGTCTGTGCCGCGCGCCCCGGGGCCGTATACAGCCGCACCGTATAGCCCGGCGTGGCGATGCCCGCGACGGTCGTCTGCACCCCCGCGGCCACCGCGTTGGACCTATACCCCGCCGCCAGG
>Ga0105048_10014784_pt1 | contig 12142 bp, 9 predicted proteins | sample MAT05_FD_78382 | JGI IMG/M metagenome (GOLD analysis project Ga0105048, IMG submission 78382) | Freshwater microbial communities from Lake Fryxell liftoff mats and glacier meltwater in Antarctica - MAT-05 | ecosystem: Environmental > Aquatic > Freshwater > Ice > Liftoff microbial mat | place... | reverse complement strand
TGCTCACCGACTCGTCGAGCCCACGTTGGCTGGCGCGCAGCCAACCACTTTGCACGTAGATTTCTGTGCCGTCCGGGCGCACCTCGCTGATCGTCACTTCCACATCGGTATCGGCGGCGTCGGCAACGATCCACAGATCAACCGATCCGCTGCCGGCCACGACGGTGTCGGCGGTCAGCGGTGCGGTGATGAAGCCGAGCCCGGTGCCGTCGGGGATGGGCTGCCATTCGTACGTCACGTCGGCGCGCCAGACGCCGTTGCCCCCGCCCTGGTCGGTGCCGTCGTAGAACGTTGCCGGTAAGGCGCTGGGGTCAGCGGTGTAACCGGACTCGAACGGTTCTGCGTTGCCCTGCACGAGCGCGCCACCGTTGGACAGCGACCACACCTGTTGTTGCGCCTCGGGGATGGGCCAGGCGTCGAACTGCTCGATGAAGTTCGGTTCGGGTGTACCCGGCGAGAACGCCGCGTTGCCACCCTGCTCGAAGAACACGCGAACTGGCTTGTCGGCTTCGAAGGCGGCGAGCGCATCAGCGAAGGTCATCCCGGCGAACCGACTTTCGAACGGGGCGAAGGTCGTGACGCCCCAGATCGCACCACCCAGTGCTGCGGCGATGCCAGCGCCGGGGGACAGGTCGGGAACTTTCTTGCCGACGTACAGCTGCAGGAACTCCATGTAGCGGCCGGCAACCGGCGGGCTGAGCGATTCGGTGTGCAGGCCGTTGGTGAGTGTGACGTACACGTGCGGCGAGGAAGTGAAGTTGGGCAGCATGTTGGCGAAGTGGCCACCGGTCTGCTCGTCCTGCCAGGCGCCCGCGATGAACACCGGCACCTCGATTCGGTCGACGAACGTGGCGGGCGCGAGCGGGTCGCCCAGCTCGCTCGTGTAGAACGGGTTCTCGTCGATCTCAGCGACGAGATCCGGGTTCTGCAGGCGCAGCAGTTGGTTGTCGGCACAGCGAGCGTCGCCGCCATCGGCACGGTCCTTGGTCCAGCCCTGGCCGTAGGGCTTGCTGCTGTCGACACGCTGTTGGGTCCAGTCGACGGCGAAACCCGTGTTGAGAATGCCTCCGGGATAGAGCGTGCCGCGGAAGTTGTCATCGACGACCGACAGTGGCGTGATGCTGTTCAAACTCGGCGGTCGTGTGGCAGCGACGTAGAGCTGGCTGATGCCGGGGTAACTGATACCGACCATGCCGACCTCGTTGTCCATCACCCACGGCTGGGCCGCAACCGCTTCGATGACGTCGTAGCCGTCCAGCGACTGCACTGTCTCGAAGAAGCGGAACGAACCGCCGCTGCAGCCCGTGCCGCGCATGTTGACGCCCACGTACGCGAAGCCCTGCGCCGTATAGAGGGCTGCCAGCTGGGCGCTGTCAGGGTCGCTGGGCTGGTAACCGCTGTACTCGACGACGGTGGGGTAGGGGCCGCCGTCAGCCGAGCCGGGCAGGATCACATTGGCGCTGAGCGTGGTGCCGTCGCGCGTCGTGATGTAGCCGAACCCGCCTGCGGGCAGCAGGTCTTGGGTGTCGTACAGCGATTGCTGCGGAACGTCGGTGGCGCTGGCGACCGTGAACGGTTCGCTGCGCTGGGTCTGGCTCTCGATGACGTACTCGCCAGGCGCGACATTGCGGAACAGCAGCGAGCCCTGCTCGTCGACGGTACCGGTGGCAGTCAGTTCACCCGCCGGAGTGCGAACCGTGAGCGCGTCGCCCGGGTTTCCACCGAGCACGGCAACCTGCTCGGTCCCCGCCTGGGTGGTGAACGTCGCCACCCCGAGGTTCGGTGCGCTCGTGGTGGCGGGCGCTGCCACCGTCGTCGCCACCACAGTGTCTTGCGGAGCGGTGATGCCCGCACTTGAACCTCCGCTGTCGCTGCACGAGGCGGCAAAGAGCAGGGCGACCGCAACGGCGGCACGAAGAGCGGTGGAGCGACGAGACAACATTTGGCGAGTCTTCCATGCAAGTGTGTGGCGTCCCCGACCCGAGCGGCCACAATGGTGAAGTGATCGATCTGCAGGCGATGCTCGCTGACCTTGAACTGCTCGTCAACACCGAGTCACCGTCGCTCGACGTTCCTCGGCTCACCGTCAGTGCGCTGGCACTGGCCGGCGTGATGGAGCGACGGTTGGGCAGTGCCCCGTCCATCATCGAGGGTCCGGCCGGACCACACGTCCACTGGAGCGGCGGCGGCACGCCGAAGGTACTGATCGTCGGCCATCACGACACGGTGTTTCCTGTCGGCTCCTGTGCGGCCCGGCCATTCGCCATCGCTGAAGGCCGTGCCACCGGGCCGGGCATCTTCGACATGAAGACCGGCGTGGTGCAGGCTGTGCATGCGGTTGCATCGCTGGCGGATCGTTCGGGTGTGGAGATTCTGATCACTGCCGATGAGGAGGTCGGCAGTGGCACCAGCCGGGCACTCATCGAGGAGCGGGCACTTGCCTGCGGCAACGTGCTGGTGTGCGAGGCCAGTGCCGACGGCGGTGCGCTGAAGACCGCCCGCAAGGGCACCGGAGGCTACGAGGTCGTCGTGCACGGCCGTGCGGCACACGCAGGCCTCGAGCCCGAGAAGGGCATCAACTCGTTGGTCGCTGCCGCCGAGCTGATCCTGCAGATCAATACGTTCGGCGACCCCACCACCGCCACCACCGTGACGCCCACCGTTGCCAACGCCGGCACCGCCGACAACGTCGTGCCGGCCGAGGCACGAATCCGGATCGACGTGCGCGTCGAGCAGCCGGGCGAGGAAGACCGAGTCGCTGCGGCGTTCGCTGCACTCAGCACCTCGGTGCAGGGCGCCACCATCGAGGTCACCGGCGGCATCGACCGACCTCCCATGCCATCGTCGGCCTCTGCCACGCTGTTCCCGGTGGCCGTCGCCGCCGGTGCAGCCATCGGTTTCGGCGAGGTCGTCGGCGTGGGCGTCGGCGGTGGCAGCGATGGCAACTTCACTGCTGCCATCGGCGTGCCGACACTGGATGGACTGGGAGCGGTCGGTGGTGGCGCCCACGCCGACCACGAGTACGTGCTGGTCGACACGATGGTGCCGCGAGCCGCCCTGCTCGCCGCCATCATCACCCGCCTCTAGGGCCCCGTTCTGGGTGTATCCCGTTCCGGAAGCCGGGACCAGATACGCCCAGAAGCTCGGCTGGGACAATGCCTGCCCCGAAACTACTTGCGCCCGCAAATGGGGGGTCAGCGGTGCCAGCGCGGCAGGTGGGCAGCTACTCGGTACTGCCTTCGAGGGCCATGAGGCCGCCGCTGGAGAGGGTGCCGGCATTGCGGTAGACCTCCAGCTTGGCGCGGCTGTCGTCGATGTCGAGGTTGCGCATGGTCAGCTGGCCGATGCGGTCCAGCGGCCCGAATGCCTGGCCGTCGACCTTCTCCATGCTCAGCCGCTCCGGCGCGTACGTCAGGTTGGGGCTGACGGTGTCGAGGATGGTGTAATCGTCGCCGCGGCGCAGGCGCAGTGTGACCTCACCGGTGACGGCGGCGCCGACCCACCGCAGCAGTGGCTCGCGCAGCATGAGCGACTGCGGATCGAACCAGCGGCCCTCGTACAGCAAACGACCGAGGCGACGGCCCATCGTGCGGTAGTTCTCGATGGTGTTCTCGTTGTGAATACCCGTCACCAGCCGCTCGTACGCGATGTGCAGCAACGCCAGGCCGGGACCTTCATAGATGCCGCGGCTCTTGGCCTCGATGATGCGGTTCTCGATCTGGTCGCACATCCCCAGACCGTGGCGACCGCCGATGATGTTGGCCGCCAACACCAGCGCGACGCGGTCCGAGAACTCCTCGCCATTGATCGCGACCGGCCAGCCCTCGTGGAATCGGATGGTGACGACTTCGGGTTCGATGGCAACCGCTGAGTCGTAGTGCGCAACGCCCATGATCGGCTCGACGATGTCCATCGAAGTGCCCAGTTCCTCCAACAGCTTGGCCTCGTGTGTCGCGCCCCAGATGTTGGCATCGGTGCTGTAGGCCTTCTCCTTGCTGTCGCGGTAGGGCAGCTGGCGCTGTGTCAGGAACTCGCTCATCTCGGCGCGGCCGCCCAGCTCGTCGACGAACGCCTCGTCCAGCCAGGGCTTGTAGATGCGCAGGTTGGGGTTCACCAGCAGGCCGTAGCGGTAGAACCGCTCGATGTCGTTGCCCTTGTAGGTGCTGCCATCGCCCCAGATGTCGACGCCGTCTTCTTTCATCGCGCGCACCAGCAGCGTGCCGGTGACCGCACGGCCGAGGGGCGTGGTGTTGAAGTACGTCTTGCCGGCGGTGGTGATGTGGAATGCACCGCACTGCAGCGCAACCAGACCCTCGTGCACCAGTTCGGTTCGGCAGTCGATGAGGCGGGCCTGCTCGGCGCCGTACGCCTTGGCGCGGTCGGGTACGCCCGGCAGGTCGGATTCGTCCTGCTGGCCGAGGTCGGCGGTGTAGCAGTAGGGCACGGCGCCCTTCTCGCGCATCCACGCGACGGCGGCCGATGTATCGAGACCGCCGCTGAACGCGATACCGACGCGTTCGCCGACGGGGAGGGAAGTGAGCACCTTGGACATCGCTGTCCGACGCTACCGCCGAGCCCTACTCGGCGCGGCGAAACACCCCGGCAAAGCAGGCGACAGAGATACAGAGTCCGGCGATTGCCAAGCCGAACTCGATGGCCGCGAAGCCCGGGACTCGGCCGATGTCGAACACTGCGATGGTGGCGACGAAGGCGGAACCGCCGATACCCCACCACGGCAACCAGCGCTGTGCGGAGTAGCCCGCAGTCATCAGCGCCAATGGCACGGTGAAGGGCAGCAGACTGATGAGAATCAGCTGTGGGTCGGTAGCCGGGCCCAGCCACCACGTGGACAGCCCGATGAGCCGCGAGCTGTACCAAATTGCGGCGAACGCGGCAGCGATCAACAGCCAGCCGACCCAGAACACCGTGCTCCAGCCAGAGGTGAGCTGCCCTATCTCGGCGTCGATGACATCCATGCCAACGATGTCCGGGCCAACGACGTCCGGCGGCGGCGGCACTGTGAACGGTGGGGGTTCCTCGATCGGCTCCATCTGCGCCAGAGGGTAGCGGCTGGGTGACGATCGCTCGCAGCACCCGAGGCACTGGCCGACCACGCAACCGGTAGCCTTGCGACCCGTGACCGGCGAGCCATTCCGCAAGCTCAGCATGTTCTTCCCGATGTGGAACGAAGAGGCGTACATCGAGCGCGCCATTGGCTACGCCAAGGAGGAGTGCGAACTGTTGCTGGCTGCAGGCCAGATCCTCGACTACGAGCTGATCGTGGTCAACGATGCCAGCACGGACAACACGGCGCAGATGGCTGACGCGATGGCAGCGGCCGATCCGCACGTGAAGGTGGTGCACCACGCCGTCAACCGCAAACTGGGCGGCTCGATCAAGACCGGCTTCGCCGCGGCCACCGGCGACCTGGTCCTCTACAGCGACGCCGATCTCCCGTTCGACATGGCCGAGGTTGGCAACGCCGTGCGCCTGATGCGCTATTACGACGCCGACATCGTCAGCGCATTCCGCCACGACCGCACGGGCGAAGGCAGCAGCCGCGCCATCTATACGTTCTTCTACAACATCTTGATCCGTCAGCTGTTCGGTGTGCGCCTGCGCGACATCAACTTCGCGTTCAAGCTCTGCCGTACTCGCATTTTCGAGCACATCACGCTGCAGAGCGAGGGTTCGTTCATCGACGCCGAGCTGATCATCCGTACCAAGAAACTGGGTTTCGACGTCATCCAGTTCGGTGTCGACTACTTCCCGCGAACTCGCGGCGAGAGCACGCTGGCCTCACTCGGGGTGATCAAGACGATCCTGCAGGAGATGTTTGCCCTGCGCAGCGAACTGCGTGACATCAAACCGGTGGTCACGGCGTCATCCTGAAGCCACGTCAGCGTCTCGGGTTGGTAGATTTCATTCATCAGACTCCCCCGGAGTAGTTCGTGAACACCCGTAGGCCACCCTCCCAGCCGCCGCGCAAGCGTGCACCGCAAAAGACGCAGCAACCGTCGCCCATCGGGCGTTGGATGCCGGTCGTTGCCGCGGCCTGCGTTCTGGGTGCTGTGGTCTTCGTCGGGTTTTCCGGTGGTGACGACGAGGCCGTGGGCAGTTCCACCGGCTCCGACCAGGCCACGGTCATCAGTGCCGACGGTTCTACGCTGACCGTGCCGGGTTCCACGCTGCCGCCGGTCGTCATCGCCACCGACCCTGCCACGGTGAAGACGCAGCTCACAGCGTCGCTGAGCAAGGGAATGTACGGCGAGGAGGTGAAGTCGATGCAGCAGCGGCTACTCGATCTCGGGTTCCAGCCTGGGCCCATCGACGGCCAGTTCGGAAGTGGCACCCAGCAGGCGCTGTGGGCGTTCGAGGGATTGGTCTCCGGTCTCACGTACAAACAGCAGACCGGTGCACTCACCAACGAGCTGTGGCAGACGATGCAGGACGACATCGTCATCCAGCCCAGGCGCACCCAGACCACCACGACACACGTCGAGATCGATCTCCCCAAGCAGGTCCTGGTGGTCTACGAGGCAGGCAGAGCCGTCTTCATCTCGCACATCTCGTCGGGCAAGCTGACGCCGGAGGGCATTCCCGCCACCTTCTGTGAGGAAGTCACCATCGACACCGACTCCAACGGTGTACCGCTGGCCGAGCCGCAGAAGAAGGGCATCTGTGCGGAGTCGAAGACCCCCGGTGGCGTGTTCGACATCGACCGTAAGGTCGCCGGTCACCGGGTGGGCGCCCTGGGCGGTATGGACGATCCGGTCTACTTCAACTACGGCATCGCCATCCACGGTGCGATGAACGTGCCCAACGAGCCGGCGTCGCACGGGTGTATTCGTATCCCCAAGTTCCTCAGCCCGATCTTCCCCACTCTTGTTGACAAGGGTGACCAGGTGTGGGTGTGGGACGGCAAGAAGGAGCCCGAGCAGCAGTCGAAGAACGACATGCTGCCCAGCTTCAACCGCCCTGACCCGACGTGGACCACCACGACCAGCTCGACAACGACGACTGTGGCGCCGACCACGACCGTGGTGACCACCACGACGAAGGCACCGGTGCCGGCCACGACCGTCGCCGCGACCACCACGACCACCAGCACCACCACGACCACGAGTGCGGCGACCACCACTACGACGTAGTGGCTCGCGGTGCAGTGGCGGGTGTCAGCCCACGGAGTTGCGGCAGACGTTGAGGCCGCCGAGCACGCCGGTGCGGAATGCAGAGATCTTCTCGAAGGCGCTGCCGTTGACATTGGTGTCGGTGCTCGGGTCGCTGCGGGCGATGGCAATGATGACCGCTTCGTCGAGGTCGCCCGCGGACAGCTGCAATGTGTTCTCGCGGGCCTGAGGGATCGGCGGGACGATGAAACCGACCCATGCGCCGGTCAGGCAGTCGTTGAACAGGGCCCGTGGTTCACCCTCGGTCCGGCTGCCGAGGGCGTTCTGGATGGCCTCGCTGTACGCGTTGGAGAAGAGATATCCCACCGACATGTCGCCGGTGAGCGGATCCAGACTGAGCCCGCTCGCGTAGTCCTCGTCCCAATGGATCACGTTGGTCGCCGGGCAGAACACGATGTTGCGCGCGTAGACGGAGTCGTCGATGCCATCGCACGAGGGGAACGGGCCGTCGCCGCTGAAGGACTTCAACGTGGGTGCCGTGAAGGGCACGCTGTTGGCCGCAGCCAGGTCGGTCCAGAAGAACTCGAGGCTGCCGGGAATCAGGGTGACGATGTCTTGGGGTCCTACGGCCGGATCGATGGTTCCATTGTCGACGAGCGGCAGGTTGCCCGCGTTGAGGTCGGAAGTGTCGAAGGGAATGTCGACGAGGTTGTCGAGGCGATCTTCGGTGAAGAAGGTCTTGCAGCGCAATACGCCACCCTCGAAGCCGTCCTGGAAGGCGCCGACGCGATCGAAGCCGGTGCCGTGCGCGTCGGGGTCGCTGAGACCGGCGCTGTCGATCGGGTCGCGCACATTGATCATCGCCACGATGCCCGAGCGCACGTCGGCGTCGTCGAAGGTGATCAGGTCGCTACCGCCGCTGGCGACGTGAGCGCTCCAGGCGCCGGCGAAGCAGTCGGCCTGCTGTTCCTTGAGGACGCCGGGCTGGTCCCACTCGCCGGCGCGGGCCTGCACTGCGTGTCCGAACTCGTGGGCCAGTACGACAGCAACGGCCTCCTTGCCGAGGTCGTTGACCAGTGACGGCAGTAGCGAGTCGTCGTCGTAGGCCATGAAGTCGCCCTGGATGCAATAGAACGCACCGAGGCTGGCGACGTCCTCGTAGGTCGACCCGGTGGGGGAGCCGCAGCCAGGGATGTTCGTCGTCCGTGACGGGTAGGCGGCGAAGATGCCGCCCTCGAGGGGCTCGAACGATTGACCGTATGCCTCTGGGAATGCACCCTCCCAGAAGGTCTCGATGTCACCGAACGCGGTGGTGAGGAAGCCGTCGTAGGCCTGCTCGGGCTTGTCGTCGCCGAAGTCGACCACGTTGGGGATGACCTCGAAGGTTGGTTCGTCGACGGTCGGGGCCTGGCCGGGCTGGTCTGGCTGGGTGGGGAACAGCCGGCCGTTGGCGCCGCTCTGCTGCGACTGTGTGGCAGTGACGCCCGGGTCGGCCACACCACACGCGGCAACGGTGATGGCGGCAACACCAAGGAGACCGACGAGACGACCGCGCACGGGACGAGCCTACGCCTCGCTCTTGGGTTGAACGCGGGCCAGAATGGCGGGATGTTCTCCACGACCGCTTCTGCCATCTACCTCGATCGCATCGAGCGCGCCCGCGCCAGCATGCAGCGGTCGGGCATCGATGTGTTGCTGGTGTCGGTGGGCAGCGATCTGCCCTACCTCACGGGCTACGACGCGATGCCTCTCGAACGCCTGACGATGTTGGTGGTGCCTTGCGATGGCGAGGCCACGCTGGTGATCCCGCGACTGGAGGCGCCGCGTGTCGTGGAGCACGAGGGCGTCTTCTCGTTGCGGCCGTGGGGTGAGTTGGAAGACCCCGTGGCCATCGTCGCCGGTCTCTTCGGTCGGCCCCGCCGAGTCGCCGTGGGTGACACGATGTGGGCCCGCTTCCTGGTCGAGCTGCTCGGTCACTGGGGCAGCGGCGACACCGAATACCTGCGCAGCACGAGCGTGATGAACGACTTGCGGATGCGCAAGGACGCCGCCGAGATCGCGGCGCTGCAGGCGGCCGGAGCAGCCGCGGACCGCGTGGCTGCCCAGTTGCACGCCGGCGAGATTCCGCTGCTGGGTCGCACCGAGGCAGCGGTCAGCGCCGACCTCTCGGCCCGGCTGATTGCGGAGGGCCATGACATCGTCAACTTCGCAATCGTTGCGGCTGGAGCGAATGCCGCATCGCCGCACCATCACGCCGGCGACCGTGTGATCGTCGACGGAGATCTGGTGCTGTGCGACTTCGGCGGCACCAAGGATGGCTACTGCAGCGACATCACCCGGTGTGTCACTCTCGGCGCACCGTCAGCGGAGATTGCCGAGGCATATGTGGTGCTCCGCGAGGCGCAGGCTGCCGGTGTCGCGGCCGGTGTCGTGGGCGCGGCATGCCAGGACGTGGACCGTGCGTCGCGCAAGGTGATCGACGACGCGGGCTTCGGTGAGTACTTCATCCACCGCACCGGCCACGGCATCGGGATGGAAGCGCACGAAGACCCGTACATGGTGGAGGGCAACGCACTGCTCATCGAGCCCGGGCATGCGTTCAGCGTCGAACCGGGCATCTACATCGCCGGTCGCTGGGGCATGCGGTTGGAAGACATCGTCGTGGCCACCGACACTGGTCCGCTCAGCATGAACTTCGCCAACCACGAGCTGGTCAGCCTCGGCTGATCCTGCTCTGTCAGACGGCGGGAAGCTGCAGGCGGCCGGGGTCTGCGGTCGCTGCGAAGGCGGTGAGGTTGATGGCGACGTCGCCGTCGTCCACCCGGGCCACGAGGCCGCTGTCGAGCGCGCAGTAGACGGCGACGCCGCCCGCCAGGGGCACGTCGACACAGAGGGCTGACTGATCGGCGATGGTCTCGACGTGCGGCGTGCTTGGCGCGATCACTGCCTGTGCGTCGCGACGCAATCGTGTTGCGGCCTCGGCCGCATAGAAGTCGATCGTGACGCCGATGTCGCTCACCCGGGTTGCATCCAGACCGGTGATGCACGGTACGGAACCATCCTCTGTGCAGGTCACCGCCCCCGTGGGTGTTTCGATGTAGCGAACGTTCCCGATCGTGACGCTGCGACTGCCGGTGTCGAGGACTACAGCCGCAGTATGGGTCACGTTGCCGAACTTGGTGAGCACGCTGTAGCCGGCGGTGGCGGGGCCGGTGGTCGCCGCGTCGAACTTCTGGAGTACCGCGTCGATCGCTGCGTCACCCGTTGGAGCGCCTGCTGGGAATGGCTGGTCGTTGAAGTACGGACGTTCGCCCTCGAAGCACCCCGTCAACAGCAATGCGACAAGAGTGAGGAGTGGCAGTACGCGGCGGTTCATCGATCAGGAGCGTACGGGTTGCTTGCCCCAAGGCGCAGTACGTCTCTCGTAGCAGTTGAAGGCGGCTCGATGCGGACGGGCGCTGCGGCGCACCGTCAGCATGAGTCACGCCACGGGAGCGCCGAAGGTTTGGGGTATGCAATGAAAGTCTCTCTAGCCTTCTGGGCGTGATTCGAGTCGATGTCGCCACCGTGCTCCTCCAGTGGGCGGCAGGCGGACTGTTCTACCTCTGGTTCACCACTCGCCGGCGGGTCGTTGGCATCGGCTACGGCTGGTTGCTGCGGGGCACGTTTCTGTTGATGGCGGCAGGTGCTGCGGCGGCCGGCTTCGAGTTCGGGCTCGTGCCGGTGCGCGAGGCCTCGTCGATCGCTGTGGCGGTGGCCGCTTGCGGGGCCTTGGTGGTGTCAGTGGTGCGCCGCAAGGCCGGCGTCTCGGGACAGACCGACGAGCACGATCGCCGAACTGAACGAGTCGCAGCGATGACCGGTATCGAGCGGGGCGTCAGCGAACGCGAGAGCGGCGCCGAGTTTCCGCCGTGGCTCGACCTGGTCGCGCCGGTGCTGGCGATCGCCGGTCTGGTTGCGGCCTCGGTCGACGCCGGCGGGAACCTCTTCGTGTCGTTGCTGCGGACGTTCGCCGGTGCCGCGTTCCTCGGTTCGGTGACCGATGCGATGCTGCTGGGTCACTGGTATCTCGTGCAGCCGGGCCTTCCGCGCAAGCACCTCAACGACCTGGTGCGCGCGCTCGGGTGGGTGTGGCCGGTGGAGATCATCGCGCTGCTGTTGCCCATCGGCATGTTCTCGGTGTGGTCCGGCTCGGTCAGTGACGGGTGGGACGGGCAGTTGGGCTGGTTCTGGGCGGCGTGCGCAATCACCACGCTGGTGCTGGTAGTCGTGACCAAGGCGGCGCTGCGTGAGCGCTACTACTCCGCCGTGATGGCTGCGACGGGCCTGCTCTACCTGGCCATTCTCACCGCCTTCGGCACCGACCTGGTGGCTCGCGCGATCCTCGCCGGCTAACCCTGCCGCCCCAACCCCACCGGGACGCAAGTCAACCCATTTGCGCGCGCAACCAAATTCTGGGCAGGGGTTGTCCCACGGAGCGTTCTGGGTGTCCTCCGTCCCGGATTCCGGGACTGGTTTCACCCAGACTGCGGCTTGGGACGGTCGGCGCCCAGAAACTCGTTGCGCGCGCAAATGGGGGGCGGGGGTCTCGGGCGGCGGAGGTGCAGGCACGGCTGATGGCATCGGCTGCTGGTCAAGTTGGCGACTTTGCGGCAGACTGGAGCGATGCCGAGACCTATTTGGAGCGGGACCATCAGTTTCGGGCTGGTCGCCATTCCCATCAAGCTCTACAACGGCGTCAGCAAGAAGAGCGTTGCGTTCAACCAACTCGACGATCGCAGCATGAGCCGCATCAAGCTGAAGAAGGTCTCCGCCGAAACTGGGGAAGACGTGCCCGACGAGAACATCGTCAAGGGGTACGAGATCTCCAAGGGCCGCTACGTCGTGGTCGACCCCGACGAACTCGAGCCGTTCATCCCCTCTGTCACGAGGTCGATCGAGCTGGAAGAGTTCGTCGACCTGGCCGACATCGACCCGGTCTACTTCGATTCGCAATACATCGTCGCCCCCGA
>Ga0105048_10014783_pt1 | contig 12143 bp, 12 predicted proteins | sample MAT05_FD_78382 | JGI IMG/M metagenome (GOLD analysis project Ga0105048, IMG submission 78382) | Freshwater microbial communities from Lake Fryxell liftoff mats and glacier meltwater in Antarctica - MAT-05 | ecosystem: Environmental > Aquatic > Freshwater > Ice > Liftoff microbial mat | place... | reverse complement strand
TTGCTACTTATAGCCTTTCGCTAACAAACTGTCAATGAACTCTTTATACCTAACCGCCTTCGCAGTCCGATCTTTTTTTCACGCTTTCCGCTTTTTGCGGGATGCAAAGGTACGATGAACGATTCTCTTCCACCAAACTTTTTGCAATCTTTTTTTAAAACTTTCCGAAGCTAATCAATCAACTCCTTCCCGCCCTAACCACCTCTCTTCCGAAGCGGCCGCAAAGGTACAACAAGTTTTTATTCTGCCAACAGGGGTTTCAAATATTTTTATAGAAATTTTATTTGGCAGTAACCGGCTTCGCTCCTAACCATTGTCTTTCAGCAAGATGTGAGCGTTCCAATGCCAAATAAAATTTGATGCCCGGGAAGGACCTCCCGGGCATCCACAACAATCCTGGCTGAAAGCTGCATCAGAGCCCCAAAAAATTAAGCTATGAAGTAGGTGAAAAAGGCTCCGGACATGCTGTTCAACCTTGAGAAAGCTGCACCTGCTGATCTCTCAATACGTTTTCATGATTGCCCTCTTGTAAAAACCATCGTGTAGATCCGGGTCTGAAAGCCCGGCGTACCTGTAGTGTGTGCGGAGATAAGGGCGGCAAGCCCTGCGGCATTGCCAACCGTGTACCACCGCGACGTTTGTAAAGTCGCACCACCAAACGGTCGCGTCTGGTGAGCCCGAGCTCCATGGTAGGAAACTGCCCAAACAAATGCCGCAACACCCGCATCAATGCCATTCGGCTTACAACCCTAGCGTATTGAGGTCGAACATGCAAAAGCCGCATTCGGGTGAGATCGGAACTGTGCAATCCAAGCAAAGTAGCGAGCAGCCCCGCCCGTAGTCCAAGCTTTCGGTTGAGTTCGCCCAGTGTAAGGTGTAATACCTGCGACATGACGGTGGCTTCCCGAAGCCCTTCGAGATGTACTGTTTTCATAGTCTAACATTCAATTTGATTCAAAAAAGTCGGCCCGTTTATGTTCGAGCATCAGAAAGCGGGGGGAGGAACCGGCCGCATGTGCTGCGCCACGAGGTTTTTACCCCCATGCATGCAAACCGGTTCACTGCCAATGAAATCCCCTATGATTTGGTTTGGTGTTTTTCAATCATGCTACCTTATGTATTATAGTGTCATTCCAAAGCGCCATAAAGCAGGTCCTTAAGTTTCGAGCCCTGCATTTCAGGCATTCGGTACGCACTGTCGAATTTCTCTATCATCTGTTTGATGTCAGCCCGCAATTGCAGGAAAGGATCGGGCAACACATCCTGGCAATTGGAGTTCAACATGTAACTGGAAGTTATCATGTCGAACTTTTTGTAGTACTCATCGCCGGCATTTACGAAATCAGAATAGCGGTTGATGAACTGTACCACTCGACTGACAGCGAATTGCAGGTTGTTTTCCACCCTGACCATCTTTTGCAGGTCTGCCGGAAGGCTCGACAATTTGCTGTTAACCGTTGCTGCTTCGCCCAGGGTTTGTTCTACCAACTGGTCGAGCAAACCAAAGAGCTTTTCCCAATCATCGTTGTAGCGGCACTGCTCTAAAGAAACGGTGTAGCCCACCTGCCGGGCACAGTCGGCAAACAAAGCTTCGCAATCGCGCTTCAACGTGAGGTTCGCTTCGCGCAGGTACCCTGTTTCAAAATGGATGGTGTTCAGATCGGTATGCATGCGCACCGTAAAGTCGAGCACGCAGGACATCTTGCTGGTACGTTCCTTTTTGCTTTCGGCATCGCCGCCGCTCACCATCAGTCCGATGATGGAAAAAGAAGCCGATAAAAATGGATTGGCGCTCAAAAGATCAGGCAACACAAAACCATATTTGCGCTGTACCTTTTCCTCTATCAACGCACGGTTTTTTTCAAACTCAGGATAATGGTGGGGGTTGGACAAGTTCGACAATTTCTGTTGCACGAGCATGCTGCTGAAATGATGATCCATGCTCAGGATCTTTTCATACAACATTTTCACAATCTCCACACTTTTCCGGAACCGCAACCGTACAACTTTCAACTTATAATTGTCACTCACCTGTTTCAGTGAATCTTCCAGATCGCGCTGTTCAAGCAACAATCTTACAGTTTTGGCGGCCGTTTTTTTTTGTGGAGAAGATAGCACCGTTCGAACCTTTACAAGGCGTGTTACCAAAGGTGCTGCCTGTAGGGCATATTCGTTTGCAAGGAGGTGTTGTTGCTCCATGGCATCAGCAAGCCAGGGGTCGAGCCAAAACACCGTAGCGGCGCACTCCACTCGGTGCAAGGCAGCCGCCGGAAGCTGTCCCGGCAAAAGCAGCCCAAAGGCGGATAGCAAAATGTAAATTGGTGTTTTCATAACGACGAGGCGATTGAACAACACAAAGGTGCTGTACCGCCCTGCGCATGGCAAGGAAACCCATGCAGGTTTCGGACAGTGCAAAAAGAGCCTTTTAGACCGCCCGTAACCTTCTTTAAAATCCTGTTTTACAAGATTTTAGGGTTGTATTTTTTCCGCCGTTAGTTGTACATTTTGTCGATAACCGATTTGAATTTTTCCATGATCACCCTTCGTTTCAGTTTGAGTGTGGGTGTAAGTTCGGCATCCGTGCCGTCTTTTTTTATGGCTTCCCATGATTCAGGAAGCAAAGCAAACTTTTTGATTTGTTCGAATTTTGCAAAATTCGGATTAATACGGTCTACCAGCATTTGGTAACGCTCCAGCACTTTGGGATTGCTGAGGGCCTCATTCAGCCCTGTCCAGGCGATGCTGTGACGGCCGCACCATTCCCGAAGTCCGTCGGCCGATGGGATGATCAGCGCTGAAACAAACTTCAGATTTTCGCCAACCACCATGGCTTGTTCCACAAGGAAGTGCTCTTTAAACGCTGCTTCGATGGGGGCCGGCGCTACGTATTTTCCGCTACTTGTTTTAAGCAGCTCTTTTTTGCGGTCGGTTATTTTCAGAAACGGATCACCGCCGTCGCTGGCATCGATAACCATGCCTATGTCGCCGGTAAGGAGCCAGCGCTTGCCATCTTTCTCCCGTATAACTTCGGCCGTTTTTTCGGGTTGTTTGTAATATCCCAGCATGACGCCCGGGCTGGTCGCCACAATTTCGCCTTCACCTTCGCGGTTTTCGCTGCCGCTTTCGATGAGCACAGCAACGCCCTCAAAAAGGCGGCCAACGGTACCAAGGCGAGCGCCGCCGGGTTCAAAGCGGCTGAAACTGAAAGCAGGTGCCGCTTCGGTAAGGCCGTAACCTTCGCGCACCGGGATGCCCGCTGCGTTGAAGATGCGCATGATGCGTATTGGACATGCGCTGGCGCCGGTGATTATGCCTTTAACATTGCCCCCCAGAGCAGCCCGCCATTTGGAAAAAATGAGTTTGTCGGCAAGAGTCCAACGCACAGCATCCATACCCGACGGCTTGTAATCGAATTCCCATTTGTCGGCCATGTTGATGGCCCAGAAAAAGAGGGCGCGTTTGATGCCTTTCAATTCATAACCCTTGGCCATGATTTTTTCAAAAACCTTTTCGAGCAGGCGCGGCACAGTGGCAAAGAAGTGGGGCGACACTGTTTTAAGATCGCCGTCGTCGCCACCCAGGTTGTCGGTGCCGGTAAAATAAACACCTGCACCGTAGGCTGTATAGGCATATAAAACAGCGCGTTCGAAAATGTGGCTTACCGGCAAAAAGCTAAGGGTTTTTTGTCCCGCTTTGATGGGTATGAGTTTGCGCATCGTTTCCACATTGTACACGATGTTGCGGTGGCTGAGCATGACGCCTTTGGGATCACCGGTTGTACCCGAAGTGTAGATGATGGTACAGAGGTCGTCGGGTTTGATGCCTTCGCGCAGACGCTGCAATTCGGCCTCATCTGCTTGGTCGGCGATCAGTTCGGTATAGTTGTGGCATTCCGGATGTTCTTCAAAACAATAAACCGTTTCAAGTTTAGGGCATTGGGCTTTTGCATCCTGTAATTTTTGGAAGAGGTCGCCTTCGCCCACCACACAAATTCGCGCTTCCGATTCGTTGAGAATGTAAGCGTATTCGCGCGGACTGATGGTAGGGTACATTGGAACGTTGAGCACCCCGATCTGGAGCATGGCATAGTCGAGCGCGACCCATTGTGGCGTGGTTTTGTAAACAACCGTGGCTACTTTGTCGCCGGGTTTCAAACCGAAGCGCAACAAACCGGTACTTAGGCGGTTGGCCAGGTCAACGGTTTCCGCTGTGGAAAGGTGTTTCCATTGCCCTTCGATGCGTGAACCGAATGCCTGTTCGAGCGGATTTTGCTCCAGTTGATCGGTGATGTATTCAAACAAACGTTTATCCAGTGGATTTTTCATGTTTCTGAAACAAAAAGTAAAAACTATGGCTACTGCCCGAAGGCAAAATGACAGGGCGAAAATGCGAAAAAAAATAAAAAGTGTGTGAAACTATTAAAGTCTGAACATTCCGTGTGCATTGCACCGCACTTATTTTGCATTTTAGGCTTTGGCAAGGCGCAATCAAAATTTAATGTTGTTTTTAATTTCAAAACAAATAATTTTTTCTTAAAAACAACACGTCAATGTTTGTAAAACTGCGTTTAAAGTCTGATATTTGTGATTGAACTGGGAAAGCGTGTATTTCCGACGGTTGATTTTTATCAGCCACCATTTCCCTCCGGAAAACACCTCTATCGTAATTTTAATGGTAATCAGAGCTTTGGTTTTCAATTTCGGTTGATCGCTGGATGCGGCTCCTTCGCGCTCGGTTGAAGTTTTAACAACCCAGACCATGTGCGGTTGTGCTTTTTTCGGCCTTGGTCAAAGTTTTTTCTTCATACGGCTTGTGTCTTTATGGATGTACAGCCGTCTGAACTTAGCTGCGCCCAAATGTATGTAGTTACGTTACACTTTTGGGCAAGCGTTTACATCGCCTATGAACCAATGTGAAAAATGGTTTGTCTATAAAAATGCTCGCAGGATGAATATGCTACAACCGAACAAACTGATTTTCAAGGGCCGACTCGAATTCGGTTCCTTACGAACGTATGAAATGGTGGTTCGCCACTGGCAAAACCGCCTTGAAACCTATTTCAAAGCGGACGTCTTGTTCGACCCCGAGCAGATATTTATTCCTGAAGAATTTGCTATGGTTTTGCCGCAACAAACGATTTTGAGCGGCGATAAAAACTGGCGCTGTACAACTTCGCTGTTGCGCGAAGTTGCACAATTTGCTGTTGCTGGCAACGTACTTGCTTGGTGCGTTCTAAACGGTCGTGTGCTCGACACCGTCAACATTGAGCCTGTGTCCGACAAAGTGGCCGTAACCGAGTACAAACTTGGTTGCCAGCTTGTAGCTGAAACAGGCATGGAAACCGAAGCCACAGCAGCACTCAGCCGCGCCATCGACAAATACGCCCGCCACGCGGCTGCCTACGAACGCCGAGGCTATGTGAATTACAAATTGAAAAATTTCAACGACGCCCTTTATGATTTCAACAAAAGCATCGACATCAACCCCGGAAATCCCGAGGCGTTTTACGGTCGTGCCAAAGTAAAAATGTTGAAAAACGACTGGGAAGGTGCCGCCGCCGATTTTGACCTTAGCGTGAAACGCTCGGTTGCTCTACAACCCATACACTGGTTGTCGCGCCTTAAAAAAGGTGAATGCCTGTTTCATGCCAAAAAATACGCTGAAGCTGCCGCTGAACTGAAACTTTACCTCATGCGCAACTTCATGCCCACCGATCCAAACTTCCATCGCCGCCACCGCGCTTCGCTCTTTCTGGGCAAATCACTGGTTGCCATGCGCGACATCAGCGGTGCGATGATTGCTTTCCGCCAAGCCAAAGTCAGCAGCGACGGCGCCGAACTTGCTCCGGGTGAAGCCAAACTGCTCATCCGCGTGGAAACACCCGATTTTGTGCGCGACCTTGAAGCCGCAGCTCAAAAAAGTCCCTCGGAAGCAGTAATGATGCTTTTCGGACAATAACATGAGGCGCCCAAAGGGCGGATGCTGGGTGGAATTTGATTGACGAAGGACGACGTCTGATTTTTCAAATTTGAATTTTAACGGACAGTACAAAACATGAGTCATCCCGATTTTTTTGGGATGACTCATGTTTTTGGAACACATTTTCCCAAAAAAACCAGCAGCTTCGGTTTGTATACCAATATACATTTGGCAACCAATGAGGTCGAATAAAGCCTGTCCAGAATTGAATAGGGATCCAACGTTGTTGAAATATTTCTCCTGACTTCTGGCCAGTGAAATCAAATTTCAAAAATCGTACGTCGTACTTCGTCAATCAAATCCAACCAAGGCAGCACCTTTACTACCCTGTACGTTTATGGTTTGCAGCGCCAAAAGACAGTCTTTTGTTACCTTTGCGCTTTTTCTACCCTTTTATGGTGTAAACCAACTTTACTCCGCGCATGAACGCGCCACAGCATGAACAACCACGACAACCTCCTGAGTGTTTTTCAAACGATTTACCGCTGGCGGAAAACCATACGCAACGTTTGTATCGCCGCAGCCATCGGTAGTATAGGCATTTCACTTCTGCTGAAAAACTATTACCAGGCTACCACCATTTTTTACCCAGCAAGCCCCGAACTGGCCAATCCTGAGCTCATTTTCGGTTTCACAAGCCAAGTTACCAACTATTTCGGTTCCGACCGCGACCTCGACCGCCTTGCCGAAATTGCCAACAGTACCGAAGTGGTGGATTATATGGTGGCTCGTTTCCGCCTTTACGAACACTACGACATCGACTCCACGGCCAAGGATGGTCCACACAAAGTGCGCAAACGTTTCCGAAAACTCTACTCGGCTCTCAAAAACAAAAACGACGCCATTGAACTTAGCATCGAAGATACCGATCCTCAGCTGGCGTCTGAAATGGCCAATGCCGCACGCGATAAAATCAACCATATTGGGCAACGGCTCACCAAAAACAGCCAGGCCAAACTCATCGAAACCTTTGAGGACAACATCAACCGAAAAAACAAAGAACTCGCCCACCTTGGCGATAGCTTGCGCGATACCCAGGCAAAATACAACATCTACAGCGTGGTTGCCCAAGGCGAACAACTCTCCAGCCAGCTCGCCGTGGCCGAATCGGAAATATCGCGCAACCGGGCCAAACTTGAAGTTTTGGAACCCAACGAAAACATCCCACGCGACACCATCGCCTACATCAGGGCCAACCTGCGCGCCTACGAACGCGAACGTCAGCAGCTCATGACTTCCAAGCCTTCGGTCAATCAGATGACGCTAAAACAATTCAACGATGGCGTACCACTCGTATCGGTGCTTTCCGATTTGCACTTTCAGGCTCGCAAACAACTCAGTTACGACCTCGAACGCTACAACCAGCTCAAATCGGCTTTCAACACCGACATTCCTGCGCTCCACCTCGTAGAAGCTGCTGAGGTGCCACGCATCAAAAGCAGGCCCAAACGCAGCGTCCTTGTAATTGTTTCCATACTCGCCGCTTTCATCTTTACTACGCTGGCAGCCCTGTTCGCCGAAGCCTACCGCGACATCAACTGGCACAAAATTACCCACTAAGCCGGTCGTCATGTTGCAGCGTTTACACTCCATGCTGGCCTTACCCGAGCATCCGCAAAAAGGCTTCGTGGCTGCTTTTGTCCTGCTCATACTCGCCGCCGTTTTCGGTGGCGTGGCAGCCGATGCTTGGTGGCTTATGCTGGCCCCTGCCGTTCTGCTGGTGTTGTACCTTTGCGCCGTCGATTTTCGTCCTGTTTTTTGGATGCTGATGGCCAGCCTGCCGCTGTCGATCGAGATGGAGCTACCCGGGGGGCTTGGCACCGACCTGCCTTCCGAGCCACTTATGTGGCTGCTTACCGCCGTTTCGGGCGCCTGGTTTTTAAGCAATTGGAGGCGGGTGGATGCGCGTTTTTTGAAACACCCGATCAGTCTGCTCCTGCTTGCCCACCTTTCGTGGATGATTGTTTGTACCGCCAACTCGCAGGACTTCTCTATTTCCTTCAAATTTTTGCTCGCAAAAAGCTGGTATGTGGTGGTGTTTTACTTCCTTGCCGCCCACCTTCTCAATACCGAAACGGACTACAAAAAACTGGTCTGGTTCATTTTCGGCACCGCCACCTTCACCGTCATGTTTGTACTTGCTCGGCATTCCGGAAAGGGATTCGCTTTTGCCGATGTTAATTACAGCATGTATCCCTTTTACCGCAACAAGGTGGTGTATGCCTGTTTTTTAGCTGCCTTTTTACCTTTTGTATGGTACAACACCTACCGTTACAAACGATTTTCAACCTTGTGGTGGGTACTCATTTTCGGCATCCTGCTCTACCTCATCGGAATCAATTTCGCTTTTACACGCGCAGCATACCTTGCGCTTGTTTTTGCCGTGGGCCTCTATTTCATCGTACGCCTGAGGTTTATGAAATTTTTCCTGGGCATCTCAGCCGCCGTGATCGTTCTGTTTGTAGGTTTTGTCAAATACCAGGACAACTGGCTGCTTTTTTCGCCCGATTACGAACGTGCCATTGAGCACAAACGTTTTGAAAATCTGCTGGAAGCTACCACAAGGCTTGAAGATATTTCCACCATGGAAAGGGTGTACCGTTGGGTGGCAGGCACAAACATGGTCAAAGAAAAACCCCTCGCCGGTTTCGGTCCCGGAACGTTTTACTTTTATTACAAAAACTACACCGTCACCAGCTTCAAAACTTACGTGAGTGACAACCCCGAACGCTCGGGTATGCACAACTATTACCTGATGACGACCGTAGAGCAAGGGCTTCCCGGACTGATCATTTTCCTGTTGTTGGTGGGTTATACAGCCAATTTTGGCCAAAAATTGTATTTCGCCCTGCCCGACAAGCCGCGAAGGAGGCAGCTGCTGGCCAGCCTCATGTGTTTCCTGATCATCTGTTTCCTTATGCTGATGAACGACTTTGTGGAAACCGACAAAATTGGCTCGCTCTTTTTTATGTCGCTGGCGATGATCGTCAACTTGGATATTGGCAGGCAGCAGGCAGTAAGCAGCAAGCAGTAAAAATCAGGATTTCTCGTTACGCTCGAAATCCGAATAAACCATTTTTAGTTGATGCTCTTTCATGTCGATCGAAGGGAGACACCCGATTTTTACCGCCTGCTGCCTGCTACCCGCTTATCATGCTCTATCGCAATTTTCAATCACCGAACATTTATCGAGCAAAATGTTGCCCCTGTAGCGCACAAAAACACCGGGAGCGTACCAGACTTCGAGGGTGATGAAACCAACTTCCTTCGAAGGCACAAACTGAAATCGGTATTCCCGCCAGTCGGTGTGGTCGATGAGCGGCGAACTGGCCAGCAACTCTTGTTTGCCGCCTTGTGCCGAACCACCACCCCACACCCGCAGCCTGCAGGGTTGGTTGTAACCCACATATCGAGAGCCATGCGATAAATACAGGGAAAACGTGTAACATTTACCGTTTTGCAGGGGCTGACTCAGCATTTGACCAATATCCTCGCTGGTGCCGTCTTCCCTTGCCACCAAGCCCACGCACGTAGCGCCGTCGTAGGCGGCAAAATGAAGGTTCCAGGCGCCCGGCATGATGTCGGGCGTGCTGTCGGGTGTGCGCGACTCCCAGCCTTGCGGCGATGCGGCGGCACGCGGATGAGGGTCCTCAAACGATGGATTGCGAAACGCTATTCGTGTAGGAGGCGCAGCATTGGGTGCCGCCTGGAAAGCAAATGCAGGCAGCAATAGCAGGAGAAAACGAAGCTTCTTCATTGCAGGCAAATGTATCCTTTTTTTTTGACGTACTTTTACAGGACCGTTCAGCTACGCCTATGCTTTGGATTTTCCCCGGTTTGTTCCTTTACTGGCTTGTTCACCGTGCTGAACAGGCCTTGCTTGGCGTTTCTACGCATGAAAGCGAGTTAATGAGTCAGGAAAACGACGCTGCGAACCAGCGCGCCACCAAACTGTTGCGCAGCCTGCGAACATCTCTGGAAGCCCTTTTGCTGGCCCGTACAACGTTGAAAATGGCGGTCGCCGTTTTTGTCGCAGCGTGGATGGCACAGCAACCTGTCGTGCGGCAAAAAATAAGCGCCACTGCCGAACATTTTTCATGGCCGGAAGGCATCCTTTGGTCGTTTGCTGCCATCGCCACAACCATCGTATTAACATCTGTTTTTTGGCTGTTGGTCCGTCTCCGTTTGCCTTTTTCCCATGCCGAAACTCTGGCCAAATTGAGTGGTTTTATTGTTTTCTGGCAAAAACTGTTTCGACCTTTCATCAGCAAATCCATTGAACCCGAAAATTCGTACGAGAAAGATGAAGCTGGTAAAACACCCGACTCCAGCCAGAAAAGCGAGATGGAAATGCTGAAAAGCATTGTCAAATTCAGTGATGTGACCGTAAAACAGGTGATGCAACCGCGTTCCCGCGTAATCGCTGTTGACTTTCGAAGCACCTTTTACGAAGTTTTGGAAACTGTGCGCGATTCAGGATTTTCGCGCATGCCGGTGTACGACGATGATTTCGACAACGTAACGGGCATCCTGTACGTTAAAGATCTGTTGCCCCATCTCAAAAAACCGGCGGGCTTCGAATGGCAGTCGCTCATACGTACCAACGTGCTTGTGGCGCCCGAATCGAAACGTGCCAGCGAACTGCTGCAGGAATTCAAACAACGCAAACGCCACATGGCCATCGTGGTGAATGAATACGGCGGCAGTGCAGGCATTGTCACCATGGAAGATATCCTGGAGGAAGTGACAGGCGAGATCCGCGACGAGTTCGACGAAGAAAATGAATTCCGCTTCCGCAAAATAGATGAGCGCAATTATGTGTTTGAAGGCCAGACGTTGCTCAACGACGTTTGCCGGATCACCGGTCTCGACCCAGATACCTTCGACAAGGTGCGCGGCAATGCCGATACCCTTGCCGGACTCGCCCTCGAGATCAACGGCGACATTCCCGGGCCCGGCGCCGAAATAGCCTGGAACGGATTCCTGCTGACCATAACCGCTGCCGGCAGACGGCGCATCGAACAGTTGAAAATGACCCTGCCACCTTTGTAATACCATGCTAAAGATCATCGACCGATACCTGATCAAGAAATACCTGTCGACGTATTTTTTTGCCCTGCTCATTTTTTCACTCGTCTCGGTAGCAATCGATTTTAGTGAAAAAGTGAAAAGTTTCATCGACACGGATTGTACCGTGGGCGAAATCATTTTCGATTACTACCTGGGCTTCGTTCTTTACATGGCCGGGCTTCTAATGCCCCTGTACACGCTTATTTCCGTCGTTTTTTTTACATCACGGATCGCTTTCAACGCCGAAATCCTTTCCATATTCAACGCCGGCGCGAGCTTCAGCCGTCTGCTTCGCCCTTACATGATTTCAGCCAGTGTGGTGGCCGTCCTTCACTTCTCTTTCAACCACTTTGTCATACCGGAATTCAACAAATCGCGCCTGAAATTTGAGCGCAAGTACGTGTGGACCGACCAGGAAAAAGGTAAATCCGCCAACCTGCACATGTTGCTTTCCTCCGATACCAAGGTGTTCATACAGGGCTACAACAAAAACAACAAAACGGCCACCGGTATGCGCCTTGAAAAATTTTCCGGCAACAAGGTCATCAGCATCACCGACGCGCAAACGGCACGATACAAGGAGGACAACCAAAAATGGGAGCTTCAGAATTACACCGTCCGCAGCTTCGACGGCCTGCACGAAACTTTTGAAAAACACACCAAACCCATTGATACGCTCATCAACCTGCTGCCGCAGGACTTCATCTGGTACCACAACCAAAACGAGGAAATGACATCGTTTGAACTGGTGGATGCCGTCAAACGCGACCGAAAACGCGGGTTGCTCACCTCCCGGCAATACGATATTGAGTTCCACCGTCGCAGTGCCGATGCCTTCACCAATTTCATCCTCACCATCATCGGACTTGCTGTAGCCGGTCGCAAAGTGCGCGGAGGTATGGGTCTGCACCTGGCCATCGGTATCGGATTGGGGGCGTTGTTTATTTTGTTGTCCAAGTTCACCGTAACCTTCGCCGTGGGCGGTGCCGTGCCGGTCATTTTGGGCATCTGGATTCCCAACATCCTTTTTGGATTGGTCGCGGTGTATTTGGTGGTGAAAGCGCAGAAATAGCAGGCAGCAGGCAGGGCTCCTC
>Ga0105048_10014782_pt1 | contig 12143 bp, 10 predicted proteins | sample MAT05_FD_78382 | JGI IMG/M metagenome (GOLD analysis project Ga0105048, IMG submission 78382) | Freshwater microbial communities from Lake Fryxell liftoff mats and glacier meltwater in Antarctica - MAT-05 | ecosystem: Environmental > Aquatic > Freshwater > Ice > Liftoff microbial mat | place... | reverse complement strand
GGCCAGCCAGGCATCGCGCAGCGCCTCGATCTGCGGGCTGTCGGGCCATCCGGTTCGGCCGCGCTTGCCGACCGCCCGCAACGAGGAATTCACCGCCGGATCAAGCTGATCCACGGCCGACCAGTAGCTGTGGAACACGTTCCAGCCGCCCTGCTCCACCGCTTCCTGGCGCGACAACCTCTGCACCAGCGTGCCCCAGTCAGTATAGACGGGCTCCACGTTGAACCCGGCGCGCGTCAGCATGTCGGCCCCCACCTCACCGGCGAACTTCAGCGCCGGCACGTCGCTCGGCACCAGCACCACCGTCTTCTCGCCCTTGTATCCGGCCGCCGCCAGTTCGCGCTTGGTGCGGGCAAAGTCACGTGGCGCGTTCAGCCGCTCCATCCCGGCATCGCTGGCCCACGGGCCACCCGGCGCAAAGAACCCAACGCCATCGTTCCACATCGCCCGGTCGGTGCCGGCCACCGCGGTCATGTAGTCCGCCTGGTTCACCGCCCACCAGACCGCGCGGCGGATCGCCGGGTTGTTGAACGGCGCAATCAGGTGGTTGAAGCGCAAGAAGCCCAGGTAGCCGCTCTTGTCGTGGTTCTGCACCGTGACGTTGCCGGTGCGCCGCAGCAGCGGCAGCAGGTCGGTGGACGGGTTCTCCCACCAGTCCACCTCACCGGCCTGCAGTGCGGCCCCGGCGGTGGAGGAGTCGGGGATCACGTGCCACTCTACCCGATCGAAGTTCACGATCTTCGGCCCAGCGATGAAGCTCGGCGCGCCGTTGGCCACAGGCAGATACTGCGCGTTGCGCGTGAACACCGCGCGCGAGCCGACCACCCGCTCACCGGTCGCGAACCGGTATGGGCCGCTGCCCATCACTTCGGTGATGGGCTTGGCGCGGTCGCCAGCGGCCAGCCGCTCAGGCATGACGGCGCACACCATCGAGCCGGGTTTACCCAGAGCGGCCGACAGCAGAGGGAAGGGTTGCTTGAGGCGCACCTTGATCCGCCTGTCGTCGATCGCCGACACCTCGTCGGCTCGGTCGGCCACCGTCTGGCCCATGTTGTCGCGCTGCCCCCAGCGGGTGATGCTCGCCGCCGCGTCACGTGCCAGCACCGGCGTGCCGTCGTGGAAATTCAACCCGTCGCGTAGGGTGATGATCCAGGTCTTGCCGTCATCCTCGACCACGTGGCCGGCAGCCATCTGTGGCGTTACGTTGAAGTTGGCATCAGTACCGTACAGCGTGTCGTATACCATCATCGCGAAGTTGCGGGTGATGTAGGTGGCGCTCCACGACGGATCGACCACTGTGAGGTCGGCATGCGGCACGAACTTCAGCACCCGCGGACCCTGGGCCGCGGCGAGGCGGGGCGCTGCGAGCGGCAGGGCGGCGGCAGCGGCGATGAAGGCGCGTCGGCTGGGACGGGGCGGGGTCATAGCAACTCCGTGTGTTCTGACAAACGAACTGTCTACGGCAGCCTAGAACGGGGATTGCACAGGTGGAACCGCATAATGCGGCCATTACTCCGCATCGAGCGGCCAGATCGGTCGACGCAGTTTCGCGAACGGTAAGCGAGAATAGTCATACGTGGTCAGCCCGCCCGCGTCGCACGACACCACGCGGGCGGCCACCGGCTCGAAGGCGGCGCGAAAGCCGTGCATGCATTTTAGCCCCACGACAGCGCATCGCGCCGGATCGATACCGAAGATCTTGAACTGCTGCTGGTCGAGAATGTTCTTGTTCTCGGTGCTGACGATCACGTCGATGGCGCCGATGCGCAGCAGTGCGCTGGCGCCGAAGCTGCCGACCGTGCCAGGGGCGTAGGTCCCCTCGTGCACATAGGTGCCATCGGACAGCCGTATCACCTATGCCTCGGCTTCAATCGGCGCGTCGGAGAATACCGGGTCGATCCAACCGCCGAGCCGCACCGCGATCCGCGACCCGACGCGGGCAGCGGCCGCCTGGGCGGCAGTCGCCGGGTCCCAGATTGCGCCGAAAGCCGCGTCGCGCAGCCCGGCGGCGATCATCGCACGCAGCAACACGTCGCGTCGCCATAGGCGCCGCCGCCCGGCGCATCGGTGTAGTCGGCCACGATTACCGGCGCGCCAGGGCGCCCGTCGCGCAGCGCCTTCACAGCCTCGGCCACCGTAGCTAGCCGCACCGTTTCCTCGGCGCGGCAGCGGAACCCGTCGGCCATCATCGCATCGGCTATTATTTGCAACCGCCCGGTATCCCCCTCCCCAGTGACCGTCATACTCGGCCCGGCCTGCCAAACATCGGCATGGCTGAAGCCGCTGTTGAGGCTGACGCTCCGCACGCCAAGTTCCTCGCGCTCCAGACGGCGAACCTCAGCCAGCGCAAGGGTTCCTCCATAAAACGCGCGCTACGGTCTGCGGCTGGGCAGGGTCAGCCTGTGCCACGCTCTGCCCCGGGGTCAACGGTGCCGCGGGTCCTGCGGTGGCAAAGCGGAGCGGGATGTGCTGTTTAGCGGCACAGCATGCGCGGTGCGCACGGCAATGCCCGATTGTATCGCGGGTTGCAGCGGAGAAGAGACATTGAAGATCGCGATGATCGGCGGCGGCTATGTGGGCCTCGTGTCCGGTGCCTGCTTTGCCGCCTTCGGCACCGAGGTCGCGGTGGTCGAGGCCGATCCGGCGCGATTGCAGGCGCTGCAACAGGGGCGCATCCCGATCTACGAGCCGGGCCTGACCGAACTGGTGGCCGAGAACGTCGCCAAGGGCAACCTTTCCTTCAGCGCTGACCTCGCCGGCGCGGTACAGGGCGCCGATGCCGTATTCATCGCTGTGGGCACCCCCACGCGCCGCGGCGACGGCCATGCCGACCTGACCTATGTCTATGCCGCCGCCGAACAGGTAGCGCGGTGCCTGACCGGTTATGCCGTGGTGGTGACGAAGTCGACCGTCCCGGTCGGCACTGGACGGCGCATCGCCGCCATCATCGAGCATGTCGCGCCCGGACTGAATGTCGACGTCGCATCCAATCCCGAGTTCCTGCGCGAAGGCAGCGCCATCCGTGACTTCATGCAGCCGGACCGCGTCGTCGTTGGCTGCAATGCATCACGCGCCCGCGAGGTACTGGGCCGGCTCTATGCGCCCCTGGTCACCCGGCCGGACCTGATGATCTACACCGGGGTCGAGACGGCTGAACTGATCAAGTATGCCGCCAACTCCTTCCTGGCGATGAAGGTGACCTTCATCAACGAGATGGCCGATCTGTGCGAGAAGGTCGGCGCGAACGTGAAGGAGGTGGCGCACGCCATCGGGCTAGACGCGCGGATCGGCCCGCGCTTCCTGCAGCCAGGCCCAGGATTTGGCGGCAGCTGCTTCCCGAAGGATACGCTCGCCCTGGTCCGCATCGCGCAGGAGGCCGGTGCGCCGTCGCGGCTGATTGAGGCGGTCGTGGCAGTGAACGATGCCCGCAAGGCCGGCATGTCCGCACGCATCATCGCCGCCTGTGGCGGGACGGTGCGCGGCAAGCGGATCGGCGTGCTGGGGCTCACCTTCAAGCCAGACACTGACGATATGCGCGATTCGCCGTCGATTCCGATCGTTGCGCGCCTGGTCGAGGACGGGGCGATCGTTAGTGTGTACGATCCCCAGGGCATGGACCTTGCCCGCCCCCTGTTGCCAGCCGACGTCACCTACTGCCGATCGGGCGAGGAAGCGAGTGAGGGGGCCGATGCACTGGTGTTGATCACCGAGTGGGAGGCCTTCCGCACCATGACGCCCGAGGCGGTCCGCGAACGGATGGCAGGCAAGGTTGTCGTCGATCTGCGCAACTTCTTCGATCCCGCGGCGATGCAGGCTGCCGGCCTTCAGTACCACGGCATCGGAACTACCGCGCGCTGATTCGCCGCTGACGGCCAGGTCGCGAGAACAGCGACTCCCGACCTGTGCGCTGGGCGTGCCAATTTCGCCATCACCGCCCCACTGCGTCTTGCTAGCACTCTCCGAACCGTCTACAATTGCGAATTACTCGCAATTGCAGTTCGTAGTGGACACTCACGCATGACCTTCCGCCCTCTCCTCCTTGCCCGCCGGGCGACTCTCACCCTGCCCATCGCCGCGTTCATGCTGTCGCCGACTCTGGCGAGACCGAACGAGGAGGTGAACCTTTACACTGCCCGCGAGCCCGGGCTCATCCAGCCACTGTTGCAGAGCTTCACCGCCAAGACCGGCATCAAAGTCAACACGGTGTTCATGAACGCCGGCTTGGCCGAGCGGGTGGCGGCAGAGGGCGCGCGCTCACCGGCCGATGTGCTCATGACCGCCGACGTCGGCAGCCTCGTCGACCTCGATCGCAAGGGGCTGACCCAGCGCCTCTCTTCCCCCGTCGTCGACGCCGGCGTACCCGCCAGCCTGCGCGATGCCGGAGCCAACTGGATACCGCTGTCGTTGCGAGCGCGCGTCATCCTGGTGTCGAAGGACCGGGTCCCCGACGTCGCCATGACGTATGAGCAACTCGCCGACCCGAAGTGGAAGGGACGCGTCTGCCTGCGCAGCGGCAACCACCCCTACAATACCGCCCTTTTCAGCGCGATGATCGCCAAGCGCGGCGCGGCGGCCACCGAAACCTACCTCACCGCCCTCAAACAGAACCTGGCGCGCAAGCCCGCTGGCGGCGACCGCGAGGTGGCGCGCGATATCCTGGCCGGCATCTGCGATGTCGGCCTCTCGAACAGCTACTATGTCGGGCTGATGCTGTCCGGTGCCGGAGGGGCAGAGCAAAAGCGCTGGGGCGAGGCCGTGCGTGTGATATTGCCCACCTTCGGCGACGGCGCCGGCACGCATGTAAACCTGTCCGGTGCGTCCGTGGCGCGGCACGCGCCCCATGCGGCGAATGCCGCAAAGCTGATCGAATTCCTGCTGTCTCCGGATGCACAGAAGGCCTACGCAGAAGCCAACTTCGAATTCCCGGTGCTGGCAAACGTGCCACTGAATCCCACGATCGCCAATCTGGGTATGCTGCGCGTCGACACCGTCCGGCTTTCCGACGTGGCAGCGCATCGATCGGAGGCGAGCATGATGGTCGACAGGGTTGGTTTCGACCAGTAACAATAGCTTTTGTTACAGGTCCAATGGGGCATCACGCAAAGCATTACGCCTTGGTCGCTACCGCCGCGGTGCCTGCGTTGCTGGTATTGGCACCGGTGCTGGGATTGGTCGTGCTGGCTCTGCAGGGAGACAGCACTATTTGGCCGCACCTTGCGACATACGTCCTGCCCGACGCGCTGCGGCAGACAGCGTTATTGCTGGCCGGTACTGCCGCGGTCGCCGCCGTCGCGGGGGTGGGAACCGCTTGCCTGGTGACCAGCTTCGACTTCGCTGGGCGGAGATGGCTGGAATGGGCGCTGCTACTGCCACTGGCGTTGCCGACCTACATCGTCGCCTATTCCTACATGGATGTACTGCACCCGATCGGCCCGGTGCAGACGGCAATGCGCGCGCTGCTCGGCATCCACGACGTGCGCGCGCTGGTGTTGCCGGATATTCGCTCGATGTTCGGCTGCATCATGGTGATGGGCTTCGCCCTCTACCCCTACGTCTACCTCAGCACGCGGGCCGCGCTGTTGATGCAATCGGCCGAGGCGATCGAAGCAGCGCGCGGACTGGGGGCGTCCGGCAGCGTCCTACTGCGCCGGGTCATGCTACCCCTCGCCTCCCCCGCTATCGGCGTCGGCCTGGGCTTGGTGATGATGGAGGCGCTTGCCGATATCGGCGCCAGCGAGTTCCTCGGTGTCCGCACACTGACCGTCGCGGTCTATGTCACCTGGACGACGCGCGGTTCCGTCGAGGGCGCGGCACAGATCGCGCTGACCATGCTCGTGCTGGCCTTCACCCTGCTCGCCGCAGAACGCGCGCTGGCTAGGTGTCGCGACCAGGGCGGGGGCGCGGGCGAGCGCATTCCCCTGCGCACTGCATTGTCCGGCCCAGCCGCCGCGCTCGCGGCCCTGTGCTGCGCGACGCCGCTGCTGATCGGGTTTGTCGTGCCGACCTTGCATCTGCTGGTCAACGCTGGCATCCGCGTAGCCGAGTTCGGGTTGCCGTCGCAATTGGCAAGCTGGATTTGGAACAGCGCCAGCCTCGCCACGTTGGCCACCGTCGCTACCGTCTCGGCCGGCTTCGTCATTGCCTTCTGCCACCGCCAAGTCGGCGGGGCGGCGACTATGGTGCTGGTGCGCGTGTCGGCGCTGGGCTACGCGCTGCCGGGCACGGTGCTCGCCGTGGGGCTACTGGGGCCGATGGCATGGTTCGACGACGCTGTGGCGGCCGCGCTCGACGCCCTCGGTAGGATCGCCACTCCGTCCCTCTCCGGTTCCGCCGCGGCCTTGGTGCTGGCCTACCTGCTCCGCTTTCTGGTCATTCCCGTGAACACGCTGGAATCGGCCTATGGCCGGATTTCACCCTCCATCGACGATGCCGCGCGGAGCATGGGCGCGCCCGACCATGCATTGGCCCTGCGCATTCATCTGCCGCTGCTCACTCCCGCGACGGCAGCGGCCGCGCTGCTGGTGCTGATTGAATGCATGAAGGAGCTACCGGCCACACTGATTCTGCGGCCGCTGAACGTCGATACGCTCGCGACGTCGGTATATGCGGAGGCGTCGCGCGGTACGTACGAGGACGGCGCGGTCGCCGCGCTGACGATTGCGCTGGTCGGCCTGGTTCCCGTGATTGTCCTGGTCCGCGGCCTGCAGGCCCACTCCGGCGGCAAACAACGGTCAGGAATGTCGCTGGCCCGGGCCTGAGCCACCGCGCCGAAGGCTACATCCCCAGCGCGCGGCGGTAGACGTCGAGCAGCGTCTCCTGCTCCTCTACCTCGGCCGGCTCCTGCTTGCGCAGCCGGATCAACTGACGCATCACCTTGACATCGAACCCAGCCGATTTGGCCTCGCCAAAGATGTCCTTGATGTCGCTGGATAGAGCCTTGCGCTCCTCCTCCAGCCGCTCGATGCGCTCGATCAGGCTGCGCAGGCGCTCGGCGGAGACGTTGCCCCATTGTGCGGCATCCTCGCCCTCGGCTTCGGGCTTCATCGTGGCGGCAGGTCGGGCCATGCGGCAACTCCGTCTCTGGTCGGGCCTCGCCCCCTCGTGGGAGCCAGGGGCGGCGGCTTAACGGAGCGGACCCGAAGGGTCAACAGTCTGTCAGTGGCCGGGGCTCGACTTCGCGAACTGGGACAATTGCTCCTCTGTGGCGGCCTTCTGGTTCTGCGCCTGCCAGTCCTTGTAAGGCATGCCATAAACGATCACGCGCGCGTCGGGATCGGCGATGGCGATACCCTGGTCCGCCGCGGCCTCGCGATACCAGCGGCTGAGGCAGTTCCGGCAGAACCCGGCCAGATTCATCATATCAATATTCTGCACATCGCTACGCTCACGCAAATGGGCCACCAGCCGGCGAAAGGCGGCGGCCTCCAGCTCGGTGCGCGTCTTGTCGTTGATATCGGGTAGGGGCATGAGCAGACCTCCTTGGATGTCTCCAACATGGCGCTTATTTGTCGTCTTCGCCATAGTGCCGGCTCAGAGACGGCAAGCGGATGATCGGCATGGACGAATGGACCGACGCGACGGCACGTGCAGCGCTGCACAAGATATTCATTGCAGCCGTGGCCGCCGCAGATCCTCGCGTCATGCTGGCCGACCACTTGCCGAAGAAGCCGCGCGGCCGCTGCGTGGTGGTAGGCGCGGGCAAATCCGCTGCGGTGATGGCGGCCGCCCTGGAAGACGCCTGGCCCGATGTCACCCTTTCGGGGGTGGCGGTGACCCGCTACGGTCACGCCGTGCCGACCCGGCACATCGAGGTGATCGAGGCTGGCCATCCGGTGCCCGACGCCAACAGCGAGCGCGGTGCCCGCCGCGTGTTGGCTGCGGTGCAGGGCCTTTCGGCAGACGACCTAGTCATTGCCCTCATTTCGGGCGGCGGCTCGGCCCTAATGGCATTGCCGGCACCAGGGCTGACGCTGGCCGACAAGCAGGCAGTCAACCGGGCATTGTTGGCCAGCGGGGCAACGATCGCGGAGATGAACGCAGTTCGGAAACACCTCTCGGCGATCAAGGGCGGACGACTGGCCGCGGCCGCCGCGCCGGCCAGGCTGGTGACCCTCGCGATCTCCGACGTGCCAGGCGACGATCCCGCGGTGATCGCATCCGGCCCAACGGTGCCCGACCCCACAACTTTCGCCGACGCTCGTGCCATTGTCGCGCGCTTCGGCGTCGTCCTGGCCCCGCACGTCGCCGATCGGCTGGCGCAGGCCGTCGACGAGACCCCCAAGCCCGGTAGTCTGCCGCATGCAAGTTTTCAGATGATTGCAACACCATCAACGTCGCTCGCTGCCGCGGCACGAATGGCCGAGAGCTTGGGCATCGCCCCCTTGATCCTCGGGGATGCCATCGAGGGCGAAAGTCGGGAACTCGGCACGGTTATGGCCGGGATCGCCCGATCGGTGCGCACGCACGGTTTGCCGTTGCGCCCACCGGCAGTGCTGCTCTCGGGCGGGGAGACCACAGTGAGTATTGGTTCCGGCCCGGCCGGGCGTGGCGGACGAAACACCGAATTTCTCCTTGGGCTGGCGCTGGCCATATCCGGTACACCGGGCATCTGGGCCGTCGCCGGCGACACTGACGGCATCGATGGCACCGAAGATGCAGCCGGCGGCTTCGTTCTGCCCGATACCCTGGCTCGCGCCAGGGCAGCAGGGCTTGATCCGCATGCGGTGCTTGCCAGACATGACAGTTATGGTCTGTTTGACATGCTGGACGATCTGCTCCGTACCGGCCCCACGCTGACCAATGTCAACGACATGCGCGCCATCCTGATCGCTTGAACGGACCATTTTCTCGACGTGTGGTTGCCCGGGCGGGCGGATAGTTGCTGATATCGACCACCTTGCGACACCGCACCGCCTGTCGCGTGCTATAGGCGATGCGACAGTCGGAAGAGCGGGGAGCAATATGCCGATACGGACCAAGATCCGCCGCCGGCGGCGCACCAAGATCGTCGCGACCCTAGGCCCCGCCAGTTCAACGCCCGAGGTGCTCTCTAGGCTGTTCCAGGCCGGCGCGGACGTCTTCCGCCTGAACTTCAGCCACGGCACGCACGATGATCACGCGGCTCTCATAGCCTTGATCCGCGACCTTGAATCGCGTTTCGATCGGCCAATCGGCATCCTTGCCGACGTCCAGGGACCGAAGCTGCGCGTTGGGCAGTTCACCGGCGGCCGCATCCAGCTCCAGACCGGGCATGCGTTCCGCCTCGACCTCAGCCCGACACCCGGCGATGCGACACGCGTGCAACTGCCCCATCCGGAGATAATCGCCGCCGCCAGCATCGGCACCACGTTGCTGCTCGACGACGGCAAGCTGCGGCTGCGGGTGGTCCGCAAGCGGGTAGATCACTTGGAGACCGAGGTTACGGTCGGTGGCCCGCTGTCGGACCGCAAGGGGGTCAATGTCCCCGACATCATCCTGCCCATCCCCGCGCTCACGACGAAGGACCGCGCCGACCTAGCCTTCGCGCTGGAGCATGGTGTCGATTACATAGGCTTGTCCTTCGTCCAACGTCCGGAAGACGTCGCCGAGGCGCGCGAGATCGCCGCCGGTCGGGCCTGGATCATGACCAAGGTTGAGAAGCCTCAGGCGCTGGACAACTTGGAGGCGATCATCCGGCTATCCGATGCTGTGATGGTTGCCCGCGGCGACCTTGGCGTTGAATTGCCGCCCGAGGAGGTACCGCTTGCACAGAAACGGATCGTCCGAATGGCGCGGCAGCTCGGCCGCCCGGTCGTCGTCGCCACACAGATGCTGGAAAGTATGATCACCGCACCTTCACCCACACGGGCCGAGGCGTCGGACGTGGCCACGGCCGTGTTCGACGGCGCCGACGCGGTGATGCTGTCGGCCGAGACCGCCGCCGGGCAGTATCCCTACGAGGCGGTGAACATCATGGACCGAATCATCGCTCGGGTGGAGGAGGATTCGGGATGGCGCGCCATCATCGAGACCTCGCGCCCCGCGCCCGAACGCTCGGCAGCTGACGCAATTGCGGCCGCCGCCCGCCAGGTTGCCCATACGATCGACGCGGCGGCGATCTGCGCGTTTACCGCCAGCGGCAGCACGGCGCTCCGTGCCGCTCGGGAGCGGCCGGAGGCGCCGATCCTGGGGCTTACGACCTCGCTGAATACTGCCCGCCGCATGGCACTGGTCTGGGGAGTTCACGCGGTGCTCGCTCCGGAGGTTCATTCAATGACCGAGACGGTCGCCAAGGCCGCCCGCGCTGTCGCTCAGGAAGGCTTCGCCACAGCCGGCACGTCAATCGTGGTTATCGCCGGAGTGCCATTCGGCCAGCCGGGCACGACAAATGCATTGCGGGTGGCGCAAGTGCGCTGAACACAGCACCATAGATATACACCTGCCAGACGTAATTTTCGGCGCACTTCGTCCAACAACCGTCACGTGCAATCTGTCGAGTGTAAGAAACGATTAATTTCTACGGTATCGCTTAAAAACCGCACTAAAATCATAAATGATGCAATTTTTCTATGATTTCGCGCGAATTTCTGGTTGAAAAACTCTCCCAATGGTTGTATTTCAACATCGAACACCGACTCTGGAGATGCTAGTGCGCATTCTTTTGGTAGAAGACGACCTCATTGCAGCGCGCGCAGTCACGATGATGCTAAAGTCGCTCAGCGCTGTGGTCGACCAAACGGACACCGGTGAGGAAGCGATCGAACTCGCCCGCCACTATGATTACGATATCGTGGTGCTGGACCTCATGCTGCCAGATATGGAGGGATATGAAGTTGTTAGGCGCCTTCGATCGGCTCGGATCGACACTCCGGTGCTTATCCTGTCTGGACTGTCGCGCCCCCAAGCAAAGGTGAAAGGGCTAAGCCTCGGCGCCGACGACTTCATCACCAAACCCTTCGATAAGGCCGAATTGCTCGCTCGGATCCACGCCATCATCCGGCGAAGCAAAGGTTTCAGCCACCCGTCGATCGCGGTAGGCCCAATCAAGCTCCTGCTTGACAGCCGTGAGGTGACAATCTCCAACCGTGCCGTTCACCTCACCGGGAAGGAATATTCGATCCTCGAATTGCTGATGCTCCGCAAGAGCATCGTATTGACCAAAGAAATGTTTCTAAATCATCTTTACGGTGGTATGGACGAGCCTGAAGCCAAGATCATCGACGTGTTCATTTGCAAGCTGCGCAAGAAACTGGCCGGATACGGCGCCGAGGACCTGATCGTCACCGTCTGGGGCCGTGGCTACATGATGCGGGACCCTGGCGCACGGGCCACTGCCGACCTTGTTTCGGCCGGCGCGTCGTCAGGTGATCCAGTCTTGGAACAGGCAAATTCGGAGTAAACAGAGGTGGATCGGGAAATCCGGACAGCCCGATAGGTGGATTTCCTACCTGTCAGCGGCGATGTCGCAGCGAATCAGGAGCGAAAGTGGCTGTCAAATCGCTTCCAAACGTCTCTCTTTCGCACTTTTAGTGCAGTTCATTTCGTGGTTGACAGTACGCAGAGGCGGGCGCAGCAGATCGATTTTGGCGCGGCCAAACATCTGCCTCTTGATGGTAATTGCTCACCCCCTCCCTGTTCAGGCTTCCTGGATAATGGGCTTTCCAGCAAGCGCGGCGGATTGGGTGGCAAGGGCGGTCATCGCATGCAGTCTCCCCGTGGCGATGACGCTGGCTGCGGCGGCGTAGACCTTGGCTTCTCACTCGACGCGAAATCCGTTGGTCACCTTGCGGAAGATCACCGAAGGCCGCAGCGCCCGCTCAAAGGCATTGTTGGTATAGGGCAGGTCGCGTCGGGTGACGAAGCGGAACAGGTCATGGCGATCCCGCCGCATCGCGCGGAACAACCGGCGTGCCGCGGCGCGCTTCGGTGTCTGCCCGCACAGCAGGCGGTTCAGGCGTTGTTCGAGATCAGCGCAGTACTGGGCCTGTCAGTGGCGCACGTAATTTCCCCAGATCGGGCGGTTGAAAATTCCCCACTTCGTTGCGTCAAGCGTTTGACGTAGTCGATGTGGGTCTATGCCCGGCAGTAGCCCACCCTTCCTCCGGCGGTCCGGGGGAGAACAGGGGTGGTCAGACTTGGGGAGCTTGTCGTGATCCTGGATCTGC
>Ga0105048_10014780_pt1 | contig 12143 bp, 11 predicted proteins | sample MAT05_FD_78382 | JGI IMG/M metagenome (GOLD analysis project Ga0105048, IMG submission 78382) | Freshwater microbial communities from Lake Fryxell liftoff mats and glacier meltwater in Antarctica - MAT-05 | ecosystem: Environmental > Aquatic > Freshwater > Ice > Liftoff microbial mat | place... | reverse complement strand
CGCGGCGGTCGATGCCGCGCCGCCGCTCGACTCGTCGCCGCCACCGGTGCCCGTCGTGTCGTCGTCGTCGCCACCATCGCTCGATCCGGCACCGCTCGTCGTCGTTTCGTTCGCGCTGCCCGAGCTGCTGCCCGCATCGTCTGCGACGCCGGTGCACAGATCGACACCGACGCACACGACGACTTCCGCCGTCGTGAGGTTGCCGTCGACGTCGGTCGCGTTGACGCGCAGCGTCCACATGCCCTCGGGAATGTTCGTCAGCCCCCAGTCGTGCGGCGGCACGTGATCCTCGAGCGCCTGCCCGGCCTCGACGATCTCGAGCACGACCTCGACGTCGCCGAACTGATCGTCGACGGTCGCGACGACCTGCACGTTCGGATCGACGATCGACAGATCGGCAGGGCTGTCGATCGTGACGACCGGCGGGCCGTCGTCGACGCGCACGCCGACGATGGGGGTGAGATCGGCGGTCGAGTTCTGCTGCCCCGTGGTGCAGCCGATGTGCGTGCAGTTCGCGGCGTTGTCGAGCGCGACGCAGGTGTCGCCGAACTCGACGCCGGCCTGCGAGAACGTGCCCATGATCTGCCCCGACACCCCGACGGGCTCGAGGCCCCAGCCGAAGCCGAGCGCGGTCATCCCGAAGAACGCGAGGCGTCGCAGATCCTCCTGCTGGTTGTCGGGCATGCAGCCCCAGAACATGAAGCTGATGTTCTCGACATCGGTATCGGTGCAATCGGCGAGGCCGATCGATGCAGAACACCCGAGATCCGGGAACAGCTCGCCGTTGTCCGTTTCGCTGCCGAACACGAGCATGTCGTAGTTGCCGACCGCCGGTCGCTCGAAGGTGAAGTGGATGTCGAACGGCACGGTGCCGTGCTTGAACCAGTACATCAGTTCGGCCCGCTGCGCGTCGTCGAGCGCGGGATAGCCGTCGACGGTGCCGGGCATGAACGAGGTGCTCGCGTACGAGTCGAGGCTCGGATCGTTGCCGCTGTTGGTGTTGATCGCCTGCTGCTCGAGGTTCAAAAAGACGGTGCGTTGCGCACTCGCGACCGTGGGCAGGAGCAGGCCGAGCACGGCCACCGAACCCACACCGCATGCACGCAGAAACGTCATGCTCGCGATCGTACGGCCGTACGCGCCCTTACCGCAATGGCGTGCGACACATGTTGGGCACACGCGCCCTTGTGCGGCGGTGTGCGCCGGCTCAGCCCCGATGATCAGGCGACGTTCAGTCGCGCTTGGCCGGTCGGATCGATCTGACCCTTGATGTCGGCCTGCACCGAGATCGTGTGCGTGCACGCGGGTGTCGACGCGAGCGCTGCCTCGGGCACCGCGAGCGAGACGTCGACGCTGTGACGCGCACCGGGATCGACGGTGACGCCGACGTCGACGCGCAGCTCCGCGACGGTCGTCCGCGTCCATCCGGCGGTGAGCCCGCTGCGATCGTCCGCAGCCACGCTCTGCTCCGCGTGCGTGGTGCCGTCCGCGTCGACCCAGTGCCGTGCCGCCTCGACGAGTCGCACGACGAGCGCATCGACGGCCGCCGGCTTGCTGCCGCCGACGATCACGACCGTCACCCCAACGACGTCGCCCGGCGCGACGGCGGCACCTTGCGCGACGACCTCGATCTTCGCGCCCTCGGCACCGAGGCTATCGCGCATCTTCTCGGAGAAAACCATGCGTCCACGCTCCGTCGGCGAAGGCTACCGCGGTGGCGTCGCTTTGACCACGGGCACAGCGGGGTCCCTCGGCGTCGCTGCGCTCTCGGGTGTCTTCGCGCCATCTTCCGCGACGACCGGGGCGACCGGCCGCGGTGGCGGTGGCGGCATCGGCTGCCCGTCGGTGCGCGTCACGACGCCGGCCTCTTCGACGTGACCGAACTGCAGGTTCACGGTCGTCTCGGTCTGCAGCTTCTGTCCGGTGCCGAGCGCCACCTTCGCGCGTGCGCGGTAGATGTGCGGCGCGTGGGCGTCGACGAAGAAGTAGAGCTTGCCTTCGATGACGCCGCTGCGCTCACCGTCGTCGTCGGCGACCACCAGCTTGCCGAGCAGCGATAGCTCCGCGCGCTTGCCCGAGGCCGGATCGTCCGAGATCGCGGTCAGCTCCCACACGACATCTTGCCGCGCGATCTGTCCGCCGAGGAAGAACGTGCACGTGTCCGACCACTTCGCACCGACGGCGACCGGCTCGCTCGGCAAGCGCAGACACCCGAGCCGATGCACCGGGACGAGGCTCTTGCCGAGCGCGGTCTCGGAGAAGCTCGGCGGACCCGGCGAACCGACGATCGTCGCGTCGCCGACCTTCGTCCCGCGCGCGTCGATGCGGTGCGTGCTGGTCACGCCGTCGAAACGCTTCTCGCCCTGCTCGAGGATGCGACCTGTCGGCGGCTCCGCCTCGAACTTGTCGAAGGTGTGTACGAGCGTGCACGAGCGCGCCGCGCCTTCGCCGGTGCACTCGGAGACCTTCACGGTCTCTTCGCGGGCAAAACCCGCTGGGCGATTGACGAGCGGTAGCGTGAGCACGCCGACGGTGAGGATCCGCAGCGGCTTGCTCGGATCGAGATCGATCCACAGGTCGATGCGTTCCCCCGAGCCCGGCGTCGGGGGATCGACCTTCGTCTCCGCCTCTGCATCCAACTTCGGATCGCGAGCTGGATCCGCTTCGGCCGGAATCGACGCTGCCGCGTTCGTCTCCGCCGATCGTTGTGCGAGCGTCGACTCGGACTCGCCTCGACACGCGGACATCGACGCAACGGCGAGCGCGAACGATCGCCAACGTCGCGTGCCGATGCGCGCCGCTTCAAAGCTCATCCGCGGAGAATCGCACGACGTCGCATGACTGCGCGGAACCGAGTTCTGACGGCTTCTTCGGCCCGTCTGGAGCCATCGTGGAGATTTGGTCATGCCCGACCTCGCGGCCCTACCGCCGCAATGTTCGCCCTTGTATGCTCCGCCGCATGGTCCCCATCAGCCGACGCGGCATCGCGCTACCGCTCTCGCTCGTCTTCTTTTCCACGGTCGCAGTTCCGGGCTGCGCGAAGATCGAAGAGCTGATGGGCAAGAAGGACGAAGCCACCGCGAAGACGGAGGAGAAGTCCGACGGCAAGACCGACGAGAAGAAGACGGACGAGAAGAAAGCCGAAGAGGCGAAGAAGGAAGCCGCGCCCGTGCCCGAGCCGATTCCCGTCGCGCCGATGCTGACGGGTCTCGATCAGATGCTCGCGTTCGTCCCCGACGACAAAGCCGAGTTCATGATCGTGCGCGACGCGTCGGTGCTCGCCGAGTATGCCGAGGAGGGCGCAAAATTCATCGAGGGGCCGCTCACCGCACTCGGTGCCGACCCGACCGGTCTGCCGCCGGAGATCGCCCGTGCGAAGGGCGAGTTCGACGGCGTCAAGGGCAAGATGGCCGAGGTCATCACCGCGATCGCAGCGTCAGGCCTGCGCCCGCAGGAAGGTGGAGCGATCATCAAGCAGGGTGGCAAGACACTCGTGGTGTTCGCGGCCGACAAGCCGACCGCGATCGCCGACCTCGCGAAGGCGTTCGGTGGTGCTGCGGACGAGGCGAACAAATGCAAGGCGATCGACGGTCGCGCGGGCTGGAACGTCTGCGGTGAAGATCAGGCGGTGGTCGATGCGTACAAGCCCGCGACCGATCCGGCGCCGGTTCGCAAGGTGCTTGGCGATCGACTGCCGGGTGTGGATCTCGAAGAGGCGAACTTGCTGCTCAGCGTGACCGACGGCGGCAAGCCGATCAGTGCCGCCGTCGCGACGCTGCCCGGTCTCGTGCATGCCGCGGTCGCGATGCCCGAGGGCCCCGAGGTGACGCAGATGAAGGCGGTGTTGCAGCCGGGTGAGGCGAAGACGCTGTCGCACGTGCAGCCGGGGGCCGGCTTCATGTGGATGCGCGTCAATCCGATGATGCTCACCGAGCAGATGACCAAGACGATGGGATCCGAGGTCCCGCCCGAGGTCGTGAGCACGCTCAAGAGCATGACCGGCGAATTCCTCGTGGCCGGCAGCGTCGCGCCGGGCGGTCTGTTCGTCCAGGCCGGCGTCTCCGACACTGCCGCCATCCCGGCGCTGTTCGACAAGGTTCTCGCCGAGAAGGACAAGCTCCCGCCGACGGTCCCCGATCTGAAGGACTCGAAGCTCACCTGGGAGAAGTCGCAGATCCAAGGCGGCGGCGCGACGGTCGACGCGTTCCACGTGTCGCTGACCGGCATCAAGGAGCTCGACGTCGTCAAGGCGTACGCGGGCATCGGCGCCGAGTTCTGGGCGTTCGCGCACAACAACATCGTCACCGTCGCGGTCGGTCCCGACGCGACGACGGTGGGCAAGCTGCTCGAGGGTGGTGACGCCGGCCCGTCGGCGGACGAGCTCGCTTCGCTGCCGCATCAGCTCAGCGAGGCATTCGGTCGCAACGAGGTCAGCTTCGCGGTGCACATGCCGGCCGATGCGATCCAGGGCGCCGCGATGCGCAAGGTCGTGGACGCCGCGCTCAAGGCGTCCACCGAGGTGAAGCCGGCGCAGGTGAACGCGGCGCTCGGATTCCTCGCGCCGCTGTCGAGCGCGACGGCATGGATCGCACAGCCTGGTGGTGTGCCGGTCATCCACATCGCGGTGCAGGGCATCGGCAATCGCTCGACCGACGAAGGCAAGGCGGCGCTCGAAGCTGCGCGCAAGGTCGCGGCCGGTGGTGATCCTGCGGTCGAGTTCGCGTCGCTGGTGTCGAGCTACGGCAGCTCGCCGATGGCGTTCGCGTACCACGCTCGCGCCGGAGATCAGGGGCCGGGCGCGCTGGTCGGCAGCGGCATCGGAGCGCTCGCGGTCGCGGGCGCGATCGGCTACACGGTCGCGAAAGGCACCTCGAACCCGACGCTCGCCGACGACCTCGGCGTGAAGCCGGAAGAGCCGCCGCCGCCGCTCGAGATCCCGACCATTCCCGTCGCGCCGACGCACGAGCCCACCACGCCGAAGAAGCCGGTCACGCCGAAGAAGCCGAAGCCCGATCCGGCGAAGCCCGATCCGGCGAAGCCCGATCCGGCGAAGCCCGATCCGGTGAAGCCCGATCCGGTGAAGCCCGATCCGGCGAAGCCCGATCCGGTGAAGCCCGATCCGAAGCCGGTCGAGCCGGTGAAGCCTGATCCGAAGAAGCCGCCGAAGCCGACCCCGGACCCGAAGAAGCCGGTCGTCGACCCGCGCAAGCCGCGGCCGCGCACGCCCGTGAAGCCCGCCGGCGGCTGAGCGGCGGGTTGTCTGGCGGTGATCGTCCGGGTGCAGAGCCTCACCCTGCGAAAGGGTGAGTCTCTCTGCATGTTGGGTTGACAGGTCCTCAGGCGCGGGCCAGACTCCGCGCGAAGACCCTTACCCTGACGTAAGGTTAGACTCCGCGATGAGCGCCGACGTACCACTGAAGATCGGAGACCTCGCCCGCAAGACGGGCAAGTCGCTCCGTGCCCTCCGCCTGTACGAGGAGCTGGGCCTGTTGCGGGCCGCGAGGTCCACCGGAGGGTTCCGGCTCTACGGCGCCGACCAGGTCGCGCGCGTCTACTGGATAACGAAGCTGCAGGACATGGGCTTCACGCTCCCGCAGATCCAAGGATTGCTCGCGACCGTCGAGTCCGCGGCGAGCGGGCCGGACGCGATGATGAACCTGCGCGAGGTGTTCCGCGGTCGGCTCTCGACGACGCGCGCCCAAGTCGAGCGACTGCTTCAGCTCGAGCGCGACCTCGCGGAGAGCCTCGCGTATCTCGAAGGCTGTCGCGGCTGCACCGAAGAGCACGAGGTCGGCGAGTGTGCCGACTGCGGTTCGGTGCATGCGGATGATCCCACGCCGAGTCTCGTTGCGGGCGTGCACCTGTCGTCGGTGCGCCTGCGCAGCCGTTCCGATGCCCCGGGGGCAACATGACCGTCAAGACACCGATCTATCTCGACTACGCCGCGACGTGCCCTGTGGATCCCAGGGTCGTGGACGTAATGCTGCCGTTTTTCACGCAGATGTACGGCAACGCGGCAAGCCGCACGCACAGCTTCGGCTGGACTGCGGAGCAGGCCGTCGACAACGCGCGCGCCGAACTCGCTCGCACGCTCGGCGCCGATCCCAAGGAGATCACGTGGACGAGCGGCGCGACCGAGTCGAACAACCTCGCGATCAAGGGCGTCGTCGAGTACGTCGCGTCCGGTGATTCCGAGGGCAAGACACGGCCGCACGTGATCACCGTCGTCACCGAGCACAAGGCCGTGCTCGACACGTGCAAGTACCTCGAGCGCCACGGCGCGGACGTGACGTACCTGCCGGTCGACAAAGAGGGCCTCATCACCGCCGACGAGATCGCTGCGGCGATTCGCCCCGAGACGGCGCTCGTGTCGGTGATGTTCGCGAACAACGAGACCGGCGTGATCCAGCCGATGGCAGAGATCGGCAAGGTCTGCCGCGCGCGCTCGGTGCTGTTCCACACCGATGCCACGCAGGCCTTGGGCAAGGTGCCGATCGACGTCGACGCGATGTCGATCGACCTGCTCAGCATGTCGGCGCACAAGATCTATGGGCCCAAGGGCGTCGGTGCGCTCTACGTGCGCCGACGCAAGCCGCGGGTCCGCCTCGCGGCGCAGCTCCACGGCGGCGGCCACGAGCGAGGCAACCGCTCCGGAACGCTCAACGTGCCGTCGATCGTCGGCTTCGGCGAGGCGGTGCGACTCGCTCGCGAGTCGATGGCCGACGAGGCCGCGCGCATCGGAGAGATCCGTGATCATCTGTATCGCCGCATCCTCGACGAGAACGAGCACGTGTTCCTCAACGGCGCCTACGCGCACCTGCTGCCCGGACACCTCAACGTCAGCTTCGCGTACGTCGAGGGCGAGTCGCTGCTGATGGCGCTCAAGGAGATCGCGCTGTCGTCGGGCTCCGCGTGCACCTCGGCGAGCCTCGAGCCGAGCTACGTGCTCAAGGCGATGGGCCTGAACGACGAGCTGGCGCACTCGAGCCTGCGCATGACCCTCGGCCGATTCACGACGCGCGAGGAGGTCGACCACGTCGCCGACTCGCTGCGCCGCAACGTGGCCCGCCTGCGCGAAATGTCTCCACTGTGGGAGATGGTGCAGGACGGCATCGACCTCAACTCGATCCAATGGGCGGCGCACTGACGCCGCAAGGAAAATCATCATGGCGTACAGCGACAAGGTCCTCGACCACTACGAAAATCCCCGCAACGTCGGCAGCCTCGACAAAGCGGACGAAGACGTCGGCACCGGCGTCGTCGGTGCACCCGCGTGCGGCGACGTGATGAAGCTGCAGATCCGCGTCGAGAACGGCGTCATCACCGATGCGCGCTTCAAGACGTACGGATGCGGCTCCGCGATCGCGAGCAGCAGCCTCGTGACCGAGTGGGTCCGCGGCATGCACGTCGATCAGGCGCTCGAGATCAGCAACTCGCAGATCGCCGAGGAGTTGTCGCTGCCGCCCGTGAAGATCCACTGCTCGGTGCTCGCCGAGGACGCGATCAAGGCGGCAATCCGCGACTGGCAGGCGAAGCAGGCGGCGCAACGTCAGGCCGAGCTGCAGCCGCAGGGCGACACCGCGCAGGCTTGAGGAGGACGACGTGAACCACGCGCCCGATATCGCCGCGACGACGGAGCATGCACCGCAGGAGGCCCCCGCGGCCCCGCCGACGGTGATCGTCACGCCGCGCGCATCGAAGGTCATGCGCGCCCAGCTCGTCAAGCGTGGCACGCCGGACGCGGCGATCCGCTTCGGCATCCGCGGCGGCGGCTGCACCGGCTACTCGTACATGTTCCAGTACGAGGACGGTCCTCCGCGCGCGAGCGACACGGTCGTCGATGCGCACGGCGTGCGCGTCTACGTCGACCCCAAGTCGATGCGGCTGGTGAAGGGCACGAGGATCGACTTCGAGACTGGCATGCGCGGCCATGGTTTTCGCTTCGACAACGCCAACGTGTCGAACGCGTGCGGCTGCGGCGAGTCCGTCACCTTCTGATTCGCGGTGGTGATCCGCCCGATGGACGCGCCCAGTCACTTCGTCGTGCTCGGCCTCGAGCCGAGCTTCGACATCGATGCGGCGGCGCTCGAGCGCAACTATCTCGGGGCGCAGCAGCGACATCATCCCGATCGCTTCGCCGCTGGATCGGTCGCTGAGCGTCGTGCGGCGATGGAGACGAGCGCCGGCCTCAACGAGGGGTATCGGGTGTTGCGTGATCCGGTGCGCCGCGCGGAGTACCTGTGCAAGCTCGGCGGCATCGACCTCGACGTGACGGGCGATGGCGGTGCGCCGGCGATGTCGCAGGCGTTCCTCATCGAGATGATCGAGCGGCGTGAGGCCCTCGCACAGACGCGCGAGCATGGTGCGGTCGCCCTCGATGCCCTGCGCGAGCGCGTCGAGCTCGAGCGCGAGCAGACGCTCGATCGTGCTGCAGCGGCGCTGCGCCTCGGCAAGATCCGCGACGCGGCGACTGGGTTGGTCGAGCTGCGCTACCTCGCGCGCATCCTCGACGAGATCGACGGCGGTGCCTGATGGCCGACGAGGACGACGACCTGTTCTCACCCGGAGCGCTGTTCCAGATCGAGGAGCCCGTGCGCGAGCGTGCGGGCACGCGTGCTGCGGGTCGCGGTATCGGCATCGATCTCGGCACGACGCACAGCCTCGTCGCGATCGCACCCTCCGGTGCGGCGCCGCGCGTGCTCGAGATCGACGGTAGTGCGCTCTTGCCCTCGGTCGTCGACTATCGCGACCCAAGTCGCACGGTCGTTGGACGCGACGCGCGCGCACACCAGGTGGAAGCGCCGGATCGCGTCGTGTCGAGCGTGAAGCGGTTCATGGGCCGCGCCCCTGCGGACATCGACTTCACCCACCCGTATCGGCTCGACGGCGATGACGTGCTGCGGTTCGACGTCGGCGGCCGCAAGGTCACGCCGATGGAGGTGTCCGCGGAGATCCTCGCGGTGCTCCGTGCTCGCGCCGAGAAAGAGCTCGGTGGTCCGGTCGGTGGCGCCGTGATCACCGTGCCGGCCTACTTCGACGACGCACAGCGGCAGGCGACGAAGGACGCGGGCCGCATCGCGGGCCTCGAGGTCTATCGTTTGCTCGCGGAGCCGACCGCGGCTGCACTCGCGTACGGGCTCGACCGTGGTGATCGCGGCAGCTTCGCGGTGTTCGATCTCGGCGGAGGCACGTTCGACATCAGCGTGCTGCGATTGCACGAGGGCGTGTTCCAGGTGCTCGCGACCGGCGGTGACTCGGCGCTCGGCGGTGACGACTTCGATCGCGCGATCGCAGCGCACCTGCTCGGCGTCGCGGGCATCGCGACCCCGGACGCTCGTCAGCACGCCGAGGCGATGCACGCCGCACGTGCAGCGAAAGAGGCGCTGTCGGACGCGGAGACGGTCGGTATCGATCTGGCGCGTTCGGGCCTACGCGCGCATCAGCTCACCCGCGGGGTGATCGACGAGATCATGGATCCGATCGCGCGGCGCAGCCTCGCGCCGTGTCGACGTGCGCTCACCGACGCGGGCGTCGATGTGCGCGCGCTCGACGGCGTCGTGCTCGTCGGCGGCTCGACGCGTGTGCCGCTGGTGCGCAGGCTGGTCATGCAGCTGTTCCGCCGCGAGCCGCTCTCGGGCATCGATCCCGATCAGGTCGTCGCCCACGGCGCGGCAATCCAGGCCGACGTGCTGTCCGGCTCGGCGCGACCCGGCGTGACGCTGCTCGACGTCGTGCCGCTGTCGCTCGGTCTCGAGACGATGGGTGGCATCGTCGAGAAGATCATCCCGCGCAACGCGACGATCCCGATCGCCGCGCGCCAGGTGTTCACGAACTACAGTGAGCAGCAGACCGGCATGGTCGTGCACGTCGTGCAGGGCGAGCGCGAGATGGTCGCCGACTGTCGCTCGCTCGCGCGCTTCGAGCTCGAGGGCATCCCGCGGCTGCCGCCGTCGATGGCCCGCGTCGAGATCACGTTCCAGCTCGACGCGGACGCGCTGCTCACCGTCACCGCGCGCGAGCTGATGACGGGCGTGAAGCAGACGGTCGAGGTCAAGCCGACGCACGGGCTCTCCGAGGACGAGATCGACGCGCTCGTGATGGAGAGCCTCGATCACGCCGACACGGACTTCGAGGCGCGCAACCTCGCCGAGGCGCGCGTCGAGCTCGGTCGCGTCGCGCTCGCGATTCGCACCGCGCTCGCCGAGTCGGGCGAGCTCCCAGGTTTGTTGCCCGACGACGAGCGCGCCGCGATCGTGGCGGTCTTGGCCGAAGCCGACGCCGCGCTCGGGCCGACGGGGCCCACCGCCGCAAAGCCGGTCAACGCGGTGCGCGAGCGGCTCGAGGCCGCGAGCGAGCCGTTCGCGCGCCGACGCATGGAATCGGCGCTGCAGTCCGGCATGGCCGGCCGCACGGTCGAGTCGATCGAGTCCGCGATCGACCAGGACGAGGCGCTCGATCCGAAGCGCGGTGGCCACAGCGCGAGCACCATCGAGCCGGCGAGCTAACGAGGCGACAAGGGATGCCAAAGATCATCTTCATCGATCCGACCGGGACCCGCACCGAGGTCCTCGTGCCCGCGGGCTCCGACGACCTGCTCGCGATCGCCGAGGAGCACGGCGTGAAGATGGGCAGCGCGTGCGGAGGCGTGTGCGCCTGCTCGTCGTGCCACGTCTACGTTCGCGAGGGCCGGCAGAGCCTGCCCGAGATGACCGAGATGGAAGAGGACCGCCTCGACATGGGTTTCGACGTGCGTCCGTACAGTCGCCTCGGCTGTCAGTGCAAGGTCGGCAGCGAGGATCTCGTCGTCGAGATCACGCAGGAGTCGCTGCAGGTGTGGTTCAACGAGCACCCCGAGCTCCGGCCGGTCCCCTGACGGGTCCACCGAGCTCGTCGTGGCGGAAGCACGCGACCTCGTGATCGTTCACGAGACCCGCCGCCTGCATGTACGCGTAGCAGATCGTCGAGCCGACGAACTTGAAGCCGAGCTTGCCGAGCGCCTTGCTCATCGCATCGGACTCCGTGCTCGTCGCGGGCACGTGCTTCATCGACGGCCACGCGTTGGGCTTGGTCGCGCCGTCGGTGAACTGCCAGATCCAGCGGTCGAACGAGCCATGCTCCTCGGCGACGCACAGGAATGCCTTCGCGTTGCCGACACACGCCTCGATCTTCTGGCGATTGCGCACGATGCCGGCGTCGCCCATGAGTCGCTCGACGCTGCGGCTGTTGAACCTCGCGACCTTCGCCGGATCGAACTCCGCGAACGCCCGGCGGAACCCATCGCGCTTGCCGAGCACGATCGCCCAGCTCAGGCCGGCCTGGAACGCGTCGAGCACCATGAACTCGAAGTGCTTGCGATCGTCGTGCACCGGCACGCCCCACTCGGTGTCGTGGTACGCGACCATCAACGGTCGTCGCGTGAGGTCGCTACCCGTCGACCAACCGCAGCGGCCGCGTTCGTCCATGCCCGGATGATGCCCGAAACTGCGCGGGAACCGAGCGGCGGCTTCGGCAAGTCGGCTCACATACCGGCTGCGACCGCGCTCGTAGCCGCGACCGCGCGCGCGACATCGACGGCGAACTCGTCGTCGAGATCGTCGACCACGTCCGGCCCGCCCTTGCAGTGATAGTGGCTGTTGCGCAGATCCGCCGTGTCGGTCAGCAGCACCGCCGGATAGCCCACCGCCCACAGCGATGCGTGGTCGGAGCGACGGGTGTCCGCGTACGGATCGCTCAGCTCCATGCCGGCGGGGACGTCGAGCAGCGTCGTGTTGAGTGCGATGCGATCGGCCTGTGCGATGAGATCGACCGCCGCCGTCTCGGCACTCGCGTTCGTCACGACCATGATGAAGTCCGCACGACGATCGTTGGCGACGATGTCGGCCGCCGCGTCGGGAAACAGATCGTAGATCGGTGCGGGGATCGTCTGCGTCATCGGCTCGGACGACGCGAAGCCGATCATGTCGAAGTTGAAGTTCACGACGATGTCGATGCCGCGCCCCTCGATCGACGCCGCGAACGCATCGGACCCGCGCAGACTCACCTCTTCTTCGTCCCAGCAGGCGATCATGACGGTACGCGTCAGGTCGGCGAGAGCGAGCACGCGTCCGACCTCGAGCGCGGACGCGACCCCGGTCGCGTTGTCG
>Ga0105048_10014779_pt1 | contig 12143 bp, 10 predicted proteins | sample MAT05_FD_78382 | JGI IMG/M metagenome (GOLD analysis project Ga0105048, IMG submission 78382) | Freshwater microbial communities from Lake Fryxell liftoff mats and glacier meltwater in Antarctica - MAT-05 | ecosystem: Environmental > Aquatic > Freshwater > Ice > Liftoff microbial mat | place... | reverse complement strand
GCATGGATGCCCGTGGATTTTTGGGCTTGTTTAGCAAAAGGCAGGTATTGGGCTACAAAATCTTTAGGTAACATGAGGGGATCTGGGTTTGAAAGTGTCTACAAAGAAAATGGTATAGCGATTAATTTGCAATAAAATTCAAGGTAATTCTTCGTTTCCTTACCTGCCATTGATTGAATAAATTCCGCATTTGGATGAAAATAGCCAAAGCAAATGCCTAGCGCATTCAACCTTTGGGACAAATATTTGTCATAGGCTGCGTTTTAGGGGCGTGTTAAAAGAGCGCCTTTTATTTCGCCTGCTTCCTAATGCATTTCTTTCACTTTTTCTCACTTCTATTTCGATCCTATGCTACGCCTCGTTACCTTCCTTTTCTTAGGAATTTTCTGCACTTTATTAGTCCTTGGCAACAAAAATGGCCGTGCCTCTCAAGCCCAAAGAGGCAACACTGGTGCTCCTGGCGATGAAACCCAAAGCGGCCAACCCAAAACGTGCATCAATTGTCACGGCCAGGGCCCAATCTTAGCCAGCTTAGCTCTTAGCGTTTTGGACAGTGCCAACAACCCCGTTACCCAATATTTACCGGGCAAAAATTATACGGCACGAGTCACGATCACCGCTTCCGGAGCTGGGTTGAATGGCTACGGCTTTCAGATGATTGGTCTCCGAGATAGCGACAACACTGATCTCGACGGATTCACCGATGTAAACCCAAACAACTACAAGCTCGCAAGCATTCCAGAAGGACGCACGTACGCCGAACACAGCAATATTTCTACCTCCAACCTTTTTAACGTGACCTGGACTGCACCCCCTACAGGCACAGGCAGCATAACTTTATATGCTGCGGGTAACGGAGTGAATTCCAACGGTACCTCCAGTGGCGATGGCTCAGGGTTTAACTCGCTCAAACTCACAGAATCCAGTACCTTTACAAACGAGATTGCAGAACATTTGCCTAAATTGACCGTCTTCCCAAATCCATTACAAGACCAATCTACGGTGCATCTGGAAAGTCTTGAAGCAGGTGAATATCAAGTAACGGCCTTCGATCTTTCCGGGAAAAGCGTGTGGATTACCCAACAAAATCTGATTCTGGGAAAAACCAGCTTTTATATACCAAGCGCTGCCTGGCTGCCTGGCATCTATTTTATCCGGCTCGAAAAGGGCAATCAGGCTACAAGCGTTAAAGTTCTAAAACTTTAACATTCAATACATTGGTTGGGTGTTAAGTCGGGGTTAACTTCGTGTTTACAATAGAAACCTTTTTTGGCAGTTACTTTGTAACCTTTTAACGTTCAAAACTGAATACGTTCGCAATCACGAACAAATTAACAAACCTGCTTCAAAATGAAGAATCTGATTTTCCTGCTGTTCCTAGCCCCAGCTTTTGCTTTTGCCAACAACACACAAGGTACTCCTGCGCTGGAAGCCATTTCAACTGCCTTAGGTGCTGGTGACGTGGACGTAATTTCAAAATACTTTGCCGACAATGTGGAAATTTCCATTCAGGACAAAGAGCAAGTGTACGCCAAATCCAAAGCTGCTGAAGTACTGAAAGGTTTTTTCGACAGCAATAAACCAAAAGCTTTTGCTCAGGTACATAAAGGCCAGAGTCGCGAAAACAGTGATCAATATTGTATCGGCAACTTAAGCGCAACATCAGGCACTTACCGCGTTTACCTTTACCTTAAAGTAAATGGCACAAACATCAGCATCCAAGAGATGCGTTTCGACAAAGAATAAAAAGGGTATTACCTCCTTAACTCCTCAGACGGCTTCGGACTTTTAGTTCGGAGCCGTTTTTTTTGTGTCTAATTTTTGAATAATCAATTGCTTTCCAATAAGATGTCGCAGGTGATCCGGGTGCATTTAGCCTTTGCTGGAGGACATGCGATTGGCAGTTACCAGCTTTTAATTGATTTTTGGTTATCAGATTGTTCTAGTAGTTGAGTCCCGTTTTTTAAGGTCGTACTCCGAACAAAACCGCGAGGATTGTCTGAAGCATATTCAATTTTTTGAACTGCATTGCCATTAAATCTGAGCACAATAGGCTTTGGAACAAATTGATATAACATGCGGGACAATGCAAAAACCTCAGCTGGACGAATCGTCCGTATTCCCTCTTTTGGGTTCTCCGTCAGCGGCCCGGATCCTTTGCTTTTTTTCTTGCGGCGGGTCATATCCGTAATCGAACTATCATCATCAAAATATTTCATTTCAACCAACGCCAGACTTTTCCCTTTTACCTCAAAAAACAAATCTGAAAAGTCATTTTCCTTGTTGCCTGATTTTGGCGAATTGACCCTGACAACGAGCGTTGGATTCGTTTGAGTGCCGTTGAAATTTTGAAAATCCCAGGAATATACCCCTATTTTGATCTCTTTCCCGAGTTTATCAAGGTTAATGACGCGTTGACCTTTCGGCCTTTTGAAAAAGACGACCCGGATTTCATCTACAAAAGCCATTGCAAAACTATCTACGCTGCCCTCGCTTTTTGGGTCAGTACAATCGCAAAACCACTGCACATTCGTGTTTTGAAAAAGGGTGTCGTGTGCACAAATATCGAATCTATAAAAGCCCTCGGACGACCACTTAAGTTCGGGCGGTGTACTGGGCCGATCCTTTATGCTACTGTAGACCAAGCCAGCATTGCTAAAAAATGTGCGTTCACTGCACCCAATTAAACCAATGGCAATGCAGTACAGTACGAAGAGAAAGCGGGTTTTCATTGTGGATCGTTGTTGAGGAGTTTATGAAATTCGTTGTATTGAAAACTGCCGAATACTACGGGCACACATTTAGAAAGTGAAACATGCCTGGAATATCCAAGTAATCGGTGCAAAACATCTTGAATATCACAGTTTGGGCATTGTCCCAGCAGGCCAACCCCAAGATTGGAGCCGTTAATATTGCGCAGTGAAATAGAGCTCAAGGCACGATTGTAAAAGGCCTCTTCCATGTTTTGCTGCGGGATACCGCTGAACAAAAGCTCCTTCGAAAGCTGGTAACCTGCCTGTACATTTCCGGTAAATCGATCGTAGGCGTATTCAACAAACTGGCCTTCAAACCAGGGGTTTTTGCGCGACAATTGATTGCCGAACGCATCCAAACCGTAGGCCAGGTATCCTCCACCAGTCCAATATCGGTCGAAAGCATCTCCTGCGAATCGATCAAAAGGCAAAAATCCGTCGTTGTAATAACCAATCAAAAACTGATCAATATTGAATCCAATATGGCCTAATTGCTGATTTCGTCCATGATTATTGACCAAAAAACTGGTGCCATAAGAAACCGCACCGTCGAAATTGTGCCGGATAGTGGTTGCACTCATTTGATTGAATGTGCGGATATATTTTTCACGGCCATGGCCGCTCCAGTTGTATCCACCCACGACATAAAATGAAGACACCACATCCAATTGGCCGAACCGATTGGCATAGGCAATGACCGAGGTTCCAGGGCCTTTGGAGTAATAGTTGACAGTTACTTGGCCACCTGGTAAGATATTCAGCTTACCATTTTGAATGTTTCTGGATACTCCGGCGGCGGCACTCAGGTTGTAAAAGGACGAGCGTTTGCCGCCGATTCCAAGGCTCAATTTGACTGCCACGCTGAGATTGAATTTTTCTCCATCACGAAATATTTGGGCAGCTGCGTCGCGGGACAAAATCGACAAGCAAAAAAAGGTGATTATTAGGCATTTAGGTTTGAAGGGAGTCATAAACATTGGTATTCAGTAAAGGGTTTTGTGTAAAATGCTGGTCAAAAGTAGGGATGTAATTCACGGAGTCTGACCAAAAGGATAGCGAAAAACTGCTTTTTGATTGTTTTTTGATTGCAAATTAATTGGAGGGGCTGGTTGTGTCTAGCTGGCGCAAGGCTCCAGCTTTGTGTCCACTATCCCCGTCGGCTCTGCCGACCAAAAAAAACAAAACCCCAACCGACTTGCATTTTCCGAAAAAATCCACGAAATTTGTATGAACCAATTTTCAATACCAAATGAGTGCTAAATACAAAATACGTGATCAACACGGTTTAAACTTCCTAACCTGTACCGTTTGCGGCTGGGTTGATATCTTCAATCGAGCGGAGTACCGCGACATTATTTTAGAAAATTGGAAATATTGCGCTGAGCACAAGGGCTTACAAATTTGGGGTTACGTCATCATGTCTAATCATATTCATATGATTGTCAACACGAAAACGCCATATAAACTCGAAGCAGTCATGCGCGACTTTAAGGCGTACAGTGCCCGGCGTATTATTGACCGGCTTCTAGATAAAGCAAACCATGAAAGCCGGCGAGAATGGCTACTGTACATGTTGCGATATTTTGCACATCATCACAAAGGAGCGCAGCAACATCAGATTTGGCAACCTGATAACCACCCAATCGAATTGTATTCTGAAAAAGTGACGATCCAGAAACTGAGATACATCCATGCTAATCCTTTGCGAGCAAAAATGGTACTAAAACCTGAAGATTGGATTTACAGCAGCGCCAGTAATTATGCTGAAGGTCAGGGTGTTTATGATGTAAAACTGCTGTGGACTTCTTTTGAGGAAGATGGCTGGTTTTTTGGGGATGTGGATTTTCCGAGTATGGATTGAGGGGGTATACTTTGGTATTTTGGGTCGGCAGAGCCAACGAGAATAGTGGACACAAGGCTGGAGCCTTGCGCCAGTAGGTGTCTTGCGTCAGCAAATGCCATGTATTACCATGTCTGCCGTTTTTGATAAGTTTTCTCGATAGGTAAGTAGTGTGCGTACGCTGTCGCAAGCCACGCTGGCGCAAGGCTCCAGCCTTGTGTCTAGCTGGCGCAAGGCTCCAGCCTTGTGTCCACCATCCCCGTCGGCTCTGCCGACCAAAAACAACCAAAAACAATCAATCTCTACTCATTTTCCCAAAACCACTACGCTCATGCTCCGCAAATCCTCCACCAATACCGTTTTAAAAGGCTCTAAAAAGCACAGCCCATGCTGCCGAATCAAATTGTCCAACGCCACTCGGGTTATTAAAAAGCGCTCGGTGCCATCAGGCAGATAAAACCTGCCATTGCCTAAGGGAATAATTTTATCGGCTAAACCTACATCAGTGGCAGCCCGAATAAAGAGCGATCCTCCGGGTCGGAGCACGCGGATCATTTCGCCAAACATCTGCTCAAAGTGTTGCTCGGTTTCGGCAAAATGCAGGACAGCGCTGCTAATAATGTGATTGAAAAAAGCAGTCGGGTAAGGTAGCGATTCAACAGGAGCCACTTGAAAGCTGTCCTCCGAAAGGCCCGGGTAGGCATTTTTTAAGGCTTCAATGGCTAAAGGATCACGATCCGTCCCGTATACCCTATATCCTTGTTGTACAAACCATTCCAGGTTGCGGCCGCCTCCGGCACCAGCGTCAAGGATTATGTCCGATGGCTCGTAGCGGCCTTTTATGATCTGGTCTAGCAGATAAATGTCTGTGTTGCCCGGCAGTTTACTCATCTCTTTTTGAGGCGAATTTAAAGGCTTACACGGACTACTTTTTCCTGGGCAGCTTTTCTATTCCAGATCTGTCACCGTATCCACCTGCGCATGCACCGGTTTCTGATTGTAAAAAACAAAAAGGGCAATCAAAAGCACGCCAAAAAACACAGCTATTAAGGCAAAATAAATATTAAAAGGTTTTTCAGCCGTTAATGCAATACGAACCAGGATAGTAGAAATGACAAAACCTGCGTTTCTAAAAATGATGTCATAGGTGCCAGAATAAATAAAGGACAAGATGAGCAGGAAGACATCTACAAAGATCATTACGTTAAAAAACTCCTTGTAAAACACAGTGTTAGGATTAGGAAAATGTCCCCCGTGCATACTTACATCATACAATTGGTTCAGCCAACCAGTAAGACTGACCACTGAAAGGGCAAGCAGGAGCAGGCTCAGCACTACAGCAGCCGTCTTTTTGATTCGAATAAACCTGGTGCGTCTTGAGGACGGTTTTAATTGCGGTTTTTGGGTTTTTGCAAACAATCGATAATACACGATGGTTAGAAAAAACAGAACCAACGCTCCTGCAAGGTCCAATCCAATGGTTTTCAAAAAATCAAACGTATAGATCTCGGGCTTATCTAAATCATAATCTGCAATATCGTGGAAGAAACTGCGAATGGTAATCAAGGTGATAATTTCATACTGTTTTCCGATAAAGTTGGTGATACTTTTGGGCAAAATAACCACCAGCATCAGCACCTCATAAAATAAAATGATGCTAAAAGGGGTGTATATGGCTTTCAAATAATTAGCTTGAAGCTCGAGTATACTTGCAAGCCCCCAAAAGTCGTGTTTGACTAAAAAAATCAGCAGCAGATGCAGTGCAAATCCAAACAATGCAAATCCAATGATCCAACGTTCAACCCGTGCGATATTTTGCGCTTTGAACAAAATATCATACCACCCACTTAACGGAATATGCATGATGGATAGACGGCTTTCTTTTTCCATGGCAGTTAAATTATTTGTAGCGTTCCTCCATCAAAATAATATGAGGCAGGGTCATGCAGGCTATTAGAATCAGGAAAAGACTGAGAAATGAGGCATTTGGGAACAAAAAAGACTGGCCAAACATCAATCCCAGAAGTCCAAAAATCGCCAATAGAGTATATGGCGCAGCCTGGTAATAATAATTAGTCAGGGTGAAAGTGGGCCATTGATGGCGAAAAAACAATATCTGATCAAGTAGAGAACTTAAGGAGTGCCACAACGTGAAATAAAGTGTAAACCCAACCCAGAGTGGCGTGTTGTAAAACATGAAAGCTAAAACAGAGAGCTTAAGCAATTCACTAAGTAACAAAGATTGATTTATCTGACGAGAAAGTCGAATTCCGAAAAGGAGTGCAATATTGAATAGCATTACAAACCATTGAATATTGGCCATGGTTGAATCAGACCAGGCAGGCAGATCACCAATCATTTGCCGGACAATATTTTGCGCTTCATCCCAATGCCAAAGCACAGCACCCCCAATCGTAAAAGCACCAAATGAGACATTCAAAACGGGTCTTATTCCAGAGACAACGGGTAAAGATTGCCAATTCGACTGGCCAAAGTGATATGCAGAAATAACCAAAAAAATGACCAAGGCCAGCAGAGGGGCTACGAACCAAACGGCTAGATAACCCAATACGGCGACCAAATAAAAGCAAAAGAACTTGAACACCATTTTTTTGCCTAATTCAGGGCCATGCAAGTGCCGGAAAAGCAAAAAATCGGTAGCTCCATGTGGAAGTCCAATGAGCAATACTAACACGCCTAACAAAGGATACTGTATTTTTTGCAAAAACTCAAACCAATACATACCCACGACTCCGAACAAAAGCGTCATCATCACAATGGGAACAAAAATATTTATGTTGCGAAAATCAACCATGACTTACAATGCTTGTGGATACGAAATCGGCGCTCCCTTACTGGTAGAAAGTGAAAAAAAATAGGGGCTAATAGCAAATCAATCACTATTAGCCCCGAAGCATCATTTTGATAGAAAAAATAAGCTTCGTTACGCGAGGAACTAAGCGTTGCTGCGCGAAGAACTTACAGCCAGGCTATAAATAACCAAGCCGAAGCCAATCTTATTTACAGCATCACCGATGTTATAGATAAGATCCATGTTACGCACATCAATCACGCCGCGCAACCAACCATCTGTCTCGATGGCCATGTAGCCAATTGGATAAATAGCCCAACCAACTAAAACGAACCAAGACAGTGCCTTGAAAGCAGCTTGTAGTTTTGGATCGTTAGAATTGCCAGCGAGCTTGCGGGCAGAACCCAACCATACCTCATACACAATACCTGCGTAACCAATCGTGGAGATAATACCCCAGATTACGCTGTTGGAGCGGAAGGCTGTTTCGCCAAGGTAACCAGCTACCAGCATCAACATTGAGTAACCGATCATCTTCCAAAGCAACTCGATTTTAGCACCAAAAGCTTTGAGGATGAGGTAAAACTCTACACACATGAGCGGAACAGTCAGGATCCAGTCAATGTAACGGAATTGAGTGGGCGATTGACCGGTAGTCAACCACACATCACGCATGTAGAAATAGTGTACAGAGGCAATCATGGTGATTATGCCTGCGATAAGTAAAGAGGTCTTCCATTTGCCTTCAACTTGCGAGCGCTCGAAGAAGAAGAAGACAGAAGCAGCGAACATGGCCATGTAGCCAATAAAGAATGTAAAACCAACATAATCGTTGGCTGCAAGGCCCGTAAATAGAAGTACCGGGTGTGTGAAGAGAGACTCCATAAAAGAAAGTTTGGTTAACCGTTGAACATTCAACATGCAAATAAACAGGAAGTATCCCGAGTAGTTCAACTTTTGTTTAAGTTTTTTTTGGTTTTTATTTTAAAAACTTAAACAAGACTAAAAACTGTCCTTACTTGAAACATTCAATGCCTTTTCCACCTTAAGCTACACCCTTGAATCAGGCGCGGGTAGATTCCTAACCCACAGAATTGTTATAATAAAAACAGCCTGCCCAAAGATGAACACCCGTTTTGGGGTGAATCATCTTTGGGCAGGCTGTAAATGAAGCCCGGAATACTTATGAATTTTCTACACTTAGTAACTAGGAAGCCGAAGCAATTTCAAAGCCCAGACTTTATCCTCCTGCATGATCCTCAACCAATATACTCCTGTAGGGATTTCTTCGATAGTGATCGTACAGCGTTCAGTGCCGGCTGAATATTTGACCAGACTCCATTGCTGTCCAAGTTCGTTTTCCAGCGAAATTGCAAAAGCGGTTGCCATGGGTTGCGGAAAATCGATCTGTATATTGTTCCGGAAAGGATTAGGATACACCAGACCTTTAAAACCAGGCTGATCAAAAATACCGGAAAATAAAAACTGAAGGGTATCCTGTGTCGTTTGGGCCGGGCAGCCGACCATATCTGAGGTCGTCAGTGAAACCACATACAAGCTCAGTCCAACATAATGATGCTTCGGATTTTGCTCCGTTGAAGTATTGCCATCACCAAAATTCCAGAGATAGGTGTCAGCACTGAGGTCATTCGGCATAAAAGACCAGGTTGAAGTGCTGTCTATCTGCGAGGTGCTGAAAGTGGCATCGGTGGGGGTTGTCACTGTTATATTTACGGTTTTTTTGGTGAAACAACCATATTTATCAGTTACAAGCAGGGCATGCATACCGTCCTGAGTGAATGTATTCACAGAAGTATCCGGCCCGGGCTGCCAATTATAGTCATATTGCATGCCATTGAGCGCGGCCGCATCAAAAGTGGTTCCGGTACAAAGCAGGGTATCTGTTGGCAGATAAATCATTGGCGCACTGACTCCTTCCACCGCTAAAGTCGAATCGATCCAACCCAAGCGCTGCACCAGATAGGATTTCAGGCTGCCAATATGCTCCGGATAGGTCAAGGTGCCCAATGTACTCCAGACCCTGAAATTACGTTCCTGTCCTTCGTCTATTTGAGCTACCAAAGAGTCAATTACGCCCATGAATGCCGCTGTTTGCAGCGTGTTTTGCCGCAACATAGTCCAGCGACAAGCCAACTGTTTACGGTAGGTGGAATCCTGCCACATCCGCGACCACCAGAATGGGAAAGGCCAATATGGGTGGGTAATTTCCCATACCCATCCTTCGGCACTAGCAGGATACTCATAAGACATGGCCCGGTCATAATCCCAAGGCGGACCACATTTTAGTTTGCCGCCATCCGTATCTTTTTCTTTGTAGAGGTAAGTACTGCGGCCGTAACTGTCATAGTTGACACTAAATTCGTTAACGATCAGGAAGTCTATAAATGCGTCTACATCAAGGTATTGTCGATATCCTGTGTCTTGATCGGCAAAACCTGGAGCTAATAGCGCATTTTCCATACTGTCCACATAAGCGCGGATGTAATCGCGCTGTTGGGGTTGAATATTTTCGCTTTTGGGGTAAACGTGTTTGAATTCCACGGCAAATGGGCAGGTTGCTGAATTGCTGGGCAGATTAGGCGAGTTCCAATCTCCAGGCACGTTGTTGATGTTCATTTCAATGATGTAGCCACCGCTCAGATCCACGCCAATCGTGTCTTTGGAGGAAAGTTTAGCAATATCTACCCGATTGGCATCTCTTTTTACAATTTCTGTCAGCACATACAGACCAATATAATCTCCATCCAAAATGATTTCGCAGGGGCGGGTTCTGGGCGCATATCCACCCATTCTGCGGGCCATTTCATAGGTAATTGAGTTTTTAAGCAGGGTATTATCCAGATATTCGGCCTTAAAAATCCAGTCGCTTTCTCTCGGCATACCCAGAATGCTGGTGTCGATATCATTTCCAAGGGTATCAATGAGTTCAAAAGCATAGTTCTTCTTGGGGTAATAAGGGCCAGTATATCCTTGCCACTCTGTCATAATCAAGCCTTCATAGGCGTAATTGGTCTGGTTAGGATCATTGCGGACACCAGAACCATTATCAATGATCTGCATCAAAACCGGAACCTTAGGCTCATCGCCAATAGGATCATTGATGGTCGTAAATTTAACGATCGGCAAATCGCTACTGTAAAAAATGAAGGGTTTTGCGGGGTTATTACCAAAACTAATGTCCCAATCGATCAAAAAACCTGCGTCAGCAAAAGCATAAGTATCGTGCAAAATCAAGGTCCAAATGCCATTAGGATCTTGGCCCTTGTTCATATTTCCCAAAACACCCATGCTCTGGTAGGTTCCGGTGAAAGGGGCTGATCCTGCCGACAGCGAAGTTCCGCTTCCCTCCAGACAGGTATTTGTAAAATTCTGCCCCGCCCCGCCCACTCCACCAAAAAGCATAATCACGGTGCCGTTGGGCGCCTGTAATTTCACAGTCATGTCTTCCGTGTAGGTATGCGTCATATTGATACAAACCCGCTCGAAGCCAAAAGTGGTATCAATAAGTCCTTGTAAGCCGCTGACGGGAATATCAAAAGTAACGATTGTGCCATCATCAGGAATGGGCTGATTGACAGTACTCGAAAAGGTTTGTGCCGAAATCGACAGGGAAATAAGGAGGAGTAAACAAGACAATAGCAATTTGTGCATCATAAAAAAGCGTTGAGACGGTAACTTTTCGCGCCACGCAAGCGCATGAAAACAATTAAAAAAAACCGATAAGCAACGAAGAGAGAAAGACAAAATAAGACTGCTAAAATTGCAGTTTTATCTCAACCCGTTCCTTAATTTAACGAAGATTAGCGTACCTCTAAAATACAAAGGAAGTGAACCCTTAGGATTTGGACTTGTTTTTAGCGGCCAACAATTGCTTTTCAATAAATCTACGTCTAAGTAAGCGAAAAACCACGACTTTTGCACAAAGTTGGATTGTGCTAAATGGACGACCAACAATCAAACCCAGATTATTTACCTGCTTACAAGTTACAACAACTATGAAAAAAATTACTCTGCTACTCTGCTTCTCCGCACTCTTACTCGGCAAAGCTGAAGCCCAAAAAGGCGTCCGATTTGGCTTTCAAGCTAGTCCATCATGGTCTTGGTTGCGTACCAACGACCGAAAAATCGAAGGAATTAGTTCCAACTGGGGGGTCAAACTAGGCGCCCTCGGCGAGTACTACTTCGCAGATAATTATGCGCTCACCACGGGGCTTGGCTTTGGCTTTAATCAAGGTGGCAGCCTTCAGAATGGCTATTCGCGCTGGAAACCTTGGGATCAATCAGATTTGAGCGATATTCCATCTGATACCTTCAGCATTGATACTAAACTTCACTACCGCATCAATTATGTGGAAATTCCTTTAGGCCTGAAAATGCGGGGCGGCTCTAATGAAGATGCGCGCTTCAAGTTTTACGCCGAACTGCCCATATTTACCCTTGGCTTTGTTACCAAAGGAATTGGAGACATCAGGGGCACCAATACCCAAAACCTAGAGGATATTGATATCCGAGATGAGGTGAAGGGCCTTTCGCTTTCTTGGGGTCTTGGCGGTGGCATCGAATATGAGTTTGCGTCCAATGCAACGCTAGTAGCCGGTCTTGCTTTTCAGAAGCAATTCACCGACCTTACCCGGAATGGTTCTGTTGAAAAGAGTGCTGGAAACTGGGAGAAAGAGGATGGTAAGACGACCTTCGGAAATCTTGCACTTAAAATAGG
>Ga0105048_10014774_pt1 | contig 12145 bp, 9 predicted proteins | sample MAT05_FD_78382 | JGI IMG/M metagenome (GOLD analysis project Ga0105048, IMG submission 78382) | Freshwater microbial communities from Lake Fryxell liftoff mats and glacier meltwater in Antarctica - MAT-05 | ecosystem: Environmental > Aquatic > Freshwater > Ice > Liftoff microbial mat | place... | reverse complement strand
TGGAATCAGATACAGGTCCGGGGAGGATTCTGCGCAAGCATTGCAGTGACGCATGCCCGATCACCAACGGAGATGCTGCCATCCTCGTTGCAATCAGGGCGGAACGCAGCTGGGAACGAGGGCGGGTTGCCTAAGGCGGCAGTCACAGCAGCGCGATCACCAACCGAGATTGTCGTGGTGTTGTTCACATCACCACGGCACATCGGAGTCAACGCCGTGGCTGGCGTTCCGCCAACCTGACGGGAAGCTTCGTACTCATCGATGGATGTGCTGCCAGTGCCGCCGCCGCTCGCTACGTTGCCAAGCTGCACGCGCTCAACTGTCAAGGCACCAGTATTGATCGCAGTGATCGAACCAGCAATATCCGTGATGACTGCCGTCGGCGACACCGAACGCGTATTGGCGGTAAACGTGCCTGACGCGTTGTAGGTGAAGGTGACCTCGATCCACTTGCCGTTGGTAGCCGAGTTGGCTGCGGTGCTCTGGGTGGTGCCGTTCACCAGAAAGCTGACGTTCTGGGTGTTCGGGTTATGGGTCACTTGGATGACCTGGGTGCCAGCGACATCAGCGCTGAATGCGCGGAAGACGACCGGGTTGGCACCAGTGATGCCGGCGTAGAAGAAGAAACGCGCGATAAAGGGCGCGCCGCCGCCGCCTTCAGCTGAGTGACGAGTGGCTTCTTCGACGAGGCTCGCGCCAGCGCCGTTGACCGGGTTCAGGCCGCAAGCGCCCTGATAAATACGGACGCCCTGAGCCGGTCCGCCGGAAACCGGAGCACCGGTGACGGTCGTCCATGCGGTGGTGTTGCACTGGGCCTGTGCGGGCTGCCATGCGATGGCGGCGAGACCGGCCAAGGAGGCGAGGCCGATATTGATGACGCGGGATGTCGAGACCATGGTGATTTCCTAAAGCTGACTAGAGCAGGCTGACGAAAGCTGGATTCTGACGGGATCGGTGCGAGCGGAAAAAGTGGCTGATGGCGTGGTTGCGCCCGACACTGGACGCACTCGACCGCCACGTTTCTGCCGTGCGACACCTGTGAAGCATTGCACGTGGTTAGGTGTACGTTCAAGTTGGAAGAATCGTCCCACTTGGGTTTGTTCGGCGCTGCGTTATGCGTTTACCTGATTTTGGTGGGAGCGATGGAAGGCGTGAAAGTGTGCCGCACCCGCCGAAAAGTGCAGCCGCGCGGGAGCGCGGCCCTCCATGATCTCGCGGCAGCCGCCCGAAAGCGCGGCGCTCCTTCAGCTCGCCGCGCTCATTGCTTCAAGTCCATCGATTTCGGCCTCGCTGAATCCTGCGGCGATTCGGGCGGGTCGATTGAACGGTCCGCGCAGCGCACCGCGCGCGTACTGCCCGATCAGCCGCGTGAATGTCGCGCCGGCAGCAACTCCTTCGCGTTCGCAACACCAGGCGAACCAGCGCGACCCGATCGCCACATGCGCCACTTCCTCGCGCAGGATCACCCGCAGCACCTCGGCGGTCTGTTTGTCACCGGCGCTCTGCAGACGCTCGATCATCGCCGGCGTCACATCCAATCCGCGCGCCTCCAACACGCGCGGCACCAGCGCCATACGTTCAAGGCAAGAGTGCTGGGTAGCCACGGCCATCTCCCACAAGCCGTTGTGAGCATCGAAATCGCCGTAGGCATGACCGAGCGATTGCAGCCGTGCGTTCAGCATCGAGAAATGCCGGGTCTCGTCGGCGGCGACAAAACTCCAGTCGCGATAGAACTCGACTGGCATGCCGCGAAAGCGATACACCGCATCCCATGCCAGATTGATGGCGTTGAACTCGATGTGAGCGATGGCGTGGATGAAGGCCGCCCGGCCGAGCGGCGTGCCCAATCCGCGCTGCGCCAAGTCGCGAGGCGAAACCAAGGTGGGCTTTGCCGGTCGGCCCGGCATCGGAAGCGGGATTGGTTCAGTGCCGATGGGCTCAGCCGTGACCTCGATGCGCGCTGCCACTTCGCTCAAGGCGAGCTTGGATTCAACGCTGTCGGCGAGCAAACATGCCAGCGCCGCGTCTTGCAAACGGGCCGGCGACGGAGGCGCAACTGGGATTGCAAACATTGACTGCGCCCTCAACCCGCTCGCCGCCGCTGCTTGGCGTCGTCAGAACGACTGGCTTGCAGGCTATCCAAATAAGTGGCGTCGCCACCGGTGATGTACTCCCCCGAGAAGCAGGACGTGTCAAAACCGAGTGTGGCGTTCTTGCCGCGCACGGCTGCGATCAGATCGTCCAATTCCTGATAGATCAACCAGTCGCAGCCGAGCTCGGCCTGGATCTGTTCGACGCTGCGTCCGTGGGCGATCAACTCGCTGACGGCCGGCATATCTATCCCGTAGATATTGGGAAATCGAACCGGCGGTGCAGCGGAGGCCAGATAGACCTTGCGCGCGCCGGCTTCGCGGGCCATTTGCACGATCTGCTTAGAGGTGGTGCCGCGCACGATGGAGTCGTCGACCAGCAGCACCACGCGATTGCGAAACTCCAGCGGTATGGGATTCAGCTTGCGGCGCACCGATTTCACCCGCTCGCCCTGGCCCGGCATGATGAAGGTGCGGCCGACATAGCGATTCTTGATAAAGCCTTCGCGATACTTGATGCCCAGCACATTGGCGACTTCCAACGCGGCATCACGCGAGGAATCAGGAATCGGAATGACCGTGTCGATGTCGTGATCCGGGCGCTCGCGCAAAATCTTTTCGCCCAGCGTCACGCCCATGCGCATCCGCGCCTTGTGCACCGAGACGTCCTCGATCATCGAGTCGGGTCTGGCGAAGTACACGTATTCAAAAATGCAGGGCGCATGCGCGTGTTCGGCGCAACACATCTCGCTGCTGAGCTCGCCGTCGGGGCCGATCACCAAGGCCTCTCCAGGTCGCACGTCACGCACGCGTTGAAAGCCGAGCAAGTCGAACGCCACACTCTCTGAGGCCACCGCATACTCGATGCCGACGGCGCCTTCGCGACGACCCAGCACCAGCGGCCGAATGCCGTGGGGATCGCGAAAGGCGACCAAGCCCAATCCCAGCACCACGGCGACGACGGCGTAGCCACCACGGGCGCGCCGATGCACACCGGCCACCGCTGCAAACGCCGCCTTGGCGGAGAGCTGGCCTTGCGCACCCAACTCGTGGGCGAAGACATTGAGCAGGACTTCGGAATCCGACTCGGTATTGATGTGGCGGCGATCTTGCTCGAACACTTCGCGACGCAGCGCGTCGGTGTTGACCAAGTTGCCGTTGTGGGCCAGCGCAATGCCGTAAGGCGAGTTGACGTAAAACGGCTGCGCTTCGTCCAAGCCTTCTGAGCCGGTGGTGGGATAGCGGCAATGCGCGATCCCGAGTCGGCCGGTCAGCAAGCGCATTTGCGGCTCGCCAAATACGTCTTTTACCAGCCCATTGCCTTTGTGCATACGCAGACGCTGGCCATCGACGGTGACGATACCGGCGGCGTCCTGGCCACGATGCTGCAGCACGGTGAGTCCGTCGTAGAGGGACGCGGCAACTTCACTGCGACCGGCGATTCCGATGATGCCGCACATATCGATGACTCCTGGAAGCGGTCAGCCAGACCCCGGTGGCGGAAGCGCCGCTGGGTCGGAAGGGAGTTCAGGCAGCGCTGGCAAGCGTTCAAGTTGTACTTGATTGGCTACCGCCTCCGGCAACCACTCGCGCAACCATTGTGCGCCTGCGGTGAAACTGGGCAGCAGGCGCGAACCTGACCACCACGGATCTTGCGGCAACGGCGTGAAGCCAAGCACCAATACCGCGACGCAACACAAGGCAACACCGCGCGCGGCACCAAAGCCCAGCCCGAGCAGTCGATCGGTACCCGACAGACCGGTGCTTTTGACCAGCTTGCCGATCAGCCAAGTGGTCATGCCGCCAATTGTGAGCGCGCCAAGAAACAGGACGGTGTAGCCAAGAAACAGGCGCGCGGAAGGTGTTTCCACCACATGGGCAAACATGTCAGCCACGTTGTCACCAAAGGTAAAAGCCAACCAGAAAGCACCCGCCCACACCACCAGTGACATCACTTCGACGAGAAATCCGCGCCAAAACCCCATCACGCATGACAGCGCAACTACGGCTAGCAGGGCGATGTCCGCCGCATTGAGCATCGCGGCTTCAGGGGTGCGTCAACACTTGTGCATCGACTTGAAAGCGCTGCTGCAAGACAAGCCGGGTTTCTTCCGCTTTGGCGCGCTGCAGTTCAGGCCCGACGCGCACTCGCCACAAGCTGCCACCATCACGAGCAATTTTCTCCACAAAGGTCGCAAAACCTGCATTGCGAACGCGATCACGCAGCAAATTTGCCTCGGCCTCGGACTTGAATGCTCCCACTTGAATGACAAATCCACCGGCCACCGCTGGTGCCACGCGTGCAGGTGCCGCATCGGCAGACTCCAAACCGATAACGGCGGTCGCCAAATCCGCTTGAACCCGGCGCGCGGCAGCTGATGCGGCTTCCGCAGACGCACGGCTTGCATACGGCCCTGCACGCAGGCGCGTTACCGGCTTGCCGTCCAATTGGATCGATTCGGCATACGCCTGCACGCCGCCCGCCTTGAGCCGCCCGAGCAACGTCTGCGCGTTGGCGCCATTCCCATAACTACCCAGGTTGACAACATAGCGGCCACCGGCCGGGATCGACGTCGCCGGAACAGCTGAAGGCGGAGTGCTGGTGGGCGCGGGTGCCGGGCTGGTGGAAGTTGTTGCCGCTGACACCGCTGGCGTTGATGTTGCTGTGGCGGCTGGCGTCGGCGTCGGCGCAGGCGCAGCGACTGGCACAGCCGGCACGCTTGCCGGATTGTTCGCGAGAGGCTTAGTTGGTGCCGCTGTCAGCGTGCAGGTGGGTATGACGGTCGGCGTCGCAACCGTTGTGGTGGCCGCAGGAGCGGTGGCCGCAGGAGTGGTCGCCACGGGAGCCGGCGCATTCATGAGGTCGGGGCGCGGCGTGGTCGCGACGTCAACCGTCGCCAATCGATTGGGATCGATGCTGGCGACTGGCGCAACCGCTGGCGTCGCGACTGGCGTCTGCGTTGGCAACGCGAGTGGAATCTCGCGCGTTTGTAACGGCCGGTCTGGCGATGCTGGCACGCCCAATGGCAGCGCGGCTGCGGGTGGAGGCGGCGGCGCCGGGCCGTCAAACACCATCGGCAGAAAAATGATTGCCAGCGCAACCAGCACGGCTGCACCCATCAGGCGCTGTTTGAGTGCGGGTTCCATGGATGGGGGCTCGCAGGGCAGGAAAAGAGGGCCGCAAGTATACCGGTGCGCCCCACTTGGCTCCGCTGGGCAGCGGCAACGGTCATGCACACGTTCAGCTGTCGCTACCCATCACATGCATGGCTTCAGCGACGGTATGAAACGATCCGAATACCACGACGCGGTCGCCGGGCTCGGCGTGGGACAGGGCTTCCGTCAGCGCATCCGCGACGCTCAAGTGGCGGCTGCTGATGCTTTTCGAAAGCAGCCCCGACACGACCCGCCAAAGTGCATCGACATCCAGCCCGCGCTTACCCACATGCGCCAGTCCAGCGAATCGCCACACGTCGACAACGCCCATCATCGCCGCGACCACGCGCGGGATATCTTTATCAGCGAGTGCGCTGAATACAGCCTGGGTCGCGCCTTTCGGCCGATTACGCGCAAGCCACTTGGCCAATTCGGTCGCAGCCTGAGGGTTGTGGGCGACATCAAGCAACACCTCAACCGGCCCCGGCAATCGCTGCAAGCGACCCGCCAAGCGGACGTTGCCAATTGCATCTGCGGCAGCGGCTTCCGAGATGACCGGTGCCTGCGGCAAGTGGCGGAGTGCGGCCAGCGCGGCAGCGGCATTGGCCATTTGACAGGCAGCCTGTAAGGCCGGCGCTGGCAGCTGCATGCTGCCTTGACTGTCTTCGTACTTCCAAGCGCCGGCAAGGCTGGGCGTCGCGCGAAAATCGAGCCCCGCTCGCAGCGCAATGGCGCCGATGCGCTCAATCTCCGCCAGCACAGACAAAGGTGGCAGCGCCTCACTCAACACGGCTGGGCGAGCAGCGCGAAAGATCCCCGCCTTTTCTATGCCAATGGCCTCTCGATCCGCCCCGAGGTGCTCGGTGTGATCCAGCGCGACCGTGGTCAGAATGGCGATGTCGGCATCCACCAGATTGACCGCGTCCAAGCGCCCACCCAGACCAACTTCCAGCACCGCCAGATCCAGTGCCGACTCGGCGAAAATGAGCAGCGCTGCCAAGGTGCCAAATTCGAAATAGGTCAATGGCGTATCGGCCCTGGCGTGCTCGATCCGCTCGAACGCATCGATCAAACGCGCTGGCTCAACCTCGCTGCCATCGATGTGAATTCGCTCGGTGTAGCGCAGTAAATGCGGCGACGTATAGCTACCGACTCGCAGCCCGGCAGCGCGCGCAATCGCATCCACAAAGGCAACGGTCGAGCCTTTGCCGTTGGTACCAGCAACACTGATGATCCACTTCGCCGCCCGCGCCACATCAAGCGCTGCAGCCACCCGTCGCACACGCTCCAGTCCCAGCATCATTCCGACTGGTAACAGGGTCTGCTGGTACGCCAACCATTCGTCGAGCGTGCGCGTCACACTGGTTCCTTTTCCCGTTGCCGGCGAAGCCGCTCGCCGTCCAGCGCTGTGTTCAGTCGTTGCCCAAGTCGAGCTCGCGCAACACTGCCGGTGCAGGGTACACCTGCTCCATCACCCACCGCATGTAACGTTGATCAATGTGGATGGTGCGGGTGAGCGCGGGGTTGAAGACCCAGTTGGATGCCACCGATTCCCAGGTCATATCAAACAGCAAACCGACCAACTCGCCGCGCGAGTTGAGCGTGGCCGAGCCCGAATTGCCGCCGGTGACGTCCAGATCAGCAAGGAAGTTGACTGTCACACCGCTGGCACCCTCGCCTGCGTGCTTGCCCCAGCGTCCTTCAGACATGGCAGCCAGCTGCGGCGCGGTGGCATCGAACGGACTCACCCCGCTGTGCTTTTCCCGAATGCCCGTCGTGGTTGTGAATGGCAGGTAGCTCAATCCATCGCGCGGGCTGACTCCAGCCACCTTGCCAAAGGTAATCCGCAGGGTGCCGTTGGCATCCGGGTAGGTCGCCAATCCTTGGCTTTTGCGATAGTCGAGCATCGCGCGCATGTACGCCGGCTGCAGTCGCAGCAGGGCACCGTCAAAGGTCTTGCGCTCATCCTCGATGCGTTGCAGCGCTGGCCCCAGCGCTACCGCCAGCTGCAGAAAAGTATCGGTGCTGGATTCAATTGCGCGGCGCTTGCTGTTCAACAGCCCGAGACGCATGTCGATATCACCCAATTGGCTGCCGGCGTACAACTTCGTCAGCGCGGCGTCGATGTTGGCGTGCGTGGGCTTGGACGCGTCCTGCACCGCAAGCCACGTATCCAGTTCGGGGAGCCGCTGTGTCGATGGCAGCTCGACGTAATCCTTGAGCGCGTATGCCAACAACTGACGATCTATCGCCGGATCATAGCGCCTGTCCAGTTGCGTCAACCCTGCTTGGATGCGTGACTCGTCGCGCTCTGGAAAGCCGACTTCACGTGCCGCATCGGGGCGCTCATGCTCGATGCTCAGGCGGTGCAGGCTGCGTGCCGTGGAAAACAATCCGCCGCCAGCAATCGTGGCCAGCACCAGATCGCGCTCACGCATTTGCCGGCCCACCGCCAGATGTGCGCGCAACTCTGTCAAGCCGCCGCCATCGGCGCGCTTGCCTTGCAACCACGCTTCAAGTGCCGCTTCCTCGCGGCGCTTTTGTCCCAAGGTATCTGCGCTGGCAAAGCCTTGCAGCTGGCCGCTGAAATTCTTCCGCGCGTTCTTCCAGCCTGCCATGGTGGAAGCGTATTTGATGAAGATATCCGAGCCCACCGGAGCCGCTGCGTCGACAATTGCCATCATGTCGGTCAAGCGTTGAATCTGCTTCGGATAGGTCCAATCGATAACCGCTTCGATTTCGTCAGCCAATCGATAGCGTGAAGTGGTTCCTGGATAGCCAGCCACCATCACGAAATCGCCGTCCTGCAACCCCGCTTGCGCCAACCGCAAATGCTGTTCTGGTCGGTAAGGTTTGTTGTTGGCAGAAAAATCAGCCGGCCTGCCATCAGCGCCGACATAAGCGCGGTAAAAAGCAAAGTCGCCCGTGTGCCGTGGCCACATCCAGTTGTCAACATCACCACCAAACTTGCCAATTGCCTCCGGCGGCGCATACACCAGCCGGACATCGCGAATCTCCATTTGCACGATCAGGCGATACACCACACCGCCGAAAAAACTGGCGACGTTACAACGTTGTCCGGGTGTCGCTTCGCAGCGCGCGACCAAGCGCTTGCGGGTCGTGTCGACAGCATCGAATGCTTGCCGATTCGTCATGCGTTGATTGACCGCTTTCATTACCTCACGGGTAACGTCGTGAATCGAGCGAGTGACGAATATTCGCGCTGCCGGACCGGCGCTCAGTTCGCCACTGCGATCTGCCGCGTAAAACCCATCCCGCAGCAAGTTGTTCTGCTCGGTGGAATTCAGCTGGATGGCACCATAGGCACAGTGGTGATTGGTCACCACCAAGCCATCGGGCGAGACAAACGACGCGCTGCAACCGCCCAGGCTGACGATCGCACCCATCGGCTTGCCGCTGAGGGCTGCAAATTGCGCCGGATCCAGCGCAAGCCCGGCCGCTTTAAGCGGCGCTGCGATTTCGGGCAGCTGATCCGGTGTCCACATGCCTTCGCCAGCGAAACTGACTTCAGTCGCCGACAGCGCGGATACGAACAGCAAGGCGGAGCAGGAAATCACTCTCATCGAACAAGACTCGGCAACGGAAAGCCGGTAAGTCTAGTCGATGCAAAACGCGGATCCCTGAGTCGAAAGCTGGGCGGGATACAAGCTGACTCGCCGCGCCAAGCGCTGGGTGACTCGTATAATTGCTTCTTCATTTATCGAGAAAGCACGCCATGGCCGCCGCAATGATGAAGGCGTTAGTCAAGCGCGAAGCCACGCGCGGCATCTGGATGGAGCAAGTGCCAGTGCCGACGCCGGGTGCGAACGAAGTGCTGATCAAACTGGAAAAGACCGCCATTTGCGGCACCGATCTGCACATCTACAAGTGGGACGAATGGAGCATCCGCACGATCAAGCCAGGCTTGGTCATCGGCCACGAGTTTGTCGGTCGCATCGTCGAGTTGGGGCCAGGCGTCACCACCTATCGAATCGGAGATCGAGTTTCGGCGGAGGGCCACATCGTTTGTGGTGTTTGTCGCAATTGTCGCGCCGGTCGCCAACATCTGTGTCCGCACACGATTGGCATCGGCGTCAATCGCAACGGTGCATTCGCCGAATACATCGCCATGCCGGCCAGCAATCTATGGCCGATTCCGGATCAGATTCCCTCGGAACTGGCCGCTTTTTTTGATCCATACGGCAACGCTACGCACTGCGCACTGGAGTTCGACGTCATCGGCGAAGACGTGCTGATCACCGGTGCTGGTCCCATCGGGATTATTGCTGCTGGCATCTGCAAACACATCGGGGCACGCAACGTCGTGGTGACCGACGTCAATGACTATCGGCTGAAGCTGGCTGCGGACATGGGTGCGACGCGGGTTGTGAACGTCGCCAAGCAATCACTTAAAGCGGTGATGGCCGACTTGCACATGGAAGGCTTCGACGTCGCGCTTGAGATGTCTGGCCATCCCGGCGCGTTCAACGACATGCTCGATTGCATGTACCACGGCGGCAAGGTGGCGCTGCTCGGAATCTTGCCCAACGGCGCGGGCATCAACTGGGACAAAGTGATCTTCAAAGGCCTCACCTTGCACGGCATTTACGGCCGTCGCATGTATGAGACCTGGTACAAGATGACGCAGATGTTGCTGACCGGCTTCCCGCTGCAAAAAGTCCTCACCCACCAGATCCACATCGACGACTTTCAGCGAGGTTTCGACCTGATGGAGGCGGGAAGCTGCGGCAAGGTGGTGTGCAGTTGGAATTGAGAGCGGTGTGGTGGTGACTGGGTGTGCAGTTGGAATTGAGAGCGGTTTGGTGGTGACTGGGATGTCGACGACCTCGCGGTTTCCGCCGCTGCCACCCTATCTTCTGCGACATCTTCTGCGACATCTTCTGCGACATGGCGTCTTCCGCAGATCTTTTGTGGGAGCGGCGGAAGCCGCGATGCGCCAACCAAAACAGCCTTTGAGCCCTCCAACGACCACCACGAAGGTGGCCGTTGGTAAAGATCAGCCCTCAGCCTTCGATGGACAGCGTAAACACCAAACGGCCATCGGCCACTTCGCCAAAGTTGTCGTTGCCGCTTCCATCGTTGTCGTAGTAGCCAAGCGCCGCGGAAAATGGACCCAACGGATAGCTCGCGGAGACGAAGTAGTCGGTGTAGTCGTCCAACCCCAGATCATTGGAGAAGGTGGTGCGGCCGACCCCAAAGTCGAGTCCGAAATCGCCGCCGCCCGGGGTAAAACCAGCCGCTACCTGATAGTAGAAACTGTCGGTGTCGCTGGCATAGACATCATTCGTATAGCCCAACGTGAAACTCACCGGCCCGGTACCCAAGGTGCCGATCAGCTCGTTGTAATCCAGATCAATCCCTGAGTTGGTACCAAAGTAGTTGTATCGCAGCAAACTGATGTCGAGGTTGACATTTTCATTGAACTCTTTGGCCCAACCGACATAGGTATCGAGTTCGATGTCGGCACCCACTGACGAGCCGAAATCGACATTGGATGCCCATGCACCGATGTAGAAGCCGCTGCCAAAGCCAAAGTCGGCACCTAGCTGCAGGGCCGGATCTTCATTGGTCTGCGAAACGCCACGGAACACGTAGTCCGTGGTGACAGCCGCATTCCAGGTGAATGGGCTTTCGTCCTGTGCCTGCGCCACGCCGGCAAAGCCGGCGAGCGGAAGGATCAAACAAGCCAGCGCGAGCGGGCGGAGGGTGATTCGGCTCATCGGGAACTCTCCATAGCTTTAGTCAACGGGGAAGAAACTGCCGCCCGACGCTGCGCCCTCCGCGCGTGTCGGCAGGGGTCACTTTATGGACTTGTTGGCGGCGATAGCGATTTAACACGCAGCACCGAAGGGCGTCGACCCGAATTGTGCCTGCGTTGCGAACAAGACGCACCGATTCGGCGCAAACGATGTCAACTTCGTGGAAACCAAGCCCTTGGAACCGATAGCAAGGCACCGACGTGGTGCGGGCTTCGTCACAACTTGGCACTTGCGTTCAGCTGGCGTCCAGATTAGCATTCCATCCGGCACCGTACGGACAGGCAGTCCTCGGCTGAGCGCAACGCTCGGCAGCGTCGGAAGAAACTCGGTGCCACTACCGCGCAGCACACCGAACCAAATGTCAGGTTCCGGCCTCGTCTGCGCCCGCTTTTCACTTGCCCTGGGAGGGGTTTGCAGTGATCTCGATTTTCAGCAAGCGCAAGTCAAGTCTGGTCAACGCCATCGCATTGGCACTGTTAGCGGTGGGCGGCAATGCCGTCGCCGATAATGGGCCAATTGCTAAACAGCTATCGGGTAGCCCCAGTGACTTTGCTTCCATGCAAGCCGCCGACCCGACCGATGCCACCATCCATTCCAAGAGCGCACTGATCGCGATCGAACTGTCGCAGCAGAAGGATGGTCGCTTGAGCTGGCAGGGCCGGCTTCCTGTTGAAAACGGCGAGGCCCGCTTCTTGCTGTTTTCCGGGCAAATGGCGGACGCGTGGCAAGCCGACCTGACCAGCCCGTCTGGCGGAATGGCGAAATCAGCAGCGGACTTGGCTCGCTCGGTCAAGCGCACCCAATTCGGCATGCAGCAAGCCGCGTTCCCGGCTGACCTTTACAGCTTGGAAGGAGTGGAGAGCGGCAGCTGGAACTTGAAGATCAATGCTGCGGCGGGCGCGAGCAAACGCGGGTTCCTGCTGATTGAAGGCAATGCCAGTACCGAACTTGCGTCCCATCAGACCCACAGCCGGCAATTGGTCGGTGAACGCATTGGCCTAGCCGCTCGCCTCACCGCGACAGATGCCAGCGACAAAGTGCTCATGGGCGACGCCGCAGGTCACATCGAGCGCGCCGAACTGCGGGTCACGTACCCGGATGGTCGGGTCGCCGTCAACG
>Ga0105048_10014772_pt1 | contig 12145 bp, 8 predicted proteins | sample MAT05_FD_78382 | JGI IMG/M metagenome (GOLD analysis project Ga0105048, IMG submission 78382) | Freshwater microbial communities from Lake Fryxell liftoff mats and glacier meltwater in Antarctica - MAT-05 | ecosystem: Environmental > Aquatic > Freshwater > Ice > Liftoff microbial mat | place... | reverse complement strand
CGTCACGCCCGGCCACCTCGTGCAGGTCGAGGCGGTCGGCGCCGAGGTCGAGGGTGACCAGGGTCGTCGCGTCGAGGCGGAAAGCCGCGTGGGCGTGCGGGCCGTCTTGCTCCGGTTTCGGTCCGGATCCGGGCTGTGGCGCGATCACCTGCAGCAGGTCGTCCCCGCCGATCACCCCGATCGCGCCGTCTAAGTAGTTAGCGACAACGAGCAGTTCGTCGACCTCGGCGATCTGGCACGGCCCGGTGCCGCCGGAGGGCACGCGCGCGGCGAAGGTGAGATCCGTGCCGTCAACGTCGAATGACACCACGCTGCCAGAACCCTCCTCTGCCGCACACAAGCGGCCGGCCGACCGGAGCAGAAACGTGGGGCTCGGGGTGTGGGCGGCGAGGCCGAGCCACTGAAGTGACCCGTCGTCGCGCGAGCCGAGCATCCCGATGCCCTCTGCCGTGCCGTGCATGTCGGGGCCGTATGCGCCCACCCACCAGCGAGTCATCAGTACCCCGCACTCGCGTTGACGATGCCCACGAACGCACCCGTCGAATGCAGGGCGACCACATTGACACGCACGCGTTCGGCAAGCAGCGGGTCGATCATTTCGGGGGTGTCTGCGCAGTGCGACGTAATGACCACCCGTGGTGCGTTCCAGAGCGGGTGACCGTCGGGCAGCGGTTCGGGGTCGGTCACGTCGAGGCCGACACCCCACAGGTGACCGGACTCGAGCGAGGAGATGAGCGCGGCGGTGTCGATCAGGCGTCCGCGCGCGATGTTCACGAGCGCCGCGGTCCGCTTCATCGCGGCAAGCTCGCGCACACCGATAAGTTGTGCGGTCTCATCCGTCGAGGCTGCGGCCAGAATTACCACGTCGGCGTGCGGCAACACCTCGAGCAAACGGTCGGAGGTGACGGTGCGATTGGCGCCGGGCAGGTCACCCGGCGAGCGGCGCACGATCGTGACATCCACCTCGAATGGCGCAAGCAGTCGCATGATCTCAACGGCGATTCCGCCGGCACCCACGATGAGCACCGGGCGACCATAAAGCGAGATTCCCTGTTTGACGGGCGCCCAGCTCGCCGAGCGACTCTTCTCGGGAAGCTGCCGCAGCACCCCGAGCATCAGGGTGATGGCGTGCTCGGCGACGGCCTCGGAGTACGACCCCTTGGCGCTCGTCCACAGTCGCTCGGGAAACTCCACGAACAACGCCGCATAGTTGTCGACACCCGCGAGCGGCAACTGGATCCAGCCGATCTGCTCGTTGGCACGCAGAAGGCCCGCCAGTTGGTCGCTGGAACCGCCAAGCCAGACCAGCCCGCGGGTCTGTGCCGACAGCTCACCAACGGTGCCCCCGCCGGCGGCGATCGCATCAAGCATTAGCTGGGTGGGCACTGGCAGCACGGCGATCGATCCGGCGGACGGACGCAGGTCGGGACTCAGCGGCACCGCGAGAGCGGCAAGCGGGTCACGGTGCTCCCCCGGCCCCCTCATACGCCTGCTCCGCCCGAAGAACGCGGCCTGCGGGCCCTTGGCTTCTTTGGGGATGCCTCGGGAAGGGCATCCGCGGTCGCCCTGATCGCGGCTTGCATCCACTCGCGGTCTTCGAGCAGGTCGCCAGGTTGGTTCTCGATGTAGGCGACAGTGTCTGCACTAGTTGACACTGAGCTCCTTGCGCAACGGGGCCGACAGCGAACCGGCGAGACTTTTGACGTAGGGGTGACGGGGGTCGCCGAGCAGTTCGTCGAGGCTTCCGATGCCGACGATCATGCCGGCGTGCATGATGGCAACTCGATCGCTCACGCGCCGCACTTCGCCAAGATCGGCCGTGACAATGAGCGCGGAAAACGCGCGCTGCTGCCGCAGGGCCGCGATGATGTCGAGAATCGCGCCGCGCACTGTCACATCGATTCCCGCGGTCGGATCGTCGGCGACGAGCAGCGTCGGCTCGAGGATCATCGCGCGGGCAATCGCGACACGTTGCCGCTGGCCCTTACTGAGCTCGTGGGGGTACTTGTTCATCGTGGCCAACGGAAGGCGCACCGCGTCGATCAGTGTGGCAACGAGCTCGCCCGCCTCGTCTTGGTCGTAGCGGCGATCCCGGGCGAATATGGGTTCGGCCACGTTCTCGCCGACCGTCAACCGCGGCTCGAGATAGTCGCCGGCCTCCTGCGGAAGGTAGCCGACCCGCAGGCCGACCCGATCGCGGCCGCGTCCCGAAATCTCGCGTACCGGGGTTCCCAGAACGCTCAGCGAACCCCCGCTGATCAGGGGCGACCCCTCGTATCCACGGTCGGCCTCGAGCGCAACCGCGCGCGCGAGAGTGCTTTTGCCCGAGCCGGTCTGGCCCACCACCGCGAGAACCTCGCCGGGCGCAATGTCGAAGCTCACGCCGTCGACCGCCACCGACCGGGTATCGGGGTTGTCGGAGTCATATCGCAACGAGAGGTCACGCGCGCTCACCGCCATCGGCAGCGAAGTCATCTCGGTCATGCCGACTCCGCCAGGTCCGCCGCCTGCAGGGAGTGGAGGTGTTCGCGCCGAAGCGCCTGCTCGGTGGGGTCGGGAACCGGTAACGACGCCAACAGCCGTTGGGTGTACGGATGCTGCGGCGCACCCAATACCTCAGCCCCGGTGCCCTCCTCCACGAGCCGCCCGTGATACAGCACCGCGATACGGTCAGAGAGCATGTCGACGACCGCGAGATCGTGGCTGATGAAGAGCGCCGCGAAACCCAGCTGCTTCTGCAGCTCCGCGAACAGTTCCAGCACCCGCGCCTGCACCGACACGTCGAGCGCGCTCGTGGGCTCGTCGGCGATGAGGAGGGTCGGGTCAAGAGCGAGCGAGCGCGCGAGGCTGGCGCGCTGTCGCTGCCCACCGCTCAGTTCGTGCGGAAAGCGATCGCCGTAGCCTCGAGGGAGTTGCACGGCCTCGAGCAACTCGTTCACGCGCGGTCGTGCCGCCGCGGCATCCCCAGCCCGGCCGTGAACGATGAGCGGCTCGGCGACGCACTGGGCGATCGTCAGCAGCGGATTGAAGCTCGATGCGGGGTCTTGGAACACGAAGCCGATATCGCCGCGCACGGGCTTGAATGTGCGCTCCTTAATGCCGAGCATCTCGTGCCCGAGCACCTGCAGCGAGCCGCCCGTCACCCTCGTGAGGCCACCAATCGCCCGACCGATGGTTGTCTTGCCCGATCCGCTCTCCCCCACGAGCCCCAGCACCTCGCCGGGGCTGATGGTGAAACTCACGCCGTCCACTGCACGGAACGAACGGCGTCCGAATCCCCCGGCGTACTCGATGACGAGGTTGCGAGCGACCACCACCGGCGCGGCGGTGTTGACCGTTCCGGATGCCACGCGCTCGGCCGTTCGGGCCGTCGCGCGTGCGCCGCCCGAGCCGATCCGAGGCACGGCGGCGAGAAGTTTCTTCGTGTACTCGTGCTTGGGAGCGGTGAACAGCTCGACGACGCCCGCCTCCTCGACCAGTGTGCCCTCGAACATCACGGCAACCCGATCGGCAAGGTCAGCGACGATACCCATGTTGTGCGTGATCAGGATGATGGCGGTACCGAACTCATCACGGCACCGGCGCAGCAGGTCAAGAATCTCGGCCTGCACCGTCACATCCAGTGCCGTAGTTGGCTCGTCGGCAATGATGAGTTCGGGGTCGAGCACGAGCGCCATGGCAATCACGATGCGCTGTTTCTGGCCGCCCGAGAACTGGTGCGGGTAGTAGTCGACCCGGGTTTCGGCGTCGGGAATCCCGACCTTCTTCATCATGTCAATGGCCTTCGCCCTGGACTCTTTGCGCGTGTACTTGCCGTGAGCACGCAGCCCCTCGGCGATCTGCAATCCGACCGTAAACACCGGGATGAGGGAGGTGGACGGCTCTTGAAAAACCATCGCCGCGTCGGCACCGCGGGTGGCCCGAAGCCTGGCGCCGGTGAGGCCGATAACCTCGCGGTCATTGAGGATGATCGCGCCGCGCGTCACTGCGGTCTCGGGAAGCAGCCCGATGATCGACTTTGCCGTGACGGTCTTGCCGCTTCCGCTTTCACCGACGATGGCGAGCACTTCGCCGGCATCGACGCAGAGGCTTACGTCATTAACCGCGAGCACCGTTCCGGCATCCGTAGCGAAAGCGATCTCAAGTTTCGAGATATCGACGACGCGCGTCATTTCAGCCCCTCGGATTCTGTCGTGTCTACCAGATCGGTCTGTTCCAGTGTGTCGAGATTGACCGCATCATCAAGGCTGCCACCGGGCACTGCCGAAGCCTCCGCGGTGGGCGCTGGCGTGACGCTGGCCCGCCTGCGGGTGCGTAGCCGCGGGTCGGCGAGGTCGTTGAGACTCTCACCAACGAGCGTGATGCCCAACACCACCAGCACAATCGCGACGCCCGGGAACACCGAGGTCCACCAGATGCCGCTCGTGACGTCCGAGATCGAGCGGTTGAGGTCGTAGCCCCACTCGGCGGCGGCCGTCGGTTCGATCCCGAACCCGAGGAAGCCGAGACCGGCAAGCGTCAGGATCGCCTCTGAACTGTTGAGAGTGAAGATGAGCGGCAGCGTGCGCGTCGCGTTGCGCAGCACGTGACGGAACATGATGCGCGACGTGCTCGAACCGATCACCTTCGCGGATTCGACGTATGCCTCCGACTTGATCCGCACGGTTTCCGCACGAATGACGCGGAAGTACTGCGGGATGTAGACGACCGTGATCGAGACCGCTGCGGCGAGCACGCCTCCCCACAGGCTGGATTGCCCTCCGCTGATCGCGATTGCGGCAACAATCGCCAGCAGCAGGGTGGGGAACGCGAACACGGCGTCCGCGATAACAACGAGCACGCGGTCGAGCCAGCCGCCGAGGTAGCCGGAGACCAGGCCGAGCAGAACGCCCGCGAAGATGGATAGCACCACCGCGACGATGATGACGGCCAGTGCGGTCTGGGTTCCCCAAATCACCCGCGAGAACACGTCGTAGCCCCCCACCGTGGTTCCCCAAATGTGCTCGGCACTGGGGGGCTGCTGGGCGCCAAAGTTACCGTCAGCGTCTTTCAGCTGAGCGAAGCCGTAGGGTGCCACGAGGGGCGCAAGCAGCGCCGTGAGCAGGAATAACACCGTGATGCTGAGGCCGGCGATGAGCATCCCGCGCTGAAGTCCCACGCTCTGGCGCAACTGATGCACGACGGGAAGACGGTGCCACAGTGTCGTCAGCCGACGGGGCTCTGTCGCTCTAGCCATCGTCAGTACCTCACCCTCGGGTCGATTATCGCGGCAATGATGTCCACTATGAAGTTGCTGAGCGCGACGATGACGGCGAGCAGCGCGACGATGCCCTGCACGGCGACGAAGTCACGGGCGCTCAGGTACTCGGCGAGCTTGAAACCGAGACCCTTCCACTCAAAGGTCGTCTCCGTCAGCACTGCGCCACCCAGTAGCACGGCGATCTGCAGGCCGATGACGGTGATGATCGGGATTAGCGCGGGCTTGTAGGCGTGGCGGCGAACCAGTCGGTATTCGCTCACGCCGCGCGAGCGCGCAGCATCCACGTAGTCCATGGACAGCGTTCCGATGACGTTGGTGCGCACGAGCCGCAGGAAAACACCGGCGGTCAGCAGTCCGAGGGCGAGGCCCGGCAACACGGCGTGCGAGAGCACGTCACCGATTGCCGCCGGAGTGCCGAGCTGAATCGCATCGATGAGGTAGATGCCAGTGCGGTTCTCGAGCTTGCTGAAATTAAGCTCCGTGCGCGTTGACGCCCGCCCGGCGACGGGCAGCACCTTGAGCCACACGGAAAAGATGAGCTTGAGAAGTAGCCCAGCGAAGAATACCGGCGTCGCGTAAAAGAGGATGGCGATGACGCGCAGGAAGGCGTCCGGCCACTTGTCGCGGAAGTAGGCCGCGACCATGCCGAGCGGGATTCCCACAAGGAACGCCACGATCAGGGCATAGAACGCGAGCTCGAGCGTCGCCCCTCCGTAATTGAGCAGCAGTTCGAAGACCGGGCGCCCATCGCTGATGGTGGTGCCGAAGTTGCCGGTGAAAACCTGGCCGATGTACTCGAAATACTGCACCAGGATCGGGCGATCGTACCCGGCGGACCGGATGCGTTCCGCAAGTTGGTCGGCGGAGAGCCTGCCACCGAGAGCGGCCGTGATCGGGTCACCAATCGTGCGAAGCAGCACGAACACCATCGTCACGAGGATGAAAATCGTGGGAAAAATCAACAGGAACCGCACGATGATGAATCGCAGGAGGGGGTTACCCGCTCGCTTCTGTCGTGGGGCCGGCGGGGCCGGATCAACCGGGTCGGTCACGGCCGGGACTGTCGTCGTCGTCATTCTTACCAATCGTGCAGGGCGGAGAAGCGAAAGAGGGCGACCCGCACGCGGCGGGACGCCCCCTCAAGCAGCGCTAGAAAGACTCTAGCTGTGACTGACTAGCCCTTGACGAGGCTTCCGAAACGGAACTTGAACGAACCATCGAGAACTGCACCGTCAACGTCAGCGCCCGTGACGGCGATCTGAGCGCCCTGAAGCAGTGGCACGGTCGACAGGTCTGCGGCAACCTCGGCCTGGATCTTCTCGATCAGAGCCTGGCGCGCGGCCGGGTCCTGCTCGACGGCCTGGTCCAGGATGTCTTGGTTGACTGCGGGATTGTCGTAGTGGTTCGCGAGGAAGTTGTCCGTCGCGAAGAACGGCGTCAGGTAGTTGTCCGCGTCCGAGTAGTCCGGGAACCAGCCGAGCTGGTACGCCGGGTACGCGTCATCCGTGCGCTCGGTCGAGTAGGTGACCCACTCGGTCGACTGCAGGTTGACCGTGAACAGGCCGGTCGCCTCGAGCTGGCTCTTCACCAGCGCGTACTCGTCACCCGACGACTCACCGTAGTGGTCCGGGTTGTACTGCAGGTTGAGAGCGACAGGAGTCGCGACACCCGCAGCAGCGAGAACTGCAGCAGCGGCATCCGCGTCGGGGCCACCCGAGCCATCGCCATACAGGTCTTTAAGAACCTCGGTGGCGCCGGTCAGGCCAGCCGGAACGTAGGAGTACAGCGGCAGGTAGGTGCCCTTGTAGACCTGGTCGGAGATTTCCTGGCGGTCGACGAGGTCGGCCACGGCCTGGCGCACGGCGAGAGCCTTGGCTGCATCAGCCTCGGGGGTCGTCGCACCATAAGGCTGCGTGTTGAAGTTGAAGACGATGTAGCGAATTTCTCCACCCGGTCCAACGGTGACCTTTACCTTGTCGTTCGACTGCAGGTCGGCGACGTCGGTTGCAGACAGGCTGCGGTACGCGACGTCGATGTTTCCTTCCTGCACATCGAGCTTGAGGTTCGACGCGTCGGTGTAGTACTTCAGGTCGATGTTCTTGGTTGCGGGTGCACCCAGAACTCCTTGGTACTTGTCGTTCGAGGTGAACGACACCAGGTTGTTGAAGTCGTAGCTCGAAATCACGTACTGGCCTGCGAATGCATTGCCTTTGACGATGTCTTCATCCGAGGTGACGGAGTCAGCCGAGAAGACCTCTTCGTCGACGATCGGAGCAGCGGGGCTCGACAGGATCTGAGCGAACGTCTGGTCGTTTCCGTTCTTCAGGGTGAACACGACGGTCGTGTCATCCGAGGCCTCGACGCTCTCGATGTTGCCGAGAAGCACCGAAGGGCCATTCTCGTCAGCGATCGCGACCTGGCGGTCGAACGAGAACTTGACGTCAGACGAGGTGAGCGCGTTGCCGTTGGCGAAGACCAGGTCGGGCTTCAGCACGACCGTGTACTCGTTGTCGCTCGTGTACTCAGCGGACACCGCGATGTCGGGCTCGACATCCGAGGTGCCCTGCGGCGAGTTGAGCAGGAACGGGTACACCTGGTTCATGATGGCGAACGAGCCGTTGTCGTACGAACCGGCGGGGTCAATGAAGGTGACCTTATCGGTGGTGCCGACGATGAGCGAGTCGCCCGATGCACCGGTGTCAGTGCCGCCCGCCGCGCAGCCGGCGAGAACCAGCGCGAATGTGGCGGAGCCAGCGAGAACGCCGATAAGGCGCCTGCTCTTGTTGGATGCGGATGTCATATCCGTCTACCTCTTCCTATTTTAATGGCAAGGAATGCTTTCGGCGCACAAAAGATCGCCATGCATTGCTGTGAGTCAGTCCTAACACACAAGGTGCGGGGGCCGCATATCGTGAGCGCCAGAGGTGACAAATATTTACACGAACGCAACTAACAGCCGTCGTTTGCAACAATCGGGCGTCGAATTACGCTCGCTACTGATCGTGCAGCGCCCGACGCTCGGTCTCCACGCGCACCAGGTCGCGCTGCACCTGCGCATACTTTTCCGACTCGGATGCCACATCAAGGCGCTGCATCGTACCGAGAAGGTCGCGCTTCTGGCGTAGCAGGTCGCGATCGACGAGAGCCGACGTCACTCCGGTGCAGTAGACCCCGATGACTTCGGCTCGCTCCGGAATTGGAGCGACCCCGAGTTGCTTGACGAGAGTCTCGTAGGGCGCCGGAACCTCGGCGGCGACCCGCGACAACCAGTCTGCGGAATGCGAGTCGTCGAGGGTCGTGGCGATGGCATCACGAACCACCGCGAGCGTCTGGTCGGCGAAGGCAACCTGCGAGACGCGGCGAATGAGGTCGGCGCCGACGTGGCCGGGGTATTGCAAGATGGCCATGAGGGCGTCGCGCTCAAGGCGAGTGGTGGGGTCGGTGGCGAGCTTCATGAGGTCGGGGGCGTCGGCGAGTGGGGATTGCGGGGCGTGGTCGTCGCGGGGGTGAGATCTCGACAGGCTCGATCCCCGGTCGCTCGATCCCCGGTCGCTCGCTCCCCGGTCGCTCGCTGGGTTCGATGTTCGCGCGGATGCGACGGCGCGCGACACCTCGCCGGCATCCATGCCAAGCCACCCTGCCAGATTGCGCACGTAGCCCACGCCCAGTGCCTGGTCCCGGATGCCCGCGACGACGGGCGCCGCAGCCCGCAGCGCCGCGACCCGACCCTCTACCGTCTCTAAATCGTGTGCGGCAAGAACTCGCCGCACCATGAACTCAAACATCGGCTTGCGGGTCTTGATGAGGTGCCGCACGGCGTCATCGCCCTTGTTCAGTCGAAGGTCGCAGGGATCCAGGCCGTCGGGTGCTACGGCAACAAAGGTTTGTGCGGCGAAGCGCTGCTCCTCGGCGAATGCGCGGCTCGCGGCTTTCTGGCCAGCGTCATCCGGATCGAAGGTGAAAATCACCTCACCGGTGCCGGTGGTGTCGGCATTGTCGACGTCGCCGATCACCCGGCGCACGATCTTGATGTGGTCGACGCCGAACGCGGTGCCACAGGTGGCGACGGCGGTCGTGATGCCGGCCAGATGGCAGGCCATCACGTCGGTGTAGCCCTCGACGACAACCACCTGGCGCTGGCGCGAGATGTCCCGTTTGGCGAGGTCGAGCCCATACAGCACCTGGCTCTTGTGGTAAACCGGCGTCTCGGGGGTGTTGAGGTACTTGGGCCCGTTGTCGTCGTCGAGCAGCTTGCGCGCACCGAACCCCAGGATCTGGCCCGTGACATCCCGAATGGGCCAGATCAGGCGGCCACGAAAGCGGTCGTACACATCATTGCGTTCGCCGCGCCCGAGCAGTCCTGCGGTCACCAGCTCGTCTTCGCTGTAGCCCAGCGTCTTGAGGTGCTTAGAGAGTGCACCGCCGCGTGGGGCGAACCCGACGCCGAATCGTTCGGCAGCGGACTGGTCGAAGCCGCGCTCCCCCAGAAACTTTCGCCCTGGCTCGGCCTCCGGGGTGGCGAGCTGGCCGATAAAGAACTCTTCCGCCGACTTGTTGGCGGCCAGAATGCGCGCGCGGTTTCCATGGTCGACGGCCTGCCCGCCATCCTCGTAATGCAACTCGAAGCCGAGCTGGGCGGCCATGCGCTCGACAGCCTCAGAGAAGGAGACGTGATCCATCTTCTGCAGGAAGGTGAAGACATCGCCGCCCTCGCCACAGCCGAAGCAGTGGTAAAAACCGACCTGCGGGCGTACGTGGAAGCTGGGGCTGCGCTCCTCGTGGAATGGGCACAGGCCCTTCATCGATCCCACGCCAGCGCTCTTGAGCGTGACGTACTGGCCGACGACATCGGCGAGATTGATGCGCGATCGCACCTCATCGATATCGCTTCGTCGAATCAGGCCTGCCACGTGATGATTCTACGTTCGGCTACGCGGTCATCCGACGAGACGGTCGTGCCAGGCGATCGCCGACTGGTCTGTGAGGGAGGAGACCTGGTCGACGACCGCGCGTTTGCGCTGCTCGTCGCTCGTGGCGGCATCCCAATCCCACGCGAACCCCGCATCGAGATTGCGCGGTGCCGACCAGAGCAGCACGTCGGCGAGCTCGGAAAGCAGGTCGCGCTGCTGCGCGTAGATCGGGCGGCGGGAGTTAGTCGACATGACAAACGCGGCAACGATTCCCTTGAGCACGGCAATCTCGGCCTGGATCTCGCGCGGCACCACGATGTCGGCACCGAAGCGTGCAAGGTGCGCCGACGGGAAGGCGGCGCGGGTGGCCTGTACGGCCGCTCCAGCGAAGCGCCCGATGAGTTGACTGGTGAGGTTCTTGAGGCGACCGTGCGCCTGCCTGCTGCCGTCCCACACGTCGATCCAGAACGGGAGGTTATCCAGTCGGTCGAACGCGGCGATCAGCTCGTCGTGGTCCACCTCGCCACCGATCCACGAGAACATCGAGTTCACGAGGTCGTCGTGGTCGACGCGGGCGCCGAGAGCGGTGACATCCACGTAGCCGTTGACGATCGCATCTTCGAAGTCGTGCACCGAATAGCCGATGTCGTCGGACAGGTCCATCACCTGCGCCTCGACGCAGCGGGTGCGCTCGGGTGCGCCGGCACGCAGCCATTCGAACGCCGCCGTGTCGTCGTCGTAGAAGCCGTACTTGTTGCGACCGCTTGGGTCGGCGATACCGTGGGAGCGCGGCCACGGGTACTTGCAACTCGCGTCGAGGCTCGCCCGGGTGAGGTTGAGTCCGTAGCTGCGACCGTCGGGGCCAAACACCTTCGGTTCGATCCGCGTGAGCAGGCGGAGGGTTTGTGCGTTGCCCTCGAAGCCGCCAATGTCGGCAGACCAGTCGTTGAGAGCGCGTTCGCCATTGTGCCCGAAGGGCGGATGCCCGAGATCGTGTGCAAGGCAGGCGGTATCCACCACGTCTGGATCAAGCCCCAGACTCTCGCCAATCTCGCGCCCCACCTGAGCGACCTCAAGAGAGTGAGTGAGTCGGTTACGGGCGAAGTCGAGGCCGGCCGTCGGGCTGAGCACCTGCGTCTTTGCGGCGAGCCGACGCAGGGCGCTGGAGTGCAGCACCCGCGCCCGGTCCCGCGCGAAATCGCTGCGCCTGCTGGAGTGTTCTTCGGGAAGCCAACGCTCGGCATCGAACACGGTGTAGCCGGGGCTATCCGCCACTGGTGCTCAGTTCCGCTTCTGTGAGTTCGGCGCGGTGGGTCTCCTGCAGCTCGCGGCTGTCGAGCCAGCCCTGCGGCAGCGACGGGTTCTTGGGTGTTCCTGCACGACCGCGCTGCCCCTCCGCGTCTGCCCCCGGGTAGGGCTGGTTGCCGTCGAGCTGCGCGAGCAGTTCATCCATCTGCTCGAGGGTCTGCACCGTTGCGAGCGCGGCGCGCAGCTCCCCGCCGACCGCGTAGCCCTTGAAGTACCACGCGACGTGCTTACGGATGTCACGACAGGCGCGATCCTCTTCATCGAAGAACTCGACCAGCAGCTCGGCGTGGCGCTTGAACGCGTGGGCGACGAATGCGAGGTTCGGCTCGATCTTGCTTTGCTGCCCGGTGAACGCAGCGGCAAGATCCCCGAACAGCCAGGGACGGCCGAGGCACCCACGGCCCACCACCACGCCGTCACACCCGGTTTCGTTGACCATTCGCAGCGCGTCATCCGCCGACCAGATGTCACCATTGCCGAGGATCGGTGTGCCCGTGATGGTGTTCTTGAGTTTTTCGATCGCCGACCAGTCGGCGGTGCCCGAGTAGAACTCGGCCGCGGTGCGGGCGTGCAGCGCGATACTTGCGACACCGGCGCCCTCGGCGGCCTTCGCTGCCTCGATGTAGGTGAGGTGGTCGGAGTCGATGCCCTTGCGCATCTTGATGGT
>Ga0105048_10014769_pt1 | contig 12146 bp, 12 predicted proteins | sample MAT05_FD_78382 | JGI IMG/M metagenome (GOLD analysis project Ga0105048, IMG submission 78382) | Freshwater microbial communities from Lake Fryxell liftoff mats and glacier meltwater in Antarctica - MAT-05 | ecosystem: Environmental > Aquatic > Freshwater > Ice > Liftoff microbial mat | place... | reverse complement strand
CGCCAGTGCATCAGCGGCGTGGCATTGCGGCGGGGTGGAGACGACGACGATGTCGGCACCGGCGGGGAGGTCGGCGTAGGTGAGCGCCACGGTGCGCAGTTGCGCTGCCTGTTCGGCGGCCCGATCCATCGACCGTGAAGCAACGCCGACGATCGGCATGCCGAGCAGTGTGGCCGCGGCTGCGTGAGCACCGGAGATCATGCCGGCGCCATACAGCCCGATCGATCGGGGAGCGTTTCGACGAAGGCTCACCGCGTTACTTCCCGGCGAGCGCAGCGACGACGGGAGCGAAGGCCTCGACATCTTCGGCGCCGACGATGATGTAACTGAAGCCCCACTTCTCGCGGCGGGCGAGCAGGTCGTCGATCAATCGATCGGTGCTGCCCATCAGCGCGAACGGGGATTCTTCGAGGAACGATCGGGGCACGCCGATCGCGCTGGCGAGCGAATCCATCTTGGCGATCCGTTCGTCTGTGACGCTGACCATGAAGACACGGACGTTCATCTCGATCGCGTCGATCCGGTCGCCGGCTGCGGCACGAACGATCGCGACCTTCTCGTCGACCGCCTCGGCCGTCATCGTCGAGAACGCATCGGGGCCGACGACGCCGGCGGTCAACGTGCCGTTGATGCCAACGATGTCGGCCTCACGGGCCGCGATGCCGAGCACCCGCTTGCCGCCACCGCCGATGAGGATCGGCGGGATCGTCTGCACCGGCTTGGGCAGCGCATTGTGGTTGGTGATCGTGTAGTGCTCACCGGTGTGCGAGAACGCACCGTCGGTGAGGCAGCCCTTGATGACGGCCAGGCCTTCGACGAATCGGTCGATGCGCACCTTGGGGGAGTCGTATGGGATGCCGCTCTCGTCGTAGTCGCTGATCATCCAACCCGCACCGAGCCCGATCTCGAGTCGACCCTCGGACAACAGATCGATGGTGGCCAGTTCCTTGGCGAGGACCAGCGGGTGTTTGTAGTCGTTGTCCCACACCAGCGCGCCGACCCGCAGCGTCGTGGTCGCGTCAGCGGCGGCCATTAGCGCCGGGACCGGAGCGAGCTGCGGGTCGAAGTGGTCGGGCATCGTCAGCACGTCGTAGCCGTTGGCCTCGCACCGCTGCGCCAACGACACCCAGTCGTTGCGCGAAGCGGCATTCGATGCCTGGATGCCAAATCGAAAGGGACGCCGGGACGGTCGCTGGTTGCTCATGGCAGCGACCCTATCCAACGTGACGTCGACGGAACGGGTGCGACAACTAGCCTGCGGGGGCTGTGCGTCGTGTGACCTGGATTCTCCGTTTGGCTTGTGTCGTGCTCGCCGGGGCGCTGTTCATCACGGGCGTCACGGTGGCCATTGCCCCACGGCTGTGGGGCGTCGCCAATTCGCACGACGAGCTGCCGACCGAGCTACCCGAATTCGAGCCGCTGGCCCAACGCAGTTACGTCTACGACCGAGCCGGTAACGAGATCGCGGTGTTCGAGCAGGAGAACGTCCAACCGTTCACGCTGGCCCAGGTACCGCAGCCGGTGGTGCAGGCGGTACTCGCGGTGGAGGACAACGAGTTCTACGTGCACGACGGCGTCAACGTGCGCAGCTTGATCCGAGCGACGCTGTCGAACTTCTCCTCCGGCGCCAACCGCCAGGGTGCATCGACCATCACCCAGCAGGTCGTCAAGAACGAGTTCCTCGCCGGGCTGCCCCGAGACGGCCGTTACAAGCTGCTCCAGGTGCACTACGCACTGATGCTCGAGAAGGAACTGACCAAGGACGACATCCTCGAGCGTTACCTGAACACGATCTTCTTCGGTAACAACGCCTACGGACTCGCAGCGGCCGCGGAGACCTACTTCGGCGAGACCGTCGACCAACTCACGCTCGTCCAGGGTGCCTTCCTCGCCGGGCTGATCCGCTCGCCCTCTGGTTACGACCCGTTCCGCAAGCCGGAGCGTGCTCGTGCCCGGTTCGAGCAGGTGCTCGACCGGCTCGTCGACAAGACGATGGTGACGAGCGACGAACGCGATGTGCTGCTCGAGACATGGCCGATCCCGGAGGTGCCGCAGGTGATCCCCGGTCGCGCAACGGTGCCGTCGTACTTCACCGAGGCACTGCAGGACTACCTGCTCGACAAGTCCGACATCCTCGGCATCGACGAGCAGGAGCGGCGCGGCATCCTGGTGCGGGGCGGGTTGCGGATCTACACCACGATCGACCCCGTGATGCAGGCTCAGGCCGAGGCAGCGCGCAACGTGCTGCCCGACACCGTGGCCGGTTTCGACGCAGCGATCGTCTCGCTCGACACGACGAGCGGTGCGCTGCGGGTGATGGTCGGTGGCCGCGGGTTCAAGCGCAACGTGAACGAGATCAACATGGCGCTCACCCCGCGCCAGACCGGATCAAGCATCAAGATGTACATCCTCGCCGCAGCGCTGCAGGCCGGAGCTCAACCGAGCGATCTGATCGAAGGGACCGCGCCCTGCGTCCTGCCGAATCCAGGAGATCCGAAGGACCCCTTCATCATCAAGAGCGGGGTCAGCCGCAGCCTGAGCACCTTGGCAGTGATGACGTCGGCGTCGATCAACTGCGCCTACGCTCGGCTGTCGCAGATCGTCGGACTCAATCGGGTGGTCGACACCACGTACCGGATGGCAGATTCCCCGTACCTGTACACCGGCCAGACCAAGGAACAACGCAAGGGCGTGGATCCGATCCAGCCGTTCGCGAGCTTTGCGACCGGCGCCAACGAGATGAGCCCGCTCGACATGGCGTCCGGTGGGCAGACGATTGCCAACCAGGGTCTGCACCACGAGCCGTACTTCGTCGAGACGATCGACTACGCCGACGGGACCCGGTTCTACACCCATGACGACCCCGGGGTACAGGTGCTCGACCCAGGCGTCGCACTCACCACCGTCGATGTGTTGAAGGGCGTCATCCGTAACGGCACCGGCCGCAAGTATCCACTTGCCGACGGCCGCCCGGCGGCCGGCAAGACGGGAACGCAAGAGGACAACACCAACTCGTGGTTCGTCGGCCTGACACCCGAGTTGTCGACCGCCGTGTGGGTCGGCAACCCGAATGGATACGTGGCGATGAACAACGTGCCCGAATTCGTCGCCGACGGCGTCACCAAGGTTCAGGGTGGCACCTACCCGGAGGAGATCTGGAAGACATTCACCGATGCTGCACTGTACGGAACGCCTTTCCAGGACTGGCCAGCGCCGCCCCCGTCGCCGCGCCCGGCGATGCGGCTCTACCTGCCCGGCAACGAGTGCCTCGGCCGTCTCGTCAGCGGCACGATCACCGATCCGAACGCGCCGACCACCACCACGATCGCCACCGAGCCGGAGATCGATCCGGCGACAGGCGAGCCGATCGCGACGGTTCCGGCCACGTCCCCGCCACCCGTGATCCAGGCGATCGACAGCGGCACGACCATCTCCCCGGACGTGCTCGATCCGCTGGCACCCATACCGACCATCGCGACCAGCGGCGTGGTGGTGTATGACTGTAGTCGTGGAGTCCCCGGAGCACAGACGAGTGGTGGATAGATGACGACGCCCGAAGCCCTGCTGCAGTTGCAATTGACCGACAGCGCGATCGACCAGATCACGAACCGGATGCCGAAGTTGCCCGACGTGGTCGCCTCCAACGCAACCAAAGCCGCCGTTCGCGCCTGGGAGCAACGCAAGCTCGCGCTCGAGGCCGAGATCGCCGGGCTCGAGACCTCGATCAGCGCATCGGAGATCACCGGGGCGACGATCACCAAGCAGATCACCCGCCTCGAACAACAGCTCAAGACCGTCATCTCGCCACGCGAAGCAGAAGCCTTGATGCACGAAATCGAACTGTCGCGAGGCAAGCGTTCGGCGCAGGACGACGAGGAACTCGAGGCAATGGATGTGCTGGGTTCGGCCGAGCAGTCCTTTGCCGAACACCTCGCTGCGGAACCGGCCGTTCGCGAGGCAGCCGCAACGGCGCTCGAAGCAGCGACGACGGCGGTCGCAGCCAGTGAGGCAGACCTCGTGGCCAAGGCGGGCGAGCGCGACCAGATGCGGGCTGCGGTCGACCCCTCCGCTCTGGCCACCTACGACATGATGCGGGGCCAGCACAACGGAATCGCGATCGCCAAGCTCAACGGACTGCAGTGCAGCGGCTGCCACCTCGACCTGTCTCGGGGCGAGGTCGACAACATCAAGCGGCTCGGTCCCGAAGAGTTGCCGGAGTGCCCGAACTGCGGTCGGTTGCTGGTTCGCTGACACCGTGTTCTTCTGGTTCCTCGGCACCGCGATCGCAGCGGTGTGGTTCGTCTTTCGCGATCCGTCGTTCGACTACCGCCTGCTCTGCGTCGGAGCGCTGCTGCCCGACGCGATCGACGTCTGGTTCGGGGGAGCGCGTGCGCTGCACAGCCTGACGGTCAGCATCGCCGTGCTGCTCGCCGTCGTCATCGCCAGCGCCGGTCGCAAGCGCTGGCGCAAGCGGGCGCTGGCGATCCCGATCGGGATGATGCTGCACCTCGTCTTCGACGGCGCGTTCACGAGCACCAAGCTGTTCTGGTGGCCGGTCGGTGGATGGTCGTTCACCGACGATCCGTTGCCCAGCGTGGCCAGGGGCTGGTTCGGCGTCGTCCTCGAACTTGCCGGGCTGGCGATCTTGTGGTGGGTCGTCAAGACATTCGGGCTGCGGTCACCGGATCGACGCGCGACGTTGCTCCGCACCGGTGCCCTCCACCCGATCCAGTCCTGAGTTCGACCACCCTCGGGAGCGCCGCGCTGCACCTGACCGGGCTGCGGTGTGATTCACTGTGGGTGTGTTGATCCTCGTCCGCCACGGCCGTACGGCCGCCAACGCCGCGGGGGTTCTGCAGGGTCACCTCGATCTCTCGCTCGATGACGTTGGCCACCAACAGGTCAGCGCGGTCGCCGCCGCGATTGGTCCAGTCGACCGAGTCATCTGCAGTCCGCTCGAACGAGCACGGCAGACGGCGGCCGAATTCGGGGCTCCGGTCACGATCGACGAGCGGTGGATCGAGCTGAACTACGGAGAATTCGATGGCCTGCCGTTGTCGTCGGTACCTGCCGACGTGTGGCAGCAGTGGAGCGCGGACACGACGTTCGCGACGCCGGGGGGCGAATCCATGGGCAGCCTCGACCAGCGCGTCCGATCAGCGGCTGTCGATGCGCTCTCCTTCGCTGACGACGAACGGGTCGTCGTCGTCAGCCACGTCACCCCGATCAAGGCTGCAGTTGCGTGGGCGCTCGGTTGCGACATCTCGATCAGTTTCCGATGCCATCTCGACCAGGCGAGTGTCTGTCGGATCGTGGCCGGTGCCCGGGGACCGGTGCTGCGCAGCTTCAACGAAGTCCTGTACCCGCGCTGACCCTCCTCGATCGCACAGCGGCGGCCACGGGCATTACTTCTTGGACTTCTTCTCCACCGGAGGCGAGCTCGCCACCATTGCATCGATGATCTTCTGGACCGACAACGAGCCGCCGGTACCGGTGGGCAGGATCAGCCCGGTCGCCACCTCGTAGGTGTTTCGGCGTCCTTGCTTGTGACGCTCGATGACGCCGCTGGCAACCAGATCGTTGATCGAGTTCCACACCGTGCGCTCGGTCATGTCGGTCTTGCTCGCGATGTCGCGAAGCCGCAGGTGCGGATCTTCGCTGATGCAGAGCAGGACCATGCCGTGCGTGCTCAGCAAATTCACTTGGCGGCTCCCTCAGTTGCCCCGACGACCACATCATCGGAATCGCTGATCACTGCCTTGAGCAGGGCTGCAACAGTGATGTCGAGACCGTTGTCGCCGATGATGGCATCGCTGATGATGGTGTAGGTGTTGCGCCGGCCGACCTTGCGCCGTTGGACGACACCAGCCGAAACGAGGTCTTCGACGGCACGCCACACCGTGCGCTCGGTCACGTCGAGAGCGCTCGCCAGATCACGCAGCCGAATATCCGGCTGCTTTGCAATTGCGGCCAAGACAACGCCGTGGGTACTGAGCAGGTTCATCGTTCCGCCTCGCGGGTGGTGAGTGTGATCGTCGAAGGGAGTCGAGCGCTTCCGCCACTATATTGCACTAATCACGCAAGGAGTTGGTGGATCGTGGTCTCACTTCCGCCAAAATCTTTCTACTCGCAGTTGTCTGGAGAACTCTCCCCAGTTTGCGGTCGGTGATCGTATTGCATGGTTGATGACGGCGAGTCGGCCTGTAAGCGGGATTCTGTACGCCGCCGAAGCGGCGCGATGATCATCCATCTCTGCGGCTTACCCGAGGGGCGCCGGCTCGTGATGAGCCGGCGGGCGAGCCACCCATTCCCTCTGCTCAGCCTTGCTCCGAGTGGGGTTTACCGAGCCGTGCCAGTCGCCTGACACGCTGGTGCGCTCTTACCGCACCGTTGCACCCTTACCTGTGGCTGCCGGAGCAGCCCATCGGCGGTCTCTCTCTGTTGCACTGTCCGTGAGGTCGCCCCCACCTGGCTCACGCCAGCACTCTGCTCTGGGGAGTCCCGACTTTCCTCGATGACCTGGCTGCCGGAGGGCCGAAGCACCCTGCATCCCGATCACCGCGATCATCCGGCCGACTCGCCGTCACGTCGCAGTGTAGGCAACGACACCGCTGCAGCGGCATCGATCTGTGTCACGAGCTCGTGTCAGACGCAGCTGTCCTCGTAGTCGTAGACGAAGGAGTTGATGCTCGGCGTCTCGATGTTGAGGGTGAACTGGTTGCCAGAACTGGGTGCGCCGATCGCCAACTGGAACGCCGACAGGATACCGAACTGGCTCGGCACGGCGTAGTAGATCTGCGGCGCAGCAATGGTCGGCGCTGCTTCTGCACCGCCGGTGCCGGCACCGTCTTCGCTCGGCTGGGCGATGTTCTGCGCAGCCGTCGTCGTGGTCTCGACAGCAACGGTGACCGATGGCTCGCTGACGGTTGCATTGGCCGTGAGCGTGGTGTTGATCCGGTTGTCGGGGTTGATCACGAGCGCAAGGGCTGCGGCTCGGCGCCCGCAGGCATCGGCCTGGATCATCGTGGCCGCCCGGTACTCGGGCTTGGAGAACTGCGGTACGAGCGATTGGTGGCTCGAGGCTCCGACGGACTCCATTGCATAGACCATGGCGGTGGCATCACGGTTGCGGTTGTCGGACTCAGGGACGTCGGCCTCTTCGTTGCCCTGCTTCGGCCGGCCGGTGATGCGGTCGCGCAACAGTGCGACAACGACCCGGTCGAAACGAGGGTTGTCGCACGTCCAGACGGCCGAGCCGGCCTCGATGGTGGAGGCATCGATCGTCGCGATCGCCTTGCGGTGACCAGCGATGAACGCGTCGACGACGGCGGTCTGGTCGTCGGTGAGCTCGCCGAGTTCTTTGGCGGCTTCGTGGGCGCTGATGATGCTGTAGTGCAACGACGCCAGCGTTCGAAAGAGGACGCCGTCGGTGACGGTGCCCGCCGGCAACGACTCTGGTCCGGGCGCCTCGCCGACGCGAGCAGGACTGGATTCGGAGACCTCGTCGACACAGGCTGCCAAGAGCGCAGCGAGGCCGATCGTGATGCCGCCCGCGCGCAGCATGCCGCGGCGGCTCATCGCGATGTCGCCGAGAGGTTGACCGTCGTGGTCGTTGGAGCTGTTCTGGGTCGAGCGGTGCTGGTTCATTGGCGTCATTCCACGGGGTAGTCGGTCGGCGACAGGGGTTCGGTATCGAACTCGAGCCGGGCATCGAGTTCTTCGACGCCGGAGATGGCCCGGAGCAGCGTTGCGATCCGGGACTCGATGACGACGATGGAGGCAATCAGCGATGAACCGTCGACACCGACGAGCTGGCCGATGATGTCGATGTGGGTCGCAACGGCAGCATCTTCGAGCTGCGCCGCAGCGGCAGCGACGCTGTCGGGATCGCCGTCGAAGTCGCCAGCGAGCGCCTCGACGAGGGCGGCATTCGGCTTGTTGGCAGCCTGACGCCCGATGAGACCGGAGATTGCGGTGGCGTAGCCCTCGTGGGCCTCACGGATCGCGACGATTTCGGGGACGATCGCGGCGTCGAAGACACCGGCGTCGATGGCGACGTCGTACAAGTCGCGGGCGGCGAGTTCGACACTCTGGGCGAAGTCGAGCAGCACCATGTCGGCCGCGGTTGGATGCTTCACCGGGGCGATCGTCGTGGTGGGAGCGGCCGCTTCCGTGCCGCCCGTCGACGTGTCGGTGCCCGCGCTGGCTGTGCCGTTCAGCCACGGCAGCAACGAGGCCGCTGCGCCGGCGAAACCTGCGGTGAGCAGGCGTCGCCGAGCCGGGAAGCCACCAGCGGCGTCCGACTCGATGTCGTCTTGCTGTGCAGCGGCTGGGGTGTTTGCCGCTTCCTTGTTGTCCACGAAGACTGGGTCCTTTCGAGATGGTCACCCCAGCTTTGACGGCTGGGGGGTTGCGCACCAACTTTAGAAGTCGAGCGCTGACAGGTCGGGTATCCAACGCGACGAGCGGTTGACGGCCTGACGCCAGCGATCGCGGTCGAATGAGCCGGTGGGCTCGACCACGGTTGCGGGCGCCCAAGAGTCTGCCACCTCGCTGACGCTGGACCACGTACCAACAGCGAGACCAGCGAGGTAGCCGGCTCCGAGCGTCGTGGCTTCGGTCACGGGCGAAACCTCGATCGGCTTCCCCGTCGCATTGGCAAGCGCCTGGATGAACGTCGGGTTCTCGCTCATGCCTCCGTCGACACGCAGGCTGGCGACCACGAGGCCGGCATCGGTCTCTGCGGCCTCGACCAGATCGGCGCCGCGCTGGGCGACCCCTTCCAGCACCGCACGCACGATCTGGGGACGGCCGGTGCCCCGGGTGATGCCGAGCAGTGTGCCTCGCGCACCGTAGTCCCAGCGCGGCGTACCGAGCCCGAGCAGCGCTGGGACGTAGGTGACACCTTCGGAGTCGGCGCAGGCGGCGGCGATGTCGTGGCTCTCGGCAGCCGTTGCGATCAAGCCCATGTCGTCGCGCAGCCATTCCACGTTGGTGCCGGCCGAGAGCATGATGGCCTCGACGCCGTAGGTGGCTTCGCCAGCGCGACTCCAGGCAATGATCGGGAACGTGCCGTGCTCGCTGCGTCGGTAGCTCTCTGGTTTCGACGGACCGGTGCACAGATCCAGCATCCCGCCCGTGCCGAACGTGGCCTTGGCCATTCCCGGTCGGACACAGCCCTGACCAATCAACGACGCCTGCTGGTCGCCTGCGATTCCGCCGATCAGCGGTGCTCCGGGCAAGACCGAAGCGACACCGAGTTCACCGGTGGAGTCGACGATGGTTGGGAGCATGTCCATCGGCACGCCGAGGGCCGCACAGGCGTCGGCCGACCACTCGAGTCGACCCATGTCGTAGAGGCCGGTCACCGCTGCGTTGGAATGGTCGGTCACGTGCAGGGATCCGCCGGACACCACCCATGCAATCCAGCTGTCGACCGTGCCGAACAGCAGGTCACCGGTGCGATCTGGGTCGAACGTGTTCAGCAGCCAGACCAACTTGGTCGCCGATTGGTTGGGTGCGAGCGCCAGGCCGTGATCGGCCTTGGCCATGATGCACTCGAACACCGTCCGAAGATCCTGCCAGCCGAGCGCCGGACCGATCGGTACGCCGGTGACCCGATCCCACACCACCGTCGATGCCCGTTGGGCGGTGATGCCGAGGGCGTCGATCGCGACGCCGTCTGCTGCTGCCCGGGCGATCGTGTCGTTGGTGACCTCGAGCACCACCCGGGCCATCGCCATGGCATCGAACTCGACGAGGCCGGGCGAGGGCGACGATGGCGCGAACCCGCGGTGGGTGACGTGGCCGACTCTGGCGTCGGGCGAGACGGTGGCCGAACGGAGTCCGCTCGTACCGACATCGATGACGAGCAAGCTCATCGTCGTGGCTCCATTCCCCGCTTCTGCAGCGTGATGCCGAGCAGACCACCGATCATGCCGGCGAACACGGCGACGGTGAGATTGAAGAAGATGTTGAGCCAACGCACCTCGGCGCCACGGATCAGGTTGATGATCACCAACACGCCCTGGACGGCGATGAAGGTGCCGGCCGAGGTGACGATGCCGTGTGAGAGCGGCGTCCGGCGCTGTTGGCGCCACGCAGCCACCCCCGCTCCGAGCACAAAACCGACGATCGCAACGAGCACGAGCGGAACGATCAACCCGTTGCCCGGATCATTGTCGTTGATCAGCCGGGCAGCGACGAGGAACGGGGCGGCGAACATCAGCGCCACGGATCCACCGGCTTTGAGCGCCGCCGTGTCCCAACGTTCGTTCACGACCCAGCACCATAGGGCGCGGCCACCGTGCCGAAGGGATTCGGGAGGCCGAGTTTGCCCGGGTTGAGGATGCCGACCGGGTCGAGCGCGTGTTTGATCGAGGACAGGACTCCGAGCCCGGCACCCAATGCCTCTCCCATGAACCGGCTCCGGTTGAGCCCGACGCCATGGTGGTGGGAGAGATTGCCACCGGCGGCGAGCACGGCTGACTGACCGGCGTTCCACATCGCGACGTACGTCGAATCCACCTCCGCAACAGGCGGGGTCGCCGCGAACGTGAAGTACAGACAGGCGCCGTCGGGGTAGCTGTGGCTGAGGTGCGACGTCGCAGATCGAGCGTGGGGCACGGCCAGCATTGCTGTCTGGACGGCGTCGACGATGGCGTCGAGCCGCGACCACGGTGCCGCGATCTCCATCGTGTCGACCACAAAGCCCTTGCGGGTCAAGGCCTGCAGTGCGCTCGTGTCGTTGCGGTGGTGGATCCACCGCTCCAACAGGTCGGCGCTGAGCGGTGCGGCAGTGAGCTGCGTCGCGACATCGGCCACGATGGCCATCACGGCATCGATCAGCAGCGGGTCGCCCTCGTCGAGCACCAGGAGCACGCACTCGGTGCCATTGCCTCCCTGGCCACGTTTCGATTCGGCGCCGTCGTAGAGGCGCAACACGGCCGGAGTCGCACCCCGGTGAATCACTCGTCGACATGCTTCGAGCCCGTCGGCGAACGTCGCGAAACTGTAGGCCGCCCGGCGCTCTGCAGGGGGAGTGGGGTGGGCGATCAACCACACCCGAGTGACGATGCCGAGGGTGCCTTCGGAGCCGATGAACACCTGGCCGAGGTCGGGTCCGGTGGCAGCCGCCGGGCTGCCGCCGGTTCGGATCACGGTGCCGTCGGCGAGCACGACTTCGAGACCCACCACCATGTCCTCGATCTTGCCGTAGCGAGTGCTGTACTGACCAGCCCCACGGCAGGCCACCCAGCCTCCGACCGTGGCGATGTCGAAGCTCTGCGGAAAGTGACCGACCGACAGCTGGTGAAGACTCCCGAGGACGGCTTCGAGATCCGGGCCGAAGGTCCCGGACAACACCTCAACGACCCCGGAGGTCTCGTCGACCGAGACGATGCCTTGCATGGCCGTGGTGTCGAGCACGACACCACCGAAGACGGGGATGCTCGCACCGCACACCCCCGATCGTCCGCCGGCGACAGTGAGCGGGATGGCCGCGTGATTGCACAGGGAGGCGATGGCGCTGACCTGCGCGGTGGTGGACGGTCGGACCACGGCGGCTGCTCGTCGCGGCACCTGACCCGCGAGCGCCCAGTGCATCGTGATCGGCCACCAGTCACGGCTCGCCTCCGCCGTACCCGCGACCGAGACATCGGTCGGGCAGATCGCGGCGAGCTGATCGAGCACCTCGGTCGGGACATCGACGCCGCGGCCGGGAAGATGATCGGCGAAGCCGAGCAGTTCGATCGGCGCTGTGGGCTGGCTGACTGGTTGGGGGACGGAGTGGTCGGACAGATCGGTCATGGGGTGGTGTCTCCTGGAACGGTCGTCTCCTGCACGGTCGCAACTGCGGCGACTGCAGCGGCCTCCTCGGCGCAGGCAGCGAGGTAGCAATCGACCTCCGCCGCTGTTCTCGCAGCATCCCATCCGAGTTCGGGCCCGATCAGCGCAGCCACCTCGGCTGCGTGATCGACGGTGGCGCGACGGTCGAACAGCCGCGCCCGGGTTCGACGGGTGAGTACATCGTCGAGCGTGGTCGCCATTTCCGCCCGGACCGCGTAGATCGCTTCGGCGCGAACGTAGGGGAGGCGGGGCAGCAGCGGCTCGGCGAGCGTCGGGTCGGATGCGATCAAGGACTCGAT
>Ga0105048_10014767_pt1 | contig 12148 bp, 3 predicted proteins | sample MAT05_FD_78382 | JGI IMG/M metagenome (GOLD analysis project Ga0105048, IMG submission 78382) | Freshwater microbial communities from Lake Fryxell liftoff mats and glacier meltwater in Antarctica - MAT-05 | ecosystem: Environmental > Aquatic > Freshwater > Ice > Liftoff microbial mat | place... | reverse complement strand
TCCCAGGGCCGCACGGCTGGACTTCCGGCCGGGATCGCCTTTCACCAGCTGCGCCGACACACGTACGCCTCGTTGCTCATCGACGGCGGTGAGTCCGTCACCGTGGTCGCCGATCGGAGGGGGCACAAGAACGCGACCAAGACGCTGCACACGTACTCCCACCTGTGGCCGTCCAGCGACGACAAGACCCGGCACGTGCTGGACAAGGCCTTCGCGACCGTCGACGCGCTGCACGCCAAGAATGCACACCGCTGACCGTCGACCAGCACCGGGGTCAAGCCCTCGTCGGGACTACACGCGCCGGTAGGCATCGCGTCGGTGGGCGACGTCGACGACGGTGACCGAGCGCTGCACGTCGTCGATCCGGTAGATGACGCGGTAGGTGCCACGCCGGGCGGTGTGCCGGTCCTCCAGCGGAGGCCGCAGGCGCTTGCCGACGCGGTGTGGGTTGTCCAGCAACGGTCCGACGATGAACTCATGGGCGGCCATCGCCACCCCCTCGGGGAGCACCTCCGCGAGCTGGCGACGGGCTGTCGGCGCGATCGTGAGTGGGTACCGGTCGTGCTGGGCGCTCACGCCACCGGCCGGCGACCTCGCCGCTCCATCGCCGCCGCGAGGTCGGCCTCGGACTCACCCTCGCCGTCGGCCAGTTCGGCGTCGGCAGCCGCCAGCCGGCGCATCGCGTCGGGGTCGGACAGGATCGCGAGCGTCTCCTCAAGCGACTCGAGATCCTCCGGTGCGATCAGCACGGCGGCCGGCCGGCCGTGGACGGTCACCGTGATCCGCTCGTGCTGACCACCCACGCGCCCCACGACCTCGGACAGGTGTGCCTTGGCCTGGGCGAGGGACATCGAGGTCGTCATGGTCACAAGTATGACTACTGGTGGCTGGGTTGTCGAGCACCGGCCGACAGGGTGAAGCACGCCACCGCAGGGGACACCGCGAGCGCTGGCCGGCGTAGCAGGCGGTCAGGGCAGGTGCAGGACTGTCCCTGTTGCGGACTCCCCGGGGACTGAGCTGGGCCCGCAAGCCTGTGACCTGCGGTGATGTAACAGACGAGAGGTACGGCTTGCTCTACCTGGGCGTCAGCTGACGCGGCGATCGGGGTGGGCGAGTTCGTGAGGGTGGACGGGTCAGTCGCGATCGGCGGGCAGCACACCACGGCCGCGAGAGCCGTGCTGGGTTGAATCCGACCGGGCCGGGGTCGGGGCGTCCGATCGGATGCCCGTGCTCAGGGTCCGGCCCGGTCGCGACGGCTCCGCCTCAGGGGTCCTGATGGACCGTGGCGGACTGACCTGGCGACTCCGCTGCCCCGCCGGAGGCGCTCCCGCCGGACGACGGGCTGCCGTTCGCCGATCCTCCGGTCGACGGCGGCGGGGGCTGCCCGCTGCCGCCGGCCTTCTGGTCGGTCGTTCCGGCCTGGGCGCCAGCCGAGGCTTGCGCGGCGCCCTGCTGACCGGTCGACTGCGCGGACGGCGAGTCCGGCGCAGAGTTCTGCCTCGTAGGTGCGGTCGACTGGCTAGAGCTGCTCGCTGCCGTCCCGGCGTCACCGCCCTGGGCCTGGGTGGCGGCCGCGCCGCTCGATCCTGTCGCCGGCGCGGGGGCATTGGTGTCCTTCACCTGGACCGCCCGGCCGAAGACCCGGATCGTGCGCTCCCCGTCCTCGGTCTGGATGGACAGGACCGTCGTGTACTGGTCGACCTTGTCCTGGGCCTTGGAGAACGTCGTGTCCTTCTTGGCCTCCTCGAACCCGGCCCGGCCGCCGAAGGTGATCCCGGGCTTCGGCTTGGGCGGGCCGACCGCGACCGGCCCTGCCGACGCCGCGGTTCCTCCCGACGCGGCGACCTGGCTCGCACCGACCGTGTTCGTGGCCTGCGCCGGAGTCAGCGCGCGCCCGCTCGGGTCGACGTAGCGCAGCGGGTTCGAACCGGCGTAGGTGTACGCCGAGGTCAGCCGCGGGTCGTCGACGACCGCCATCGGGTCGTCCTCGAGCAAGGGCTCGGTGGAGGAGAACTGCTGCTCTCGGTTCTCGAACCAGCGCTGACCGAAGTTGACCAGGTCGTAGGTGGGGTCCGTCCAGCCGCCCGCGAACAGGTACGGCGTGTCCTTGATCGTGCTCTGGCCGAGCACCCACGGCCTGCCGGTCGGGAGGTAGTCCACGTACTGGAACACGCCGCCGACCTGGTCGGTGACCACCCGCAGGCTGCCCTGCAGATCCTTGTGGACGAAGTACAGCTTGCGGTCGGTCCGCGGCTGGCAGGTGGAGGTGGTCGGGTCGTAGAGCTGGCCGGACGTGCACTGCGTCGCCTCGGCGACCACGCAAGCGCCGCCGGGTGGGCAGGCACAGGTGACCTCGGCGGTGTCGGTGCACGCCGGGGGCTGGACCGGCGCCGGGGCCGGGCTGGTCCGGTGGGTAGCTATCGCCTGCCCGCCGAGGTAGATCGTCGAGTACCGCTGGCCCTCGTTCACCGTCCGCCACTGGTCGTTGACGAACCAGGTGAGTCCCCCGGGTCCGCGCTCGAGCGTGCGCATGCCCTCGGCGGAGTACCGGAGGTCGGTGTCGTTGTTGCCCTCGGCGATCTTGGTGACCCGGTTCTCCGCGTCATAGGTGAGCTGGCGGCTGACGACCTTGCTCCTCGAGCACGGCTCGCGCCAGTCGGTCAGGTTGCCGTTGGCGTCGTAGGTGTAGGAGCGGGCGCCCAGCTTCTGCATCTGGTGGATGTTGTTGCCCTGGCTGTCGGTGCGGTACGTCAGGTCGTTGGGGGCGATGACGTAAGAGGCCCGGCTGTCGTCGTTCATGGCGCCACCGCCGGAGCTGGTGTTCGCGCTGCAGTTAGACAGCGTGGTCGAGCCGCCACTGGTCGTGCCGCCCTTGCCGCCACCGCTGTTCTTCGGCTTGGTCGTGCCGGTGGTCAGCGTCGTGGTGGTGGTCTGCGTCTTGGAAAGCAGGTTGCCGTTCGGGGCGTAGTTCGAGGCGTAGGAGTAGTCCCGGTTCGTGGAGCGGTCGACGAACTTCCCGCCGGCGCCGGTGAGCCGGTAGAAGCCGTCGTAGGTGTACGACTGCTGCGACGCCCCTGGCACACCGTTCTCCGGGGGGACGGGGAGCTGGCCGAGCGAGGTCGCGCCGCCCGGGGCGTAGAGCCGGTTCACCGCGTCCCGGACGTTGCCGGCCTTGTCGAAGGTGTATTGCAGCCGCTGCAGCGGACGGGCCGTCGAGAGGCTGCCGTCGTACTGCCTGGTGGCGGTGGACGAGGTGCTGATGCCGGTGAGGAAGCGCCGTGTCGGCTCGAACCCGTAGCGGGTCTGCACCCCCGTGCCGGTGGCCACGAACGTGCCCTGGCCGAACTCGTCGTAGCGGACCTCGTCGACGTAGCGGATCACGTCGTCGGGCCGCGCGACGGCGTCGCCGTACTGGTCGTAGAGGTCCGGCTGAGGCGTCGTGGAGCTGAGCCGGTTCGGCCGGCCGCCCAGGTCGTAGCCGGTGCTCAAGCGCTCGCCGTTCGGATAGGTCGTGGTGAGCACCCGGCCCAGGCTGTCGTAGTCCCAGCCCGTGGTCCACGACGGGACGGACCCCGTCGACCCCTTGCCGAACGGGTCGGCGGCCCGGGTCGCCCGCTGCTCGACGACGTTGCCGCCGGCGTCGTAGCGGTAGCGGCGCTCCATCGCGCCGTCGGCCACGCTCAGGACCCGGCCGGCGCCGTTCCCGGCCGCCCCGTCGTCGCCGTAGACGTAGGACACCTGCGGCGTGCCGTCGGAGTACTTGACCTCGACCAGCCGGTCACGGTCGTAGCGGTAGCTGGCGACGCTGCCGGCTGCCCGAGTGAGGGTAGTGAGGTTGCCCGCCGGGGCGTAGGTCTTGGCGACCAGGCCCCCGTCCGGGGTGTCGGTGGAGGTCAGGCGCCCGAGCAGGTCGTAGGTGTGCTCGGTGCGCGCCTGCGCCGGGTCCACCACCGCCAGCAGACGGCCGAGGTAGTCGTACTCGAAGCGGTGCGCGATCGGGGCACGCGTCCCCGTCGACGCGACGATGCGCGAGGCGACGAGGCCTGGTGCGGGCATGGCGGCCAACGGCCCGGAGGTGCCGTCCGGGTTGTTGCCGGCGGCCGGTGCCAGCTCGTTGCGGTAGACCGCCCCGCCCACGTCGGCCCAGGTGGAGGTGGCCTGTCCGAGCGGGTCGGTGTCGGTCTGCTTGAGCAGCGTGACCGCGCCGGGGCCGTACGCACCCGTGGGGTCGGGGACCACGGCGTGGCTGTATGCGGTGGTCTCCGTGGACGCGTCCGGCAGCCTGGTGACCAGGCGCCGGTCGAGCAGGTCGTAGGTCCAGCGCGTCGGGTCCGTCCGCGGGACGTTCGCCTGCGCCGGCCCGGCCTGGCTGTTCAGCGGGTTGTACGTCGTCAGGGTCGCGGCGGCAGCGGTCTCGACGATCGGGTACCACTGGGCGACCTCACGGCCGAGGGCGTCGAAGTCGACCGCCCCCTCGACGGTCCGGGACTGCCCGGCCACGCCCTCGACGACGGAGTCACGCTTGCGCTGCACGGTGCGGTCCAGGCCGTCCACGAAGGCGACGGTGGTCAGCGGGTCGGTCGGGTGCACGACGTCGTGGTGCGCGGCGGTCGCCCAGGCGAAGGCGGCTCCCGACGGGTTCGCGGTGGTGCGCAGGCCGCCGTAGGAGTAGCGCACGGTGGGCGAACCGGTTCCCTGCTCACGCGGGGCAGTGATCGTGGCAAGCCGGCCGGCCGCGTCGTAGGTCCACGAGGTCGGGTTGCCGTTCTCGTCGACCCTCCCGGAGATCCGCCCGGTCAGCGGGTCGTAGGTCGCGGTCGCCGTGACCCCGTGGTTGTCGGTCACGACGGCGATGTCGGTGAACCGGAACGGGTCGAAGGTGTAGTCGACGCAGTACCGCGTCGGATTCCCCGTCGCCGGGGCGGCCTCGTCGCAGTCGGCGACGTAGTCGTAGTCGTCGTCGGCGACAGTCCGAGCCGGGTAGTCGGCGCAGGCGGGGGTGGCGCTGTCGGGGTAGGCGACGGTGTCGTAGCTGCCCCGGGTGTTAAAGCCCATCTCGGTGATCGCCCACAGGTCCTTGCCGCAGGGGTCCCCCTCCGCCGACTGGACCAGCTCGGCGAGCCGGGTGGCCGCCGCGTTGGCGCACAGGTCAGGGCCTCCGTCGCGCTGGCGCATGAGGGTGCGCTGCTCGTCGGTGACGCCGTACACGGTCACCGTCTGCGGGACCGACACCCAGGTGTCGTCGTTCAGCGTCCGTGCACCGGTGCGCGGAGCGCAGTCGCTGTAGGTGATCTCGGTCAAGACGTCGTCGTAGGTCGTCTCGGTCTCGTTCAGCTCGAACACGGACGTGACGTCGCCCAGCGGGCTGTAGGTGTAGTCGGTCTGCAGGCCCTGGGGCACACCTGCGCCGTCGTACTGGGTGACCGTCTCGCTGGTCAGCCGCGGCGACAGCGCCAGGTCGAAGAGCCTGGTGCGCCCCGGGTCACGGACCACCGGAAGACCGGTGAGGGCCTTCCCGTAGGAGTCGGACTGCGGGTCGCCGTCGGCCATCGCCCAGGTCCAGGTCGACTCGGCGATCTTGGCACCGACGGGGTCCAGCAGCGTCTCGGTGGTCAGCAAGCCCGAGTCGGACGGGGTGGCGTTGAGGTAGGTCCGGTCGTAGCGGCGAAGCAGCTTGCCGGTCTCGTCGACCTGGTCCTCGCGGACCGAGGCGAAGCCCAACCCCTCACGCAGCAGCGGGTCGTAGACCGCCCCCTCGTAGCTGTACTCAGACGTCTGCCGGTCGGCCCCGTCACCGGGGTGACCGTCGTCGACGACGACCGACGACATCGTCCAGAGCGACTCCGGGTTGGTCGTGGTGTTGCCGGTGCGCTCGTAGTCGAGCGCGATCGAGCCGCCGAGCGGGTTGGTGACCGACTTGAGAAGGTTGGTCCTCCCGCGCTTGTTGACCCGGACCTGGATGTCCTCGTCGTCGGAGCTGTAGACCGCGTCGGGGTTGCCGTCGCCGTCCATGTCCTCGAGGGCGATCTGGCCGGTCATCCGGTCGTACCCGCCGTGCACGCCCGGGTTGACCACGACGTAGCAGGCCACCAGGCACAGCGGACCGATGTAGAACGAGAAGTCGGCGCCACCGGACAGGCTGGTCGTGCGCGAGACGTCGAACTGACCGCCGGGCAGGTCGACCCCGGGCAGGTCGCCGTCGGGGGCGGAGTCCTGCCAGCGGTCGGCGTCGACGGCGACGTTGCCCGCCGGCCAGTTGTCCGTGCCGCCGTAGTTGATCTCGGAGGCCCGCTGCATGCCGTCACCGGACCCGAAGACCGCGGTCGGGTCGGCGTCACCGACGCCGTTGAGCCGGTCCGGGGTGCCGTCGCCGTCGAGGTCGACCCAGTCGAACAGGCCGTACTGCACGCCCTCGGTGTAGGAGATGCCGCCGGCGAACTCCATGGCGTTGAACTGGAAGCCGAGCGACAGCGTGCCGGAGACGGACTGGCTGGACGAGGTGCGGCCGGTCGTCCACTGGACCTGCTCGCCGGCGAACCGGTAGCCGAGGTTCAGCGACACCCAGAGCTCGCCCGAGGTGTAGCTGTCGACCCGGTCCGGCAGACCGTCGCCGTTGATGTCGAGCAGGGTGCGGTCGATGATCGTCCCGCTGGCGGCCGACGACGCGCCGGCTACCTCCAGGCTGTCGGCCGCCGACCCCTGGATGTCGCGCTTCTCGCTGCCCGGCTCGGTGTCGGTCACCCCGGCCTGGGCCTCGCTGATCGGGTTGTCCCACTGCGTGTTGACGGCGAAGCCGGCACCGATGTTCATGCCTCGGCTGGTCTTGGTCGAGTTCGGCGTGGACGGCGAGGCAGAGTTGCTGCTGCCGGTGCTGATGGCGGTGCCGTTGAGCCCACCGCCGAGGGCGAGCTGCGTGCCGAACGTGTTCTCGGCGGCGTTCACCGTGGCGACCTTGCTGCCGCGCGGGCCGGTGTACTCGACCTGCGAGCCAGACCGGATGTCGGGCAGCCCGTCACCGTTGTAGTCGGTGAAGTCGCGCAGCTCTCGGCCACCGCCGGCGGCCGCCGTGAAGGAGGCAATCAGCCCGATCATGAAGTTGAAGCTGCCGTCGACGCCGAGCATCTGGGGCGCCTCGCGGCCGCTGACGGTCGCCCCCGGCGCCGGCTTGTCGGCGCCCAGCCGGTCGGACTGCATGCGGGTCGCGTTCCCGTACAGGGTTGCCTTGCCGCCGGCGCGCCAGCGGTCGGCCACCCCGGCCCCGGCCGGGCCCCACGGGATGTAGGGCATCACCTCCGGGACGGCGTTGGTGCTGCTGGTCCCGGCCACGACCGAACCCACGGACGGGGCACCGGCGGCGTTGGGCACCGTGGTGTTCTTGTCGTAGCTGCCGCCGGAGGGGTTGCCCGTCAGGTCGAAGTGGCTCAGCACCAGCGGCGAGGTCGGGGACGACCCGACGGCGTCGGAGTTGTAGCCCGCCAGGCCCCAGCCCCGGTACCCGGACGGGAACACCCCGTCGAGGTCGGGCCAGTTGGCCTGCGCGACGCCGGTCGTGGCATCCGTGCGGTCCTGGGTCGAGCCGTCCTCGGTGACCTGGTAGGTCACCGACAGCGACGAGGAGAGCCCGCCGGCGATGGCAGCGCCGACCGCCGCGTCGGGCGCGTTGACCTCAAGCCAGTACTCGGTGTCCTTCTCGGCATCGAAGGTGATGCTGGCGCTGCCGGCGAACGGGCCCAGCAGCGCCGGCTGGCTGACGGTGAGCGGCTGTCGGGCCAGCACGCCGATCTTGCCGGAGGCGTCGGCCGACTTGACGACCAGGACGGAGGGTCCGCTGAAGGCGTCGGCGCCGCCCAGACGGACCGCGTTCACCGAGGCGGTGAAGGTGGCCTTGCCCGAGTTCGCCGGTACGGCAGGCTGGTAGGCCGTGGTCGAGCTGCTGCGGGCGAACACGCGCACGCCCGGCACCACCGGCAGGTCCTGCGGAATGATCACGCCTGCGGCCGTCAGCCGGGCCTGCTCTGCCGCGGTCGGCGCGGGGGGCGCCGTCGGGTCGGTGACCGTCGCGCTGACGAAGAAGTCGGTGACGTCGACGGGGCTGTCGCTGGTGACGCTGACGCTGACCCAGTCCTGCAGGTGCACGTCGTCCTGGGTGTTGGCTATGCCGTCCGGCCCGACCGCGTCGGCCTCGGGCTGGATGGTCACATCGAAGGTTGCCGTCACGGGGGCGGTGCTGCGCTGCGGCACGGTGACGGGCCCGAAGGTCTCGAGCGCGTCGGCGCTCGCCCCCGACCGGCCGCGGAAGCCCAGGATCGTCAGGTCGTCGGTCAGGCCGGCCAGGGGGGTGACCGTCACCTTCACCGTCGCCTGGAACGGGGCGCCGGTGGTGTTGGGCACTGAGGTGCGCGCCAGTGGTCGGCCGAACAGCGTGAAGTCCTGCGCGACGGAGTAGACGGACTGGCTGCGGCCCTGCGCGTCCTGCGGCCAGTCCCGCACCGTGCCGGCGGCATCGACGTAGCTCATCACCGGCGCCCACTGCACCTCGTCACCGGCGGCGCCGTCGACGACGTTCAGCCGGAAGTAGATGGCCTCGCCGGCCGTGACGTTCTCCAGCACGAGCGCGCCGGGGTCGGCCGTGGGGGCGGCCTTGGTGAGCGTGTCCGACCAGACGAACGCGCCGCCGCGCTCGATGGTGACCCGGGCGCCGTCACCCGGGTAGCTGGCGCCCGAGGTCAACGTGACAGGCGCGGCGACGGCCACCCGTCCGGTGAACGGCGCGACCCAGCGGCGCACCGTGTCGATGCGCGGGCTGTTGCTGGTCAGCAGCTTCTGGATCGACTCCGGCACGACCTGCGCCAGCGTGGAGGTGAACTGGTCCAGCGGGACCTCGAGCCGGTCGGCCAGCTGCTGCGCGAGGCCGGAGTCGATGAACTCGGGCTGGCCTTGCTCGTTGAGGACGTTGTAGAAGACGCTGTGGCCGCCGGCGGTGCCCGGTGCGATGAAGTCGACCCGCCCGTCGCCGTTGGCGTCGGCGAAGTAGCGGTCGCCGAGCGAGAAGCCGAAGCCGCCGCCGACCTGGATCGCCACGACGGGGTAGGCCTCGAACTTGAGGTCGACCTTGATGTCGGTGGTCTGGCCCAGGCTGTCGATGCCGGTCAGGGACGCCTGTGGGGCGAACCAGCTGTTCCCGAGCTTGCTGGCGCCAGGCCGGCGCAGGTTCTGCCGCCAGTAGACGTTGCCGTCCGAGCCGACGAAAACCTTGTCCGGCAGCGCGTCGCCGTTGAGGTCGAGCAGCGAGGAGACCTCGTCCGTCCGGCCGCCGGCGACGTTGAACGACCCGCCGAACGACCCGAGCTTGCTGGGGATCAAAGGGTTGAAACCGAGGTAGGCGCCGCCGTCCGCGCCGCCGCGGAACGCCGTGCCGAGCGCGCTGGTCGCCGCGATGTTGGCGCCCCCGGAGGCGCCGCCGCCCCACTGCTCGACCGGGCCGAAGCCCGCGTAGGAGCCGTCGGCCTTGCGCACGTCGTCCCACCAGCTGAAGGTGTGACGCGCGACCTCGACCCCGTCCGAGCCGAAGCGCCCGACCGAGGTCAGCAGCGACTTCTCGAACGGCCCCTCGGTGTAGTCCAGGTCCCAGCCCTTGACCAGCCGGGGGGTGCCGCCGGGCGTCAGGTACTTCACTTCGACCCGGCGAAGCAGCTCGGCGGTCACCACGGGCTGGCCGGCGCTGGCGTCAACGAGCACGTCGCGACGTGACGCGTCGCCAGCCCCGTCGCGCAGGAAGGTGACCTCGTAGGCGGGCTGGTCGATCGTGGCGTCGTACCGGAACCCGGAGTAGGTGATGCGCTGCAGGTACAGCGAGACCCCGATCGGCGCCGTGGTCGCCTGGCCGATCGGGACCGCCACCCTGCGGTCGTAGAGGTAGCGGACCGTGTTGCCGCTGATGTCGTTGGTGTACGCCAGGCCCCAGAAGTAGTCGCCGCTCACGCCACCCGGCACGCCGGTCGCCGGCGCGGTCAGGACGGCGTCGGCGCGGCGCACGCAGGCGCCGTTCACGTCGGGCTCACCGCCGTACCAGCGCTCATTGCCCTCGGTGTCACGGACCTGCCAGCAGTACGTGGACGGGGTGCTGCCGTGCCGGATGATCTGCTCGCGCTCGGTGTCGGTCGTCCGCACGAAGTCGGACTTGATCGACCCCACCCGGGCCGCCAGGTTGCTGCGGATGGCGTTGGGGAACAGTCGGTCGCCGTCGAGCTGGTAGGTCTCGGACTCCGAGGCGCCCAGGTAGCGCGGCGCCCCGAAGGTGGTGTCGACGCTGATCGACCCGACGGTGAGGTCCCAGCCGACGCCGACCCAGCTGCTGTCGTCGCCGGAGGTGTAGGCCAGCGACAGGTCGGGCGCGACACCGGCCCGGCCGGCGGGAACGGGGAGGTCGTGTCCGAGCGCGGCGCCGCCCGAGCCGTCCGCCTCCGGCGGAGCGATCAGGTCCAGGTTCTCCGACGGGTCGCCGTACTGCAGCGAGGTCAGGTCGAGGTCGCCCAGGGAGGACGGCGTCGTCGACGGCACGTCACCCATGTCGCCCGGACCGCCCTCGGCGCTCACCGGCCGCACCAGGGACGGCACCAGCGTCAGGACCAGGGCGAAGACGACCAGCACGGCCATCATCACCCGGGTCGACGGGCGGCGCCAGGCCTCGGCCGCGGCCGTCGGCCGCCAGTAGGGACGGCGACTGAGGTGGAGACGGGCCTGACGAAACCGTGCTGCCATGGGTGACAACCCTCGAACGGGCCGACAGCGGGGTGGGCGCGGAGGTCGGCAGACGAGATAGCCGGAACGAAGGGTAGTGATACACCTAGCCACGAGGTAAGACAACCCTCCCAGCGCGGTAAGGCAGCCCGGCACCTGCGACGAAGCCTCTCTGATCCGGTGCAAGGAGGTCTCGTCACACCGACTGCGGGCGCGGGATGTGCAGCAACTTCGCCTACTGCGGCGCGAGCGGGAGAGCGGCCGCCCGAGCACCGCTGCAGGTGGGGCAGGAGCTAGCGCGGACCCGCGGGACCTACTGCGGCTGATCGACGTCCGGCAGGTCGAGCTCGAACCAGACCGTCTTGCCGTACGGGTCATCCTGCACGCCCCAGCGGCTGGCCAGCTGCTCGAGCAGGTTCAGCCCCCGGCCGTCGAGGGCGTCGATGTCCTCAGCGGCCGGCTCGGGGTGGCGGGAGTTGTCGTCCGACACTTCGAGCCGCAGGTGGCCGTCGGCGCTCCTGATCGTGACCAGGGCCTCGCTGCGACCGTGGGTGATGGCGTTGGTGACGATCTCGCTCGAGAGCAGCACGACGTCGTCGCAGGCGTCCTTGGGCAGGCCCAGGAGGTGGCACTGACGCCGGACGAAGGCGCGGGCCGCGCGCACCGAGCTGACGTCCGGCGCCAGGAAGGACCGCTCGAGGGACAGGTCCACCGGCACCGGTTCGGACTCGCCCGGCTGGTCGGCGTCGCGAGGGTGGACCCGTGCGGCCAGTAGGGCGATGTCGTCGTCGTCACCGCTGGCGTCGCTGAGCCGCTCGAGCAGCGTGTCGCAGATCTCGTCCAGGGACCGGGCCGCCAGCCCCTCGGCCGCGGCGACCAGGCGTGCCAGCCCCTGGTCGATCCCGACCCCACGGCGCTCGACGAGGCCGTCGGTGTAGAGCACGACGACGGCGCCGGGGCGCAGCACGTGCACGTGGTCGTGGCGGTCGGTGTCGGGATCGAGCCCGAGCAGCAGGTCGGCGTCGGTCTGGAGCAGGTGCACCCGGCCGTCCGGCTCGAGGACCAGCGGCGGCGGGTGCCCGGCGTTGGACCAGCGCAGCCGCCGGAGCTCCTGCTTGACGTCGTCAGGGTCCTGCTCGACCCGGGCCAGCACGGCGGTCGCGAGGGATCCCACCGCGAGGTCGCGGACAGCCCGGTCAAGGGCGCTGAGCACGAGCGCCGGCGGCTCGCCCACGGTGTAGGCGATGCCCCGGAGCAGGTTGCGGAGCTGGCCCATCGCGGCTGCGGCGTCGCGGTCATGACCGGCGACGTCGCCGATGACCAGGCAGGAGGCGCCGTCCGAGGTCACGAACGCGTCGTACCAGTCACCGCCGACCTGCGCCTCCTGCGCGGCCGGCCGATAGCGGAC
>Ga0105048_10014763_pt1 | contig 12151 bp, 6 predicted proteins | sample MAT05_FD_78382 | JGI IMG/M metagenome (GOLD analysis project Ga0105048, IMG submission 78382) | Freshwater microbial communities from Lake Fryxell liftoff mats and glacier meltwater in Antarctica - MAT-05 | ecosystem: Environmental > Aquatic > Freshwater > Ice > Liftoff microbial mat | place... | reverse complement strand
TGGCGTAAAACTCGACCAGGCAGGCTTGGAAGAGTCTAAACTACCAGCGATTCCAATTCGCAAACATACGAGACCGAAATGGCTTGTACCATTGCTATTGCTGTTGGCAACCCTTGTATCGATGACCTGGGCGGGGATTGCAGCTTGGTCGCCGGTGCATCTGATGGAAGAAGCTCAGCAGCGAGGCTCATTATTTGAAGTGCGGCGGCATGTCTTAGCAAATTGGTTTCCTGGACTCCTGTTTTCCGTATCGCTAACGATCATTTTGGGCGCGCATGAGCTAGGTCATTACTTCATGACGCGTTGGTATCGAATTCAATCGAGTCTTCCAATCTTCATTCCATTCCCGATCAGTCCAGCTGGCACGTGCGGGGCCGTGATTCTGATGGATGGCCTAAGAGCGGATCGAAAGCAGATCTTTGATATTGGACTTGCGGGGCCGTTGGCTGGGCTTGTCTTCGCAATCCCAATCGCAGTTCTCGGCCTTTTGTATGGACAGCCACCGGAAACGAGAGGCAATTCGATTCAGTTCGGGCAGCCCCTGGTCATCCAATGGTTATCAAAGGCATTACCGTTAACCAACCCAACGGGAGAGGAAGTTGACATTGCAAGCGGAGCGATGCTCAAGAGCAATAGTATCAGCAACGAATCCATGAACCCTTTGTTGATGGCGGCCTGGGTTGGCTTCTTAGTAACGGGCCTGAATATGGTTCCCATCAGTCAGCTTGATGGGGGACATGTGATTTTTGGCTTGCTGGGCAAAGATTCAAGGCCGGTTGCTTGGTGCACCTATCTTGCGTGCATAGGCTATGTGATTTACACCAGTTACACGTATGGCCAACCAGAATTCATCATCATGTTGTTGTTGATTCCATTGATGGGAATCACGCATCCTCCGAGCCGAAATGATGACGTTTCACTCGGAACGGTACGAATCATGTTTGGGATACTTTCGCTGGCAATTCCGTTCTTGTGCATTCCTCTCCGCCCTATCATCGTAATGTAAGGCGCCCCATCATCGTAATGTAAGGAAACCGATTGCCTAACTGGCCCAACAAACGAAAACAGCTCGCGAAAATGCGAGCTGTTTCAATTTCAATGCGGCGAACCGAGTTTTAATTAACCGTTGGGGCCTTGGACCCGGAGACGCTTTTGAATGTCCGTTTCGAGAACTCCGAAAACAGCCTCGTGACGCTGAACCGACATTTGTAACGCGGCCAACAATCGCTTTGCCGTAAAGAAATTCATGATCACACGTTGCTTGACGTGGATAGGATCCTTTGGGATTCCTACCGGTTGAGGATTAAGACCGAAGTCCACAATCAATTCTTCTGGCGAGCCAGTAACGCGGCAAAAATTCGCATAGCAAGCGATCGCTTCATCGTCCCTAACTTGGATCTGAACGCTTTGCTGCGCTTGTTGCTGCTGCTGAGACTCTGTAGTATCTGGTGCTACATCTGTCGACATAATTCTCTCTCCTGAGAAACAAACAAGGATAGGATTTGCTCAGAGCCTCTCTCCGAACAACATTGAATGTACCATGCAACTTCGGTTCGTGCAGACCTGGAATCAAATAGTCTTAAAATTCGAAGTTGAAGGTTTTCGTAACGTAACGATACAAACGAGAGCCAAGGGATCGCCAAGCTAAATGAACCTTGGCTTGACCCCGATAACCGGGTCGCAGCGGTACGTCCGAAGGCTCAAACACGATTCTTGCTTGGTAAGATGTACTGATTGGGCGAGTACGTCCATATTCGTCTGTCTTTGTATCGAGTTTCCCTCCTGCGGAAATGGCTAAATTGGCAGGACTTTCTTTCATTTCAGTTTCCGCAAAACGGTGAACCTTTCCAATTACGGATTCCAGTTGAGCTGTATCGAACATAATCTCCACATAGTCACCAACATTGATGAGTTCGCGATCGTGCTGATCGACCACCATCACCCCCTCCATTTTCGCGTTGGGGCCTACCAAGCAAACCAATTCTCCCTCGGTAAAATAGGCATCAGAGTTACTTGGATCGAAGGGATTGCCGAACCAACTTGAGAGTTGTTCCTGTGCCTTGGCAGCTTTGCTTTCTTCCTTGTCAGGCGGTTGGTAAACGATTCCTGAAATGGGGCTGTGAATTATCAGATTGGCTTCTTTGTCCACGACCGTTCGAAGTAGCTCGTTCTTTTTCTTTAACTCACTTTGTTGGGCACGGATATTCTGTTCTAAGCGAGGAGTTGTTACCGAATCGTATTTCACCTGCTTCAAAATAGTCTCAGAGGTTCGGACCTCTCCTTCTGCTGAATTGCGTTGGAAATGCAGTTCCGGGTTTTCAAGGAGTCCAATGCTCTCGCCTGCTCCGATCGAACGGCCCGGCTTGGTATTCCAACCGACCAGCTTGCCAGCAACAAGAGTTCGTACCTCGACGGCGTCCTCTGGCCGCACCTCGGCTGCGCAGTACACGCAGAACGGAAGTGGGAAAAAGCAAATAAACGCAAGGATTGCGGAAGCGATTGCCAAACTTGACAAGATATTCGCGCGTTTCATCTTAGCCGCCTTTCCAGGAGTTTTGAAAAATTTGTAAATCGACCTTAAGCCCGGTACAACCATCCCGGCAAAACCCGCAATCGCAATCGCTCGACCCAGCGACTGCAATCCATAGGGTTTTAAGACTTGGTTTAAGAACATAATAATGCCAAACGCAACAACCCATCGATAAACAAAGGATGCAATCGTATAAATGCCAAACAGGAATTGATTGCGCTGAGGCAAGAATGGATTTTCCTGAAGCTCAAGCCCCAAGCAATTCTTTTGAAACCATCTCTTAAGAATCTCGCTCGACTTTTGACGAAGATTCGGGATCTCCAAAATATCCATGGTGATGTAGTAGCCGTCGAATCTAAGCAGCGGATTTCCGTTGAAGACGACTGTACTGACCGAGCAGATAAACATAACGCTCAAGCACAGAAAGCGGAACATGCCGTCCTCGCTAAACCACCACAAGAATGTAGCGATCGAAGCGAGTATCAGTTCAACGTACATTCCTGCTGCACCAATAAAGACCCGCTGCCACTTGTTAGGTAGCATCCACGAGTCCGAAACGTTGCAGTAAAGACAAGGCGTAAAGACCAGCATCATGAAGCCCATCTCATGACATTCGCCACCAAATTTTTTGCAGCTTAGCCCGTGTCCAAACTCGTGAAGAATCTTCACGCTCGCCATGGTGATTCCCAAAAACAGCCAATTGTCTGCCGCAAAAAATTGTTCGAAGGTCGGAAGCTTTCCCTTGAATTCTTGATAATTGACCAAGACAAGAGTGATTGCCATCAACCCAATCATAGTGACTAAAATTAGACACCAAGTTGTGAAGAGCCAACCGAACCAAGGCAAAAGTCGATTGAGGATTTTTTCGGGATCAATCCCACGAAAACGAATTGCAAAGATGTTGGTAAACTTTCCAATCATCTCTTTTTTCTTCTTCTGATCCCCACGCCGCCGTAGCTGACGTCCCTGCCCACCCGCATGAGAGATTACAAGTCCGCTACGGTGTAGCATTCCCACAAATTGCTGAAGATCTTGAAGCGAGATACGCTGCGGAGCAAACTCGGCTTGAAACGATTCGCGAATTTGTTGAAGTGAGTTTTGACCGTCGAGCATGTTGAGGATTGCGAACTCCTCTTCATGAAAACGAAAGTAGTTCAAACCAACTGGCTCCTTGACAACCCAGTATGCTCGGCCATCGTATCTGTGCCGCCTGGATTCTAGATCGGGACGACGGCGCAGCCGCAATGGACGCATTGCGCTGTTGACTAGTGAATCCGCCATCGTCGTCATGTACTAATTTACCTTTGCTTCTAGATCAAATTAAAAAGGAGGATCTTTACCATATCTTATTTGCCTTATCGGGCACCGACCGTAACCTCAATCGTCGCTTCCATTCCCTCGCGGAAAAGATACTGCCCATCCTTCGTTAGCTGGTTTGCTATGTTCACGTGAATGGGGTATTTTCTTGGGGATTCAGACCGAGGCGAAATGTAGGATACAATTCCTTCAACAACAGGTGCGTCTTGCATACCAGGCACAGAAATTCGAACTCGAGCAGGCGCGTTCAAAAGCATGTGTGGGGCTATGTCCACTTCTGCGTTGCCGATCACTCGAATCGTCTCCATCGAAGTAAGTCGACAGATCACTTCGCCAGGGCGGACAAAGCTATATTGTTTCTTGGCAACTTCGCTGATGAAACCATCCCAACGAGCTGGGATCTTTCGCAGTTCGACTTGAACTTGGGTGGCAGCGAGTTTCGCTTTTTGTAAATCTACAGCCGCTGCTTGCTGTTCTTTTTCGTTCTCTGAAACGGTGATTTGCAACTGTGCTTTGGTGAGCTCGAGTCGCTTTTTTCGGTTGTCCAAATCACTCTCCGCCCCTTTGCCATTCAAGTCGTCGGATATTTCTAATTCTACTTTAGCCACCTCAACCGCTGCTTTTGCGTATCGAACACTGCTGTCGTCTTTTAATTTGATTTCAGCCGCTAAAAGTTCCTGACGGGATACATTGCCTTCTGCCTCGGCAATGCGTGGATCGAGACATACCATGACTTGCCCTGCTTTTACAGCCGATCCATCGTCCACGTTCAGTTCCGTAATAAGCCCTTCAGATTGAGCCACAATGAGAATATCCTGCGGGAATCTCAGTTGAGCGTTCGGGACCATGAGCACTCCACCACGTGATAAAGACGTCTGATTATTGCCCGCTGGAACGTTGATGCCCGAGCGAGGAACTTGAAGTATTTCAGACGATTGGCTTTGCGCGAACCGAACAGGCAATGTGGGGCTCTTATCTCTTCGCGTTTGTTCTGACGGAATTGTTGCTTGTGCGAAACGCACAATGCTTTGATCTAATGTCCCGACGCTCGTCTCCGCCGAATATTGGTCTGCAGGACTGTCTGGCTGAAGATCTGGGTACGCTTTATCGATGTTTTTGAGTGACCCATGACTCAGCATCTCCGATTTGGAAGGAAGAGTGGTTTGACCTTCAATCCCCAATTGAGGGAACGTTCCGTTGACCCATTGCCGCACCCCGGGCACTAAACCAATAGCCAACGCACCGCCTCCGAACGCGGCTGTCAGGGGCAAAACGAAGTACCAATTACGATTTATCATGTCATGCTTCCTATTCAAATTTTGTTTATTGAGATTAAAACAGGACGTGGGCTCGCACCCATTCGATGGGATCTTGGAAGACCACGAATGCGGCACTTCTTTTTCCACATTTCACGTCCAGCTTGACTCGGGCGCCGGGGAATCGTTTTATGTTTGTCATGGCATCAGGATCGGGAATGCACCTTAACTTGACGACAGCACCATCTTCCGCATCGAGTTCCGCGCGTTGACCGATCCCTTCAGGGTACAATCTGCCCTTGTAGTAGACGGAAGCCTCGGACATCAAAATGAATTCGACATCCAAATAACCTTTGCCCGATTTCTTGGCTTCTTCCAATGCAAGGTCCAAGTACCGCATCCTCTTTTCAGGCATCAGGACCTCCACTTCCCAATCTGAGTTCAGGTCGGCAATCGTCATGAGCACTTGGCCCGTGACGACTGGTCTAGCATTGAGTACCCGCTCCACATCCCAAGTGGTGACGATACCATCGATAGGGCTGGTCTGCTGAAGTTTATCCTTCTTCTCAAGAAGAATATCCAAATCATTCTGTCGATTGACGATCAAGGTTCGGGTTTCAGCTTCTTCGGATTTGTATCGTTCCTTGTCCGACGCTTGCAGGCCCCCCTGGTTTAAGCTGAAATTTGCGTTTTCATTTTTCCGCTGAGCCGTGAGAAGTTCTCCCTCGACGTTGGTAATCTGCCCGTCCAATTCTCGATTCTTGAGTTCAAGCAATAAATCACCGGCCTTCACCTTATCACCATCTTTCACCTTTACGGACTGGACTTCACCATCGACGTGCGCGAACACATTCTTTTCGATGCCCGGTTTGAGTTTTCCGTTCCCCTCTAAATCAAAATCGATGGGGACGACGACCATTGCAAGCAATGCGGCACCGATCAGCCCTAATATGGCGGCCGTCTTCGGTAACGCCGATCCACGGAACATCCAAGTTATTCGATCCAGAAACTTCCAAACTGGCATTAAGAAGATTTGGCTATGCGATTGTGAATTGGAAAGGGCACGGCAGGCGTGCTCATAAACCAAATCAACTCGTCCTTCGAGCACTTGTCGGGAAAGCTGAGTTTCAATTTGCTCGACAATTAAGGCACCGATGATATCGCGTCGGGTCCGCGTTTCGCTCGTCTCGTTTCGAGATGCAAGCATATCCCCTTCGGTTTTTCGTTCTGGCTGGCGTATAGGAAGAACTGTTACGGTTCGACCATGCGACAAGTCAACGTAATCTTCGATAGCTTCTTCTATCTGCGGCGGTAAATCTACAAGCGAACCGTCGTACCAAAGAGGCTCACCACTGCGGACCACTCGTGTTGCGAGATTGTTCAATGACTGGACTATATTGGAGCGGTTCTCGATCGAATCTTGACCAGAGATGGCGACGACCCTTAGATTGCCCCCTTTGAGCATCGCGACGCTGACTCGATCGCATTCAATTAGTCGACGTCCTTCGTTTGCAATCGTATAGGCCGTGTCTTTTAAATCTAGATTTTCGTGAACCAGTCTCGCAAACTGATCCGATTGCTGCCAAAGTTCCTGGCGGGTTGATACTTGTTGAAGAGTGTGACCCTGGAGCCATTCGCCCATCAACTTCGTCATGTGTTCCAAGAATCGAAGGTAGCCACGTTGAGCATCCGCAGGAGCGTCTGGACGCTGCATCACTTCGAGCAAACCAACCGGCTGCTTATTCGCTACGAGAGGAGCAGTGACCAAAAGAAATCGTGTTGGATTGCTTTCACCACCTTCTTCTCCAGAACCTGAAAGTGGCGGAATCAATTCCGCACGGCCTTGAGAAAAAAGCCGCGTCAAAAGCCTACCGTGTTGTTGGGCTTCTTCGTTGTTCGACTGCAATAATGCAGGGTCCATCTGTATTTGATGGGCAAGTCGCATGCTTCCTTGGTCATCGACCAACCAGATTGCGCCACCCGAAGCCGCTAAAGCGGCAATGATTCGCTGAAGAACTGCTGGGTAATATTCAGCGGCCGGAGTTTCGGACTTGGAAAGGTCCGATATCTCATTGACCAAGCCCCGAATGTGCCTTTTTGTACTTTCGACATTCTCGTCCGTTGGTCCGGATGCCATAGCTTCTGATCAATACGTAAAGGGGATCAAAGAAAAGTAAAATAGCAAGCATACGCTCACCATCCATCGAAAGTTTGCCATCATTCCGTAACTCGAAATTCTTCAAACTCCAGCATAACGCATCAAGATACGTTTGGTTCCACTGTTGTAATAGATCCAATCTGCAGAACCAGCATCGGAACCACCAATCAACGAAGCATCGTTTCCAATTGTTGGGACTGGCGAGTTTGGTCGGGTCAGGCAAACTGGAAGATCTCTACGTGTGTCTTCGTCATTTCTTCTCTAACGCGGAACACTTCAACCATAGTACGGAGTCTATCCAATGGCGGTTTCCAATTCTTCCCGTATATTTTCTGCAATGGCTTCAACAACTGAGCGGGGAAGTCCATTTTGACTGTGACGTAGCCAAAGGACGAGCCGACCTTGGAACATGGATGCTAGGATTGCGATCTCAGTTCCACGCCTTACCGGAGGTGCGGCTGCAAAATCAGTAACTTGGCAATCTCCCAAGTCCACCCCAGTAGGGCCATCAGTACGTCGCGTAGGAAAACGACGAATCGGAGCCCCTACATAGCTGAAGACAAATGTTCCTGGGCAGCATTGTCTTAAGATTCGATCTTGAATCCAATGCGGAAAGCTCCTTATTCGACCAAGCGTATCAAGAAAAAGCCCCGCTAGGCTCCACTTTTGAACTGACTTAAGCTCGGCGTGAATGGAGTTTGCATTGGACCAAACGTCGACACATTGCGAGTTCGCCCGCCGCGAAATCGAGTACCCGATTCCGTTGTGGCATGGGATTCGGTCTTTCAACGCTCGTCGCATATTGATCGGTAGAATCGCAGTAATCCAACACTTGCGATTCCCTAATAACGATCGCCTGCACTTGTCGATACCACTCATGCACGCAGCGATTAATAACTCGTTCTGAGAACATTGATTGGTTTGTGCAACCTGCCTAATTTTGCGGGTCGTTGATTCATCGAACTCAATCGGTACGAGCTGAAGTCCGTCGAGCACAGGGTCCGCGTGTCTTCGCGGATGACTAGTGGTTATAGCCATTGCTTTGCAGTTGGCTAAGTGAGCTAAATTCCAAGCGGGACGAGTCACGAACTTGATCAGCTCGAAGGCAAAAAACTTGGTGGCAGTCCATCGACTCACCGAATACGGAATCGATCGATCCAAATCATGCCGATTTGTAAGCATGCTTACGGAAGCTGGCTTCGCAAATCGACCACTTGCGCTTGACGAGCCCTTGTCGCTCCATCCCGTTTTCTCGTAAGCGTCGAATAGATCCGACGAAAACTCAAACGCTCCGATCCCGTCGGAAACCGCATGATGCAAAGTGAGAAGGAACTGCCATGTTTCGCCGTTGGAAACAATTGCCGCCTTGATTCCACATTCCCGACTCAAGTCAATGAATTGCCAGTTTTGGAAACATTCTGTTTGAAGTTGATCCTTGTTTGCGTCGAATAATTGGATTTGCGGGATGATTGAAGTCATTTTCCAAAACAAGTTGTGATTGCTCGGGTCCTTTGCCATAACGCATTGAGTCAAAGGATGGGTTTCGATCGTTTCATTAAGAGCTTGTTGCCACCGACCGACATGACACGCACCTCGGAAAGTCCAAACGAGAGTAAAAGTCATAGGATAATTCGAGGTATCGTCCTTAAACATATACCACTCGAAGTGAGTTGGATCGGCAAATGGTACCTGGGATATGGCATCGGCCAGTTCAGGTTCACCGCCATTTTCACCTTTAATTGGATTCGTCATGAACTTATAAAAGCTGGTTAGGGATTTCGTCGTGTGGCAGGATGAAGACGCAGCCCGATACCTTAAATTTTAATAGGTCGATGAAGTGCGTGGTGCCTTCCTCGATTCTCATCAAGGCATGTCCGGTCCGGCCTAACGCCCATGCACTGGCCGGTCTGGCTGACATTCCAACCTCGCTCCAGCCCGGCCAAGCGATGGTCAGCGACTGCACATCTGGCCATCGAATAGCAAGCGATTCAGCAAAACAAGCTTGAAATCCGTTGGCCAAAGAATAATCAACTTGCCCTGCGCCACCAAAAAAACCCGACAATGAACCACACTGAATGTACCACTTTGAATGTCGCCCGATCAAAGATGCGAGTCCAATGCTTGCGTCGATCTTGCATGCAAGGGTTCGGCGAATCGACTCATCGGACTTTCTAAGCAATCTCGTTGTCTGTTCGAACCCTGCTCCATGAAGTATGCCATCTATCGCAGTCCCTCGATCGTTGAGACAGGTTTTTAAGCTCTGAAGGTCGGGCAAGGAAGTCACATCGATCTGTTGGTATTCAAAGTCAACGCAGCGACGACGAAGCCAGTTTAGATTTTGCGACAACTCAAGTTCGTGATCGCATAAATTGGCTGCAATCGCAGGGGACTGCCCCGAATTGAAGGCATCGCGGCAACGAGATTTTTTTCGCTCGGACAACTCTGCGGCAGACCATTCGTAAAGTAAGTCTGGCGGTTCCTTGGTTCGTCCCAGCAAAACGAGTCTTGCGCCGTACTCTGCCAATTTACGAGCAAGATGCGCCGTGATTCCGCGACCACCTCCAGACACAATCCAAGTTGAGCGATCAAGTTCAGACTTGACTCGTTCATCCTGAGCAGCTGTGTCCAAATGGGAACGCGACTCCATCCGTTCATGGACGCAAGGAACCAGTTTTGGACGGCCCCAAGCATTTCGATCAAACTGAAAATGTAGCCGTGAGTACACTTCAGTCCGATCAACCTTTCCCGCACATTCGGAAATCTGGTCGGGTGGCTCGAATGCAAAAGATGCATGCGAGCGAATCCTATCCGCGACACATTGTACGGCGTTCGTTTCTAGGAAATCCACAGAGAGGATTTGTAGATTCATTGGGGACAGGACCGAACCGTCCAGTCCGAATTGTTCCAGCCAAGCAGATCGCAGCATTGCGGGAGCGCCCCATCCGCATCGAAAAAGTTGTCCCGATGCATCGAGCGGCAGGATCACTACAATCTTGGTAGGCTTCGACGCTGAATCGAACATCTCTAACAAACCTCTGAGAGTTTCTATCCTTTTTGAAACGCTGTCCGAGTAAGAAACGGTTTGTATACAAAAGGATTTTTCCCTGGAAAATAAGTTTGCGCTGGAAAGCAAACGCTCCTCGTCTGTGGGATCGATGACCCATACGAGCGTTTTGCTCGCTTCAAGCTCCTGTTGTGATACCGTGATGTCGATGCCATTCAAGTCCAACGCGAGACGACTCGCAAAATACGACGATCCTAGAACTTGGAAATTCTGAGTCGGTTTGTTACTTCGCGCCTGAGAAAGCCGACTTGCATCGAGTTGCGTATCCTTGAATTGCCAAACTTGGCGATACGGGGCGAACTTCGTCGTTCGAGGTGAACTTCGGGGTAATGTTGTGTTCAGTAAAACAAGCGATGTATTGGTAGGTTGAGTGGATTCAAGGACTCCGCTCCATTGTTCCAGAAAGGCTCGTGCTCGCCGGGTGCCCTCATCCTGATAGATGGCCAAGGCTCGGTCAAGAATCGTGCTGAGCGTTGATGTGCCAATCTGTTGCATCATGCCAAACGGGCCTGTTGGCATCCCAGTAACGGCTCGCCAAGCGAGATCCACAGTCTCGGGGGAAGCGACTCCTCGATGGGCTATTTCAAGCGATTTCACCAATAGTGGATGAAGTAGGCTGTTAAAGATGTAGCCCGGGAACTCTCGCAAAAGTCGAATCGGAGTAAGCCCCAGCGAAGCAATCAAGTGCTCGAGCGTATCCATAGTCGTCTCGCTTGTTCGCATCGTTGGCATAATGTCAACAGCAGTCGCGAACCATGGTGGCACATGGAAATGCAAACTTGCAATGCGTTCAGGCTTTGGAACTCCTTGGAATACAGCCGATGGAAGAAAGTAGGATGAGTTGGTGGTCAAGATGGTCTCAGCGGAACAAACCTGAGCAAGTCTTCCTACAAGCTTGCGTTTCAAAGGCAAATCTTCAACGATCGATTCAATGACTAATTCGGCGGTTGCGACGCATTGTAAATTCGTCGTCCATTGAATTAGGGCACCCTCGCTGGTGCCACGTGCGGGAGTCGACAACGGCGGAAAATCCGAGTTCTCAAAGATTGCACGCGATGCGGAAAGTCGATCTCCATCTTCCTCGTAAGCAATGGCTTGGTAACCCGCTTCAACGAGACAATGAAGGATTTGACGACCACACCTACCGGCCCCAAGTACCGCAATTTTTCGAATTTTGTCAAACGGATTTAAAATAGGATCGGACCCTTGATGGAAGGTTCAAAATGTTTCGACAATGACGGAATTTTGTAGAATTCCCTAGGCAGCATGTTATTTCCTTAGTTATCATTTGCCAGTGGGTGAAGAAGGACTTTCAAAACACAATTTACTTCGATTCTACTTCACTAGACCTAAATACTTGATGAGCTACTTGTTGATGACGGGGCCTACAGGGCTCCTAGGGGAATACCTTCTTCGAGATCTAACTCTCTTAGGGGTAAAGGTTTGTGTTGTTGCTAGAGGGCAGCGTGATGCAACTGCGGCCGATCGAATTGAGAGGATAGTAGATTTTTGGGAGCGGCAGTTAGGAAGGTTACTTCCCCGTCCAGTCGTTTTCGAAGGAGATATCACCCAAACTCATTTTGGACTCATCGAACAAGAATTGAATTGGATTGCGGAAAATTGTGCTTCTCTGTTGAACAATGCAGCCAGCTTAACATTCGAATCTGGACGCGAAGACGGAGAACCATGGCGATCGAATTTGGGTGGTGTTCTGCACGCTATCGCCTTGTGCCGAGAAACGGGTATTCAGAAGGTGCATCATGTTTCAACGGCTTACGTTGCGGGTTTACGAACCGGTCTGATTCTCGAGTCTGAGTTGGACGTTG
>Ga0105048_10014761_pt1 | contig 12151 bp, 9 predicted proteins | sample MAT05_FD_78382 | JGI IMG/M metagenome (GOLD analysis project Ga0105048, IMG submission 78382) | Freshwater microbial communities from Lake Fryxell liftoff mats and glacier meltwater in Antarctica - MAT-05 | ecosystem: Environmental > Aquatic > Freshwater > Ice > Liftoff microbial mat | place... | reverse complement strand
TCACGGCGTTGATGACGACGGGACCCTGCACGCGGTCGCCAACTCGGTCGCCGTCGACGACCTCGGCGAAGACCCCGATCGGTTGCTTGTCATCGGCCCGGATTCCGCCGGCGACCTGCTCGAGATCGTGGTCCTCATCGCGAGCGATGCCGACGAGATCATCATCCACGCGATGCCCATGAGACCGAAGTACCGAAAGCTGCTCGAATCATGACCTCACGACGAACCTCAGCCGGACACGTCATCACCGACGCTGACATCGAAGCCCTCGCCGACGAAGCCGAACGCGGCTACGACCCAGCCGACCTCATCGCCCGCCGCGCCAAGCGCGGACGACCCACCCTGGGCGGCGCAGGCCCCTCCACAGTCGAATCCGTCCGCCTCGATCCTGAACTCAAGGACGAGGTTGCCGAACGGGCAAAGCGGGACGGCGTCTCCACGTCAGACGTCATCCGCGAAGCCTTGCGTCGCTACCTCCACGCCAGCTGACCTGCCGAGGAGTGTCGTCGCAACATCATCGACGCGAGCACGAGGTCGTGGGGGAATCGAACCGAGCGAGCACCGGAGCGCTCGACCGGGCCGATCATGCAACGCCACCGCCGAATCCCTGGTCGCAGCGGGTCCAGCGGGCGCCTTCAGCGACGTCGGGGAGGGCGGAAGAAGGGCGGACGAGGGCGTCAAATGCAGGCCATTGCAGGCCACTGGCAGTCACTGGTGGACACCCAAAATGTATCCTGGCCAGGGGTGATAGCCCCTGACCAGGTACGACATACAGACCGCGGAGGGGTTCGATTCCCCCCAGCTCTATTGCGGCATCGAGCGGGCACCGGTCCGCGTTTGGGGGTGATCGATGTCGTTAGCCGCCGATTGCGAACGGATCGACGATGGCACTCGGGACGTCGACTGCGAGTTCGCTCGCCGTTGGTAGACGAGGCACCCGTCCGAGCGTAGCGTCGAGGAACCTGATGACGATGGTGGACGTGTCGGTGGTGGCGGTTGGCCCGATCGTGCCCAGGCCGCTGTTTGGCAAGACGGTGGCGAGGTTCGGATCTGCTGCGAGGGCAGGCATGTCGGTGAGGTCGAAGTGGGTGGCTCCGAGGAGTCCGACCGCCACGGTGCTGGGTGCGTGCGGCAACAAGGAGGCGATCCGCTCGTCCTGAGCGGATCCGCCCATTGCGCTGAGGATGAGCGATGGGATTGGGGTGGCTGTCGTCTGAGCCGCATCGAAGAGGCTGCCGTCGAGATCGAACACGGCACTGACCCGGTCGTCGACGAGCGCCGTGTTGAATGCAATCGAGCCGGCATACGAGTGCCCGCCGAGCGCCACCCGGTCGAGGTCGATGGGACCAACGAGCTCGGTGAGGTTCGGGTCCCTGAGGTAGTCGAGTGCCGACGTCATCTGTTTCAGTCGAGCGTCGCGCATCGCTTCGGTCGGCGTTTCGACCGCAGCCTCTGCCGCGACAGCGGGCTGCACGGCAATGACGACGTAGCCATGGCTTGCGATCCGCTCGACCAAGCTCGTGGAGAACTCGAGGTAGCTGCCAAAGCCTGAGGAGATGATCACCACCGGCCGCGCCGTTGACGCAGGCTGCGGTTGGGCGTCGATCTCGGCGGATGTCATGGCTCGATCGAACAGGGTCTCGTCCAGCCCGCTGGCGGACAGCAACCGCGGATCGAGGTACGGCCGGGCACCCTTCCCCGTCCCGGCGACGGCCGGATAGAACGCGAACGCCGATGGGAGCGAAAGGGCGCGGACACCAATGGCGAACGAGCCGTCGGGAACGGGCAGGAGCCCGCCGGTGAGATCGACGGTGGTCGACGAGTTCGGTGAGGTGGTCGTCGGTGCGTCCGCCGCTGTCGTTGTAGTGACGGTCGTTGTGGTGTTGCTGGTGGCGGACGGGTCGATCGATGTTGTCGATTCGGTTCGGTCGTCGGGATTGCTGGTGACTGATCCGTCACTGCTGCTACAGGCCGCCAGAGCGGAGAGCAGAACTGAAATTGCAAGCAGGCGTGGGTGAGAGGCTTTCATGTGAATCTGGCTTTCATCGGTTCAGTTGGATTGGTGGGTCAGCCGACCTGGCGCGGCCGAGGAACTCACGAGCGCGACGGAGGTACGCCCACGATCTGGTACGACTGGAGGCCAGCAGGGGCAGTGGTGCGGTTCATGCGTCGGGAGTTTTGAGGTGGTCGGGGAAGAACACCGCTTCGATGGGTTCCAGCGGGTAGTTTCAGTTCAGTGGAACGCCCTGTCGATGTTGCCGGTTTTCTTGTTGCCCGACGGGCGTCGATCCTTGAGCGAGCCGCCACTGAAGTGGCGCAGCGGCGCCTGCCGCACTACGAGGCCGCCGGTCCCGGCGAGGTCGCGATGCGGTTGGCGGCGATGTTCGACGCCGTTGTCGAGGCAGCGGCCGAGCGGCACCTCGAGCACGCCCTCGCCCATGCCGACGCCATCGCGAGCGCCCGGCAACAGACCGGGCACGACCTCGGCGAGCTCCAGCAGGCGATCAACTCGCTCGAGGAGCAGATCTGGAGTGCGGTGATCGACGATGCCCCGGTCAGCGAACAGGGTTACATCCTGGGCGTAACGTCGACGGTGCTCGGGGCGATCAAGGACCGGCTGGCGTGCAACTACGTGTCTCGCGCCGCCGCCAAACCGATGCACACCTTGCGCATCGAGGAGCTCTTCCGCGGGACCGAGTCCGGCCAGGCCTGACCACGCTGGAGTTTCTCGCTCCACCGTTTCCGCCACCCCCGGCCTGAGGCCTCGGGGATGAGTCCCGGCCACCGGGCATTTTCCACAATCCTCACGACTGCCATTGCACGCCGACCGGTCCGACGCCTGCCCACGAGCCATCGGTACCAAGGTCGAATGCTTGGCCGCCGCCGATCACGCATCCGGGCCCGCAACGCAGATCCGAGACGACGGTTGCGGTCCCGCCGTTGATCACCGGTTCGGTAAGCGTGAGCAGTGCGGGCAGGGGTTGTTCGTCCCACGTTCCGCTCGGTTCGGTCGCTACGTCGGCCGCGGCGGCCACCCATTTCACTGTGATCGGTCCAAGCACCGTCTCGATCGCCTGACGAACGTCGTCGGGGACCGGCACCGGCCCAGCTGTTGCGTCCAGCATGCCGTCATCGGTCGCAACGCCGTAGGTGTCGAGGATCGCAACCGACGAGAACACGTTCGGCGTGTCGAAACCGTTGGCCATCCGAATCCTGTGATCGGCTGCGACCGCCATCAGCGCGGCGATGGTGCCGGTGCCCCTGGCCGGTTCGGGGGCAGCGTTCCGCAGGATCAGTCCCGAGTCGGTGATGTCGGTCGGCAACAGCTTCAGCTGACCATCGCGCACATCCCAGGACAGCGGATGACTGAGGAGTTCCAGAAGGTCCCGTTCGACGTCGGCAGCTCGGTCGTCACACGAGTCCGTCGGGGTCAGCGCCAGTTCACTGAGAACGAGTGTGGTGCCGAACGTGGAGTCGGATGCGAACGTAACGATCGCCGATCCGTGGCTGCAACCGGTCTCGATCTGCATCGTCTGGTCGCCCCGGAACCCGATGCCTGCGGCAAGGTTTTCCGGCACGGGCCGGAGTGCTCCGACGGTGATGAAGTGCTCGGCGATCCAATCGCCGATGAGCTGGTCGGGCGCGGCGGCAGGCGCGACCTCGCGGGACTGCATTGTGGTCGTGGCCGCATTCTGCGAACTGCCGCAGGCTGACGCGAGCGCAGCAGTCAGCAAGAACAGGGATGCCGTCGCCCCGGCAGTGCGTGGACAATGCGTGCGTGTGGGTCTCATGATTCGAGTAGACCACGACCCCTCGATGATGGCATGAGTACCCGTTGCTCATTCCGGGCCGGCTACTGCATCGCCAGGCTTCGGCCTACGCTTGGGAACGCGAAAGCGTCTGTTCGTTCTTGTTCGCGTTGCTCTGGACCTCGGTCGCGCATTCCGAACCCTGGGAGGTTCAACGTGATCGATCTGCCCGTCAAGCGTGGCCCAGTGCCAAGGGCTCATGGGCTGATGCGAAGGCCGGCACGATCGCCAACGTCGTCTTGCTCTTCGCCGTCGTCCATGGGTGGGCCGCGCAAGGTCCTCGCGGAGCGCTCGCTGAGTACCGTCGCCGAGCCGGCGACGCGCTCGCGCTCGCCGCACCCCGATCGGCCGACGCAGTGACGGAGGCCGACCTGGCACGGCTTCCGGCAATGGTCTCGGCGTACATCCGACAGTCTGACGCGCTCGGGCGCCCTCACGTCGCGACGCTGCGCGCCCGGTTCCATGGACGGATCCGCGGCGGGCCGACCAAGCCATGGATGACGTTCACCGGAGAACAGGTCAACACCTACGGTCCCCAACCCAGCCGGCTGTTCCTCATGGACGCCGAGCTGATCGGGTTGCCCATCGAGGTCCTCCACGCGTTCACCACTGGGACAGCCACGATGCGCGTCCGGGCACTCTCACTGTTCACGATCGTCGATGCCGCCGGACCCGAGATGGACCGCGCCGAGACGGTGACGATCTTCAACGACATGTGCATCCTGGCCCCCGCAGCGCTCGTTGACGCACCCGTCACCTGGCAGGTCCTCGACGACGACCACGTTCGTGGCAGCTACACGGCCGGCGCCAACACTGTTACCGCAGAACTGACCTTCAATGACAACCACGAGCTCATCGACTTCTTCTCCGACGACCGCACCGCGGTCTCGACTGACGGCAAGACGTTCACGCCCCAGCGATGGTCGACGCCGATCTCCGGCTACAGCGACCTCGCAGGCGCGCGCCTCGGCACCGTCGGCGAATGCCACTGGCACGCCCCGATGGCAAGTTCTGTTACCTCGAGTACCACCTCGACGACATCACCTACAACGCGACCGACCTCGAGCAGCCGCGGAAGACAGGACACTGATGACATCCGACGAGGCAGGCTCGTTGTCTGCATTTCGCGCCGGATACGACTGGTTCCATCCACCAGTGGCGGTCCTTGGCGTCGTGCTCATGGATTTCGGCGACCTCGCGATGATGCGGCGGCGCTGCGCGGCATCAAGACCCGAGCAGAATCGATGGGCGGCGACCGTGCAGCAGAGTCCGTGGACACCGACCGCAGATGATGCCGAAACGAGCCTCTGCGCCGGCTCAGCCGGATGCCGCAACGATCCTCGCCGCTTCCCAAGCCGCCGTGATAAGAAGCGTCAAGCCGGCTGCCGCCAGGCCGAAACCCAGTTGACGGTCATTCACATGGGTCGAGGGCAGCCGTCGTGCTTTCGAGCGCGGCCACCGGCCGGCGAGCTGCCACCGTCCGATTCCAAACGCGGCCGTTGCCGCCAGAACGTAGCTGGCCAGCTCGTACGGGCCGGGGTGGCCGAGTAGCTCCAATGAGGGGGCCAGCTTGTTCGTCGTCGTCCCTGCCTGGATCGAGAATGAATTGGTACCTGTGACCACCGCCGCAACGGCGATCATCACCAAGGCCGACCAGTACCCCATGGGCACCCCGCGGCGGGTCCGCAGAAGGTTCGACGCGACGACCGCACCCGCGACAATGACGAAGTTGACAGCGAAGATGCGCATCCACTCAAGGGTGAAGCTGCTCGCCGCTCGATCACCACCTGCGAGAGCAGCACCGCCGGTGCGACCGCGGAGTACCCCCTGCGGTAGGAGCATGTATGCCAGCGACCAACAGACCACGAACACCGTCACGGCCACTGCCAGCAAGGTCGTGAAGCGGGTCAGGAGGCTCGGATGAGTCAGTCGGCGCGCAAGCGGGCCGAGCGGCACCGACCGCGGCTCCGCCGGGTGTTCAGCCAACATGAGGTTCGATCGTGCACATCGCGTCAGCCCACCGGACACTGGGCGGTCGTCGGGGTTTGGCACCTCACCACCACGGCTCGCTTCGCGCGGTCGTCGGGTGTTTCCTCGTCGAGTGTTCGTTGCGCACGCAGGAAACGAGTCAGGTGGGCATCGAGCGGCGGTGCGGTCTCTGCCACGTCGTGGGCACCGACAACTGCGATTGCGTTCACATTCGTCCACCGACCTCGGATCAGCAGCTCGAGGTCTCGCTCAGTGCGGAAGTTCTTCCACCACGTCTTGGTGTCAAGGTGGCCGACGAGGATCACGATGTTGGACCCGCACTCGAGGGTGCAGTCGTGGAACGCGGCTCGGCGGTGGCGATCGACGGCGCAATGAGTTCCGCGGCAATGGTGGCGGCCCATGACCGGATCTCGTCCCATTCGCGGGCGTCTCCGTAGGGGGCGTGAACGACGCGGACGGTGGCGCGCTCCGCCAAGCTGAGATCTGCTTTGTCGAGGCTGCCTGCGAAGACCCGGTGGTCCCTGGCTTGCACGTCGTCGGCGAAGGCGCGAACGTCGGCGAGCTCATCCGGCTGCCGAGATCCGTCACCCAGAGGTCCACTCGAAAACAACCACAGCGGCAGCCTGCGAAGCGACTCACGGTTCGCCTCGAGGAAGGCACGGGCGTCCTTCATCCAACGCCCTACGTAGACGGCGCTACCGACCACTGCCGCATCAAAGCCGTCCAACGAGGTGGCCGCGTCGGAATCGACGAGCGACGCCTCGACACCACCCTTGCGGAGTTCATCGCCCACCGCCTCGGCAATCGAGCGGGTCGAGCCATGCTTGGACCCAACAACGATGACCACCTTCATGACTGCTCCCTTGCTGTGAACCACACGAAGCGTTCAGCAACGCTCAAGGTATGGGCCGCAAGAAGTGTCACGCAGGGCACAACGTCATCTTTACGAAGAGGCCGAGGAGGCTGACCAGCTTGACCCTGGCCTCCAAAGGGCGGTCAGACCGTCGGGTTGAGGAACCGTGACCTGTCGACGATGAACATCGACCCACCGAGCGCGGTGAGGTCCTCGACATCGCCGTTGGGACTGATGCGAAGCCAGAGATCGGGTTGCCATGCGGGCACGCAGGCGCCCGTGTCGAAGAGCTCGAAGGCGTTTGCGATCTCGCTCGCGCTGCCGTTCGCGATGGCCCTCAACACGAGTTCGTTGTTCTCCTTGATGCGGTCTTGCAGTTGGTCGAGGGCGATGCGCACGAACTTGCTCCGTTTACCGGCGCCCCGGGCTGCAAAACGGATGGCCTTCAGCGCCACGGCCGACGCCGTGTCCGCGGCCTTCCCCGCAACCCTCACCGCACGTCGGCGGAGCGGCCCGGGGAGCAGTGCCACGCTCTTTTCGAGCCCACGCAGAGCCGTGCCGGCCAGGGGGATGGTGGTGCAGAATTCGAATCTCGGCGACGCCCGCACGTCGTAGCCCCCGCCCGGCGCCGGAGAGACCGTAGCGTCGATCCCGTCGGGGCGAACCCTCGTGGAGAGGGGCGAGAGTTTGAGGAAGGTGCCGATCACAGGGTTGGGCTCGAGCTCCGCCGCCGCCTCGGACTGGGTGATGCGGACGGCATCGCCGTCCGAGCACCGAGCCACGGTCATCTCCGCCCGGTACCAGACCTGGCCAGCGAAGCTGGCGGCGTACTCGATCGTGGCAGGCGCGCACTCGCCGCCACCGCCGGGATCGTTGCACGTGTTCGCGGCGTCCGTCGGGCACGGATCATCGCCGTTCGGGATCCCGTCGCCGTCGCCGTCACCGCCGGGATCGTTGCACGTGTTCGTGGCGTCCGTCGGGCACGGGTCGTTGCCGTTGAGGATCCCGTCGCCGTCGTCGTCACCGTCGATGGGTGGGCCGCCGTCACGCTTCACCGTGAACGTGCACAGGATGGTGTCGCCGGAGACGATCGGGAACGAGACGGACCGCTGCGCGAGGTTCGCGGTGCCGACGCCGCCGCAGTCGATGGCCGTCACCGAGACGCCCGTGATGGCGCCGAGCGACAGCGAGCCGGTACCCGCAGCGACCCGGCTGGTGATCGACTCGCCGACGGCCAGCGTCCCGGCGAGCGACCCGCTGACCGTGAAGGCGACGTCGCCGAGGACGTCCAGCCCGTCGGCCACGACCCGGGCGGTGAGCCGAGTCTGGCACGCGGCGGCGCGGCATTGGACGGCGGTGGTCGAGCCCGCAACTCGACTGGGTCCAGGATCCGTGGCGACGAGATACGGAAGGGCACCGTTGTTGGTCCAGACCACGACACCCGAACCGGCGCCGGCGGGCGGAGGACAGGTGTTGAAGGGATCGGTTTGGGAGGCGTAGATGTTGCCACGACCCACCAGGACCTCGGCGCCCGGCGCGATATCGTCGGGGAAGGGGTGGGCTAGCCCGCGACACGGGCCAGTCATCGGCCACTCGCGCGTAATGTTGAGCGGGATCGGCGTCCCGCCGCTGCGCGGATACAGCGCGGAGAACGTGTCGTCGATCAGGTACTCGAAGTCCTCGAGGGAGCTAGGCCAGAGAGGTCCGTTGCGGGTGTCCCACGACCCGACGCCCGGGGCGACGTATGCTCGGTGGCAGGAGTTCGTGTGCTCGGTGACGAGTGCCGCGGGCTCGTCGGGGATGGAATGGACTTCGATTCTCCAAGGTCCGCCACACGGGCCGCCGGACTCGGACGCGATGTAACTGCCGCTACGAATCCGGATGCCGTCGAGCGTGCGCCATTCCAGCTGCCGCCACGCCCGCTGGTTCGGGCCGGGCGCGCCGAACGGGTTCGTCCAGTCGGCCGGGCAGGGCGCGTTGGCCAGCGTGTCGCCAGGTCCCCACTCAATTCCAGCCACGTAAAAGATGTTCAAATTGAGCGGGGCGGACTGGTCGCAGGAGACGAGCGGCAACTCGCGCTTCGTGCCGTCGGCGGCCACCAGACCGTAGGACTCGTACTCGCGCACTCCTCCCACGCGCTGACCCTTGCCGACCAGGAGCCACCGACCTGAGGGCGACCACGAGAGGGCTTCGCCGTCGTCGACCTTGCGCCGGTTGGTACCGTCGCGCTCCACCAACCAGACCTCGGCGTAGGAGAAGGGGCCATGGTCGATGCCATCGTTGACCGCGTCGCCCGACACCGTGTAGGCAATCACCCCGGTCGGCTCGATGGCCGCTGCCGCAGCCAGCTCGACCAGACCCACCGCTGGCGGCAAGAGCGGGGTCATGCCGGCCACGAGGGCGAAGGTGAAGAAGACGGCGAGGGGGCGGCGCGTAATCAGCATTTACACAGCGGACCATCCTGGCGTTACGGACGCGTTATCTGGGGGACCCCGAGCGGCCCGTTGTAGCGTGGCGGCGTGAGCGAACCCGACATCTGCGTTCGCCTACTCGGGCCCGTGTCGATCATCGGCCCGGCCGGCAGACGGCCCGTCTGCGGGCGCCCTGCGGACCTCCTCGCTCTCCTCGCGTCGGAGCCCGGGCGACGCTGGAGCCGCGACCAGCTCCTCGCCGACCTCTGGTCCGACGCTCCGACGCCGTCGGCGGCGACGGCGCTGCGCGTCTGCCTCACGCAGCTCCGACGGGCGATCGAGCAGGTCGGGCGGGTGCCGGCGATCGAGCGCGACGCAAGCGGCTGGCGCCTCGCCCTCGCACCGGAGCAGGTCGATGCCGGCGCCCTCGACCAGCGCATCCGGCACCAGACCGACCGAGCCGTCGCCGATCCGTGGACCGTCGCCGCCGAGCTCCCGCTGCTGGCCGCGCTCGTCGAAGGCCAGCCGCTCGGCGGGTGCAACCCCATCCCCGCGCTCGACCCGTTGCGCCGACGGCTCGACGCCGTCGTGGAACGCGCCGACGATCACGCCGTTGACATGCTGACGCGCACCGGGCTCGCAGCCGCTCTCGAACCGACGCTCCGCGCCCGCTGCGAGGCGGAGCCGGACAACGAGCAAGCGACCACATGGCTTGCCCGGTGCCTCTACCACGGAGGCCGCCACGAGGAGGCGGCCACGGTGGTGGCGACGACGCTGCGTGCCCTCGCTCAGCGAGGGCTGCTCCCCTCGGCAGCGATTCGTTCGGTCGAGTCCGGGGTCCTGAATCACGATCCAGCCGCGCTCGGTCTGGCCCCCGCCCTGTGGAGCACGCAGCTCGGCGCACTTCCGCCCGCGCCCGCCGCCCTTTTCGGACGAGCCCACGAGCTGGCCGCGCTTGACGCTGCACAGCGTGCGGCGGTCGCCGGTCCTCCAGTCGCCGTCGTGGTGATCGAGGGCGAGGCGGGCATCGGCAAGTCGGCGCTCGTCGGTACCTGGGCATCCGCCACAGTTGCTCGAACGCAGGTCCTCCACGGGCGCTGCGTGCCGGACAGCCCGCCCTTCGCCGCCATCCTCCAAGCGCTCCCCGGGCTCGCCAGGCTCTTCGAGGAGGCGGAGCTCGCCGACCTGGACCGCACCCGACTCCTCGCCGCCGCCGCCAGCAGGATCACGTCCGCGACTGAGCCGGTGGCGATCGTCATCGACGACGCTCACTGGATGGATGCCGGGACGGCTGCGGTCCTCCAGCACCTGCTGGCGGTCGCGCAGGAACCCCTCGTCGTGGTGTTGGCGACCCGTCCCGAGCGCGGCGAGGTTCTCGATCGCCTCCTTGAGCGCATCCGCCGCGACGGGCGCTCGACACATCTGCCGATCGGCCCGCTCGATGACGGCGACGTGCGCGACCTCGCGCAGACGTTTCTCAGCGGGCCAGGTGGGCCGGACGCCGTCGGCTCCGTGGTGTTGCGGGCCGGTGGCCACCCGCTGTTCGCCATCGAGCTGGCGACGGGCCACGTCGACGGAACGGGGGCGGGCCTCCCGCCGAGTGCCGGCGCCATCGTGGGTGAGCGGCGGCGCCAGCTCGATGAGGAGGCGTCGGACGTCGTCGACCTCGTCGCCGTCCTCGGCGGTTCTGCCCACCTTCACGAAGTCGTCGGCATCACTGGTCGATCCGCCCTCGCATGTGCCGCCGCAGTCGCTCGGGGCGCAGCTAGCGGCCTCCTCGTCGATGGCGCGCCCATCCGGTTCTCACATCCCCTGTACGCCGAAGCCGCCGTGGCGGCCCTCGGCGCGTCCAGGCGCAGCGCTCTCCACGCAACCGTGGCGGCGGTGCTCGAGGTGGTCGAACCCCTCCGGACCCTGCGGGCTGCGCGGCACGCACTGCGGGCTGGGGCGCTGCACCCGGACCGCGGATCCATCGTCACCAGGAGTGCCCACGCAGCCGCCCTGGCTCTCGCGTTCGAGGACGCCCTGGCCGTGCTCGACGAGCTCGACCGATCCGGGCCCGAGCTCTACGACGCCGTCAAGTCGACCGTGGAGCTGGCCCGGGCCCTCGCCGCCGGCGGCCTCGGCCGTCCCGACGCTGCCGCTGCGCACTTGCACGTTGCGCTGGCAATGGCCCGAAGCGCTCGCGATCCCGGCGCGATCGCCCTAGTCGTGCAGGCGCACCAGCTGTTCGGGACCGTGCCCTCCTCGGTGGCCCTCGGTCCGCTCCTCGAGGTCGAGGTGCTCCCCGGCCTCGCGGCCTCGAACGACGACATCCTACTGCTCGACGCGATCTGGGCGGCTGGACTCGTCTTCATCGCCGATCCGGCGGCCGTGGCCGGGCTCGCCGACCAGGCCGCAGCCGTCGCGACCCGGGTCGGTACCCACCGCGCCAAGGCGATCGCCGAGTATGTCCGTTGCTACGCCGCCTGTGCGGCGGGCGATCGCGTCAACGAGCTGGCGGCCCACGTCGAAATCGGGCTGGAGGCAGCCCGGCGTGGGGGCGAACCGTTCCTCGAGAACAACTTCCTCGCCCTCTCGCAACGGGTCGCCCTCCAGCGGGGCGACCTCCAGGCAGCCTGGTGTCTCAGCGACGAGCAACTCGCCATCACGCCGGTGCCCCAACGGGCACGCCGCGACGCCCGGGTCCAGGCGCGTCGAGCAGGCATCCTCCTGTGCCGCGACGAGCTGGACGAGGCCGCCGCCTTGATCGACGCCGCCTACGCCGCCGGCCGGACTGCAGGGGGCGACGACGCCATGCCCACGTTCGCTGTGCAGACTTACCTCCTCCGGCTGGCACAGGGCCGGCTTCACGAGCTCGGAGGCCACCAGACGATCGAGTCGGATATCCGTGCCACGCGGGTGGGTGCGGTCCTGGCACTCGCGGCCGCAGGACGCGCTGACGCTGCAGCGGCGGCCGCCGACGCCGTTGGTGATCCGATATGGTTCGACGGCCCCTACGCGCTCGTCGAGTCAGTGCTCTGGGTCGACGCGTGTCGCGCCACTGGGCGGCCGATCGACAGGCGCACGGCGGCTCACGTGTCATCGCG
>Ga0105048_10014757_pt1 | contig 12153 bp, 9 predicted proteins | sample MAT05_FD_78382 | JGI IMG/M metagenome (GOLD analysis project Ga0105048, IMG submission 78382) | Freshwater microbial communities from Lake Fryxell liftoff mats and glacier meltwater in Antarctica - MAT-05 | ecosystem: Environmental > Aquatic > Freshwater > Ice > Liftoff microbial mat | place... | reverse complement strand
TGATAACTCCCATACCTGGAAGAACCATGATGTACACGGCAGGGTGTGAGTAGAACCAGAACAAGTGCTGGAACAAAACGGGGTCACCACCGCGGGTTGGATCAAAGAACCCGAAACCGAATAGGCGTTCGATTGCTGTTAACACCGCTGTCAAACCAATAACCGGCGTCGCCAGAACCTGAATGATACTGGTCGCGTAGGTTGCCCAAACGAATAGCGGCATCCGCATCCATGTCATCCCGATAGGACGCATGGTGTGGATAGTGACGATGAAGTTCAACCCTGTAAGAATTGAGGAAAACCCGATGACGAAGACCCCGAACAGAGCTGGAGCCAACTCGGCAGGCGTGCTTAGACTGTACGGAGCATAGAAGGTCCACCCCGAGTCAACCCCACCGGCCGCCATGCTCCAAACAAGCAACGCTGCGCCAGCCAAGTAGACGTAAAGAGACAGTAGATTCAAGCGTGGGAACGCAACGTCCTTGGCGCCCAACATTAAGGGCAGGAAGAAGTTGCCGAACACTGCCGGGATGACAGGAATCATGAATAGGAAGATCATGGCAACGCCATGCAAGGTGAACACCCTGTTATAGGTATTCGCGCCCATGATGGTCTCGTCAGGCGTCAGGTGCTCGATACGAAGCGCCATCGCCAAAACACCACCAAGCAGGAAGCCGCTTAGGGTCAGAACCAAGTACATGATGGCGATTCGCTTATGATCAAGCGTTAGCAACCATGACTTGATGCCGTGATCCGCGTTCCAGAAGGAGACTTCTGGCAATTTGTTCTCAGCGTCGCCACCTTCGGCGGCACTTACACTAACGTTCGAGTGGGCCATATGCAGGCTCCTTAGCCTTCGCGTTCTCCAAGCGGTCAGATCGGAGAGATTTGATAAATTCAACCAGGGCTGCTGCTTCCGGTGCCGACATCTTCCCACGATAGGAAGGCATCACCTGCGCGTAACCCTTCACCATCTTTCGGTAGGGCTCCATCATCGACTCAGTTAAATATCCCTCATCCGCAACAATGGTGTCGCCAGAGGCAAGTTCAGTCTTTCTCATATAAAGATCAGACCAGCTTGGACCTATGTGTTCAGTTCCATCCGTTGTGTGGCACTTAAAGCAGCCTTGCACAGAAGCAACACGGCGACCGTAGGAAAGCAGGTCGCCTTTAAACTCCGTGCTGGAGCCCTCCGTGCTGCTGGCATCAACTTTGTCGCTTAAGTTGCCCATTCGAAGGCGTTCTTTCCACTTGTCGAAGTCGGCGCCAGCCAGGACGACAACTTCGCCGATCATTTGTGAGTGCCACGTTCCGCAAAACTCGGTGCAGAAGATGGTGTATCGGCCGGGCTTCTTGGCCTCGAACCAAGTCTCGCTAAATCGGCCAGGCACCACGTCTTGCTTAATCCGGAATTCGGGCACGAAGAATGAGTGAATCACGTCGCGGCTGGTCATCAGCAATCGAACGGGGCGTCCTGCAGGTATGTGAAGCACGGCGTTCTCGTTCGGGCCGTCGGGATGCGCGAAATGCCACATCCACTTTTTGCCCGTGACGTAAACGTCCATCGTTCCCGCTGGCGCTGTGTTCAACCAAATAAAGTCGCGGTAGCCAACGAACACCCAAGACATGAATATCAACAGCGGAATTGTGACCACCATGGCTTCGAATCTGCCACTTGGGTTCACGATTGGCGTAGACGCCATCGGCTTCGTCTCGCGGAAGCGGAACATGAAATAGACAGACGCACCACCGGTTAACAGAGCCGCCCCTATCGTTACGAAGGCTACGAAGTAATGTAGCCGGTCGACCTTAATTGCAAAGGTAGAAGCCTGCTCAGGCAACCACAATAGCCGCCGTAGCCAGTCATTAAAGAACTCGATCATGCGGTCCTCCGCTCCCTGCGCATTTGGAGTTCTTTTCGCCACAGAAGGGCCAGCAAGCTCGCCAAGGCGGCAAAACTTAGGAAGGCGCCAATCCGAACGAATCCGAAGGCAAAAGGAGTGTATTTATGGGTCATAGGATCGTATTTGAAGCAAGAAAGCAATACACGGTCTAGCGTGGTCCCTACCCTACCTCCACCAGCTTCAACCAACGCAAACTTGAGATCGCGCGGGTCAAAATCAACTCCATAAAGGTACCTAGAAATCTTTCCTTCAGGCGTTAGCACGAACGCCACGGCGGCATGAGCAAACTGCTTCGATTCTTTGTCGTACATGAATCGAAAACCAAGGCTTTCGGAAAGTTCCTTTGCAGGACCAGTCTGACCATCTTCGGCTGCTGAGTTTGGTGGAACCATAACGAAGGGCCAATCAGAAGGAGATTGCCCTGCAAGGTTGCGAACGAGTCTTCCTTGGTTCGTATTCGCTGACTTGGAATCCTCTTTGGGATCCACGCTTACTGAAAAGCCAAGGAAGTCTTTCCCCAGAACGAGGCCAACCTTCTTTAGGCTCTTTGAAAGTCCCTCGTGTACGAGATTGCAAAGCATCGGACACTTGAAGTACCCGATGGTTACGAGAACTGGCATACCCCGGCCCAACAAATCACCGACCTTGATGGATTCGCCGTGACCATCTACGAACGAAAGTCCTTGGGGAACGTTTTGTCCCAGGTTCTCGATAGGCTCGATGTCCTGCGACTTAACGTTTCCCTCGCCACCACCAATGATGGGAGCGGGCTTATAGTGCCCGTTATACCCACTCGCCAAAGCGAGGTTGGAGGTAAAGCCAATGCACGCCACCGCCACCGCCGTGATCGACGGTGTGAGGACGCGTTTGGCCAAAAGGGACGGGTTCACTTCGTGTCTACCTTTACAGCAGGTTTGGCTGCTCCCGCGACAGGCGCAGTGGTTTTAACTGGCGCTCCCGCAGTTCCCGCAGGCTGAGCCAAACTCGGATCAGCAACCACGGCCTGAAGTGTCAATCTGGGAACATTGGGCTCATGCATTACCTTTGCATTACCTTCACCGATAGGGGTGCCTATGGCAGCTTCAGCGATGGCCCGTTTGATTCCTTCAGCTATCGGAAGGCGAATCTTGCCCTTGGATTTGTCAGCCCAAGAGTAGCCAGCCAACTTTCCGGCCATCTCTGCCCGCCAGGTAGGAAGACGATCATCGCTGTCGTAGTGAACAAAATCGACAATGCCGATCTCCTTCTTCGCTTCCATCGCGGCCGTTGGGTTCTGAGGGCCAGCGGCGGCGATCATTTTCTCATCACGAATGAGCATGATGTACGCGATGATTGCCGATGCAATGAAAGCGAGTAGCGAAACAACGCCTACCATCACAATCATCTTGGCGTTGACCCCAACATTGGGGTCTTCCGTGGTGATGTGCGGTGCGGTCGATTTGTGTTCTTGTTCAGAGGAATCGCTCATGGCTGACGGTACCTCAGCGAGACTTTCAGGAAAGGGTCTTTAACGGGCACCATGTAGTGCCCGCGAATGCGCCAAATAGCCGCTGCGATGGCCAAGCCTCCGATGCCGAAAAAACCCGTAAACAAGGACCAGTGCAAAGTCACCTTGCCCTGGTCGAAGGCCGGAAAGATCAGCCAGTAGAGGTCAACCGCATGAACAAACAATGCCCACACTGCCATCGGCGCCAAACGTCCAATACTGCGTTTTCCTCCTCGCGACAGCAAGATGAAGAAGGGCACCAAGAAGTGACCAAGTACCAAAAAGACGCCGATGCCGATCCATTGCGGCTGCATGCGAAGGATAAAGAACGGCGTTTCTTCCGGCAATCCTGCCATCCAAATCAACATCATCTGGGAGAACGCGATGTAGCCCCAGAATGCCGTGAAGGCAAAAAGCAACTTTCCAAGGTTGTGAAGGTGCTCAGGCGAAACATGCTCTCCAAATTGGTTGGCGCCTCGCGACCGCCAACACGCAAGGATAAGCACAGCAAAGGTCGACATCATGCTGCCTGCAAAGAAGTAGACACCAAACATCGTGGAAAACCACGTTGGGTCCAAACTCATCAACCAATCGAAAGATGCAAAGGTCAAAACCAAGGAAACCAGGGGAATCCCCCCCGTTCCTAGCTTTCGTGCTTTCCCCAAAAGCGAAACTTCACCGGTCGTGTCTTGCTTAGTCGACCATCCAAACAGTAAGTTGGCGATGATTCCTGCGATGGCGAAGTAGCTGAACCCGCGCACGATGAAAAACGTAGTGTTCAGGTATGACTGTTTGTGAACCAACAGTTCCAGTTGATGTTCGCTGAAAACCTTGTGGCTGGGCTCAACCCAAGGAAAGACCGACTTCATCACCAACACCAGCGGTATGAAGAGAACCAAGAACACAGTCACCGTGGTTGCCATCGTTTCAAGCGGCCTGCGCAAGACGGTCATCCACTTTGCCCGAAAAGCGTGGAATATCATCAGTAGCAACAAGGACGTGATGGCGATTCCGGACCAGTAGCAAAAGGACATCAGGTAGCTGAACTGAGCCTCGCGTGATCCCGTCAGCATTGCGCCAACAGTCGCACCTGTTCCAAGAACGCCTACGGCTGCGGCGTAAGTCATCCAGGACTTTCCGCCCTGGAACTTGTTTACCTTCAAATCAACATCGTGATGCGAGCCACTCACTGGTGAGTCTCCTGTCCAAGGGACGCGCGCTCTTGAGTTGGAACGTCATCCATCGTTCCCATGTTGGCCAACTGCAGCGCTCGAATGTAGGCAACAACACCCCAACGTTCTTTAACGGTAAGTTCCGCGCTGTACGAAGCCATGAGTCCATGGCCTTCGCTGGCGACTTCAAAGATGTAGCCAGGCGGTCGATCCGCAAAAGCATGCAAAGAAGGTGGTGGCTTGAGTGCCATTTGGTGACCAACGGGACTTTCTCCGTCACCCAAAGGACCGTGACAGGTCCCACAAGTAATGTTGTAGCGTTTGCGCCCGATATCCAACAAGGCGTTGTCCACGGGCAACGGGAACGCCGTTACATACCGTGGCCCCTCAGCTGTAACCACTTTTCCCGTGGTTAGTCCGGGATTCAGAGTCACGCGCTGTTTAGGAACCGTGCCAGCAGGTGGTGACCGCATGGTAAGGCCGTCTTTGTACTGGCTGGTTTGCTTGTAAGGCGAGAACTTTACCTGACGGTCAGCCATCGGGTTAAGCAAGTCTTCGTTCAAGCAGCCACCCAACAAAGAAGAGGCCACAGCACCAAGAAGAAGTTGGCGAATCATCGTTCCAGCTCCTCAATGACTTCTACGTGAGACGCACCAAGTGCGGTCACCGCGGCCTTAGCTGAAGTGACATCCCCATCGTGAGCCATTTCTACGGACAGAAAGAAACCGTCAATACTGGCTTTTTCGCAAAAGCGCGCTGACTGAAAAACCGGGTGGTAGTGCTTGGGCAATCCCATGAGAGCCATCACTCCAAAAAACGAGGAACATCCTCCCAACAAGATTGCCAACTCGAAGGTAATGGGCACGTTGGCTGGAGGTGCGTGTATAGGACGGTTAGCGACGTTGATTGGCCAATCAATCACGTTCATGTAAGTGATCATCGAATAGGCGACGATGATACCCAAGATGGCGCCGCACAAAACGATCGTCGGAATCTTCGGGCGACCGAGGCCCAAAGCTTCTTCGATCCCATGTATGGGATACGGAGTGTGAGTGTCGAGCTTCTTGAAGCCCTTCTCTCTCATCGCAGTCGTTCCGTCGAGCAAGGCGTCTGCCTTGTCGAACTCGGCCAGCACAAAGAGCCGACCTTTGAATGAACCTCCGTCGCTCATTGGTGGGCTCCCTTGGCGTCGTCGAGGTGCGCTTCGTGCTCAAGTTCGTGCCGCAATTCCTTGACCTCCGTCAAAGCAACAGCGGGGATGAACTTCATAAAGAGCAGGAACAAGGTGGAGAAGAGTCCAATGGTTCCGATGTACAGGCCAAGGTCGGTTACGGTCGGGCTGAAGTCGCCCCATGATCCTGGCAAGTAATCTTGGTGCAGGGACGTAACAACGATGATGAAACGCTCACACCACATACCGATGTTCACGAAAATCGAGATGATCCACATGAACATGAGGTTGGTTCGCAAAGCCTTGAACCAATAGAACTGGGGAGCAACGCAGTTGCAGAAAACCATTAACCAGTAAACGCCAGAGAACGGTCCTCGTTGGCGAGTGTGGAAAAATATTCCGAACTCGTATGGGCTGCCCGAGTACCAAGCGATGAAGTGCTCCATCAGGTAGCCATACGAGACCATCATGCCGGTGGCCAAGATGACCTTATTCATATTCTCAAGGTGGCGTATGGTAACCACGTGTTTGAGGCCCAGGTAATGCCGAGCCGGGACGAGCCACGTAATAACCATCGCAAAGCCTGAGAAAATGGCGCCAGCGACGAAATAGGGAGGGAAGATGGTTGTGTGCCAACCTGGCATCACAGACACAGCGAAGTCGAAGGACACGATGCTGTGAACCGAGAGGACCAAGGGTGTGGAAAGACCCGCCAACAGAAGGTACGCCCACTTGTACTCAGCCCAGTGGCGTCCCGACCCCCGCCATCCCAAAGCGAAAATGCCGTAGACGAATCGCTTCGTCTTGCTTTTCGCAGTGTCCCGCAATGAGGCAAGATCGGGAACGAGGCCCAAGAACCAGAAAAGCAATGAAATGGTGAAGTAAGTTGAAACTGCGAAGACGTCCCACATCAGCGGGCTCTTGAACTGTGGCCAGATGCCGTTGACGCTTGGGTAAGGCATCAAGAAGTACACTGCGTACCACGGGCGTCCCGTGTGCATGACCGGGAAGATCAAGGCACACATAACAGCGAAAAGAGTCATGGCTTCAGCGAAGCGGTTGATTGACGTTCGCCATCGTTGTTGAAAGAGCAGCAAAATCGCCGAAATCAACGTTCCAGCGTGTCCGATACCAATCCACCAAACGAAGTTTATGATGCCGAAGCCCCAGCTGACAGGCTGGTTGTTACCCCAAGCGCCAATGCCCTTGTATAGGGTCCAGCCTAAAGAGACTCCCAATATGCTGAGCAAGCAAAGTGAAATGCTGAACAGTGTCCACCATCCCTTACCAGCACCACGTAGAACGTGATGCAGAAGGCTGTCATTCAGCGACCTATCCGTCTGCTCCCCTTCAATAAAGGGACGCGGATCCAACTCATCTTTGTAGCCGGTCGTCACGGTTACGCGAGCTCCGGATTGGGGTTGCGGACGCGAGCCAGATAAACTGTTCTCGGTCGGGTGTTAATTTCGTGTAGGAGGTTGTAACGACGTTCGTCGGCGTGGGCTTTCGACACATCTGAATTCGGGTCCGCGAGAGACCCAAACACGATTGCTCCCGCTGGGCAGGTCTGCTGGCAAGCAGATTTAACCTCTCCGTCAGCGATCATGCGGCCCTCAATTCTGGAATCTATTCGTGCGCGCTCTATGCGTTGCACACAATACGTGCACTTTTCCATGACACCCCGAACGCGAACAGTGACGTCAGGGTTGTGTTTCATCTTGGCCACCTCAACGGCATCGCCGTGGTAGTCAAGGTAGTTGAAACGACGGGCTTTGTACGGACAGTTATTCGCGCAGTACCGGGTACCGATGCAGCGGTTGTAGACCATCTCGTTGAGGCCTTCGTCGCTGTGCACAGTCGCGTTTACAGGACAAACGTATTCGCAAGGAGCGGTTTCGCAGTGTTGGCAAGCAACAGGCTGGAAGACCACTTTTGGATCATCCATGTCCTTGTAAATATCGTCTGAATATTCGGCATCGGTCTCGTAGTAACGATCGATGCGAATCCAATGCATTTCACGGCCAATACGAACGTTGTCTCGGCCGACAACGGGAATATTGTTTTCGGACTGACAAGCCGTGATGCATGCGCCGCATCCCGTGCACTTGTTCAGATCGATACTCATACCCCACTTATACGCTTCCTTGCTGTAATCCCACGGTTTGTGGATTTGCGGCAAGGGTTCGCGAAGTTCTTCCACCTGGTGGTGGAAGTGGGAGTGGCGATCTTCCACCTCTTTCAGCGTTGTGGTAAGGGCCGGCTCTCGGCTTTCCATGCGCCAATGCTGCTGCGTAATCCCAAATGGATAATCTTTGCCAACCTTTTCAATCTGGACACCAGTGGTGTACCAAGGGCTGGAACTGTCGCGAAGGACGCCAGCATCAAAACCCACGCCCGTACCAACGGTACCAGCGGCCGTTCGGCCATACCCGAGCCCAACCGTGACGGATTCTTCAGCTTGCCCGGGCTGTATGTAGATAGGACCCGTGACCTTCCGGTCACCTAACTTCACTTCTACGATATCGCCTTTCTGTATCGACAGGCGGGAAGCGGTGGCGTGCGAAAGAACAACAGCGTTGTCCCAGGTGATCTTTGTGATCGGGTGCGGAAGTTCCTGCAGCCAAGCGTTGTTGGCGTAACGGCCGTCAGCCACTTTTGGATCAAGGGTAAAGGCGAGTTCGAGACCGGCTTCCTTTGCCATCCCCGCTAACTGAGGCCGGAGCGTGGCTGCCAAGGCTACTCCATCGAGAGCGACAGCAGGTCCGTCCGCTTTCCCGGCACCGGAAACGATACCTTTGCCAAGCCAATGTTCCCATTGAAGCTCGAAACCAAGAGATCCGAGGAGATTCTCACTGGAAGCCCGTTTCGACCAGAAGGTCTTGAGCAAGTCGTGAGAGCCTACGTGCCCTTCGCCAAGAACCGATGCCAAGAGGTCTGGCTCCGTGACGCTGCTCCAAAGTGGCTCGATGAGAGGCTGCAGGAGCGAAATAGTGCCATCGAGGCCGCGGAGATCGCCCCAACTTTCTAGTGAATGTGCGCTTGGAACGAAGGTCTTTACCACCTTCGCGGTTTCGTCGTCGTAAGCGCCGAGGTAGATAGAGTTGGTAACCCGACCAAGCAGTTTCGCGAGTTTGAAATCTGCAGGAGCTGAGTACACCGGGTTGTTCGCCGAAACGAAGAGAGTCTCGACTTTGCCGGCAGCAATGTCTTCAACTAACGCTCGCAAGGGCTCAAATCCGGCAAGAGCGTCGTGTCGGAGAGGCGTAACAAATTTGACTGTGGCGCCAATGTTTCCCAGCGCGAAGTTCATCGCGTTTGCCAAGGCATGTACAAAGGCGGGCTGTCGCCGACCAACGAGGATTGCAGAACGGCCTCGGTTTCGTGCGAGATCCTTAGCGAGCGCCTGAACCCACTTGGCATCTACGGTGACGCCTGCCCGAGCCAGTGGCAAATCAGCCAAGGCGCCTAAAACGTCGCGGCCAAGCAGCTTTGACAGTTCGGACGCCAAAGCTTGTGCCAAGGCCACCACGTCGGAGCCGCGAAGCCGCAGACGGTGGTCAGCAACACCGCCGGTAACCGTAAAACACGGTTCGGCTACGTAAAGGCGGTTCATGGCATCGCCAGGGGTACGGCCCGCGGCGAATTGACGATTCAGGCGGATTTTCTCCGCGCCTTCGTCAAGGAAATCAGAGTCGAGGCCAACAATCACCTTGGCATTTGTCAGATCGTGCCGCACGTCCAGAGCCTGACCAAAGGCCAGTTTAGCGCCCTCGACCGAGGCATCGTCCGCCAAGCCCGAGAATGATACGAACTTCGCTTGGGGGAGTTTCGCGAGAATGCGAGCTCGCAAATCACCGATGAGTGGAGACGTGCTTGGATCGACCAAGAAGCGAATTCCTGCACCACCATTGGTGGTGGCGGCAGGTGAATCGACGATGGCCTTAACGAAACCACAAAAATCCCGCCAATCAACCGGACGTCCGTTGTGGCGGGCGGTTTTTGCACGATCGTTATCGTAAAGGTCGAGAATCAAGGCCTGATCAGTGGTTCCTGCAGCTCCAGCGCTGTCGGCATGATCAGGGTTACCCTCGAGCTTCGTTGGGCGACCTTCGTGGCTCTCAACCAAAACACCGAAACCAAAGCCCTCGTGGCTAATTGTTGTGGCGAAGTGTAGAGAGTTTCCGGGAGTGACCTCAGGAGGCTGCTTTACGTAGGGAACAATCTTCTGGCGAGGTCTGTAGCAAGCCGCAGTCGTAAGGGCCAAACTGCTTCCCAGCAATTGTACGAAGCCACGACGAGAGACCTCGTCCGTCATCGTATCTGTGCCGTCCGGGAACTCTTGCCGAGCGGCTAGGTCAACTTCAGCACCTCCTGCCAACTCTTCTTCGCCGCGCCAAAGCTTCTTTTTTGAAGGTTTGGCTTGGCCTACGACAGACAAAGATAACGAGCGCTTGGCGTCGGCGCCTTCGGGCTCAACTGGGTTTACAGGGGTACGGGAGTCTGAACTCATCGGTGACACGTAGTGCAGCTGATCCGGGTATGAACGTCGTTCCGCTCAATGAGCGCTTTGCCACTGGCCTCGGCGTCGCCGTCGGGTGGTGTCCATTCCATATTCGTTACCTCTTCAACAGGCCTCAGGTTAGGCCCAGGATTGCGGTGGCAGTCTAAACACCAAGACATGGTGAGAGGCTTTGCTTTCTCAACTGCGGCCATTTTATCAACGCGGCCGTGACAAGTTACGCAACCAACGCCCTTGGCGACGTGGATTGCGTGGTTGAAATAAACGAAGTCGGGAAGGTCGTTCACCTTGGTCCAAGCGAGAGGCTTGTTTTCCATGAAGCTCTCTCGGACCTTCGACAACTTCGGGCTGCCGTTCCAGATCTGGGAGTGGCAGTTCATGCACAATTGCGTGGGTGGGATTCCTGCGTGCGCAGACTTGTCTACCGTTTGGTGACAGAAGCGGCAGTCGATCCCAACGTCACGAACGTGATGTCGGTGGTCAAATTGAATTGGCTGCTCTACAGGATCCTGCATCCCTCGGGCTATGGGCGTACGGACGTATATCAGCACGGCGCTGAGACCGCCCGCCGCTGCCGAGACCGCTAGGATCAGGCTGAGACGTGCCAGGTGATTGTATTTCGGGCGAAAGAGCAACATTTCGATTTCGCAGGTGGGATATAGTCCTGCCGGAGCGTAAAAATCAAGAATTATTCAAGATGTTTTTCGCGCCGACTTCACATCGGTGTGTGGGCCAAGGGCTTAAGTTCAATTAGATGATGTTTTGAACGGAAATGTAGCAGCCCGTTACCACTCTGCATGCACTCCGATGGAAGGCAACGCGATTCGAAAGCCGCGGCGGTCGATGCTACCGTCAGACCGGCGCTTCATGTCGAACACCTGCTCCGTAAGTGTGGTGTTGATTAGCTCGAGATAGAAGTCGAGGGTGTAGCGATCAAAAACCCAACGGCGGTCAAAGCGAACGTCGATTTGATAGAAGTCGGGCAGCTTTCCGTAGAGTATGGGTGGCCCTGAATTGCCAGAGGTGGAAAGCGATCCCTCGTTAAATATGGGATACGGCCGGCCGGTGTTGTAGTGAAGCCGCCCTCCCACTTGATAGCCCTTACCTAAGCGATAGCTGGTGACTAAGTTGAGTATGTGCCGCTGATCCCAATCAGAGGCGGCAACCGTGTTTAAAGGCGGATACACACGTTCGCTCTTTGATAATGTGTACGATATCCAACCATACAACTGTTTGGAAACATCGCGCCTCAACATGAACTCTGCCCCGTAGCTTCGGCCATCTCTGAGTTCAAGGAGGCTGGTTTGCACTTCATAGGTAAAGAGGCTGGCCAAATCACTTACGCGCAAAAGTTGGTAAAACACAGTTGTATCAAACGTTAAAGACCACGGAAGCTTGGTTTCCATACCCAAAGAGCCTTGAAGCGATCGTTGGGTACCGATGGATCGAAGTCCGAAGTTCTCAAAGCCTGGGACGGTGACTGGCAAGCTAGGTAACTGAACGAATCGGCCTGCGGACGCCTTGATCCAAGTAGACGACCCTACCCTGGCTCGTATGTTTAACCGAGGTCCAGGCTCCAAGCGGGTAACACCCTCTTGAGCTAGAAGGTCGTAGCGCAGCCCTGGGGCAATCGACAGCCATTCTTTGGGTCGATAAACCAACGAAGCGTAAGCACCGGACAGCAAGGATGTGCGTTCAACCAAAAGGTTCTGCGGCGGAAACGGCGTAGCGACGGACTGAGGCGAAAAAGATTGGATCTCTAGATCAACACCGGTTTCTAGTGCCAAGGTTGTGAAGAGTGAGCGCTCGTACCCAACGCGGGAAGCGCTAATCAAAGACGAAACGGCAACCGGAAGATTGTTAAGCTCTGGGATAAATGTCGAAGAAGAGTCGCGACCGAC
>Ga0105048_10014755_pt1 | contig 12154 bp, 10 predicted proteins | sample MAT05_FD_78382 | JGI IMG/M metagenome (GOLD analysis project Ga0105048, IMG submission 78382) | Freshwater microbial communities from Lake Fryxell liftoff mats and glacier meltwater in Antarctica - MAT-05 | ecosystem: Environmental > Aquatic > Freshwater > Ice > Liftoff microbial mat | place... | reverse complement strand
GTTTTCAACTTTGACGACGCAGCGCCCAGTAGTACGCGATTAGGTAAAAGCCTTGATTTTACTTGATACCCACGCACTGATTTGGGCGGCTTCTGAGCCGAAGAAGCTTGGCGCGCGGACGCGACAACTACTTGAGGCAAAAATGTCACAAGGGCAAATTGCTGTTTCAGTGATAAGTTGGCTGGAGTTAGATTTAATCGTCGAACGGCGTAAAGTGCTTCCCCGCGCGATTTTGCAACGCGTTAAAACATTTAGCTTTGAATCCGGCATTGTCAACCTGAGTGTCGATGCCCAGGTTGCGCAGCTTGCGGGTGATTTTGCGCGCGCACACGGCGACCCATTTGATCTAATGATCGCCGCTACGGCGTGTGTGCATCAGGCGACGCTTATTACCGCCGATACAATTTTGCTGAGTTGGAAGCACGCCCGGCTACAATGCCTGGACGCAACAGCTTAAAATCGCAACATGACCATTTGCCTGCAAAACTTTCCTCAACTTCGTTTGATCGCCTGGAATATGCGCGATGAAGATACTTTGGAGGATCAAGACGCGCTTGCGCTTTACGAGCGAAACTGGCGTTTTATTGATCAAAGCCAACTCCTAGAGCACGAGCGCGCGATGATTGAGCGCCTTTGCAAGGAGTTTGGTGCGGGCGTAATGAATGTTTGAACTTGCGCATCATCAATTGATCGAAAAATTGCTGAACTGTTTCGACGTGAAATTCTTGGCTGAGGCGAACTGTTATTTCGGTGGCGGCACCGCAATTGTGTTGGCGCTTGGCGAATATCGCGAGTCTGTGGACGTCGATTTTTTGTGCGCGTGTAAGCTCGGTTACCGCGCATTGCGAAATACCGTTACCCAGCAAAGCCTTGGGAATCTGTTAATAAAGCCGGTGAAGCATTTGCGCGAGGTGCGTTGCGATCTTTACGGTATTCGCACGTTCCTTGAGATCGACGGGACACCGATCAAAGTTGAATTTATTAGCGAAGGCCGTATCGAGCTTTGCGGTGCAGGCCAAGCGATTTGTGGGGTGCCAACACTTTCGACTGTCGATATGTTTGCCGAAAAGCTACTCGCAAATACAGATTGCGGCTTAGACAAAAGTATTTTTAGCCGCGACATGATTGATTTGGCGATGATGATCAAAGCGTGGGGCACAATTCCGCCAATCGCCTGGAGCAAAGTTCGTGCGGCATACGGTGCAAGTGTTGATCGCGCGTTTAGAAACTCAGCAACGATGCTGCTTGATCGCAATTATCTAGAGCATTGCTTGCGACGCATGCGCATGGATCCGGACTTGCTTGAGGGCATTCAAACGGCAATCTGGAGTCAAATTAGTGCTTAAACCTTCGTTTGACGCCTTGAACGCTCGCCCTGCGAATGTCCGCCCACCGCATGACGACAAAGGTGTGAATAATGGATTTCGCCCACAATTTCATTTAGTCCCAATCCGACTACAACACCGCCTTCGCAGCACTTGGCAGCGCGTACAAAATCAAGCGCCCGATCATAAAGACCGCATCCGCTTCCAAGCCGATTTTGAGAAAGCGAAAGCGCTTGTCGAAGCACGCAAGGCGCGTGTGCCTAAAATTATGGTCGACGAATCGTTGCCAATTCAGGCCTACACCAGCGAATTGATCGAAGCGATTACCCGCAATCAAGTGGTGATTGTTGCGGGCGAAACGGGTTCGGGTAAAACCACGCAATTGCCAAAATTATGTCTTGCTGCCGGGCGCGGCGTATTGGGCATGATCGGCTGCACGCAACCGCGTCGAATTGCGGCAAAAACTGTTGCCAAGCGCGTTGCGCAGGAGTTGAACTGCGAATTGGGCGGCGTGGTCGGTTGGCAGGTGCGTTTTACCGAAGCAGTGGGCGATTCGACGCTGATTAAGTTTATGACCGACGGCATTTTGCTGGCGGAAACTCAGTCTGACCGAAACTTGGCCAACTACGACACGCTGATTATTGATGAGGCGCACGAGCGTTCGCTCAATATTGATTTTTTGCTGGGCTTTATTAAGAAGCTGCTGCCAAAGCGGCCAGATTTGAAGGTCATTATTACCTCGGCAACCATTGATACTGCGCGTTTTTCCGCGCATTTTAATAATGCGCCAGTGTTTACCGTAGAAGGCCGTGGTTTTCCGGTGGAGCTACGCTATCGCCCAATTTCGGGTGATGAAGACGAGCGCAATGAACGTGCGCAGCCTTCTGCGATTATTGCGGCAATTGAAGAGCTCAACCGCGAAACGCCGAACTCTATCGGTGGCGACGTGCTGGTATTTTTCCCAGGCGAACGTGAAATTCGCGATGCGCAAGCGGCGATTGAACGCCGCAATTTTCGCGAAACCGAGGTCGTGACGCTGTTTTCCAGATTATCGGCAACTGAGCAAGACAAGGTATTCCAGCCTGGGCCAAAACGCCGAATTGTGTTGGCGACCAACGTGGCGGAAACCTCGATCACGGTGCCGCGCATTCGCTATGTGATTGACACCGGCACCGCGCGGGTTGCGCGCTATTCGCCGCGCTCAAAAATTGAGCGACTGCACATCGAAGCGATCAGTCAAGCCAGCGCGAACCAGCGCGCCGGGCGCTGCGGGCGGGTGGCGGCGGGCGTGTGTGTGCGGCTTTATGAGGAGCTGGATTTTCAACTGCGCCCGGCTTTTACCGACCCGGAAATACTGCGCAGCTCGCTTGCGGGCGTGCTGTTACGCATGCTGCGACTCAATCTGGGCGACCCGCGCGCGTTTCCCTTTGTGGAGCCGCCTGATAACAGCGCCATTAACGATGGTTATTTGGTCTTAAGCGAATTGGGCGCAATTACCGAGCAGCGCGCGCTGACTGAGCTTGGTCGCCAGATGGCGGAACTGCCTATTGATGTGCATTACGCACGCATGCTGATTGCAGCAAAGTCGGAAAACTGCCTAAAAGAAATGCTGATTTTGACCGCTGGCTTGTCGATTCAAGACCCGCGCGAACGCCCGGCCGACAAACGTGGCAGCGCCGATGCCGCGCACGCCATTTTTGCCGATGAACGCAGCGATTTTATGAGCTGGCTGAAAATGTGGGACGCGTATCAATTTCAAAGCCAGGAGCTAACGCAAAGTAAGCTGCGCGATTGGGCGCGCAATCATTTCTTAAGCTTTATGCGCCTGCGCGAATGGCGCGACTTGCATCAGCAATTGAGCAACTCGGCACGCGAATTAGGTTGGACCATTGGCGACAATAGCGCCAGCTTTGAGGCGCTGCATCGCGCGCTATTAACCGCACTAATCGGCCAAGTCGGCGAGCATGACGAAAAAGGCGTTTACAAAGGTACACGCCAGCGCAAATTCCAGATTTTCCCGGGCTCAAGCCTCAAAGGCAGCCCGCGCTGGGTGATGGCGGACACGCTGTTAGACACGCAAAAAGTCTGGGCGATTGGCGTCGCTAAAATTGAGCCCGCTTGGCTGGAAACCATCGGCGCGCACCTAATAAAAAAGCGCCATTACGACCCGTTTTGGGACGAACGCGCCGGGCGAGTGATGTGTTTTGTCGATGCCACGCTGTTGGGGCTGACCATTTACGTCAAGCGCCGGGTAAGCTATGAGGCGATAAACCCGGTTGAGACGCGCGAGCTGTTTTTGCGCCACGCGCTTGCAGGTGGCGAAGTCAGCACGCCGCACCGGCTATTTGCGCATAACGCCGCTGTGCGGCTGGATGCACACGCGAAAGAGGACAAGCTGCGCCGACGCGGTTTGCTGAAATCAGAATCTGCGATTGCCGAGTGGTTTGATGCGCGTGTGCCCGCCGATATTCGCAGCGTTCCGGCGTTCGTAAGCTGGCTGAAATCGCCGGTTGGGCGCAATCAAGAGCCAAATCTGCGCCTGCATGTGAATGATCTAATTTTGTTGACTACGCCGCTGAACCATGAATTTCCTGATGAGTTAATGGCCGGCGGTTTTAAGTTAGCGCTCAGCTATCAGTTCGATCCAAGCGCCGCCAATGACGGCGTGACCGCGATGGTCAAGCTTGAACAGCTCGGTGCCCTGCCCTTAGCGCTGCTGGATTGGCTGGTGCCGGGCCTGCGGGAAGAAAAGGCGGCGGCGCTCATTAAATCGCTGCCGAAACATTTGCGCCGTTTAGCGGTGCCAGCCCCCGATTTCGCCCGAGCGTTTTTAGAGGCGGAGGCACCGTCTACCGAGTATTCAATGGCAACCGCGCTGGCGCGATTTTTAAGCAAAATTTGCGGCGAAGCATTTACCGATGCCGACTTTGATGCCAGCGGTTTAGCGAACCATTTGAAACTGCGGATCATAGTCACCGGCCCGGCGGGTGAAATATTGGCCGAAGGCCGGGAAATTGCGGCACTGCAGACGGATTTTCGCTCCGCTGCACGCGCCGCGTTTACCGCGAAAGTTGGCGCGCTATATAACCGCGACCACCTTAAAATCTGGCCGTTCGACTTGCCGGCACAAATTACCAGCGACGATGGCAGCGCCGCTTTCCCAGCCCTGCACGACGCGGGCGTTGATGCCAGCTTACGCGCGTATGCCACGATTGAGGAAGCGAATGCACATCACCCGGACGGCGCGCTGCGCTTGTTACGCCTGCATTTGCCCGATGAACTGCGCTACTGGCGCAAAAACGCTAGCTTGAGCAGCACCGCAATGCTGGCCTACGCCGCAGTCGATGCGGCGGAAAATTTACGCGTGGAATTGGTTGAGGCGTGCCTGATTTCCGGCAATAGCGAACTTGCCGCCAGCACCCGCACCTTGGCGGATTTCCATCATTTAAGCGAACACGCACGCACACATTTAGGGCCTGATAGCGGCAAATTAGCGGCAATATTGGATGAAATCCTCTGCGCGCAGGGCGCGATCCGCCGCAAATTAACGCCGCCGGTGATTGGACTTGCGAAGGCGAATCTGGACGATATACGCGCGCAATTGGCGGGGCTGATCTACCCAAGGTTCGTTTTGGAGGTTCCCACACACAGGCTTGCGTACTATCCGCGCTATCTAAAAGCGATCTCGGTGCGTCTGGAACGGCTGTTCAATGAGCCGATTAAAGACCAGGCGAAAATGCTGGATCTATTGCCGTTCATGGCGATCATTGAAAATGACCGACACGCACCGAAAAATCAGCCGTTACGCTGGCTTTTGGAAGAATTTCGAGTGTCGATCTTTGCGCCTGAATTGAAAACGGCGGAAGCGGTGAGTGTGAAGCGTTTGCGGGCTTTGTGTGGGTGAAATTCCGAGCCAAGCAGTCATGAGCGTTCACGGTTGACCCGCATGCGTTTACCGGCGACGATTGCCTATCAAATTCAGACTACAACCCGCATGCAACAAACTCCCGAGCAGCGCAGTGAGGCGATCGAGCAAATCGGGCCCTACCAAATACTGGCGCTGTTGGGGCGCGGCGGCATGGGGATCGTGCTCAAAGGGCGCGACCCAAAGCTTGAAAGGTTAGTCGCGATCAAGCTAATGAGCGGCGAAATTGCCCATGACCGCGAAGTCGTCGAGCGTTTTTTGCGCGAAGCCCGCGCAATGGCGCGCATCAGTGATACCCACGTAGTGCAGGTCTATTCCGTTGATCAGCATGAGGGAAAGCCGTATCTAGCGATGGAATTTATTGACGCTAGCGATCTATCTGTACTGTTGAAGTCGCGTGGCCGACAAACTCCGGCGCAGGCGGTAGATTGGATTATCCAGGCAACGAAAGGACTGATAGCGGCACATGAAGTCGGCTTGCTGCATCGCGATATCAAATTGGCGAATTTATTGTTGACGTCCAAAGGTATTATTAAAGTAACCGACTTTGGCATCGCGCTCGCGCATCAAGAAATGGCAACGCGCTTGACCGGGACCGGTAATATCGTGGGTACACCAGGTTATTTAGCACCGGAAGTTTGTCTGGGTAAAACTGCAGATCAGCGCGCCGATGTTTATGCGCTCGGTGTTGCGCTATTTGAGTTGATTGCCGGTAGACGTCCGTTTGTGGCGGACACGCCGATGTCAATCATGATGCAAGCGGTGGAAAACGAAGCGCCCGATATTCGCCAACTGGACGCCAGCGTGGATGCGGCGCTGGCAAGCATTTTGGGCAAAATGCTCGCCAAAGACCCTGAGGCGCGCTATCAAACCGCGCGCGAGGTGAGTGCAGAATTACAAAGTTGGCAGCATAGCCGCAGCAATTTTGCAGTTACCGTAAATCCCTTGGCGCAGGTGCAGGCCTACGGATCCCAAGACAATGCCGCCTTTGCCGGTGCTAGTACAGCGGCGCAATCTGGTGCAGGATATGGCGCAAGCAGCGGATCAAAGCTCAATCTATTAGCGCAGTCGCGTCGGCCGACTTGGCTGTTTGCAGTTTGCGTTGCTGTCTTTGCTACGGCAGCACTCACGCAATTGTGGGTTATGTCTGAACTATATGGGCAGCTAGGATACGTATCCAATAATTATTATGGCATTGGCGACAGATTCACCACGCTCAAATGGAAGGTGTTGGTCTGCGCGGCGGTTTCAGTACTGAGCTATGCCGCGTTTGCGCTGTGGTTTTTAAAAACGCACCGGTTTATTGCCGCCCATAAGGCCGAATTACGCCCGCGTGACGAACGCATCGCGCTGGCGTTAGTCAGTGCGCCGATATTGCAACTGTTTTTCGCATACCGGCAATTCCGTGCGCTTGCCGTACACAGCACTGTTGAGCGAGGCGGCCAAGATGGTCAAACAAAAGAAAAACAGGGCAACACGATTTTATGGCTGTGGTGGTTCAGCTTTTTTGGCAGCGTAGGGCTGTCTATACTGGCGTATTACCTGCTGCCTGTGCCGATGGTAGGTTCTGAAAACACCGTTTACGCCTACACAATTGAGTTATTTGCGCGCGGCCTTTGGTTAGCGGCGATGGGCCTTGCGCTGCTGCTGTGGGGCAGTATTTCGATTGCAGTCGGGCGAACGTTTGATACCAACATCAGGCCATCAAGAATCGGGTGACGGTGCCACATACGATGATGCCCCGATGTAAATCGCACAAATAACCGAAGCAATGCCCGCCGAATATTTTTTCGGGCGTTTTGAAACCTAATCCTCCATCCCATCGCGAAACATCACGCTGCCAAGCATGTACTGCCAATCGCCCAGATAGGCAATGCTGTTGTCTGCAGCGCCGCTGTTTATAGATTGGTTGACAAAAAACCGTTCCTAATCAAGGAGCCACGCTCGCAGATTTCGCGAGTGCAATTAAAAACAGCAATCCGGTTATGTTGGTGTCGTCCGAGCTTGCAATTCCCTCAATCCATACCCAAATTATCAACTGTCCTCAACTCGATAGCTAACCCAATGAACTCGCTGCTCGCTTCCGTTCTTATCACCGCCGCCCTTTCGCCCCCACCTTCACCGCCAGCCGACTATATCGCGTGGCAAAAAGAGCGCGTGGAAAGCTTGACCGCTGAGAAGGGCTGGCTGACCTTGATCGGGCTGCATTGGCTGGATGTGGGCAAATTCACGCTGGGCAGCGGCGCAGATCAGCAAATTCGCCTCAATGCGGGCCCAGAAAAGCTGGGCACCATTGAGCGCAAAGCGTCGGGCGAGCTTATTTTTAGCGCGAATGCGCCGGTGCTGATTAATGGCGCGGCGGCTGAGCCCGACGTGGTTTTGAGCACCGACAAAGACGGCGCAACGCCGACTGAGGTCAGTATCGGCACATTGAGCTTTTTGGCGATTGATCGCGGCGGCAAAATTGGCCTGCGCGTGAAAGACATCGCGTCGAAAACACGCACAGAATTTTTAGGCTTGGACTACTTTGCCTATCAGCCTGCGCTAAAAATTGTCGCGACTTACGAGGCCTATCCAGATGTGCGAATGCTGGACGTCGCCACCATCATTGGTACGGTGGAGCCAACCTTGAATCCCGGCCGCGCCAAGTTCTCAGTCGCGGGCAAAGACTATAGCTTCGAGCTATTAGAAGGCTCGGACGCTACGCATTATTTCACCGTCTTTGGTGACCAAACCAACGGCAAAGAAACCTACGGCATGGCGCGTTTTTTAGCCGGCGCTTTGGATGCAAAGAGCAAAACCGTTACATTGGACTTCAACACCGCCTACAACCCGCCCTGCGCCTTTACCGAATATGCAACCTGCCCAATGCCGCCAGCGGGAAATCGCATCGCCGCTAAAGTAGTAGCAGGTGAGAAAGCGTATCGAGGTGCGCGCAAAGAATAACGTTGCGGCAAAACATTGCGGCGGCATAAACCGCTGTTGCGTTAAAAGAAACTTTTGCGCCACTGCGTACGCTAAGGGATCTGCCATTATTTTTTTGAGGGTTATTAATGCGAGCGCGAATTTTCAGTTTTAGCCTAATTGCCTGTTTCAGCTTTAATTTTGCTTTTACAGACTCAGCTTTGGCCGCCCTGCCGCCGGAGATTGATGGCGTTGCGCTGCCTAGCCTTGCGCCAATGCTGGAACGCACGCAGCCAGCGGTCGTCAACGTCAGCTCGCGCACCCGCGTGAAGGTGCAAAATTCTTTTTACGGGGACCCATTTTTTGACCGCTTCTTTGGCGGCGGCATGGGCGGACAGCCGCAGGAACGTGTGGAAAGCTCGCTCGGCTCCGGCGTGATCGTCGATGCGGTGAAAGGCTTGGTGTTGACCAATAATCACGTGATTCAAAACGCCGATGAAGTTTCGGTAACGCTGACCGATGGGCGAGTGATGAAGGCCGAACTGGTCGGCACCGACCCTGATACCGATGTCGCGCTAATCAAAATCAAGCCCGAACGTTTGACCGCACTGACGCTCGCCAACTCGGACGCGCTGCGGGTCGGTGATTTCGTGGTGGCGGTGGGCAATCCATTCGGCATTGGGCAATCCGCCACCAGCGGTATCGTTAGCGCCCTTGGCCGCTCCGGGTTGCGCGGTTTGGGCTATCAAAACTTTATCCAAACCGATGCCTCGATTAACCCGGGTAATTCCGGCGGCGCGTTGGTCAATCTGCGCGGCGAACTGGTCGGAATCAACACTGCAATTTTCTCGCCGTCCGGCGGCAATGTCGGCATTGGTTTTGCGATACCGGCGAATTTGGCGCGCAATGTGATGAATCAATTGCAAGCGTTCGGCGAAGTGCAGCGTGGCAGCCTAGGCGTGCAAACGCAAGATTTGACCGAAGCGCTGGCCAAGGCACTTAAACTCAATCCCGTTGCGGGCACAGCGGGTGCTGGCGGTGCGGTTGTTACCCAAGTGGTGCCAGATATGGCAGCGGCGAAAGCCGGCGTGCTTCAAGGCGACGTCATTACCGCAATTGCCGGCAAGCGCGTGCTGGACGCGCAATCCTTATCGAATGCCGAGGGCCTGCTGCCGCTTGCCAGCGCGCAAACGCTTAACGTTATGCGTGACGGCAAACCGCTGCAGCTAAAGTTCACGCTGGTGCCAATCAGCACGCAATCAGTGGACGGCGCGAAGATCGACGCGCGCTTGGCCGGTACTAAACTCGCTGATTTAAGCTCCAGCGCCCGTTCCCGCGCGGGTGGTGCAGGTGGCGTGCTGATTAGCGATGTATTGCCTGGAACACTGGCGGCACAGTACGGCCTACAAAAGAACGACCTGATCGCAGGCGTCAGCCGCTATCAAATTAATAATTTGGCCGAGTTAACGCAGCTTTTGAAATCGAGCCGGGGGCAAATTACGCTAACGATTTATCGGAATCGCAGGTCTTATGTTTTGACGTTGTAAGGGCTACACGTCAGTCAATTTCCGGTTTTCAACTCACAAATGCGATCAAAAACGGTCATCGCAATACGTGCGCAAGCAGATTTTACCGTGCTCCATTCGTGCCATCGTGAAGCTAGATTTTTGTATTCCGTTAGCTCGGTTTCCTCTAAGTCGTATGGCATTGCGCTAGCCAGTTGAACTTGCAGTTGTTGTAGCGGCGATTGGCCGCTACTTTGCTCATAGAGCGCATCGAACGACTGCAATGCTTGAGCAACGCCGTCATCCCCAATGTGATCAGCCAACGCGACGAAATCTAAGTAGTCGCGTGTGGCATTGCGTTTTAAAATCAGCACACCTTTGATACGCAAAATCTCGGCAGCAGTTGGCACTGTCAGCTGTTCGCCGTGGTAGTCCAGAAGCACTGTTTCCAGTGGTTGATCGCGAATGAGTTGACGTACCCCAGTCTCAATACCATCAAGACTGTCCAGAATTAATACTGGGCGTTTAACGCGTGCAGTTGTCCAGCCAGCCACTGATTCCAGCTGCGCCAAGATCGTATCAAAGCGGCCACGTAAATCCGTGAGCACATGATCGGCATCGCGTGAAAACCGATGCTCAGCATGAATAGCAGACGCGGTGCCACCGACTAAAACAGCGCCTGGCAAAATTCTCTGCAATCGTGCAGCCGATGAAAGCACGAGTTCCCAATCAGGCAATGATGCGATGCGCGTCGACATAATTCATCCAAAAATGATGACGTTGCGCATATGGATCAGCAACATAAACTCGGCAGATATTGGCAACCTTTTCTGCGATTTCCGCGTCGTGCAATACCGCATGTCGCAAATCAGCCCAGTCCTGCCATTGCCCACGCGAAATCACATCGTCGATCGCGGCGAGGGTAAAGCGCTGATGATTGAGATGGCGGTGCAACATAGAAGTAAAATTTTGAAAGGTTAATATTGCAACTATAACAACAAGCGGATTCTTCAAGTTACTTGACCGCAATCCACCCGCTTAAAACTGCCGCCATTTGGCGCTACACTAGTAGGCTTGCAGCCGAACGTATTCCAGTTTTAAATCAAATGGATAACAAGGCGCCGATGTACGGATCGACGACGAGGCACTATTGTGTGCGTCTAGGAGACCGGAACTAAGGCTACGAAGTTAGCCGAATGATTTAGAATTGGAATTACGCGGCGGGAGCGCGTAAACCTATGGCCGCCTACGAATTTCAAGCACAAGACGCCAGCGGCAAAACCAGCCGGGGCGTCATTCAGGGCGACAGCCCGAAATCGGTGCGTTCGCAACTGCGCGAACGGGGTTTAACGCCGCTTGAAGTTAGTGAAGTTCGGGAAAAACCATCCGCCACCAGCAGCACGCGCACTTCGGTATTTCAAAGCAGCCTATTTCAGCGCGGCCTCAATGGCGCGCAGCTGGCGATTTTGACGCGCCAATTCGCGGTGCTGATGAAAGCCGGTTTGCCGCTCGATGAAGTGCTACAAACCTTGGCCGAACAGAGCGAGAACGATTCCGCCAAGCGCATGCTGTTGGCGGTACGCGGGCGGATGCTGGAAGGTTCTACGCTGGCGGCGGCGCTGGGTGAGTTTCCGAAAACCTTCGATACGCTCTATTGCGCCAGCGTTGCCGCAGGCGAACAGTCGGGGCATTTGGACACTGTGCTTGAGCGCCTGGCGGACTACTGTGAAAACAGCGCTGGGCTGACCCAAAAACTGATGCTGGCGCTGCTTTACCCGGTGCTGTTGGCGACAGTTGCCGTCGCGATTGTGACCGGGCTTTTAGGCGTAGTTGTGCCGCAGATTAGTCAAGTGTTTTCGCAATTTGATCGCGAGCTACCGCTAATGACGCGCATTATGTTGGCGCTTTCTAGTGTGATCTCAAATTACGGCAGTTGGATCTTTTTTGGTTTGTTAACGCTGCTGATTGTTTTCATTTTTGCCCTGCGAACCGAGGCATTCCGCGCCCGCTGGCATGGATTTTTGCTACGCCTGCCCTTGCTGGGGGCACTACTGCGCGGCGCACAAGCGGCGCGTTTTGCCCGCACCATGGCCATATCCACTAGCGCGTCGGTGCCGGTGTTAGAGGCGATCAAACTCAGCACGCAGGTCGTCAACATGCTGCCAATCCGCACCGCATTAAATGAAGTCTACAAGCAGGTGCGCGAAGGTTCGACCTTGAGCAGCGCGCTACGCGAGACTAATCAGTTCCCGAATTTATTGGTGCGCCTGACTGGCTCTGGCGAAAAAAGTGGCTCGCTCGAAACCATGCTGGATCACGCGGCTGCGCTGATCGAAAAACAAGTGCAGAGCAAACTGGCGACCTTCGTTGCGCTACTCGAACCGGCGATGATTTTGCTGATGGGTGCGGTGGTGTTGGCGATTGTGTTGGCCATTTTGCAGCCAATTTTTGAGATGAATTCCTTGCTCGGTGGCGCATGATGGTGGGACTAACTG
>Ga0105048_10014754_pt1 | contig 12154 bp, 5 predicted proteins | sample MAT05_FD_78382 | JGI IMG/M metagenome (GOLD analysis project Ga0105048, IMG submission 78382) | Freshwater microbial communities from Lake Fryxell liftoff mats and glacier meltwater in Antarctica - MAT-05 | ecosystem: Environmental > Aquatic > Freshwater > Ice > Liftoff microbial mat | place... | reverse complement strand
GCGGGGTACGCGCGCTGTGGCGCCACCGCGATGCGTTCGTGCGACAAAGCGGAGGGTATGTCCAGCATCTGCACAAGGCACTCGATCAAATGAACCTGCAGGTGCATCACGGGCGTGCCCACCGGACATCACGGGTTGTCACGGGCACCGCCATCATTGAAGCGATCCTCCAGGACCAGCGCGATCCCCGCGTCCTCGCCGGCTAGCGCAACCAACGGATCAAGGCCACGGAGCAGACGCTGGTTGCCGCATTAACCGGCGACTACCGCCGGGAACACCTCTTCTGCCTGCAACAGGCCTACGAAGCGTACCAGTTCACGCAGCAACAGATTGTCGCGCTGGATAAAGAGCTCGATGCGGAGTTGGCGCGGTTAGCTGCGACCACCGCCTCGGACGAAGCGGCCGCGCCGAAGTCAAGCCGGCCGTAAGCGTCGATCAAACATCCACCTGCTTACCCCGCGCAGACACGATTAGCCGCGCTGTGCGGGGTGGATCTCACTACGATCCCTGGCCTCCAAGTGCTCAACGCGCACACGATCTGGACCGAACGGGGCTCGGATCTATAGGGCGTTTCCCACCGTAAAACATTTTTGCTCCTGGTTGAGCCTGTGCCCCGACAATCGCACCCGTGCCGGCAAATGCCTTTCGAGCATAACCAGGGCTTGCGCCAATCGTGGCGCGCACGCGCTGCGCATGGCCGCTCAAGGTTGTCATCACGCCAAGCACGAACTCGGCGACTATGACCGTCGCATGCGAGCCAAGCTCGTCGCCACCGAGGGCCTCGGCGCCACGGCCCACAAAATTGCTCGTATCGTTTATGCCGTCTTCACCACCCATCGACCCTACGATCCCTTCCTTCATGAGCATGCCACCCTTCAAATCCAACGCCGCAACCTCACTCGCCTTCACCCCCTCGCAAAAGTTCGGCTTTCAACTCGTTCCAGATCAAGCCACGATTTGAAGTTTCTTGAGAGAGAGGCAGCGAAGACACGGCTCTGAAAACCGGAATCGCTTCGTTGCCTTTTTTAAAAATGCAGAGGCTTAGGGTATTGGCTATTATACAAGCGGTGCACGGTGAGCGTCATTTAAATAGCTTAACTTATTTTGACGCGACGCCTTGGCGTTCATGAGTGGTTAAACACTTGCTGAATTTTAGTTAAACCGTCCATCGAACAGCTCAGGCAGTAGCGCCCAGAATTCCTTTGCGAGCACGGCCTTCACCTCGCCCAGATCGCAGGCGCGCCCGAGCTCCTCTTGCAATGACGTGACCGTGCCTTCCTGCGCGGCGATGCCGCACGGGACAATACCGCCAAAATGCGCGAGGTTGGAATTTACGTTGAGCGCGAAGCCGTGGTAGGTGACCCAGCGTTTCACCGCCACGCCGATGGCGGCGACTTTGCGTTTGCCGAGCCAGATGCCCGTTTTTCCCTCGCGGCGCGTGGCAGCGAGGCCGATGCAGCCGACGGCGTTGATCAAAACCTGTTCGAGAAAACGCAGGTACGCGTGCAGATCCTGCCGCGGTGCGAGGCTGATGATCGGGTAGCCCACGATCTGGCCCGGGCCGTGGTAAGTGATGTCGCCGCCGCGGTTGGTTTTCACTACCTCGACGCCCTCGCGGGAAAGGCGCTCGTCGTTCCACACCAGATTCGCCTCGGCGCCGCTGCGCAGGCCGATGGTGAAGACCGCTTCGTGTTCGGTGAAGACGAGTGTGTCGCCCACGGTGCCCGCGATGCGTTGCGCGACGAGCTCGTCCTGCTGACGCCAGGCGGCTTCGTAGCGGGTGCGGCCCCAGTCGAGTGTGGACGGTGAAATCGGCGATGACATGCAGGGAAAGGGAATCTCTGCGGCGCGGCGGGTCAAGCGGCGGAGTCAGCGTGGCGTTTGCCCGCTTCAGACCAAAAATAAAATCGCGAGCACGCCGACGACGGCGGTCAGGCCGAGCACGAGGGAAACCTGCCGGCGCAACTGGATCGAACCTAGGCTAACCGCCAAACCTGCCTTGGTGAGCGAGTTGGCCACGGTGCCGAGGATCACACACTGCGCGGCGAGCCGCAGCGCGACCGTGCCGTCGTTGAGGCTGTTGGCCATCAGCAGGGCGATGGCGTCCATGTCGGTTAGACCCGAAACAAAACTAAGCGGCAATAATCCCGCAGTGAGCTGGAGTGAAGTGGCGGCTTTGACCAGAAAGGCCACGAGCGCGTAGAGCAGGCCGAACTTGATCGCGATGCCGAGCCCGAGCGGATTGTGGATGACCGGTGGCGCGACGGTGGGGTTTTCCGTGCGGCGCGCGAGCCAATGCCAGAGCGCAAAACCGATCCCCGGCAGCGCCATCGTGGCGAGCGGCCAGATGAGTGCGCGCGCCAGATCGGCGTTGAACGCGGCCAACATCACGCCCACGCGGACGAGCATCACCGTACAAGCCAGCACGACGGCGAGCGAGTAGTTGGAGGAGAGGGCTGGTTCGTCTTTACTGCGGCGGCTGAAGGCGAGCGTCGTTGCCGTGCTGGAAGCGAGACCGCCGACCACGCCGGTGACAGTGATGCCGGCCCGCGCACCGAGCAGGCCCATCAGCAGGTAACCCGCGAAGCTGAGGCCGGAGATCAGCACAACCATCAGCCAGATCGAGTAGGGGTTGAACGCGTCGAAAGGGCCAAACGCGCGGTCTGGCACAAGCGGCAGAATGACGCCGGTGATGGCGGCAAATTGCAGCGTGGCGCGGATGTCGTCGGCGGTGAAATGCCGGGTCCACGCGTGCAGCGGCTGTTTGCTGCCGAGCGTGACCATGGTGAGCGTGGCGACGAGCACGGCCATTTGTTGGTGACCCCAGTTGACCAGCGCGCCGACGAAGCAGGTGAGCAGCGCGGCGGCAAACGACGTGCTGCCGGGGCGACCGTCACGGCCGTCGCGCCAGTGCAGCATCGTCAGGTGCGCGCCGACAAGGAGCAGCGCGGCGGGCAGGAGGGCGGGCGAGTAGTGTTCGCTCAGATACGCGCCGATGCAGCCGAGCAAGGCCCAAAGCGTGTAGGTGCGCACGCCGCCGAAACTCGTTCTGTCGTGCGTTTCCTTTTGCTCGCTCCATTGGCGGATCAGGCCGATGAGCGCGCCGAGGCAGGCGCTGACGACGATCAGGATCAGTGGGGGGCTCATGATAAAGTGCTAGCGTCGCAAAACGGTGTTCGCAAGAAGCGAAACCGCTCCTACGTTGTGCGCTTTCGCCATGAGCGCCTCCATGCCTGCCCCGGAACCCCTTCCTTCGCTTCCGCTGATCCAAGCCCGCGGTCCAAAGCTCTTCGCGGGCGGAGAAGAAATTCGCCTGCGTGGCACCAATCTGGGGAATTGGCTCTTGCAGGAGGATTTTATGTTCGGCCTTTACGGCACGCATAGCCAGATGCGCGGCGCGATGGAAGCCGTGCTCGGTTCTGCCAAGGCGTCGGCGTTTTGGGACGAGTATGAAACCGTTTTCTTCACCGCGGCGGATGCGAAGTTTCTCGCAGCGCAGGGCTTCAACGTTCTCCGCGTACCGCTGAACCAAAACCGCTTTGAAGATCCAAATCGCCCCGGCCAGTATGACGAGATTGCGCTTCGTCGGGTCGATGCAGTGATCCGCGTCTGCCGCGAACACGGCCTTTATGTGATGCTCGATTTGCACGCGGTGCCGGGTGGTCAATCGCGCGAGATTTATGCGGATTCACCGTGGGCGACGCCGGATTTTTGGCGTCATGCGGATTTCCGAAAACGCGCGGCGGATTTCTGGGTGGCTCTTGCCCGACGCTACAAGGATGAAAAGGCGGTGGCGGGTTACGACCTGATCAACGAGCCCAACACCGAGGGCAGTCCGCGATTGCTCATGGATTGGTATCGCGAGCTGATTCCGCGGATTCGTGCGATCGATCCGGCGCATCTCATCTGGATCGTGGCGGATGACTATGGGTTAAATTTCCTCGGGCTGACCGATGATCTCTTCAGCGACGAGCAGATCGTTTACCAGTTTCATCTCTATTCAACCTTCATCTATCCTTTCGCGAAGATGACGGCGTATCCACAAACCGTCGACGGCGTCAGCTATGATCTGGATTGGCTGCGCCGGCGATTGCGCGAGCAGATCGAGTTTGGGCTGAAAAGGCCAGTGGCGTTGGGTGAATTTGGGCTGAGTATCAACCGGCCGTTCGTGCCGCTCATGCAGGCCGCGCTTCGGGATTTTATCCGGCTCTGCGAATTGGAAGGTTGGTCGTGGATGCAGTGGTCGTACAAGGATGTCGGTCAAATGGGGCTCGTGTCACCCGCGCCGGAAACACCTTGGAAACGGTTCCTCGCGGCGGCTGAGGTGCGGGCGTGCGAGCAGAAGGCCCATGAGTTTTTTTCGGTACGCGCTCAGGCGGTGGAGAGCGGAAATGGACTCGAAAACGCGATCCAAGGCCTTGCGACAAATTTGGAACCCGAGGCGCGGCGCCGGAGTTTTCGCACGACACGCCGCGTGCTGGACGGCCTGCTGAGTCAGGCCATTGTGCGTCACTTGAAGGACAAGGATGAGGCCGAGCTGCGCGAGCTGGCGCGGTCCTTTGCCTTTGAATCTTGTCGGCCGAATGCCGTGCTGATGGACGTGTATGGTCCGCAGCCCCGAGCGCAGTATCTGGCGGCTACGGCCCTGTATACTCTACCGTTTATAATTTCAGATAAAGTCGGGTGAGTTTGATCTGTGCGTTGTCGGTGGTGGTGAAGCGCCCGTTTATTTCAGCTGAGTTTAACCAGCTGCCATGCTTTGTTGTGTGTTGGGTTTCTAGGCGTTTGGCTAAACGGCGGGCTTACGGCTTGAGGGAAAGGTTTGTAGCGCAAGGTTATACTCAGCTTTCTGGATTCACTCAAACGTCGCTGCGCTTGCGGTGTTTTCTCATGATGGCGACTGCATCACGGGAGAAATCACTCGGTGCGTTTAGTTATGGTTCCGGATATTTGAGGAAAGGCAGTGCACGAGAAAAGTGTGTTGGGAGAAATGATTTACCCTATTAGCTGGCGCTCTGATATTGGTGTACTCAAGTCCTATATCTCAATCAGCAGCGGGTTTACGGCAGGTGCAAACAGTGCTGCGGATGAGGGTTTTGCCTTAGCCGTGCGGTGTTTTCCCTTGGGTTGCGGCGAGGCTTTTTGAATGTGAATTGCAAAACCGACTGAATTCGGGCTTTTCCGATGCAGCTATGATGAACTTACCCCGTGTCTTGGTGGGATGCCTAATGGTTTTGGCTTTGGCTACTTCGCTTCGTGCGGACGTGACTGTGGGGACGGGTTTGGTGCGGCATGCACCGACGATTAATGGCAGCAAATACATCGAAGGTTCGCTGCAAATGCTGCTGGGCGAACAGCTGACCATCAACGGAAGCGGAGGCATCACCAACGACCTGTTGGTTCCGGGCACGCCGACGGTGCGGCGCAATGGCGCGGTGACTATTGGCGCGATCCTGGCCGGGAGTGGCAGTGCCTCGCCAACCGGCTATACGCTGATGTTCAACGGCAAGGCTTTTGTGGGACGGCTGATCACTCGTACCGATCCGGTTGCTATGCCCAGCGCCGCGGTCGCCGCCGCTCCGACTGGTACGCGTTCTGTTATCGTCAACGGACCAAACCAGTCGGTAGGGAGTTATTCAACCGTTCGCAACCTGACGATTAACGGTAACGGCGGTAACTACACGATCCCCGCTGGAAGTTACGGTGATTTTATCATCAATGGAGGCAGTTCGATCACCTTGGGTGCAGTTGGTGCAACCACGCCTTTTGTCTATAATTTTCAGTCTCTTACCCTCAATGGTTCGACACAGATCATCGTCTTAAGCCCGGTGGTCGTGATTCTGAAAAACTCACTCTCCGCCAATGGCGTCATCGGGGCAGGGAATCATCCCGATAGGTTAAAGCTTACTCTCGCGACTGGCAGTGTGACGCTCAACGGCGGATGCAATATCTATGGTGTCGTGACGGCTCCTTCTGGGCACGTCATTATCAACGGCAGCACTAAACTTGAGGGCGGTTTATATTGCGATCGGCTGACCCTCAATGGGTCGGGTGTCCTGCGTTTGGTGGGAGGCGGGGGCGGCAATACGGTGCCCACGGCAAATCCTTAATCCGTGACGACATCGGAGGAAACTGCTCTCGCGATTACGTTGACCGCGTCGGACCCCGAGGAGGCACCATTGATCTACAGCGTGGTCACTGCTCCTGCACACGGGGTACTGTCGGGCAGCGGTGCGGCACGCATCTACACCCCGAGTAAAAATTTCAACGGCACGGATAGCTTCAGCTTCCAGGTCAACGATGGCGCGCTGGATTCCGCGCCTGCCACTGTTTCCATCACCGTCACGCCCGTGAACGACGCGCCGGTGGCGGAAAGTTTCCCTCTTTCCGCGACAGAAGACACCCCGGTCGCGCTTCAACTACGCGGCACGGATGTCGATGGCGACAGCCTCAGTTATGCGGTCGTCACTCAACCCTCGCGCGGCACCTTGTCCAGCAATGGAGCCAATCTTGTTTATACGCCAGCAGCGAACGCCAACGGCGCGGATTTGTTCACTTATCGAGCCTTTGATGGTCAGGCCTATTCCGCGCCTGCGACGGTTTCGATCACGATCACGCCGGTGGACGATGCCCCCGTAGCCGATTCAAAAGTGCTGGTAACAAACGAGGACACTCCTGTGTTCGTCACACTGACGGGCACGGATGTCGATGGCGACTCGCTGACCTTTAGCGTAACCACCCAGCCACTTCATGGCGCGCTTAGCGGCACCGGTGCAAATCTGATCTACACCCCGGCAGCCAACTACAACGGCCCGGATAGTATTTCCTACTTGGCCAGCGACGGCCAGCTTACCTCATCTCCGGTCGTCGTATCCATCAACGTGCTACCCGTAAACGACGTCCCGGTGGCAAACAACCAGACTTTACCGGTCAACGAACACACGCCGTTGCTACTTACCTTAACCGGTTCCGATGCTGATGGTGATATTCTGAGCTTCGCGATTGCCGCTGCCCCGGTGCATGGTGCTTTGTCGGGTGCGGCACCCGCTCTCATTTACACTCCGGCGGCAGGCTTTTTTGGTACGGATACCTTCACTTTCACGGCGAGCGATCAAGTGGCCATTTCGTTACCTGCGACCGTCACGATTAAAGTACAGGCCCCTTTACCGCCGCCCACGGCGAGCGCCGCTCAAGCCGAGGTGCAGGTGGGCTCATCGGTTTCCTTCTCCCTTAATGGCTCGGATGCGCAGGGTTTGCCGCTCACGTTTACTATTGTTTCACCCCCCACACTTGGTGCGGTCCACCAGGTTTCGGCATTCGGACAATCTTCGCAGTGGTCCTACACCGCGGGCATGACGGCGGGTGTGGATAAGTTCACTTTCACCGTGTCCAACGGCCAGCAAACCTCCGCGCCTGCCACGGTAAAAATGCGGGTCATGCCTGTGCCTCCGGTTTCCGATAGCGCGGCGGGCAAGGCCGGTGGCATCGTGCGCGACGCCACGACTCTTCAGCCCCTTGAAGGCGTGATTATTCGTGTCCGTGATATTTCCGGCGCGATCCTCTCGGGCGAAGATGGCCAGTTCATGATCCCGGTGGTCCAATTCGGTGGAGAAACCGCCAAGATGATCGTCTTGGAGTATGAGGCGCGTAGCTATATTACGGCCTATCGCCGACTCATCGCCTATCCCGACGTTCCCGTGACGGTGGACCCGGTTTTCCTTAAAAAATACGATACCAAAATCACCTCCATCGGCTCGGCAGGCGGCACCGCAACCAATGCAGCCGGCGACGTGCAGGCTATTTTCCCAACCGGAGCAGTGAGCGGTAGTTTGCCCGTGCAACTCACCAACTACTCGTTCGGTCGCGAATTGCCTGGGCACTTGCCAAGAGCATCTGCCTTTACCTACGCGGTTGATCTCGCACCTAACGGTGCCACGTTCGCTTCGCCCGTTACAGTCAAGATTGCCAACATCCTCGGCTTTGCTCCGAACACACCTGTTCCGGTGGGTGTATTCAATCCGCAGACCGTGCGCTGGGAACCTGAAAGCATGGGCTCTATATCTGCCGATGGCCAATGGGTCGTATTTCAGGTTACGCACTTCTCATCACGTGATGGAAATCATCCGGGAACTCCTGACAAAACAGATATCAACGATACGCCAGAGAACCCCGATAATAAATCGAAAGACGTCGAGACAGATCCGGGCGTTTCAGTTGCGAAAGGCACTTATGAAGCCGATATCGATTTGCCGACCTATCGAGCACTTGGGCGAGATTTTGCCATAAAGCTCCGATATGAATCGCATGCGGCGTCGGGTCGTCGCCCATTCACCGTCCAAACGTTAAACGGACGAGACACGGCCAGTCCACTGGCGCGTACCTTTAATGTAGATATCGCAGGGCGAAACTTCCAAACCACTTTTGAGGGAGAGCCTGCCAGTGAATACGGTAGCTACTATGGCGGTGCGATCTTGGATCTTCATGACATGCCTACCGGACTCTATCCCTATAAATTATCTATTTCCAATCTCTACTCCAGTACCTATAGCACAGCCGCAGTTTTTGGCGGAAGTCCTGAGGCTAACACCGGGGTAAAAACACGTGAAGCCATTGCTTACACGGCTGCCCGTAGTCAGTGGCTTCCGTGGGTTAATGATGTAGGTTCTCCCTATGGCGCAGGTTGGTCAGTTGCCGGGCTCTCCCGTTTATATTTCTCAGCGGGGAGCAATCAGGTCATGCTCGCTTCAGGAGGAGCGGACTGGCAGATATTTCAACGCAGAATGGGTTTGTTGGTATCCACCAATCAGGTGGGGCCCTTTAATCAGAATACGGTTATATCTCTACGTAAAGATCAACAGGGAGGGTTGTTGATTGCTCATTGCAACGGTATAAGTCGCCTAAGTGCAGACCTGCAATTGACCGCTTTAACAGCGGGGGGCATTGCTTCGCGTTATGTAAATGTTGGTTCTAGTGGATCAATCCTTGTGCCGGGCGGAATTGTCGATATTGCGGAATCTGAATCGGGTACGATTTATGCCATTGCATGCTTTGACCGTGCTGAACCTGCGTCTATACTTCAAAACGCCGGTCTGTATCGACTGCTGCCGGGTAGCAACACCTATGAAACCGTGGCCACGGATTTGATTAGGCCGACAAAAGTTCAACTGGATTCACTATCTAGGGTTTATGTTTATGATGCAGGTGCAGGTACTCTTTATCGCTACAGTTCCGGAGGGCAGAGCGAGATCATGGTTGCACCTCTTAATAATTTCCAAGGTATGTCGTACGATGAAGGTTCCAATCGACTCTATTTTGTTTCGGAGGCAGAAGGTCGTTTCCAATATTTGTCGGGTGAAGACAAGGTCGTAACTTTCACAGTTGATATAGACTTGTCGGCGGTATCCAACCTTGGACAACCAGTTTTATCGGAAAACGGCGATGTTCAAGTCTATGGAATCGGTCCCGATGAAAATGGCAGCGACCAGTCTTGGGTCTACCGTTTTACACGTGAGGGCAAACTCGTCCAGCGTCAGGCGTCTGATTTACAGGGGCCAAGCGCGTGTTGGGAAGAAACTCGTTTAGGAAAGGTATGGATGCTTGATGAGCTAGGCTCGGGTGGAGGCGGTAATAACTTGGCTGCGGCATCAAAGACAAACGCTGATGCACCGACTGGGTCGGTATATTTGAAGGAATTAAAGAAATTCGATGGTATGAATGATGTCTACCGGCAGCTTGGAGAGCGTATTGTTGAAATCACTAAAACAACCGATGGCTGGGTGAAAGATGATGGCCTTGGGGATTTCAGCCACTATTCGACTACAGGGCTTCTCCTCGACACAAGCGATAGAAATGGAAATACCTCCACCTACACTTATGATTCGCAGAATAGGTTGCTTGCGATCGCCGATCCGGTGGGTGGAATAACTACGTTTATCTACGATAGCAGCGGCAAGCTGGCCCGCATTGATGATCCTGCTGGCCGCCGCACGACGTTTCAGATGAATGCATGGGGTGATTTGACATCAGTGACTCTGCCTGATGGCGCGGTCCATCGGTACACCTATGATGCCGATCATCATATCACGCAAAAAACAGATGGGCTAAATCAGCCAATGTCTTTTGCCGTCAATTCCCTGGGTGTGTATTCAAATATTACTTATGCTGATCGGACGACGACGCAGTTTCAGCCGCAACGCCCCAAGGCCTTGGCCGTTTCCGACCCAGTTCCTGGAGTCAACCGTGGCTATGATACTAACCTAGCGGCCCGGGTTCCCGCCGACACGCCCGATGGCTTGGTGGATAGCAATGGCAATGAGAGTAAATTCACTCTCGATGAACGCGGCTACAGAAAGGTTAAAACAGACCCACTTGGGTATGTTACCAGCGTAGTTCGAGATAGCCGTGATCGGGTCATTAGTCGGCGAGATGCCTTACAGTATACGACTTATTTTTCGTATGATGCGGGTGGTAATTTAATTTCGACTCGTGATGCCCATAATAACACAACAAGCATATCATATGATCCGGTTCTAAATCTCCCCGTCTCGCTGACTGATTCACGTTGGAACATCACCTTATTTGAGTATGATAATGCTGGTAACCTAACCAAGCGCACGGATGCCTTGGGTAGTGCCACCACCTACACCTATAACAGTCGGGGTCAGGCTCTCACCCGCACTAACGCACTTGGCGAAACTGACCGCTGGAGTTACAATGCCAAGGGCAACCTCCAGTCGATCACCGATCCGCTCGGAAAAGTCACAATGCTGGCCTACGATTCCGCGGGGCGGGTCACCTCGGTGACCGATCCACTTGGGCACACCACCACCCTCACGTATGACGCGGCCAATCGTATTCTCTCCAGTACCACGGCCGATGGCGCCATCATGCGTTTCACCTACGATGCTAACGGCAACCGCACCAGCGTCACCGATCCACTGGGAGCGATCACGCGTTATACCTACGATGCGATGGACCAACTCCTGAAGGTCACCGCACCCGATGGAGCCGCGACCACGTTTGCCTGTGATGCGATGGGCAATCGCGCCCTCATCGTGGACCCGCTGGGTCATGAAACCCGCTTCATCTATGATGCAGCCGACCGCTTGGTTGGAGCAACCGATGCCCTCCAGCAGACCACGCGCTTTACGCTCGATGGCAATGGCAACAAAATCACAGTGACCGACCCGTTGGGCCGGGAGACCAAAACGCAATACGATTCCCTCAATCGTCCATCAAGGACGACCGCGCCGGATGGCGGCATGACCACCTTTGTATATGACCCGGTTGGCGGCCTCGTGAAATTGATCGACCCACTCAGCCACGCCACCGCATGGGAGTACGACGCGCTCAATCGTGCGGTGAAAACCACCGATCCGCTGAATCGTACGCGCCTGACGAGCTACAGCGCCGCCGGTCGCGTGGCCACCCAAACCAACGGACGCGGGCAGGTTCTACGTTATACTTATGATGGAGCGGGGAGGCCCACCGCACTCGACCTAGCCGGTACAGACACGGTGGTTTGGAGCTATGATGCAGCGGGCAACCCCCTGCAAGTGACCGATCATGATAGCTCTGTGATCATGATCTATGATGCGGTCAACCGCCCAACCACTGTTCAGCAATCCTATGGCACGCTTGGCTACAATTATGATTTGGCAGGGCGCCGCACACGGCTCATCAGTGCGGCGGGTACGGTCAATTATACCTACGATGCGCTCAACCGCCTGACCGGCCTCACCGATCCGGCTTCGCGCAACTATAGTTTTATTTACGACCTGGCTGGAAGGCTCACGAAGCAGACGTATCCTAATGCCACGTACAGCGCGTTTACGTATGATGCCGCGGACCGGCTGACCGACAAGGTGCATTATTATTCCAATGGTACGACGCTCGGCGACAATGCCTATGTCTACAACGCAGTGGGCAATATCACCGGCTGGGGCACGTCCGATGGTAATGTACGTGCCTTCACCTATGACGCCAATGACCGCGTGGCCGCCGCGCAATCGACGCTGCCAGCGGTCGGCAACGAAGCCTTCGCCTACGACCGTGTGGGCAACTGGACTCCGTATCAAAGCCGCCTGCACAACGCGGCCAACGAAATCACTGAAGACAGCACGTATATTTATTCCTACGATCTCGACGGCAACTT
>Ga0105048_10014751_pt1 | contig 12155 bp, 7 predicted proteins | sample MAT05_FD_78382 | JGI IMG/M metagenome (GOLD analysis project Ga0105048, IMG submission 78382) | Freshwater microbial communities from Lake Fryxell liftoff mats and glacier meltwater in Antarctica - MAT-05 | ecosystem: Environmental > Aquatic > Freshwater > Ice > Liftoff microbial mat | place... | reverse complement strand
CGGTCTATTGCCAACTGCTGGGAGGTCACGCCGGCGGTGATCTCGAATCCGAGACGGATGGCCGACTTGTTTTCCAATCCCACAGGCAGAGCGAACTGCCCCATGTCGCGGGTAAAATAGCCGGCCTCCTTGAGCAGAAGCGGCCACAGCCGGACATCCTGCGCAGTCGAAAAATCGCAGGCGGTGCTGACATTGCGCCCAAGCCGGCTGCTGAGGACGGTTCCTCGCGGCAGATTGTAGCCCGAGGCAAGGGCGGCGTCGGCGAGTTCCGGCTCGAACTGCGCGATCAGCATGGCTGGCAGTGGCGCGAGGTAATGCGGCGCGACGGTTTCCAGCAGGCCCGAGGTGAATCGCGGAAACTCCGCTTCCATTTTTAGCTGCACCCGCGCGTTCAAAAAAGCCACGCCTTCCAATAGCCGCTCAACGAACGGATCAGGGCACACGTCCTTGCCATTCGGATCGATAGCCAGGCGTTGCGCGATCTTGGGCTTTTTGCGCGCAAACTCCGCCACGCCCTCGCGAAGATGCGCGAGTTCATTCTCGTAGTGGTGAAGGAGACGCTCGTTCACGTCGCGCCGTCGGAGATGCCCACGTCACCCGTTTCCAAGTCCAGCATGGTACGTACAAAAAACTCTTCCGGAATGGGGCGCGCCCACAAATCCGCATGCACCTCGAAGTGCAGCTCGTGCGTCGGGTCGCCGTAGTTCCTGCGGATCGTGGAAATCGATAACGTTGAACTGTCGAGACGCGGCTCGAAAGCCTCGATCATCGCTTTCATCTCCTGTTGTATTTGCGGCATTTCCAAGCTGGCGCTGACCATACCGCAGAGGCTGCGCATGCCGTAGTTGATGACCGAAGTGGCGACGTGTGGAAACGCTTCCAAACTCACGCCGAGATTGGGGTTGGCGGTGCTGATCAGCCACACGAGATCGCGCTTCACCGCGGCCCGGTAGCGGCTTGAAGACATTACGCGCTCCGCACGGCTCTCGTTCGGATTGCCCGGATCGAGATCCGTCAACCGGTCCAGCAGACACGGCTGTAACCGCTCAGAGTGTGGTAAGTCCGCCATGGCATGTTGCGAACTCCGTCAGGATTCGCCTTCGAGATTCAACTCCCGCACATCGAGCAAGCCGACTTCTTGGATATCGCTCGTAATGAGACGCTGGCCGAGGCCCGTATAAATGCCCGGTGCGCGCTCTACCCATTCGGTCAAACTTGCGGATTTCATCGCAGTAGAACCGGTGGCTTCCGAACCAAAGTAGCGCACCGGAATCAGCCCATCAGCAGACCCGCGATTGGTCCAAACGAATTTTGCGGGAACCCAGACCTTATCGATCTGGTGGCTCGGTTCAGGGATTGTTAGCTTGCTGATTCGGTCAAATGGGATCCACCGATAATGTCCTTCGATAAACGCTTCCAGAACCGGGCCGAGGCGACTGTCCGCATCGGCCACCCACTCGATGGCGTGGTCATTGAGTGATCCTTTTGTGACCGGAGCGGCCTCGAAGGCTAAAGCCTGCGCCTTCGAGGCCGCGTCCCAGTCTCCGCTTCGGCCGCGCCGAAACGCTTCGATCAAGTGCGCCAACCATTCCGCAGGCTCGCCGAAGATCACCGGATCGCCGTCACCCGCAAACACCTTGGCTCGTTCCAACTCGCACAGGATCGCACGCGAATAGACTTGGGCGAAGAGCGCTGAGGCTGGAGCGACCTCCTCAACGATCTTCAGTTGGTCGTTAGCGCGCTCCCAATCACCTTTGATGCACAACAACTGGAAATAAGCGATGCGATGTTCCGGCGCAGCCGGAGATTCTCTGATCGCGTGCTTGATTCGCGCCAGTTCAGAATCCAGTTCGTCCGGCACAAGTGATCCAGCAGCCATGGGAACGTCCAGCGCTTCGCCGCAAAAGCGACGAACGGTTGCTGGAGTTAGGCGCCTTTGTTCTCTTTCAAGCTCCAAGAGGTCTTGACGTCACCTTTCTTGGCGCCCGTAAGATCCGTCTCGGTATAAGTCCATTCGATCTTTCCGAAAGTGAAAGAGACGTTTTCCACCGGCACATCGGAGGGAGAACCGCTGCCCTGTGCAGACGTAACCAGCACATCTGTGAGCTTGTACTCCATAAACTTCACCTTGTCTTTGCCCGATCGATTCAGAGTCAGCGTTACATCTTTCAAGTGCTCACCATTGCAGCATGCGAGCGCCAGTTTGGGCGAAGCTTTGTCAAGGCGTTTCACGATATTGAAGTGTCCCACGTCAGCACGACCAGCTGAATGGCTGCCGCTGCCACTGACACTGCCAACGTGTAACTGTGAAACCCCATGGCTGTAGGACAGGATTTCAATGCAGTCTTTGAATTTGCTGTCAGACGAATCTCCAGGGATTCCCGCGATTTTGAGGAAGGCGTCGAAGGCCATATAATTCTTAACTCTCTATTGCTGTGCCAGGTTGAGTGATCCAGCAGGCAGCGGCACACCCCGCCTGCTGGGATTGGGTCGGATAAAAGCCTAGCCGCCGGATTTGACCGAGGGCAATTTGGTGACGAGTCGCAGGGAGGCGGTCAAGCCTTCCAATTGGAAGTGCGGACGGAGGTAAAAGTTGGCGGCATAGTACCCTGGATTACCTTCGACGTCAGCGACGGTTACCTCCGCTTGAGCAAGCGGATAGCGCGCCTTCACTTCCTGCGACGCGCCGGGGTCAGTCGTCACATAGTTTGCAATCCAGTTATTCAACCATCGTTCCATGTCAATCCGCTCCTTGAAACTGCCGATCTTATCTCGGACGATGGACTTTAAGTAGTGTGCAAAACGGCAGGTCGCAAAGATGTAAGGAAGGCGCGCGGAAAGATTTGCATTCGCGGTTGCATCAGCATCGTAATACTCCGACGGCTTGTTCAAGGTTTGCGCACCGATGAAGGCGGCTTCTTCCGAGTGCTTCTTATAAAGGATCGGCATCAATCCCAGATCGGCCAACTCTTTCTCCCGACGGTCGTCGATCAACACCTCAGTCGGGCACTTGAAGTCTGCTTTGCCGTCATCTGTCTTAAAAGTGTGCAGCGGCAAACCTTCCACGGTTCCGCCGCTCTCGATTCCACGAATGCTTGCACACCATCCATAGAGTTTAAATGACCTGGTGATATTTGCGGCCATCGCAAACGCTGAGTTCGCCCAAGTGTATTTGTCGTGTTCGGCCCCGTCCGTGTCCTCTTCGAAGTCAAACTCCGCAACGGGACTGGTCCGTGCTCCGTAAGGCAAGCGGGCGAGAAACCGCGGGAGACAAAGCCCGATGTAACGGCTGTTCTCGCCACCCCGAAGCGCCCTCCATCCCGCATATTCGTCGGCTTGGAACTTTTTCGCAAGATCTCGATGATCGGGTAATTCCTGCCATGTCTCCATGTCCATGAGTTTCGGTGACGGTGCGGCGATGAATGGCGCGTGAGCAGCAGCCGCGATCTTGCCCATTCCGTCAAGAAACGCCACATCCTGCGGCGTGTGATCACAGTAATAATCACCTATGAGCGTGCCAAAGGGCGCTGCGCCCCACTGCGAATAGCCCCCCGTATAGACCTTCTTGAATAGCGTTCCCTGATCCCATTTGGCCTCTGGATTTTTCTTAAAGTCCCGCAGCGCCTCCTCTTTCTTGACATTCAAGACCGAGATCCGCAGGAAGTCATCCACTTCGGTCTTAAAGACCAAGTGATGCAGCCCTCGCCAAGTGCCTTCCAGTTTTTGAAACTCAGGGTTGTGAAGAATCAGATTGAGTTGCTCGGAAAGCCGCTTGTCCAGTTCCGCGATCATGGCCTCGATCGCCTTCAGGGCATCGCCGGAGATCAAATGCGTCGAGGCCAGAGCTTGCTGGGCTAAAGTGCGCACCGCAATTTCCACCGCACTCTTAGCCTGATCGGTCTTCGGTCTGAATTGCTTTTGGAGCAATTGATCGAACTCGCTTACCTGAGCAGTTGTCTCTGGAGTGGCAGCGACGGCGGAAGTTTGAAGAGAATCAGCCATGACTCAGGATCTATTTGTCGTTTGATTGCGGCGTCGAAGCCAGTGATTTGAGAAGCGCATTGTTGCTCAGCAAGTCGGTGATCAGCTTCTCAGCCCCAGACTTGCCATCCATGCGAGTCTTTAACTCCGCGAGTTGCTTGCGCGCATCCAGCAAAGACTTCAGCGCGCCCACCTTCTCCGCCACTCGACCGGGGGAAAAATCGTCCATGCTCTCGAACGTGATATCGACGGCGACATTCCCTTCGTTGGTCAAAGTATTTGGGACATGAAACGCCACACGCGGTTTTGCCGCCTTTAGGACCGTATCGAAATTATCCATGTCGATATTTTCAAACTCTCGCCGGGCTAGATCTGGCAAATCGTCGGGCTGCTTCCCAGACAGATCGGCCATGACGCCGACGACAAAGGGAAGCTGCACCTTCTTCTCCGCTCCATAAGTTTCGACTTTATAGTAGATATCGACGCGAGGACCGCGATTGCGACCGGTGAATTTTTGGCTGCTTTCTCGACTGGGCATAATTGATGAGCTTGGTGAAAGTGATCGCTGCGATTTTGGAGGGGATGCAATCTTAACAGATAAATTCCAACGTTGTCTGAATTGCAGGAGAAGAATTTTCTGGAAGCTTGGCAAGCACTTTAATTCAGGAATCTGCCGACGGTTGAATGGTGATTCCGGCGACCTTTCGCGCCTCGTCCAAACCGGAGGCCGCCAGATCTTCGAGGAGGTCAAGAAAGGGCTTGCCGACGAGACGTTTCGCACGCTGGAGGAGGAGAGGGACCGGGCTTGAAGGCTCCACCTGCTGATAATAGACGCAAAGTTGGTCAAGGATTCTGATCACTTCGCCGTTGCCTCGAATTTCCCCGAGATGGGATGTGGCGATTGCCTTCGGTAAATGGACGAACGCGGTAGCCTCGATGGGGGACGATTGCCCGAGGGGCATCTCCGATGGGGTCGCTCGGCCCTCTCCGTGCTCATCGAAAAGCAAGGTCTTTTGCGCCAAGAATACTTCCCGCAACCTATCTAGATTGGGCGAATGCTCGGAGCCCACCTGGATCCCGAGAAAATCCCGCATTTCCTGCACTGCAGCCAGTGCCCGATCTAAAAGAGAGACCACTGTCGTAACACGATCCGGCTCCGCATCTGCGATGGCGCGAATCCTTGCCTCGGGATCGCCGACCTCCTCAGGTAAAATTCCGGGACGCTTGGAGTTTTGAAGAACCTGCAATGAGACATCGCCGAGCAACGGTATCCGTCGCAGCGTGGTCACAAATTGGAACGGGTCCTCTTCCACGGGCTTTTGATCCTGCGAAAGGTTTTCGAGGATCGCCATGCGCTCACGCGCCGGTTCGGTTTCGTCGCGATCCGGAAGAGGATGCAGATTTGGCCAAAGATTGCGAAGCATTCCACCGATCAACTCTAGTCCCTCGACCGCTCCTTCCAATCCAGCGATATGCAGTCGCGCCGCCGAATAGTAAACCGCGACCTCCAAATGACGCGAACGCGCCAGTGCTGCTTCCGCTGCCGTCAAAACCTTTCGCCACTCGGGCTTTTCAGCCGTGGCCACCATCTTTCCGTCTTCAATCCGCTCGGTGATTCGCTGCCGCGCGAGGCTTCGCAGCGCGTGAAGCGCAGTGCCCCCCGTCAGGTCTTCCCCGGCCGGCGACTCCTCTGCCACTGGCTCGAAATATCGCGCTTGGTCAGCCATAGAATTACGCGGCCGGTTCGACGTCTGGCAAAGGGACCGGATCGTCCGGTTGGGTATCGCTCGGAATCGCGGAGGGATCGGTTTTCATGGGCTCGGTCACGGGAGCTGCGTCAGGAGGAGGCGCGGGCAACTCTGACGGCTGCAACATTTCCGGCGCCAATGGGGGAGCTAACGGAGGTGGTTCCGTCGGCGCCGGGAGAAGGGGGTCGATTCCATCGAATTCGGGCATCACCAACGGCTCCAGGATCCGTGCAGGCACCGTTGGCATCTCGAGCAAAAGCGGTGGCTGAACCTTCGTCGCCACCGGATGGGCAGACGGACCTTTGACGGGACCGAATATCTGCGCAATCTCCAGTGCGCTAGTGTTCGGCAAATTCTCAGTAAGCGCGCCGCAAATGGTGATCTTGCAGATCTCAGCCTCCGTCCTTGTAAGGCCGATTGCCGGCAACTGATCCAGGACATTCGACAGTTCAGTCAGTCGATCCGCCAGCAATTTGGCTGCCGGGTCGCTCGAGCTCGCGGTTTGCAGCCAATCCTTGAGACCCACGAGTCCTCCCGCGGGATTTTCGGCGCGGTATTTGGTGACTTGCTCTGAGAGTTCCAACGCCAGTTTTTTGAGGTTTTCATAATCGTCTCCCACCAACGCCAGGTAGTCTTTGACGAGCTTCTCCACTTCCTTCTCAGCGAGCCGATCTACTACCACCTTGTATTCCTCGGCCTCCATCTCCGACTTTCCTTCGACAGGTTGCTGATACACACCTCGCTGGACGCTGACGCTGGTATTTTCCTCAATCGTCCTAGGGCGCGTCCCCAACCCCATACGATCAAGCACGGCAAGGATTGCTGCGCTGAAAGTAGCGTTCTGGTTGACATCGATCGGAATGGGACGCTCCAAAATCAGATTAGTTTGAGACACCGGCCCATCGATGATCGCCTGCCCATTGGCAATCGGCTGGAGGAGGGATACCCGCACGCCACCTTCAATAAGGTTCTTCCCTTTCTGGTGAAACTGTTTCGCCAACGTATCTTCTGTTACGAAACTCAAGCCCGCGATGTTGCGGCGGACCAAAGGCGTCGTCTGGAATGTCGCGAAGACAGCCTTCGCTGTGCTTCCCGGGGTAAAGTACACATTTGCACCTCCGAAATCGATTCGCGGTGAAACGATGCTCAAGCCCAAATCCTCCCGGTCGCCGTTTTGAAATTTTGTTTTCGGCCGACCATGCAACCCGACCGAACCAGCTCGAATCGTGATGCCGTTTTGCGCGGCGAGATCGCCGAGGATCGCGCTGTCCGCGCTTATAAAGAGAGCGCCCTTGTCCACAAGCAGCTTCTGCTGGCGGCCCATTTCAAACTCCCTGGCAGTGATCGTCAGGTCCCCCGACAATCTGAGGATTGTTGCGTCCGGTGTGGCGAGGAAGCGCGCGGTTGGATTGAAGTTTACCTGACCCGAACCCTGATAGCTCGGTCCCATCAGGCTGAGAAAGGTGCCTGCATCCAGCGTCAACTCAGCTCTTGCCCGGGCATTGGCCACCGTCAAAACTCGACCGGTAGCAATAAACCGCTCGAAAGCCTCATCACTCCCAGCATCGCCGGAGAATGTAGCGTTCCCTGCCGACATCACTCTAAACTCCCCAGGACCGTTCACTTTCGATTGGAAAAGGATCAGTGAGAGAGGATCGCCCGTTTTGGCGGTAACATTGCCAGCTACATTGACCCTACCTGCATAGGTCTGATTGCCGACCGATTCAATTAGCGAACTTGCCCCCGCGATACCCAGAGTCGTTGTTCCGGCAGCGCCGTCGAAAAGCGTCCCGAACTTCCCACCTGCGAGTATCTCCGCATCGCCAGAAGTATTTAGCGAGAAAGCTATCCCGGCGGCAGAAACGTAGCCACGCAGAGCGATCGTGCCTCCGGCGAGACTTGTCAGCACGGTCGGCGAGACTGTGGCGGTCAATGGATCACCGAAAATGATCTTTCCAGTCGCCGTTACAAACCCGGTCTTTAGGAGGGTGCTACCCGGAGTATCGGTCTCGAAAGATGCGAGCGGCATAATTTGCCCAACCCGTTGATCAATCACCGTTTGCCCTTGAGTGGCAATGAGAACGCCGCCAGCCGGCGCGGAGGCATCCAGAGTTGACCCAAATTTGATCTCCCCACTGTCACCAATGCCATCGCTCTTAAAGGTCACCAGTGCCGCCACAAAGGCGGGATCCTTGTACTCCTGAGTGGTAGTCGTATGCACCAGGATCCCCGGCCCTCCATCCACCCCAAACTCTACGCGCTCCGCCGACATCCCTCCCACAATCGGTACCGGCAAGGTCACATCGGTCAGCAATTTGAAGAGTGGGGCATTCTTTCCCACGTCACTCTTGAAATAGGTCGCACCACTCGTGTTCACTTCCAACGCCCGCGGCGTCCCCGGGGCATCACTGTTCACCATCCGCATGAACGTGATGTTCTTTCCGGTCGTGCTTTTGAAAACGCCGTTCGCGCCCAGCGTTACATTATCGTTGTAGGTCTGAAGGCCCCTCGTCACCACCGTGGGCGCTGCCGTCGTCCCGACCGCATTGAAAATCGCGGTGCCTCCCACTTTTAGGGGGTCAGGGTCGGTGATCAGGCTTGCTAGCGCCGCCGTTCCGCCCACCACGCCGTCGAACACCTCGTTGCCCAGCGTGTTCACCGTCAGAGCCCGTGGCATCACCGCGCCGGAATTTACCGTGCTATAGAATCGAATTGCCGAGGAACCGGAGTCCTCGAGGATGGCATCCGCAGTAAGAAGGACGGGATTGTGATAGTTCTGCCCAGCTTTCGTCTTCACCGTCGGGCTGCCGCCGGCGCTGATTTCGATGGTGACGCCGTAGGCATCGAAGGAGCCGATATCGTCGGTCAGCGGCACTGAGATGTTGAGAAGCCCGCCGGATATCAGGGTTAGCGCGCTCGTCTTGGAGATGCTGTTGAGCGGCCCCACCTGCAAGAATGGCCCGAGCCCCGCGCCATCGGCCGTGAGATTCGCCACCGTCAGGTCAGTTTTGTCCTGATACGAGAACGGCCCTGGGCTGGAGCCGGCGAGATTGATTACGTCATTGGCCGCTCCGGCAGCAGTCATTGCGACGGAACCCGCGGCATCGAGAAGAAGCCCCTTCCCAATCACCGGCCCCGTGGCGAGTTGGGTGATGTCTCCCGTGGTGGCGCGCAGCCGGATCGTCCCGGAGTCCTGCGCGGCGTCCGCCGCACCGTTCGCGGCGTTAATGGACTGGTTCAGCGTCAATGTGCCGCCCGTCCGAATCGCGATGTCGCCCTTGTTTGCAATGATGCCCGTCGCCGCCGTGGTGATCGCGTCCCCAGCAATGGTGTCCACGGCCAAGCCGCCCGTATTGAGAAAGCGAAAACTCCCGCCCGCGCCACCCGCAAAGCCCGCAAGCGAAGTCGCCACATTGTTCGTCGCCCCACCCAAGCTCACAGAACCCGCCTCCGCACGCGCGAGCAGGCTCGCGCCGGTGATCAGCGTCGTCTGGGTAATATTTCCGAGCGCAGTCTGGAGCCGCACGATTCCGCCACCGGCGGCTACCGCTGCATCGACCGCGATTCCGCCGGAGACGCCGCCCGCACCGGCCACTAGCGTGATGTTTTTGTTCGCCGTCTTGATTCCCACTACCGGCGTCGGTATTGACCCCGGCAGGCTCGCCACGTTAAGCGCCGTCGCGTCCCTGTAGCTGAAACTCCCCTCAGTCGATTCCCCGGCGATGTTGGATACGTCATTCCCTGTCTGGGTCAGCGTGACGTCACCCTTCGCTCGCGCGATCAGCGAGGTGCCGGTGAGGCGGCCAGCCGTCTGGTTGATCAAACCTGTCAGGGCCTTGAACTCCACGAGGCTACCCGAGGTGAGCACCCCAGCGAGGAGAATGTCCGAATCGGTGGAAGTCAGGAAGATGCTGCCCGCGTTAGCAGTTACCGTCCCGGGTGCGTCCTTCACGTTGAGGGCGCCGCCGGTAGTCGTGATCGTCACGCCCTCGTTTGCAGTGATTGGCCCATTCACGATCAGCCCGCCGGTGGAGTCCTCAAGACTGAATTGCCCATTGCCGAGCGCCACGTTGCCAACCGACACGATTTGATTCAGTAAATTTGTGAGGATCGCATCGCTGTTTGTCGTTGTGAGCCGCAGATCGCCGCCGATGATCCGCGCGCCAACGACCGAATCTTGCTCGATCGTTCCCGCATCGGCGGTAACCTGGATGAAATTGCCGGCTCCCGTCGCTGCGGTAAGGCCATCGCCGGACAGCGCGCCTGCGGAGTTCGACGTTACGCCGACCAGCTTCACATTGATCGCCGTCGCGTTGCGGAATGTCAGGTCCCCGGTTGGGGCACTGCCCGTAAAGTTACCCGTTACTGCATTGACCTGTCCCAGCACAATGTTCCCGCTGGTAGAGACGACATTAAGGCCGGCACCCGCCGTGATTTTCCCCGCACTCCCCGCGGCCTGCGTCACGTCTCCCGCATCAGCCTGTAGGATCGTCGCACCGCCGGCCGTGATTCCCACCACGCCGCTGAAGGTCGCCACCTGGATGCCTGCGTTGTTGCGCAGGACAAAAAATTCGTCCGTCGCCTCTCCGGCCACGCCCCCTAAGCCGATGGCGTTGATTTGGAAAAGGTCCACATTTTTCTGGGCGCGCGCGAGCAAGGCATTCGCGGTGATTTTCCCGGGGGCGGTCTGGACCAGCCTCTCGTCTCTGGAGCGGAGGTTTGCTATCCCGTTTGCCGCATTCGCCGAAACGGGGGCGTCCAGCGCTAGTTTCTTCAGCGCCAGCAAAGTGACATCGCCGAGGGCGGCCGTGGCGGATACCGCCTGACTCACCGTCAGCGTCCCGTTTGCCGCATCGACACTCACGTCGCCCGCGGTGGAGGTTATTCCGACCGTCGTGACCGTGCCGATGGTGAGCGCGAGGCTGTTGTTGTCCGTGTAGGAGAAATCGCTGTTCGCCGCGCCGGCCAGCGTGGCCACCTTGTTATTTGCGGCGCCGGTCGCCAGATTCACGAAGCCAGTCGTTCCCACGGCGCGCAATTTGTCCGCCACCGCTCCGCCGGTCGGGGATTGCGTGATGTTGCGGTTCGCGAGCAAACTCACCGTTTGCCCGGCTGACGTGACGATCGCGTTCACCGCGATGTCCCGCCCTGCGGTCAGCGTCACGCCCGTGAAGCCATTGACTGCACCGCTCACGGTGAGGTCGCTCGTCGCGCCGGTTGTGATCAAAGTGACCGCGCCAGCTGATGACGAAACCGGATTCACGATCAGGCTCTGCGAATCCACGACTGAGAAGCCGCTCTTGCCCGCGCCTGTGATGGACGCGAAGGCGTTCCCCGCCGAGTTCAGCAAAACCTCGCCTTCGGTGCCGTCGGCGGTGACCGCATTCGCCAGGATGTTACCTGCCATTTGCTGCACGGTGCGGCCCGCGGTCAAAGTCACCGATCCCGCTCCGGCATTCAGTAGATCGTTGAGCTCCACGTCGGAGACCGCGTCGATCGCCGTCAGGGCGATATCCCCGTTATTCGCGCTCGTGTTAATCGAGCTGCCGGCATTTTGCGTGAGAGTGCCAGTGGTCGTCACGCTGTAGCCGCCGCCGGCGGTCGCAGCGCCGGTGATAGTCAGACCGCCGAGATCGATCAGGGTGAACGAGCCTGTCCCCGTATCCACGGTGCCGAGGTTGGTCACCACATTGCCAGGATTGTTGAGTGTCCAGCTCGGATTCGTGCCGCTCTGGCGGGCGATGGTTAGCGTCCCGGTCGAAAGGATGTCCGTCTGCGTGACGTTTCCGCCCGCTGTCAGCGTCGTAGTGCCGCCCGCGACTGTGCGCACGCCGGCAGCGAGGGAGTGGGCATTTCCCGCGACGGTGAGAGCGGAAATCCCGCCGACGTGGAAGCCACCAACTGCCGTAAAGCTAATGCCTGCTCCCGCTCCGTTATCGATACTGACGTTCCCGCCGACTGTGTTCGCCTGCGTCAGCGCAATGTTTCCTGAAACGAGATTTTTTGCTGCGAGGTTGGCAGCGGTGATGCCTGCGAGCGTCTGGCTCGTGCCGCCGCTGCTGGAGGTGAATACGGATCCGGCGCCGGCATTAACTGCGGCATTCAGGGCCAGCGTCGAAGTGTCGGAGAGAAGCGCGATGTTGCCGCCGCTGCTGGAAATGATTCCCGCGACGGTGAGGTTGCCTGTGGCGTTGCGCACCGCGATGTCACCGTTAGCGGTCGTGATGGTGTTCGCAATGAGAGCCCCTGCCGGGACGCCGCTGCGCAGGATTGAAAAATTTCCCGCCGTCGTGCTGCCGCTCACCGTGCCGAGGCTGTTCCCGCTGGAGTCTAGTTTCACCGCCGCCCCCGCCGTGATGGTCAGCGTGCCCGTGCCCCCGCCGATGGAGAAGCCGCTATCGCTCTGAGTGACGCCCCCGGTCGCGT
>Ga0105048_10014750_pt1 | contig 12156 bp, 10 predicted proteins | sample MAT05_FD_78382 | JGI IMG/M metagenome (GOLD analysis project Ga0105048, IMG submission 78382) | Freshwater microbial communities from Lake Fryxell liftoff mats and glacier meltwater in Antarctica - MAT-05 | ecosystem: Environmental > Aquatic > Freshwater > Ice > Liftoff microbial mat | place... | reverse complement strand
GTTCAAATCGGTGCGGATTCCGGTTTGTTTTGGGGCCTGGGCCAGCATCGACAAACCCTATCAGTGGGAAACCCCCGGCTCTTTGGCCGCGCCCGACTCGCTCGTAAGCTGGGCGTTGGCCAACAACCTGATGGCTATTATCGACCTGCACCATGTGGAGTTCGATGGGTCGATTAAGGGGGCCGACTCTACCAGCCGGGTCGTGTGGCTCTGGCAGCAAATTGCCGAACGGTACAAAAACACCGATCCCGACCGGGTTATTTTTGAACTCCGCAACGAACCCCACGGCATGACTGCCGCCACCTGGCGCGCACAGGCAACAAAACTCATTGAAACAGTACGGGCAATTGCGCCAAAGCACACGATGATCGTAGGGTTTCACGACTGGAATGGCCGCGATGCCCTGCTGGCCTCCCAACCCTTCAACGACCCAAACCTGATCTACACGTTCCATTTTTACGACCCGTTTGTGTTCACCCATCAGGGGGCAACCTGGGCCGGGTCGGGCCTCCCCGATTTGAAAGACGTACCGTTTCCGGCTGGCCCCGGCACCAAAATCAACGTACCGGCTTCCAGCCGGGGGACGTGGGTCGAGAATGCCATTACCGGTTATGCCAACGAAGCCACCTACGAGGTGATATACCGGCGCATCGAAGCGGCCAAAAACTGGTCACTGAGCCAGAACGTGCCGATCTATCTGGGTGAATTTGGCTCCTACAACCTCAATGCCGCCCCCGACAGCCGGTGCCGCCACGCCGAAGCCATCTATTACGCCCTCGGCAAATTCCAGATTCCGTCGGCCTGGTGGGAATGGGACAGCGGTTTTACGATGTTCGAGAAAGGCACTACCCAACTGATGCCCTGCATGAAAGCGGCCCTCAACACCTACGCCACGGGTCAGTTGGTGATTCTTGGCACCGAACTAGTGCCGGGCGAGGCATTTCAACTGTATCCCAACCCAACGGGCGATACCCTCTACCTGACCACCACAGCGGGGCAGAGTCCAGCATCAGCCTGGATCACCGATACGGCCGGGCGGGTCATCACCCGAACCACCCTCACCAATGGGGGCATTTCGGTCGGGTCGCTGGGCGCGGGCACCTATCTCCTGACTATTTACGACAAAACCGGCGCGGCTCTGGGCACGCGCCGGTTTGTGAAACAGTAAAAAACGGTTGCCTATTCATAGGTCAACCAGGCCGTAGCCACCGTCGGCTTGTTGGCCGTAAACCGAATCCAGCGCGACTGAAACGTATCGGGGAATGTGTAAGTAAACGGCTTTCCGGGGGCCACAGTCACTTGCCGGTACGTCATCCAGGGGCCATGACCAACGGGTTCCACCTCAATTTTGACCGTTACCGGTTCGCTGCCCGTATGCGACAGGGTCAGGCTACGCCGGTCGTAAAAGCCGATCAGGTAGGGGTCTGAGGGGGTATTGGCCATCACCGGAGTATTTTTCCAGGGACCACCCTTGCCCACCGGCTTCCCCATTTTCCAGAGATCGTCGATCACACCGGCCCACACCGCAGCTTTCCCGTCTGCCGACCGGATCACATGCGGGTCCTCAGTGGCCTGCTCTGCCGAAAGGCCCGTCATCACCAATAAACCCCGGTAGCTGGCATAATCATGAATGTGGTAAGGGTGCGACGCGACGGGCCGAATCTTGGCAAATCCATCGGCGTTTTCGGCGGGCAGTTCATAAAACGTCCCCAGGCAGTTCAGTAAATCCCGTTCGGTAGCCACTTCCCGGTCAATCCGGCTGGTTGCTGATTTAGCCAACCGGGTAAACGCAGCAGGCCCCAGCGGTAAACGCCACCGGCGGCCCAGGTCGTCAACAATCAGTGCCGACGATTCATCAATGGTTATCACATCCTTCGGAATGGCGAATTTCTGGTCGATGAACTGCCGGGTTTTTTCGTCGTTTTTTGGGGTTAGTTTCATCTCCGCGTCCAGTTCGTAATACCCCACCGGCACCGTTTTGCCCTCGTTCAGCGTGACCGCCGAAACACCCAACGCCCGGCGATTATCGCCCAGGCCGTAGAGAAGGCCACCCATCACATTGGGTTCGTTGGCCTTTGCCAACCCCGTAAACAGCTTATCGGGCGCGGTAGGTCGCTTGTCGGTATCTCCGTAAAAAAAGTGTACGGTGGTGGTGGTAGCCTTGTCGGTCACTACCCGAACCCACTCCCCCGCATCGCCGGGGGTAAACTCGACGGGAGCGGCACCACCAGCAGGCACCGTTACCGAACGCAGCGGTTGCCACGTGCCGTTGCCTTTCAGATCGACCTGAAACGTAAAGTTAACAATTTGGCTACCCGCATTTTGAATCCAGGCCGACCGTTGGGGCCAGCCTGCAAACAGAAACGGTTCGGAGGGTTGGTTGGCGGCTACGGCTTCGTTGAGCCAAACGGCACCTTCGGCGGTTTTTGGCCCAAGCTGATCGGGTAGTGCAGGCGAGGTAAACCAGAGGTTTGAATTGGATTGCCCCGGCCCTTCGATGTTCCCCTTTATTTTTCGGCGGTTCAAAAATTCCTTTTGGGCCGAATCGTCGCAACCGAACACCAACTGATTATTCCAGCGGGTAAAATCGCCGATTACTTTGAGGTACGCCGACCGGGGCCGGATGCCGACCGTGTTACTGACCGAAAACGTCGGCGGAAACCGCCAGAACATCCCGTGCATAGTCATCAGAAAATCGGGTTTTCCCACCGCACCGACATCCCGGATACGGGGCCACTCGGTGTTCCAGCCGTGCGCCCCGTCGTAGGTATGACTGGCCTTGGGCAAGCGAAAAAACGACCAGGCTCCCGCTCCCCGAACCCCTACCACCACCGATTTATGATCCCAGCCCGTGGCCCATATCGGGTCTTTGGCGGGGTTAGCGTTGCCGTAAATCCCCCCCGGCCCGGTCACCTCCACAAACTGACTGCGTCGCACCACGGTCCAGTCTTTACCGTTCCACTCGGCCAATACACCCGATTTAATATCGAACTGTTTCAGGGCGGCCTCCGAAGCCTCGCCATTGTTGGAATACACCAGCACCCCCTGACCGGAATACAGCCCTTTCCCGTGCGCCCCCGGCAGCAATGTCCCCGGCTGATTGGTCGAAACGTCTTCGCCTTTCGGCTGACGCACGTTGGCATCTTCGTAGAGCATATGGGTTTTCAGCGTTTTCACATCAACCTCATAAAAACCCTCTTCCATTGTCCCCGTGTAGACCTGGTGGGCGGGGTCGGTCAGATGTCGGGCCGTACCCGTGTACCGACCGGGGGCTTCGGAGTACGGAATCACCCGCACCGTTCGGTTGGTGTCGATGGCGTAGGGGCCGATAAACAACTGCTTGCTTTCAGGGTGAATCATCCGGTTGGCGGGCGTTCCTCCCGTGCTTTCGGGGCGAACGGTGAGCCGGAGATCGGGGCTGATTTCATACAGCTTATCGGATGATCCTTTCGGTAAATGGGGCCCGTAGGTAATGACCCACAGGCGGTTGGCCCAGGGTACCACCGCCCCCGTTCCACACTCGCCCTCGTTGTTGTAGTAGGCCAGACTCGGATAAATGCCACTGATACAGAGGGGTTTGGGATGCGTTTGCCCCCGCACACTAAACGAAATGGATAGTAAGCCGGTAAGTACCCACAACAGCATGGGCCGGGTGAGCCGGAGAAAAGAAACGTGCATAATGATGACGAAAAGATTGTTTCGCCGGTCTGGATAGTCGTTGACGAATGCCCAAACTAGCTACGTGTTGACATTGGATGAGTACGGCCCCTTATTTCCAGTCGGGGTTCTGTTCGAGCGTTGGGTTGGCCTGAATTTCCTCCAGCGGAATGGGGTAATAGCGGTGTTTGGGCAACGGGGTGCGTTGGGGATACACATCGTTGACCGCTTTCGGAATAACCGTCAGGAACGTATTGGTGCGGGTGAGATCGTACCAGCGGTCGGCTTCGCCGAAAAACTCCCAGGAGCGTTCCTGCAAAACGGCGTTGATAAATTCGTCCTTACTCAGCCCGGTTTTCAAATCGGCCAGCCCCGCCCGGCGACGAACGGTGTTGATGTTGGCATAGGCCGCAGCCGTAGGGCCACTGAGCCGGGCCTCAGCTTCGGCGGCAATCAGGTACACATCGGCCAGCCGCAGAATTGGAAAATTGCAGTTGTTGGCTTCGGCAATGGAATTGGGGTCGCGGTATTTTCGGATCAGCACCCCCTTTGGCGTAACGGGCGTGATGTCTTTTTGCAGGACAATCTTGCCCGACACATCCCGGTAGTTGGTATCCAGCAACTGCCGCCGTTTGTCTTTGGGGTCGAACGAGTTAAAAAAGCCCTGGTAGGCAAACCACGACCCAAACGACACCTTTGCGTAGTCGATACCGCTGCTATTGCGGGGACCGGCAATGCCCATCACCGTGAGCCAGCGACCGGGGGTTTGCCGTTCGGCTTCCACCGCCCACATGTTCTCAACCCGTGCGGCATCCTCTTTGTCAACGTCAAACACATCAACCGGGTTGGGCATCAGCGCGTATTTTCCTGACGCAATAACCCCCTGCGCCAGTTGCAGTGCCCTGCTCCAGTCTTCGTTGTACAGGGCTACTTTGGCGTACAATCCCTGAGCGGCTTCCTTGCTGGGGCGACCTTTCACCAGGCTGGCCGAGTTGGTGGGCAAATCGGCAATGGCTTGCTCCAGATCACTGTAAATCTGCTTATAGACATCAACACGGGGACTTTTGCCCACTACGGCTTCCGTTTCGCCTACGCTGGCGTTCGTTTTAATCAGGACATCCCCGAAATTCTTCGTCAGCGTCCAGTGATAGAACGCCCGCAGGCAATAGGCTTCGGCCACAATTTCGGCCCGGCGTTTCACGTCCATCTGAATGGCCGGTACTTTTTCAATAGTCCAGTTGGCATTTTCGATGCCTTTGTAGCTGAATCGCCAGACACCCGCCGGTCCTTCCGTTTCGTGCCGCCCCGAACTCCTTTGGGCTGTGAAGTAGGGGTCGTAGGTAAAGAGCGTGATCGTATTGCGCCCCACCACTGCACGGGGGTAGGTTTGGTCGGCGGCAAATTCAGAAGACGCTACCAGGGGGAAGCCGAACAAGTTGATGAGCGATCCGTATGACGCAGCAACGGCGGCTTCGGCATCGGGGCCGGTTTTATAAAAATTGGTGGTAAAAATAGACGAGTACACCGTCTCGTCGAGTTTACAGGCCGTCAATAGGGCCGCTATGAGAAGAAAAAGGAGCTTTTTCATGCGTTCGTTAAAAAGATACCTGTAAGCCGCCTAAATACGAGCGGGCGATGGGGTAGGTGCCGTTGTCGATAAACAGCGTGGTAGAATTTCCGAAATTATTTACCTCCGGGTCAAAGCCCGTGTAGTTGGTGAATGTTAGCGCGTTGTTGGCACTGACGTAGACCCGCATCTGGTTGATTCCCCGCAGTTTTGGCAGGGTGTAGCCCAGCGTTACGTTCTTCAGCCGCACAAACGAAGCGTTCTCTACATAGCGGTCCGACAACGGCAATCGCCCACCCTGAAAGCCCAACGCATATTCGTTGTTGGGGTTTGTCGGAGACCAGCGGTTGGCCGTACCCGCCAGCAGGTTCTGTTGGCCCAACGGAGTTTCGAAGGTGTATCGAAATAAATTCAGGAGACTGATGCCCTGAACGCCCTGCAAAAACAGGCTCAGGTCGAAGCCCCGAAATCGCCACGAACTCGATACCCCGAAGAGATATTTCGGTTGGGCATTGCCTACAATCATCTGATCGGCAGCCGAAATTTTCCCGTCGCCGTTCACATCCTTTACTTTTGGGCCACCTACCCGGCCATCGTAACCCGGCAGGATACTCTCGCCGGTCTGCGTGATGCCGTCGAACAGGTAGGTTCGGTACAATCCCATTGGGTAGCCAATTTTCAGCAGGGCAAATTCGGAGCGGGGCAGTTCCTGCAACACCCCGTCGAGGGCCAGCACCTCATTTTGATTAACGGTGATGTTGGCCGAGGCATCCCACTGCAAGGCCCGCCCCGATCCCGGCACAATCCGCCCACTGAGGGCCAGTTCAACACCCCGGTTGCGAATGGACCCGTAGTTGCCGGTTATGGCCGAGTAGCCCGACGATTGGGGCAAGGCTTTCTGGAACAGCAGGTCGTCGGTTTGTTTGGAATAGTAGTCAGCGACGACTGACAAGCGGTTTTTGAACAGGCTGATGTCGAGGCCAACGTCAATCTGCGTCGATTTTTCCCAGCGAAGGTTCGGATTCGGAATCGAGCCGGGATTGATCCCATTGACCGTGTTGTGGTTGAAATTATACGTCAGGCCCGACGCACTTACCGTTGCCAGCGACTGATAGGGACCAATGGCCCCAGCGTTGCCGGTGATTCCCCAACTGCCCCGAAGTTTTAAATCGGAGATTACGGGCAGCGATTTCATGAACGGTTCTTCCACAATTCGCCAGGCCCCAGCAATAGCCGGGAAGAAGCCGTATTTGTTGTTTTCGCCAAACTTGGTGGCTCCGTCCACGCGGGCCGTCAAGTCCAGAAAATACCGATCCCGATAGCCGTAATTGACCCGACCGAGGTACGAATCCAGGCGACTTTTGCTTTTGTTGCTGCTCACGGTGCGATCCACGGCCAGTTGGATGGCGTTGTTTTGGGTAACGTCGTTGGGAAAATTGCGGGCAGACTGACTATTTACCTGCCCTACCTCAGCCTGCGAAGCCAGCACGACCGTTGCGGCCAGGGTATGACGCTCTGCCAACCGGGTGCGGTACGTGAAAATACTTTCGTGCAACAGCGTCCGGCCATACGTGTTGGTGTTGCTCGCCGTGCCGCCCCCCGATGCCAGTTGCGATTTGCTCAACAGCGATAGGGGCGAGTAAAATTCGCCGAGCGTACTGCCCACGTCGGCGTTGAAACTGGCCCGATAGGTAAGGCCTTTCAGCAGGGTGAAATCAATGTAGGCATTCACCAGCAACCGTTGAGCCGATTGCTGATTGAGGGGTGTAATGAAGTTAAGCGGGTTGGTAACCTCCTGATACTGACCGTTCATCTGGTCCTGAAACGGGAAAATCGTGCCATCTTCCCGGTACGGGACAAGGGTTGGCGGGGCCGCCACTGCCGCTCCCAAAACGCCCCCTCTGCTGCTCGTAACGTCGGAACTGATGCCACCCACGGTCACTCCGTTGTTGACAGTGTAGCCATAATAAAGACTGGTACCAATTCGGACCCGTTTCGAGATGGTGTGGTCGAGGTTGGAGCGCAGCGAGTAGCGCGTAAAATTGGAGTTTCGGACAATACCATCCTGGTTGAAGTAGTTGAGCGACACGGCCAGTTGGGTCTTCTGGTTGCCGCCCGTTACCGAAAGCTGATGGCTCTGCATCCTGGCCTGCCGAAAAATCAGTTTCTGCCAGTCAAACCCGTCGCCCAAACTGGTTGGGTTGGCGTAGATGGGCCGTTTGTACACCTCGTTTTCGAGGGCGGCAAACTGACGGGCATTCAATACGTCTATGGTTTCGTTGACTTGCTGAACGCCTGCATACCCGTCGTAGCTAACCCGCGTAAGGCCATCCTTACCCCGTTTGGTTGTAATCAGCACCACCCCGTTGGCGGCTCTGGAACCATAAATGGCCGTGGACGAAGCATCCTTCAACACGTCAATCGACTCAATGTCGTTGGGGTTGATCTGCGACAGGGGGCTAACATCCGAAACTCCACCGCCATTGGCAATCTGAATCCCGTCGATCACATAGAGCGGTTCCGAACTGCCGTTGATCGAGTTGGTTCCCCGAATCCGCACGCTGACATTACCCCCCGGTGCGCCGGAGTTCTGGGTAATCTGCATCCCGGCCACTCGTGCCTGCAAGCCCTGCGCCACGTTGGCAACGGGGGTCTGGAGCAGTTCGGCGGCCTTAATGGAGGCAATGGAGCCCGTTGTTTCGATCTTGCGCTGGGTGCCGTAGCCCACCACCACCACCTCATCCAGCGATGTATTTTCTGCCGTCAGACTCACGTCGATCACGGTACGATTGTCAACGGAAACTTCTTTTCTCTGGAACCCGATAAATGAAAAAATCAGCACATCAGTAGGGTTCACAACCAGCGAATAGCGGCCTTCGCCGTTAGCACTGGTGCCCCGGCTGGTACCTTTCACGGCAATATTTACGCCGGGGAGTGGTTCCCCTTTCTCGTCGGTGATGCGCCCCGTCACCGTTGTTTCAGCCAGTCGAAGAGCAGGATTCAGCGGTGATTCCAGCGCGGCTTTAGGTTCGGCGGGTGCGAGAGACGGGGCCACCGTTGCCCGATTCAGAATGATGTATTCGTTCGATACGTCATAGCTGATACCAAGCGGTTTCAGCAATCGGTCCAGTACGCTGGCGAGCCGTTCATTGCGGGCCGTTAAACGAATGGGCTGAACGGTTCGCACCAGGGCGGGCCGATACACAAAGCGGGAATTGGTGAGCCGCTCCAACTGCGCCAGGGTCGATTTCAGGTCCTGCCCGCTTACCTGAATGGTAACGGGTCGGTCGAGGAGTTGCTGCGCGTGGCCCGGTTCGGCCAGTGAGAAGGTCGCTACCAAAAAAATCAACACCAGCGGAAGGGCGGTCAATTGCATGATTCGTTGCCACGGTAAACGTGGGTAAAAAACTTTTTTCATACCTTTAACGGGTTTGTTCAATCGTGGAAAACAAGGGGACAACTCTGATTCCGCACCGGGCCGGATTGCCGTCGGGCCAGCGGGCGGGTTACTTTAGGGCCGACCGTGTTGCCGCACGGTCGGTTTCTTTTTAGTACATCATAGGCTCGTCGGGATTAGGTTAGTCGGTACAACCATCACTTTGCACCACAATCTGCGCCCCCACTACCTCGTAGCGGCCACCAATAGCCCGGCAAATAATCGTTAGCTTATCAAACAGCGGTTCATTACCCAGCGGGGCCGTAAGCGAACAGCGTTGCAGCGCGTCGGCATCATAGACAATGTCCACTCCGTAGGCTGTTTCGAGGGTCGCAAACACCTGACTGATCGGCGTTTCAGTAAAGGAAAAATCACGGTTTTGTTCCGGGCTTTTCAGCAAAGCGGGTTCAGCAACCAGATGCTGACTCATCTGCTCGTTTTGGCGCAAAAAAACAACCTGCTGATTGGGTGTCACCAGCATACTCCGGGCCGACAACCCCGACGACTGCCTGGCTCGGTTCAGGTCGGCCTGGGCAAATACGGCTACGCGCCCGGTTTTCACTTCCACCGTCACGATCGAATCAGCGTCGTTGGCCCGAATCCGGAAACTGGTGCCCAATACTTTGGTAATCATGCCATTGGCCAGCACCAGAAAGGGTTGTTGGGGGTTGTGAGCGACGTTGAAAAAAGCATCACCCGCCAGCACCACTTCCCGATTGGCCGCAGTGAACGAGGGCGGGTAGCTTAACCGGGCGTTGGGTTGCAACAGGACCGTTGTGCCGTCGGCCAGCCGAACGAGCATCGGCTTATCGGTAGTGTTCTGAGTCTCCTGCGAGGCTGGCACCAGATTAAGCAATGCCTGATACGTTACAGGTCTCACCGGGTCGGACCGGTTGAGCAGCCAGCCCAATCCGATGGTCAAAACGATCATGGCAGCCGCTACTGATAGCCAGGTTGGGATGAGCCATCGAAGCCGGTTTAACAGGGGTCGGGATTGCTGACCCTGGGTATGAGCCAGCACTTGCTCAATAAACCGTTCGGTTTGCTCCGGGGCAACGGTTTCGTTGGGCAGATGGGCCGCCAGCAAAATCATTCTGGCCTGCTCGGCGGTGGGTTGCTGCGCCGGATTATCCTGTAACCAGCGCGACCAGGGCGCATCCGGTTGTTGCATACCGCCCTGCCGCACCCAGTGGCGAAACGTTGGGTCAGACAAAAAAACGTCAAGTTGATCGTTATCGGGTTGCATCGTCGGTCGGAGGTGTCTACCAGCAGAAGACCTCCAACTAAACCGGATAACCTCGGAAAGCTAGATTTGATTGATTGACTGAAGTAATGGGCCAGTTGGCGGGCTTGTCCACTACGGTCACGTTGACAAGTTTCCATTCGCCATTTCTTGTTTTCTGCGTGAACTATTTACTTTCATGGCTCCTGAAATCGTGTTAGCTTTGTAACATACGTTACTCCTCACGCACCATGTCAACCTTAGTGCTAACTGTGAACTCAGAGCAGGAAAAAGTTCTGGAATCCTTGCTTGAGTACATGAATGTGTCTTTTGAAAAGGTTGAATCGACCGATGATTTCTGGGATACCCTTTCGCCCTATACCCAGGAACGCATTCAGCAGGGATTGGCCGACGCTGAAGCAGGCCGTTATTCATCGGCACAACTCTTCCTGAATTCTCTGAAATGAGACAAACGGTTCTGACAGATACAGCCAAAGCGGATGTTGAACCCATTACCCGTTTCGTAGGGGAGAACGTCTCGCAAAAAGCCAAAATCAACTTCCTAACCGCTTTTGCCGAACGACTTCTCCTGATTGAGAAGATTCCCTTCCTGTATCAGGCATCTGACAAGAATCCCGATGTTCGTCGCTGTCTGATTCATAAACATGTCGCTTGCTATTACAAGGTTAAGGATGATCTTATTCTGATTCTGGCGGTTGTTGATACCCGAATTAATCCTGACAATAGCCCCTATTAATACGCTCTTCCTGTTAACCTACGGGCAACGGGTGGCCGTAACAGTCAGCAAAGCGGTAACCTGACAGCCGTTGTTGCCCGTGACTAGTACCGTTCAGGCCCCCTGCCCCATCACAGGGTTTCTGCCTTGTGGCACCAGAAACGAGTAAGAATAGAGAACGACTCATAATCAGATAGTTGGTTTAGGTTAGCAATATACACACGCGGACTCACTTCATCTCCTAGAAACACGAATCGGTTTGTCCGACCATTGAACCGCCAGCAGCGTATAGTTCGCTTCGTGGTAGGCGCGGGTTTCGGCCTCGATAGTATTACGAACAGCGGCTTCGTCAGCGGCTGTCTGAGCAAAGGCACTCACTCTCATCAGCGGGTCTTAGGGTAAGAAGATTGGTTTTTATGGGGTTTATAAATTGGTTATCTTTGGTAAAAAACTATTACGGCAATGGACACACTCACCATTGAACTGACACACGAAAAGGCGTTCGACTTGCTGAAAGACCTCGAATCAATGGAGATTATCCGATTTGTGAACTCGCCTAAACTTGCCCCACAAGGCGTGCGATTAGGTAGTTTAGCTGGTCAGTACAGCATCCCGGATGATTTTAATGCCCCTCTCGACGACCTCAATGACTATCAGTAATGGACTATCTCGTTGATACTCAAATTCTGATTTGGAGTCTCGTCAGTCCTGAAAAACGGTCGGCATCCACGCAAACGCTCCTCAAAAACAACCGGATCCTGGTCAGCCAAATCAGCCTGTACGAAATAGCTATCAAGCAGAAAATAAGGAAACTCCCTGAACTTGGTTTGCCAACCACAGCCTTACTAAAACAGGCCGAAGCCGATGGTTTTCGTCTGCTGCCAATCAAAAACGCGCACATTGCCGCTTACAACGATGTTCCCCTCTTCCCAGAACACCGTGATCCGTTCGACCGACTTATCGTAGCCATTGCAGTGAGCGAAACCATTCCGGTTATTTCTGCTGACAGAAACTTTAGACTTTATGCTCCCCAGATTCATTTGATTGAAAACTGACTTGACAGCACCAAACAGGTCAATATGCTGTCTGTTTCACAGCATGATGAACGAGTCGGTCCAGAAGATTTCGTACTCAGATTCTTTCTCAGGTTTAATGGCCGCAATCACCACCATCACCGTTCTGGTCAGGCTTAGTCGGTTTGGTATAACCTGTTTAGTTAGTCTCGGCAAAGGCCCGCACGCTAATCAGCAGCAAGGCAACGAATAAAACCCCATCCAAAATGTACAGAGCCTGTGCCAACAAAAGTGTCCGCAACGTGTAGGTGTTGGGCGCGTTTAGATTGAGGACACACGGACTCACTTCATTTCCTGAGTGCCCATAAACACGATTTTCCACCCCGCCGTCTCGCGCTCCAGCACCCGGACTTCCCGTTGTTTGCGCGTCACGGCTCCCGCTTTGTCAAGTGTCTCCTGTGTGTAGGTAGCCCAGGCCATTGCGCCTGAAATATGCACATCGTAGTCGCTCACGCGGGTGGTAAG
>Ga0105048_10014749_pt1 | contig 12156 bp, 12 predicted proteins | sample MAT05_FD_78382 | JGI IMG/M metagenome (GOLD analysis project Ga0105048, IMG submission 78382) | Freshwater microbial communities from Lake Fryxell liftoff mats and glacier meltwater in Antarctica - MAT-05 | ecosystem: Environmental > Aquatic > Freshwater > Ice > Liftoff microbial mat | place... | reverse complement strand
TTGGCAAGCTATTCAATCTGCCCTAGATCAAGGCAAGATTCGCCATGTAGGATTTTCTACCCATGCTCCTTTAGAAATTATTTTAGCAGCGATTAATACTAATTTATTTGAGTTTATAAATCTCCATTATTATTACTTTTTTCAAAGACATGAAACTGCAATAAAACTAGCTCAAGAAAAAGCCATGGGTGTCTTCATAATTTCCCCTGCGGATAAAGGTGGGTTACTCTACGATCCTTCCCCCAAACTACAAGAATTATGCCAATCTTTTACACCTTTAGAGTTGACTTATCGTTGGTTACTTAGCGATCGCCGCATCACCACTCTTAGTTTTGGAGCCGCAAATCCTGAAGAAGTGAACGCAATTCTTAGCGTGAGTAAAAATAATTCAGAACTAACGACCGCAGAAATAACTACTTTTACTAATCTAGAAAATCACCTAAATCAAACTCTCAGTACCGATAAATGTAGCCAATGCTATGCCTGTTTACCCTGTCCCGAAGCCATTGCTATTCCCGAAATTCTGAGATTGCGTAACCTTGCTGTAGCCTACGATATGACCCAGTACGGAGAGTATCGCTATGGGATGCTAGAAAAAGCAGGGCACTGGTTTCCGGGGCGGAAGGGCGATCGCTGCACTGAGTGCGGAGATTGTTTGCCTCGTTGTCCTGAAAACCTAGATATTCCTCGCCTACTAAAAGATGCTCACCAAAGCCTCAACGGTTCTCCCAGAAGGCGGTTGTGGGGCTAACTCCAATCATCTTGATCCCCCGTCCCTCGCCGCCGATAAACTACCCCTTTTTCGTGAATTTCTCTAGTTTTGGCAAACAAATCTGCTTCACTCATCTGCCACTGGAGGAGGATGCGATCGAGGTCACTCTGGATATCTCGCGCTCCGGGGAAACCCTGATAACGAATCCGCAGCCGAGCCAGTTCTGCTAAATGCATCTCCGTAGGTTCCCCTTTCATAAGTTGTTCTAGAGTGAGGCGATCGCGCTTTTCTTGGGGATGCTGTTGGTCTTGAAGTTCTTGATCTGCTGCCATATTTATCTATTTCTACTTTGATAATTTCTCATTTATCTTATACTAATTGAAATTAAATGATTAAATTTACCATAGTGCTAAAACGGTAAGGATATCCCTCCCAGCGCGGGGGACATCCTTATTAAAAAATCATTACTTCTTTAGGACTACCAAATTTACCATAAATTAATAATTGAGATTCTGGCATTATAGTGAACACAAAAAAAGATTACAGCCCACTCTTTTTTGCCTGATATTAATGTCTTGGTAGTGGTATAAAATAATAACTAGGGGTAAGAATTGGATATTTAAGATTGAATCCATCCGTTACAATAAATAATACTGAGATTTTTTATAGAGGAGAAACTACTATGGGCATGACTATGACAGAGAAAATCGTAGCTCGCGCTGCTGGGCGATCGCACGTCACCCCCGGCGAGAATATTTGGGTGGATGTAGATTTACTCATGACCCATGATGTCTGCGGTCCCGGCACGATCGGCGTATTCAAAAAAGAATTTGGAGCTGAAGCCAAGGTTTGGGACAAAGAAAAGATTGTTTTAATTCCCGATCACTATATTTTTACCAACGATGAACGGGCTAACCGTAATGTAGATATCCTCCGAGATTTTGCTCACGAACAAGAAATTAAATACTTCTACGACATTACCGATCGCTCTAACTTCAAAGCTAATCCCGACTACAAAGGTGTATGTCACATAGCCCTCGCCCAAGAAGGGCACACCCGTCCCGGAGAAATTCTCTTCGGCACCGATTCCCATACTTGCAATGCAGGAGCTTTTGGACAATTTGCTACGGGGATAGGCAATACCGATGCTGCTTTTATTATGGGAACAGGTAAATTATTAATTAAAGTCCCTGCCACCATGCGCTTTATTTTGGATGGGGAGATGCCTAACTACCTCACTGCTAAGGACTTAATTTTGCAAATTATTGGAGATATTAGCGTAGCGGGAGCTAATTATCGGACGATGGAATTTGCTGGGGAGGCGATCGCCAAAATGACCATGGAAGAGCGCATGACTCTATGCAATATGGTGATCGAAGCTGGGGGTAAAAATGGTGTAATCGCTCCAGATCAAACCACCTTGGACTATGTGCTACCCAGAACTAGTAAGCCTTTTCAAGCAGAATACACCGATGAAGATGCTCAGTTCTATTCCGTCCATCATTATGATGTTTCTAAGCTAGAACCCGTAGTCGCCAAACCCCACTCTCCCGATAACAAAGATTTGGCAGGAAATTGCCGAGAAGTGAAGATCGATCGCGTCTACATTGGCTCCTGCACTGGGGGGAAAATCACAGATTTCGTCAACGCCGCTCAAATCCTCAAGGGGAATCAGGTAAAAGTCCCCACCTACATTGTCCCTGCCACCCAAAAAGTCTACGAAGATCTCTTTACCCAAAAGTACGAAGGACAAACTATCTCGGAAATCCTTATCCAAGCAGGGTGTATGGAACCCGCTGCTCCTTCCTGTGCTGCCTGTCTTGGTGGTCCCAAGGATACCTTTGGGCGGATGAATACAGCAGAAATTTGTGTCTCCACTACCAACCGCAATTTCCCCGGCCGGATGGGAGAAAAAAATGCCCAGATTTATCTCGCTTCTCCCTACACTGCCGCCGCTTCTGCCTTAACCGGGTATGTGACCGATCCTAGAGAGTTCATAAAATAATTGTGAACGAAAGCACGGCTTAAAAGTGACAAGTATCACCTCAACATACTGCTTATCTGGAATAGTGTTAGGCTAAGGCCTTTGGAAGAGGTGCAATTCTAATAAAAGAGGTGCAATTCTACATGGATATTTTTACTATCTTAAAGCTTTATGCTGCTGGGGAAAGAGATTTCAGCAAAACCGATCTAAGTAGTCGCATACTTAGCCAACTCAATCTCAGCAACGTTAATATGAATTTGGCTAATCTCAGCAGAGCTAACCTAAGTCTGACAAATTTGAGTCGATCGAATCTTCACGGAGCCAATCTTAGTGGCACCAACCTAATCGGCGCAGAACTAAACGGCACTGACATGACCGGAGCAAAACTAACTTGGGCAAGTCTAATGGGGGCAGATATGGTAGGAATAGACCTGACCCTTGCAGACATGATTGAAGCTAATTTGGGGTTAGCAAATATGAGTTTTGCCAATCTTCATGGAGCTTATTTAATTGGGGCTAACTTAAATGGAGCTAATTTAACCGGAGCTAATTTAACTAGAGCTAATCTTACTGGAGCGAACTTAAGTTGGGCTGATTTAACTGATGCTGACATGACTGAGACCAATTTGACAGGAGCAAACCTGAATGGGGCTATTATGCCTGATGGGATTAGGGTTTTGGTATAAGGCTTTAAGTTTTTGTATGATTCTTTTGTTCTGACAACTTATCCTTGAAAAACCTCCCATGAAAGCATTGCTGCTACTGCCAGAAGCATGATAGCTGCTGAGCGATCGAGGGTTTTAGGGCTGAGTCTACTAGCTAACCAGCGTCCCAAGAGTACTCCAATTAGGCTAGTTGCAATCAAAGCTGTGGCAGCTCCCCAGAAAATAACCCAAGGATTATGGGATTGAGCTGTCATCAATAGGGTAGCAATCTGAGTTTTATCTCCCATTTCTGCAAGAAAGATGGTCAAAAATGTAGAACTAAAGACTTGCCATTTAGCCATAGATTGATGCTTATCCTGATTGTTTGAAAATGACGATGCCTCTAGGAGTGTTCTTGGAGATGTTCTTGGAGATGTTCCTGGAGGTGTTCCTGGAGATGTTTCTGGAGTTGAAGAGATAAACTTGGTTGCAGAGTCTACAGGTGCTGTTTCAGGGGATGAGGCAGGAATAACCATGAGTGGGAATTATTTTTCATATTTCTTTCATTTTCTCAGAAATTGACAGGAATTAACCACGATCGCCCAAATTTATCCTATTATTCTCTATTTGTAGATATCGTAATTTATAGATATCGTACAATTGCCTTAATAAGGATATTGAAATTATTAAAATCTATGACCCAAGTTAGTACAGCAGCTATTGCTAGATTGCGATCGACCATGGCCGAGCATCCAGAAGCCCTAGTTGCCTTGAATGTTATTGAAGACTGTGAGGGAGATTTAGAAGATGCAGCTATGGTGTTGGCAATTCGCTACGGACTACAGCCCGACCAAAATAATACCGACTGGTTAGGGGCGATCGCTCGCCAGTGTCGGGGAGTTGTCTGCCAAGAATCTATGCAGCACGACCTCCAGCAAGGAACTTACGGCTCTTTAGCCGCCTATCTCGCTGATAGTGGGTTGATTCCTTCGATTCTAGTAGCTCCTATAATCCTGTATATCCTAGAGATTGGGGTAGACAATTTCTGTGATTTTGGCAATTCCTAAACATTAAAACTACCGAATTTTTGGTCATTTAAGAAACTTATCCTTATTCCCAAGGGTAAGCAAGGATGGTATAACCTGAGTTAAGTTATGAATAGCCTCTACTCTGGGGGGACTGACCCCCTGTTTGATTGAGTTTTTACTGCCAAAGGAATATTTCTTATGAATACTTTTTTCACTTACTTAAATGTTGCGATCGGGGTAAGTTTTATCTACTTGATTTTAAGTCTCCTAATTTCTGAGGTTCAAGAGAGTATTACTGCTCTTTTAGAACTTAGAGCAGTAAATTTAAGAAGTAGTTTAACTAATCTTCTGGAAGGTAAGAATAACCATGATCATCCTGAGAAAGCAGTAATTATGCAAGCTCTGTATAAAACCTCTTTAATGAAGTCTATGAATCAGGGCAGAAAAGGTTCTAAAGGGCCATCTTATATTCCCAAGGAAGTATTTTCCGCAGCTTTATTAGAGGTTCTCAAAACTCGTTATCAGTTAGAGATAAATAATGAAGATGATATTGATAATATTGCTAGTAAAATAGACAATAAATTACAAGAGTATCAAGGAATTTCTATCGGACAACAAGTACAAAATCAAGCAGTAGAACCTCCCTTCGGCTATACACAAACCACCTTTGATGAGGGAAATCAAGGTCAACTAGGGCAGCCCCCTACTAATCAAGACAATCCTATTTCTGCTTGGAATGATCCCAGTCTAGAGCAGCCGATCGTTCCTCCTGATATGGTAACTATGGCGACTAATATTCAGAATGTACCAAGTCTAGCCAGCTCCTCTGATCCCCAAAATATAAGTCAGATTGGGGATACTATCCCTACCTATTCTCAACCAAGCCTTGATAATTCTGGGGTAGAAACTGAGGATAATAGAGATAGGGGCGGGGAAGATAATGTTGATGTTTATTTTCTCACTAACTTATCTACCTTAGCCCGACGGCTGCAAGATAAAGTAGATAAACAAGAAGTTAAGTTAGTGGAATTTCAAAAAGGTATTGCTGAATGGTTTGATCAGTCAATGGTGAGAGCCTCTGGTACTTATAAACGGAATTCTAAATTATTTTCTTTTTCTTTGGGGTTAACAGTTGCGGTGTTAGCTAATGTGGATAGCATAAATATGATCGATCGCCTCTACAAAAATCAGTCTCTCTCAGATACGGTTAATCAACTTGCCAATCAAGTAGTAGAAAATAATTCTCAAGCGATCGTCAACTTAAATGCTGCAAATAGTGTCCAAGATAAAAGTCTTGCCATTCAACCAATTAAAGACAATATCAATGTAGTTGTTGATCAACTTACTGCCTTTCCTATTGGCTGGAAACTGTCTAGGGATTTTGATACTTCTCCCCCTGCATGGATTTCTCGCCTAGCGGGCTGGTTCATTAGTGCGATCGCCTTTTCTATGGGAGCACCCTTCTGGTTTGAGCTACTGAATAAATTTATCAATGTTCGCAATGCGGGACAAAGACCAAAAACCGGACAAGATGATACCCCTAACTCCCAAACTTAATTAATTTTTTACTCAAGCGTTTTGGGCGTAAGGCTTACGCCCCTATTGCCCTAGCTAGATTTAGCATAATAACTGATACTTAGGATTTAATTCTTTGATAGCAGAATTGGTTCAGAAATCCTAAGTTATGTAAAAATATTAAGGAACCTATTAAACATAGCTAATTAACTATCGTGTTTGTCCTTAGCGGTTACGAATATTTCCTAGGCTTTATCCTCCTCTGTAGTTTAGTTCCGATTGCGGCCCTGTTAGCCTCAAAATTACTGCGTCCCCAAGGGGCTTATCCAGAAAAGCTCACTACCTACGAGTCTGGCATGGAACCCATCGGTGGAGCATGGATTCAGTTCAATATCCGCTACTATATGTTTGCCTTGGTTTTTGTCATCTTTGATGTAGAAACCGTGTTCTTATATCCTTGGGCTGTGGCTTTCAGCCGTTTGGGGCTGTTGGCTTTTGTGGAAGCCCTGATTTTTATCGCAATTCTGGTAATTGCCCTAGCCTACGCTTGGCGTAAAGGAGCTTTGGAATGGTCATGATAAATACAAGTGCTACAGGTACGATCGAACAACAAGAACGCATTAGCAACCCTCTTGAGCGCCCCTCTGTGACTCAAGCCCTCTCCGAGAATGTAATTTTGACAACAGTGGATGACCTTTACAACTGGGCGCGGCTTTCGAGCTTGTGGCCGATGATGTATGGTACTGCCTGTTGTTTTATTGAGTTTGCCGCCTTGATTGGCTCTCGCTTTGACTTCGATCGCTTTGGGCTAGTGCCTAGGGCTAGTCCTCGGCAAGCAGATTTATTGATCACGGCGGGGACACTCACCATGAAAATGGCTCCGGCTCTAGTCCGACTCTACGAACAAATGCCCGAACCAAAGTACGTTATCGCTATGGGTGCTTGCACAATTACTGGTGGTATGTTTAGTGTAGATTCCCCTACCGCAGTGCGGGGTGTGGATAAATTAATTCCGGTAGATGTTTATATTCCCGGTTGCCCTCCTCGTCCAGAAGCAGTTTTTGATGCGATTATTAAACTCCGCAAAAAAATGGCGAATGAGTCTAGGCAAGAGTATAGCAAGATGGCGCAAACCCATAGATTCCATACTGTGGCTCACAAAATGAAACCCGTGGCTCCAATTTTGACTGGAACTTATCTACAAGCGGCTACTCGTCAAGCTCCCCCCAAGGAATTACAAGAAGCGATCGGCTTGCCTGTGGTTCCAGCTCTGATGGCAAACCAAAAACAGGAGGCTTAGATTTTGGCAGAAGAATTAGCAACTACAGGGGCGATCGCAGAAATAGGACACATCTCTACTTGGCTTACCTCTAATGGTTTTGGTCATGAATCCTTAGGCAAAGATAATTCTGGGGTAGAGATGTTGAAGATCGATGGCGAATTTTTGTTACCGATCGCTACGGCTCTCTACGCTTATGGGTTCAACTATCTCCAGTGCCAAGGAGCTTATGATGTGGCTCCCGGTGGGGATTTGGTGAGTTTCTACCACCTGATCAAGGTATCAGACAAAGCCGATCGCCCAGAAGAAGTGAGAATCAAGGTATTTTTACCCCGGGCAAATCCTACTATTCCTTCGGTCTACTGGATTTGGAAAGCTGCGGACTGGCAGGAACGGGAGTCTTACGATATGTATGGCATTATCTACGAAGGACACCCCAACCTCAAGCGCATCCTCATGCCGGAAGATTGGGTAGGTTTTCCCTTACGGAAAGACTATATTTCCCCTGATTTCTTCGAGCTACAGGATGCTTACTAACTCTATGTGAGTATAAATTTGAGAGCTTTGATTGCCTAGCTCTCAGGCTCTCGAAGGTTTTGATGCGTTACGGCGATCGCCTAAGACATACTACCTATGCATTAAGAAAATGTATTTAATGTTAGTTTGGATTGAGTTCAGTAGGGTGTGTTAGCAAAGCGTAACGCACCAATCAATCTACTATACGATCGCCTCAAATCCTCCTTGATTTTTTAATTAGGAGGATTTTTTGTGCAACCCTAGTTATTTGAGGATAGAGACCTAGACTCGTAAAGCCCGGTTTTTGCTGGTTTCCACTTCTCTGGTCTTCTTGCCACGCCATAAGAGACGCATCGGTGTACCAGTGAAGCCTAGTTGCTCACGGAATTGACGCTCAATGTAGCGGCGGTAGTTGTCATTAAAACGAGCGGGATCATTGACAAAAAGGGCGATCGTAGGGGGTTGAGCTGCCACTTGAGTTCCGTAGTAGATTTTGCCCTGCTTACCTTGGCGAGTTGTGGGGGGCGAGTGCCAGCTAACGGCATCTTCAATTACTTCATTGATCACGGCAGTAGTGACACGGCGGCGATGTTGCTCGACAGCAGTATCTACAAGTTGGAGGATTTTATCTACCCGTTGCCCCGTCAAGGCACTGATAAAAATCACCGGAATCCACTCTACAAAATCTAACCGTTCCCGCATTATTTTTTCGTAGTCGTAGATGGTGTAGGAATCTTTTTCGATCGCATCCCATTTATTCACCACTACCACAGCAGCTCGACCTTCTTCCATCACCCGTCCCGCCAGCTTTTGATCCTGTTCTGTCACCCCATCTAGGGCATCGATCATCAGCAATACAATATCAGAACGGCGGATCGCCTTGAAAGCTCGGTTAATGCTGAAAAATTCGATCCCATAATCAATATGTTTTTTCTTCCTGATCCCAGCTGTATCCACGAGACGGTAAGTTTTCTCGCCGTGTTGGATTACCATATCGATCGTATCCCGTGTTGTCCCAGAAACCGGACTGACGATCGCCCGATTTTCTCCGGTCATGGCGTTAAGAAGGCTAGATTTCCCTACATTAGGGCGACCGATAATAGCAATCTTAGTTTCCGGATCTTCTGGCAGTTCCGAAACTTCAGGGAGACGCAGAATCAGTTCATCTAGCAATTCTCCGGTGCCACTCCCGTGGATTGCTGACATAGGATAGGGTTCCCCCAAGCCGAGTTGCCAAAATTGGGCGGCTTGCAACAAACCAGTAGTTTGGGACTCGCATTTATTAACAGCGACAAAAATAGGGACTTTTTGCTGGCGCAACCACCGAGCGATTTCCTCATCGGCAAAAGTTAACCCTACTTGCCCATCTACCACCATGATCGCAGCACTAGATTCTGCCAGAGCTGCCAGAGCTTGTTCCCGGATCAAAGGCAAAAATTCCGTATCATCATCAAAAACCAAGCCCCCCGTATCCACCACCATAAATTCCCGATCGGCCCAAAAAGAAGGACGGTAGGTACGATCGCGGGTCACCCCCGGTTCATCAAAAACAATGGCATCCATAGCCCCCGCCATCCGGTTATACAGGGTAGATTTGCCCACGTTGGGGCGACCAATAATAGCAACAATAGGTAAGGTCATAGGTTTAGGAATTTCTCGTGATACAGATAATATAGATAAAATTTAGAGGTTGAATAGGAGTAGAGGGGAAGGTGCAATCTGCGATCGGTAGTTGGCGATCGTCAGAAAATTTAAGTCCGATAATTCTCTGATAATTTACCGATAATTTACAGATAGATATAAATGAAGCGATTCAGGCACAAAAAATGAGTTGCTAAAGCTTTTCAATCTCGGATTACTGCGAATATAGCAGAGTATTATCCCCTAGAGGCTTACCATTATGACAGAAATTGCTACGGATATGGTATCTTCTACCAAAGAAAAATAAGTCTCTTGGCAAAATTTTTTAAAAGTTTTGATGCTAGTATTTTAGCAGCCTAATAATATATAGCTAATATATAGCCAGATAGCTAATTAGATAGCCAATTGCAGAGGAGTCCCGGCGTATGGTCGCAGCAAACACAAATCGTCCCGTCCAAAATCATCTAGAAACCCTAGAGCGGCTCTTGCAGCATACTCTGCAAATGGATTTGCTATACGTAGTCCCTCTCCAAGTGGAATGTCTGACTTGGCAAAATATTTTAGTGGTTGTAGTCCAGCACGTACCGCAGATTGTCCCTAATAGCTACCAAGTTTTTCATCTTTTGGAGCAGACGATCCAAACTGCTGGCTGGTCAGGGAATCACCAAGTGCAGATATATCTTCGCACTAATGGAGAGAAGGAACCCCATGATGAATATACTTTTCTTTTACCCCGCTCGGTAAATCCTGTTGGCTTGGGCTTGCCTACTTCAGAAAGATCAGAAAGACCAGAAAAATTAAAGGCAGTTACCTACGATACTCAATCTTTATCCGATGGCGATCTTGAGGATAGGGAGGAGATTTCTCAAGATTTTGATTCCGATCTAGATGCAGATTTAGAAGATCAAGAGTCGGCTGGGGAATTGCCCATGGATGAGCTGGGAAATCCGATTATTACACCTAAGGCGATCGACCTTGATGCTCTCCTCCGGGGTGTGCCGCAGCCAAAACCCCGCACTGCTGTGAAGGTAGAGCTTGAGACTCCACCACCACCAGATCCAGAAATCCTAGCTCAAGAAAGATTGCAAAGAGCTAGAAAACGGCAGCGGGCAAAACAAAGACCCAGGATTCTTATAGGCTTGCTAGGAGTAACTCTGGGAGCGGGGATAATTGGCTTTGCGGTGCTGGGCAGACCCTGTGTGCTGGGCAAGTGTGAGGCGATCGCCCAAGCAAGACAACTCAGTGAAAAATCTCAAGCTGCCTTAAGTCCTTTATCTTCTGGAAAAGAAGTGCTGTTAGCTCAGAAAGAACTAGAGACTGCGATCGCCACTCTCCAAGGTATTCCTTTCTGGTCTAGATTCCATAACCAAGCCCAAACGGAACTCAAAACCTACTTAGGCAAAGCTCAGAAACTAGAGCAAGTGATAATTGCCATGAAGCAAGCCGCCAAAGCCTCTGATATGGTGCAAAAATTGCCGATTCCTGAACCCCAATGGCAGGAAGCTCAACAGATCTGGCGGGAGGCGATCGCCCAACTAGAATCTATCCCCAAAGATGCTCCCACCTATCCCCTTGCCCAAGCAAAAATAATCCAGTACAAGGAAAATCTCCGAGGAGTTAATCTCCGCCTCGCTGAAGAGCAACAGGCTACAAAAACCCTGCGATCGGCAAAAGAAACCGCTGACATCGCCCAAGTCCGCCAAGGAGTGGCGCAGTTCTTAGCAGACTGGCAAGAAGTGACCAATAACTGGCGCATTACTCTGACCAAGCTAGAGGAAATTCCTGCTACTACCACCGCCTACGTTCCAGCCCAAGAGCTAAAGCAAAGTTATGCAGCTAAGTTCCAGACGGCGAGCGATCGCACCCAGCAGGAACAGATTGCCCAACGCTTTTTTGATCAGGCAAACAAATCAGCTAATGCAGCTCAAAAATTTGGCAGTGAAAATCAATGGGCTTTGGCTATCAGTAATTGGCAAAATGCCCTAGATTACGTCCAACAAGTTCAACCTAATACCAGTGCTGCTGCCCGGACTCCAAACCTCCTCCAGTCCTACGGCAATTCCCTGAAACAGGCTCAGGCTAACTTAAACTTGGTAAATATCCGCCAAAAGGCGAAAGTTGATCTCGATCGCACCTGTAACGGCAATCCTCCCATCTGCACCTACGAAATGGTGGACAATCTAATTCGAGTCCGGCTGGCGGCTAGCTATACCGAGCAACTCCGACAAACTGCGATCGTGGCAACTGTCCGGGGCGATAGCAAAACCCACGCTGGAGTTATTCAGCACGCCAACACCCTCCAAAAAGCCCTCCAAGCCATTAGCCAAAACAACCGTCTGGGTCTAGAAATCTACGATGCCAACGGCTATCTCATCTCTGCTTATACTCCTACTAATTAATATTAGAGAACCGGCTCAAGGTATAGAGCGACTGGAACTCTTTGATCTGGATTAGCCTCTGGGTTAGGATTTGGGGTATCAAGATTAGCGATTGTGGCAACCACAGCGCAAGCAATTGCTCCATAGCCCTGTAAAAGAATTTGCCTAACGCATAGCACTAACGCTGTATCACCCATAAAGTCCGAGGAATCGAACGTTATTTGAGCTATGGTGAGTTGCCCCAAGTTGATCCCAATGGTCAATCGCTTAAACCTGATGAGCCAAGCAAAAACATCGTTTTCAAATCACATCTGAGGCTTATCAGATTTATGAGGCTGACAGTTTGGAACAAGCTCAGCGGCTTCTACGATTGTTTATCGCCAATTGGGAATTAATTGAACCTAAAGCTGTACAAGTCTTTCAACGTGATCTGGAATTGACATTTACGTTCTATCAATT